>Ga0302165_10000026_pt1 | contig 120255 bp, 94 predicted proteins | sample I_Fen_E3_2_FD_193499 | JGI IMG/M metagenome (GOLD analysis project Ga0302165, IMG submission 193499) | Peat permafrost microbial communities from Stordalen Mire near Abisko, Sweden - I_Fen_E3_2 | ecosystem: Environmental > Terrestrial > Soil > Wetlands > Permafrost | place: Sweden: Abisko...
ATGGAAAAATTTATAACATTAACTTCGTCTGTCGTTCCACTTCCAATTGAGAATGTGGATACAGACCAGATTATACCTGCTCGTTTCTTAAAAGCAACGAATAAAGATGGTTTTGGTGATAACCTTTTTGCCGATTGGCGTTACAATAAAGATGGTAGCCCTAAAGCTGATTTCGTATTGAATAATACAACTTATAGCGGATCAATTCTGGTTGCCGGCAAAAACTTCGGTTCGGGCTCTAGTCGTGAGCATGCTGCATGGGCAATTGCCGGATATGGCTTTAAAGTCGTGGTGTCAAGTTTTTTTGCAGATATATTCCGTAACAATGCTTTGAATAACGGGGTACTTCCAGTGGTGGTGTCTCCCGAATTCCTTGCAGAGGTGTTTGCCGGTGTTGTTGCTGATCCAAAAACGTCTTTGACTATAGATCTCAAAGCTCAAACAGTGACTAATAATGCAACAGGAAAGTCAGAAACATTTGAAATAAATGTTTATAAGAAAGAATGTCTGCTGAATGGTTTGGATGATATTGACTATCTGTTGAGTAAAAAAGAACAAATCGAACAGTTTGAAAAGGCAAAATTTTAATTGATCTTTAAATCCTTTCCAAAGTTGAACACTTTGGAAAGGATAGGTGAAATACAAATTATGGTAGAAATAATGGATACCACACTCCGCGATGGGGAACAAACATCGGGAGTTTCGTTTGCGGCACAGGAAAAATTGAGCGTTGCGCGCCTTTTGTTGGAAGAATTGTGTGTTGACCGAATAGAGATTGCTTCAGCCCGGGTATCCGAAGGTGAATTTGCTTCCGTAAAAAAAGTGGCTCAATGGGCTCGTAACCGGGGGCATATTGATCAGGTTGAAATTCTAGGATTTGTTGATGGTCGTTTGTCGTTGGATTGGATTCAGAATGCGGGCTGTACGGTGATTAATCTGCTGTGTAAGGGTTCGCTTAAGCATTGTGTTCATCAACTTAAAAAAACGCCGGAACAGCATATTGCTGACATAAAGCAGGTCTTGTTGAATGCAAAAGAGATGGGCATTACTGTCAATGTCTATCTTGAAGATTGGTCAAACGGCATGCGTGAGTCAGAAGATTACGTCTACTTTATGATTGACTCGTTGAAGAGTGAGAATATCAAACGCTTTATGCTTCCTGATACACTGGGTATTTTGAATCCGGTAGAAACCTACGATTTTTGTGGGCGTATGATAGCACGTTATCCGGATTTGCATTTTGACTTTCACGCTCATAATGATTATGATTTGGCTGTTGCAAATGTATTTGAAGCAGTAAAAGCGGGTGTTAAGGGTGTTCATGTTACCGTCAATGGATTGGGTGAACGTGCCGGAAACGCTCCGTTGTCAAGTGTGTTGGCTGTATTGCACGATCATTTAAAGGCAAAAACGAATCTTAAGGAAGATAAGATAAATTCGGTTAGTAAAGTTGTTGAAACATACTCGGGGATACGAATTCCGCACAATAAGCCAGTGATTGGCGAAAGTGTGTTTACTCAGGTTGCAGGGGTTCATGCTGACGGCGATAACAAAAAGAATCTCTATTATAATGATTTGTTGCCCGAACGATTTGATCGGGAACGTCAGTATGCACTTGGAAAAACATCTGGCAAAGCCAATATTCTGAAAAACTTACAACAGCTCGGGATAGAACTTGATGATGAAACCATGCAACGGGTAACAGCACGTGTGATTGAGTTGGGGGATAAGAAAGAAACAGTGTCATTGGACGAGCTTCCTTATATTGTTTCAGATGTGTTGAAGAATGAGCAGGAAGAGCAAGTCGTTAAGATGTTGAATTATTCTCTGTCGTTGACACACGGTTTGCGACCGATGGCTTCTGTAAAAATGGAAATTAATGGAAGTGTCTATGAGCAATCGGCTTCTGGAGATGGTCAGTATAACGCGGTGTCTAAGGCTATGTGGAAAATCTACAAAAAGCTAAATAAGCCAACACCGGAATTGTTGGATTACGTAGTCGTAATTCCACCAGGCGGGCAGACCAACGCTTTTGTTCAGACTATTATTACCTGGAGGTTTAAAGAGAAAGTTTTTAAAACTCGCGGATTGGATGGTGATCAGACTGTTGCAGCTCTAAAAGCTACAATAAAAATGCTGAATATTATTGATTAATGTTTATTGATAGCCCTTCTGGTTAAGTAAAAATACGCAAACCAGAATAAATACTACAAATGAGACAAGAACTACTACTGTTCTTTTTAATCTATAGTGTTCTTGGTTCTTTTTTATAGAATTAAAAATTGCTGTAGTAATTATAGAGGTAAATGCGCCAACTGCTACTAGTAAGTAAATCATTTTGTTTGATAGCTTTAAAATTTTTACCGTGCAAAGATAATAATAGTTAGTTCAAAAAAAATAATAATTACATCAAAATAACAAAAAACTTAAAATTCAAATTGAATATGTCAGTTATTTCAGAAAATATGAATGAAAAAGGCGGTTTTTCTTCGTCTCAGAAGAAAATGAATATTGCGGTTCTTCCCGGTGATGGGATTGGACCTGAAATTGTAGAGCAGGCTTTGAATGTGACAAAAGCGGTGTGTAACAAGTTTGGTCATTCCTTGACTTATGAATATGCAATTGTTGGAGCATGTGCCATTGACTCTGTCGGAGAGCCTTATCCAAAAGCAACTCATGATTTGTGTATGAAATCAGATGCTGTTTTGTTTGGAGCAATAGGTGACCCCAAATATGACAATAATCCGGCTGCTAAGGTTCGTCCTGAGCAAGGCTTATTGAAGATGAGGAAAGATTTAGGATTGTATGCCAATATTCGTCCGGTAACTACTTTCCCTTCATTGATTCATAAATCTCCACTGCGTGCCGATCTGGTTGATGGTGCCGATTTTATGTGTATTCGTGAATTAACTGGTGGGATGTATTTTGGTCGCCCTCAAGGGCGGGCCGAAGATGGCAATACCGCTTACGATACCTGTATTTATACTAGAGAGGAAATTGAGCGCATACTTCATCTGGCCTACAAATATGCCGGACAGCGCAGGAAAAAGGTAACTGTTGTTGATAAAGCGAATGTGTTGGCAACTTCACGCTTGTGGCGTCAGATAGCTCAGGAAATTGCCCCTCAGTATCCTGATGTTGAAACAGAATATATGTTTGTTGATAATGCTGCAATGCGGATTATTCAATGGCCTAAAAGCTTTGATGTGTTGGTTACCGAAAACCTTTTCGGTGATATTCTGACGGATGAAGCTTCGGTTATTACAGGTTCGTTGGGTATGTTGCCTTCAGCCTCGGTAGGTATCCATACTTCAGTGTTTGAACCTATACATGGGTCATATCCTCAGGCTGCCGGAAAAAATATAGCTAATCCCTTGGCAACGATACTCTCGGCTGCGTTGATGTTTGAATACGCATTCGGGATGATGAAAGAAGGTGCTTTGATTCGAGAAGCAGTGGCTGCAAGCATGTCTGCCGGAATCGTAACTGAAGATATTGCCGATAATGGTCCGGCTTACAAAACTTCAGATGTGGGTGAGTGGATTGTCAATTACATTTCAAAGTAAATTGCATTCGTAAAACAAAAAAAGCACATCAATTTGTTTTGATGTGCTTTTTTTTGTTTTAGTTTTCTGATAATAGTTTTTCTATGTCAGAACTTAACTCATCAGGCTTTACTGTTGAAGCGTATCGTTTAAATGGCTTGCCGTTTTTGTCTAGCAGAAACTTGGTAAAATTCCATTTAATGTCATTTGTGATTGTTCCGGGTAAAGCTGTTTTCAGATATTTATATAGTGGATCGGCATTTTTGCCGTTTACTTCTATTTTCATAAACATGGGAAAAGTAACGCCGTACGTTAATGTGCAAAACTTTGAAATTTCCTCTGCACTGCCTGGTTCCTGGCTGGCAAACTGATTACATGGAAACCCTAAAATAACTAATCCTTTATCTTTGTATGTTTTGTAGAGTTTTTCTAGCCCTTCATATTGGGGGGTAAACCCACATTTGCTGGCTGTGTTGACTATGAGTACAACTTTTCCTTCATAGGTCTTCATTTTTATTTCTTTACCTTCTAGTGTTGTGCTCTTGAAGTTGTAGAAGTTTGCTGTGTTCTTCTCTCCTTGCGCTGTTAATGAAAACATGCTAAGCATGACTAGGCAGATGATTATTGAATAGTTTTTCATAATGTGATGTTTTTTTTTATTTGTATGATCTTAAACAACTCAAGCGGTCGTTTGTTCGCTTTGCTTAAGCAGATGAATTAAATCGTACAATTGATTTTTTAATTCAAGTGCTTTGGTTATTTCAGTCTCATTTACAGTAATATTTAATTTTTTTAGCAGCTTTGCCGGTATTTCAGCGGCTTTGATCTGCATTTCATTTCCGTGCTTAGTTAGCTTGATCAGTACTTTGCGTTGATCTGTTTTTGACTGTACGCGGGTAAGTATTTCCATACTTTCCATTCTTTTTAGTAATGGGGTGAGTGTGTTTGTGTTCAGAATTAATTTTTCTCCAATCTCATTTACGGTGAGTTCTTCGTATTCCCACATAACCATTAGCACCAGATATTGCGGGTATGTTATTCCGAGTTTATCCAGATCTTCCTGATAGGCCCTTATGATTAGTCTGGATGCAGCATATAAAGGGAAGCAAAGTTGGTTTTCCAGTTTTAGTTGGTCGTAACTCATAATCAAGTTTTTCTTTACGATTTATTTTTGCAGTAGAGCCTCAATGTGTTTTCGTAATTTCCCCGGTGATGTTGTCGGGGCAAATCGTTTATATGGATTTCCATTTTTGTCAATGATAAACTTGGTGAAATTCCACTTGATTTTATTTCCAAATATGCCATTGAGCTCTTTTTTCAGATATTTGTATATGGGGTGTGCGTTTTCTCCATTTACTTCAATTTTGGAGAACATTGGGAAAGTGACTCCGTAATTGATCAGGCAACCTTCCGAGATTTCTTTTTCACTGCCCGGCTCTTGGTGTCCGAACTGATTGCATGGAAATCCGAGTATGACCAGTCCTTTATCTTTGTAGTCTTTGTATAGCTTTTCCAAACCTTCGTACTGAGGTGTTAGTCCGCACTTGCTGGCGGTGTTTACAACGACTATTACTTTGTCTTTGTATTGAGCCATGTTTATCTCTTTGCCTTGCAGGCTGGTTGCTGTGAATTGATGAAAATTTGTATTCATTTTTTTTGTTGTATATTTATATTTATGTCGTTTGCGACGCAAAAGTAATCTTTTTATGTCGTGCGCGATTTAAATACGGGTAATAAATAACAAATATTAGCAAAATGCAAACGGCAGCTGGCTTATTTTTTTAGCTTGATCAGAATGGCGGGGTACAGATTATTTTTTACCAGTGCGAAGTTTGGCTCTTTGCGTAAAGCCTTTTCATACATCAGCTTTGCGTCTTGTAGTCTGTTTTGTTTCTCGTAGGCTTTAGCTATTGTAATCAGCGTGTGAAGGTACGTCCAATTGTAATCGGCAGTTTTGGATGTCTCCATTTGATTTATTGCTTTTAGAAAGAAATTAATAGCTTCGCGCTTGTTGCCGCCAAAAAAAGCTGGCGCCTGATATAGTGCATTAGCTTTTGCAATTATGGCAAGTGTATTTCGCGGGTCGGAATCATAAGCTTTGTTGATGGCAGAAAGGCTTTGTGAAGCTAATGAAATAGATTTCGTTTTGTTGGTGCTCATTTCTAGACCCATGAATAAGCCTTTGTAGGCAAGTGCAGTTGAGTTTTTCGGAGCGCCGGTAAGAATCCTATCTATCCATTTTTGCGCAGTTGTAATATTTTTGCGCGCCAGATTATTTTGTCTTACAGCAATCAAATAGCCGGCATATCCATAATAGAAATTAACCAGTTCTAGTTTTTGGTCGGTGGTAGTGGGTGGTGTATTGGTTTCTATGTTACGGATGGTAGTGGACCATTTAGTTGCGTCGCTATTGATGTATGCTTTGTAAATTGTTTTTTGGTTTGCTGATTGTGCTTGTATGGCTTGGATTGCATATAGTGATACTGTGATCATTGCTATCCTGAGCCATAGATTAATTGATTTTTTCATTTTATGTTTGCTTATGTGTTGACTAGAAAACAAAAAAACCACTACTTATGTAGTGGTTTTGCTCTCCCTCTTGGACTTGAACCAAGGACCCTCTGATTAACAGTCAGATGCTCTAACCAACTGAGCTAAGGAAGAATTTATTTGTGCACTTTTTCTCAAATGCTTTGCAAAAGTAGTAGTTTTTTTGCATTCATGCAATAGCAAAACTAAAAGAATTCAGGAAAAAAATAGTTGTTTGGATTTTTTCTTCAGTTTTTCCAGAAAATGAAAAGAGTCATATTACTACGACTCTTTTGCTCTCCCTCTTGGACTTGAACCAAGGACCCTCTGATTAACAGTCAGATGCTCTAACCAACTGAGCTAAGGAAGAATTTTTTTTGCTGCACTTTTTTGTCAAATGCGCTGCAAAAGTAATTGCTTTTCCTGAAATATGCAATATCTTTGTACAAAAAATATAAATAAATAGTATGAATAGAATATTGGGAATGGGCAATGCTCTGACGGATATATTGTTGCAAATTGATTCGGATGAAATTTTATCGTCATTAGATTTGCTCAAAGGTGGAATGCAACTTATAAATACCGAAAGATCGGTGGAAATAGGCGAAGCAGTGAGTAATTATTCAAAGAAGATGGCAGCCGGTGGTTCTGCTTCCAATACAATAAATGGGATTACACGCTTAGGGTTGCCGGCTGGTTTTGTTGGTAAGGTAGGAAAAGATGATATTGGTTTGTTTTTTGAAAACGATTCTGTCAATAATGGGGTTAAACCTCACTTATTGTTGAGTGAGACTCCTTCAGGACATTGTACAATTTTAGTGTCGCCGGACGGTGAACGAACTTTATGCACTTATTTGGGTGCTGCATGTGAGCTTGCAGCTTCGGATTTAAAGCCGGAAATGTTTGCCGGATATACTGTTTTTCATATCGAAGGTTATCTGGTTCAAAATCATGATTTAATTCATACAGCAGTTAAGATGGCAAAACAGGAAGGGTTAAAAGTATCCATTGATCTTGCCAGCTATAATGTAGTGGAGGATAATCTTGATTTTTTACATGAGATTGTTCGTGAATATGTGGATATTGTTTTTGCTAACGAAGAAGAAGCTCGTGCTTATACAGGTAAAGAACCCGAGGAGGCATTGGATTTTATTTCAGAACAATGTGAGATCGCCATTGTAAAAATAGGAAAAGAAGGTTCGTTGATTAAGTCCGGAACTGATAGGGTGAAGGTAAAGCCGCGTCTGGCCAATTGTATTGATACTACCGGTGCCGGTGATTTGTATGCTTCCGGTTTCTTGTTTGGATTGGCTAATAATTATTCGCTCGAAGTTTGCGGTCGTATCGGGTCGTTAGTTTCGGGTAATGTGGTAGAAGTGCTTGGAGCTAAGATGTCCGATGAAGTCTGGGACGCAATTCATGCCGACATGAAAGAAATTGTTCTTGGTCGATAAATTCAGGTCGGTAGTTAGTAGTAAGTAGTAAGCAGTAAGTAGTTGGAAGTAAAGAAATGTCGTTTCTTTATGAAAGATCACTCTATTCAGAAATACGATTTCTTTGAATTATAAAAACTCTTACCAACTACTAACTCTATTAATCTTCCGACTACTAACTACCGACTACAAACTACTAACTATCTATTCACCGATGCTCAACTCTATCAAACTTTATACAGCCATCGTTTTGGCTATGGTTTTCTGGTCATTTTCGTTTATCTGGACGCGGGTGGCCATCCATTCGTTTCAACCGATGATGCTTATAAGTTTACGTTTGTTGATTGCTTCGGTTCTGTTATTTGTCGTGTCTAAGTCCACCGGGAAGTTTCAGAAACTCCGCCGGAAAGATTTTAAATGGTTTTTGTTGCTGGCTTTTTTTGAGCCTTTTTTGTATTATGTGGGCGAGACGTATGGGCTTACCACGGTGGAGTCGACTCTGGCTTCAGTGATTGTTTCCACTATTCCGCTTTTTGCTCCTATCATGGCTTTTGTAGTGTTGCGTGAACGAATTGGTTTGGCCAATATCCTTGGTATTTTAATCTCTTTGCTTGGAGTGTTTTTTGTTATCTATGAACCGGGAGGTGGTTTTAAAGCCAATCCTACAGGCATAGCCTTACTCTTTCTGGCGGTGTTTGCAGCTATCTGCTACGCCACGGTTCTGCGAAAAATTCCACGATATTACAATAATATGAATGTGATCTTCTATCAGAGCCTGCTGGGGTTGGTCTTTTTTATTCCTACTTCTTTGCTGACTGATTATTCTTCCTGGCGAACGCTGACGGTGAGCAGGGAGTCTTTGGTAGCCTTGCTGATGTTGTCGGTTTTTGCGTCGGTCATTGCTTTTGTGCTTTTTGCCGGGGCAGTTCGGCAGGTAGGAGTGGCTAAAACCAATGTGTTTGTCAATCTGATTCCGGTTTTTACAGCCATCTTCTCGTGGTTGATACTTGACGAGATGATTACCCGCAGCAAGTGGTTCGGTATATTCATTGTGGTTGTGGGGCTTTTTGTTAGTCAGTGGGGCAAAATGAAGTTCAACAAGCAAACAGAAGAAATTCTTTAAAATGCGTACAAACAGCTTGCTATATTCGAATAATTATTAACTTTGTCTTTCCAATTCAGTGTGTATTCATTTTAGAGAAATAGCATAAAGCTCTTTTCGTAACCTGATCATGAAGATGCCGCAATGAAACCAAAGAAATACATTTTATTCAGAATTTATCAGTGGTTGTTGGCTTACCCTATTTTGATGGTGATAACTGCATTAGTTGCGTTGTCTACCATTGTGCTTTCACCATTTTTTCCAAACAGTCAGTTATCCTATGCTCCGGCACGTTGGTGGGCGCGCATCTATTGCCGGTTATGTTTTGTCAAGGTTAAAGTGTACGGCATGGAGCGGCTCAATCCCCGGCAATCGTATGTCTTTGCACTTAATCACCAGAGTATTTTTGATATATTTGTGGTGTATGGCTGGTTGCCGTTTTGCTTTAAATGGATGATGAAAGCTGAACTGCGCAAAATACCCTTGATTGGTAAGGCCTGTGAAGCGGCGGGACATATTTTCATTAACCGTTCTAATCCCGTTGCGGCCCGACAGAGTTTGGAAAAAGCCGAATCACAATTGGTAAATGGTATCTCAGTCGTTATTTTTCCTGAAGGAACCCGTACATATACCGGCGAGATGGGTGTATTTAAGCGGGGAGCTTTTCGTATTGCCACCGATTTATCGCTGCCTATTGTTCCGGTTACGCTGCGTGGTAGCTTTGAGCGAATGCATCGTAATTCGGCGAATGTAACTCCGGGCCTGATAGAAATGTACGTGCACGAGCCCTTGGAGATAAACGCTTTTCAGTCGGAAAATATTCATGAACTGATTCAGAAAACCTGGGATGTTATTCACAGTGCTTTGTGACTTTTGCATAAGCGATCTTCGTTTTGCGAATTAGACATAAGTAGTTACTAGTGGGTAGTCAGTAGTCGGTAGTGTTTTTCGCAGATTTTTTTATAACAAAAATACCTTTGTGCAGAAAATAGCAATAATTAGTGATATTCACGGAAACCTACCGGCTCTGAATGCGGTAATTCACGATATAAAAACAGTTTTTCAGGCCGACTTTATTTATTGCTTAGGCGATTTGACCGATGGAGCTCCCTGGAACAACGAAGTAGTAGATACAATCAGAGCTTTGCAAATACCGACCGTCATGGGTAATCATGATGAGCGCATTGCATTTAATTATGAGGTGTTGTCGCTGAAAAAGCATAGTCTTGAAGAGCAACAGGCCCGGTTGAAAACGATTAACCAAACCAAGAATACCATATCCGATATAAACAAGGCTTTTCTTTCGGGGCTGGTTCCGGATATTCGTCTGAATTTAGGCCCGGTTTCTTGTTTGTTTGTACACGGTGGTCCCGGTAATAATGAGGAGTATATTTATGAGCATACCGACGATGAATTATTGAAAGGTCTCTTTAAACAAGAGGATGTGAATATTATTGTGGGCGGGCATACACATTTATCCTTCATCAAATACCTTGATTCGGATAAAGCCGGGCAGCGAAACTTGTTTATCAATGCCGGATCGGTGGGGCGAACGAAGGAGATGAACGGGGCTAAGGCTGTTTATTTGTGGCTTACTATTGATGAGTTACAAAATAAAGTGGAGCCTGTTTTACGTAAAATTGATTATAATATAGGCGAAACCATATCGGGAATCCGAAAGAGTGAAGTGCCCGATTTTTATGCCGATTTGTTGAGCAAAAGAATAACGCAAAATCAGTGTGGTGATTAAGTAAGCGGAAGAATAGAATGTCGTATTTAAAAAAAAGAATAGAACGCTGATGGAACATACCGACAAGTCGGTATTACGGATTGAGCGGATAAAAACGGATAATAATTAAACGGATCTAAAACTGATTTTAGTCATGCAAGCATGACAGATAAAATCCTGAACTATTGAAAATCATTCCGACTAGTCGGAATTAAAATCCGTATAAAAATCTGCTATATCAGCGCTTATCCGCGTTCTAATCTTTTTTCATTTCTATATTTACTTATACGACATTATATTTATCTAAGTACTTAAATTCATTGCAGATAAAAAATAAACGTATGAAAAACAATACCCAGATAAAATGCCCGAATTGTGGCACTTCCATCGATGTACAGGATATTCTGGCTCATCAGCTGGAAGACGAGATTAATCTGAAATATCAAGCACAGCTGGCCGAAGAAAAGAGAAAGTATGACGCTGAGGTCGATAGTTTGAATAAGGCCAAAGAGCTGTTTGAGCAAAAGAAAAAACAGGAAAACGAGCTTTTTCAGGAACGGCTGGATAAACAGCTGAAGGAAGACCGGAAGGCGCTGGAAGAAAAGTTGAAGCTGAAATTCAGAGAAGAGCAGTCGGAACAGTTTAATGCCCTGCAAAAAGAGCTGAACGAAAAATCGGAGCAAGTAAGGGAGTTGAACCGCACGAAGGCTGAGATCGAAAAGCTGAAGCGTGAAAAGTCGGAGCTGAAAGAGATAGCCGAAGCCGAAGCGCAACGCAACCTGAATGAAACGCTGATAGCCGAAAAGGAAAAAATCAGAAAACAGGAAGAGGATAAAAATGAGCTACGCTTTAAAGAGCTTCAGAAACAACTGGAAGACCAACGGCGCTTAACTGAAGAAATGAAGCGCAAGCAGGAGCAGGGCTCTATGCAGTTGCAGGGCGAAGTACAGGAACTGGCCATTGAGGAATGGCTTGCATCGCAATTTCCGCTCGACTCTATTGAAGAAATAAAAAAGGGTGTACGTGGCGGCGATTGTATTCAGGTGGTGAACACGCGCACACTCCAGAATTGCGGAATCATTTACTACGAAAGTAAACGAACCAAAGATTTTCAGCCAAGCTGGATCGAAAAGTTCAAAGCCGATATTCGCGTAAAGGGTGCCAATATTGGTGTATTGGTTACCGAAGTAATGCCTGCCGATATGGATCGTATGGGTCTGAAAGAAGGTATCTGGATTTGCAACTACGAAGAGTTTAAAGGGCTTTGCGCAGTTTTGCGCGAAACACTTATTCAGATCAGTGCGGCGGTAAGTTCGCAGGAAAATAAAGGCGATAAAATGCAGATGCTGTATGATTATCTCACGGGCAATACCTTCCGCTTGCAGGTGGAAGCTATTGTGGAAGGTTTTACGCAGATGAGGCTCGACCTGGAAAGCGAAAAGCGGGCCATGCAGAGCATCTGGAAAAAACGCGAGAAACAAATAGAAAAAGTGACTATCAACACCATCGATATGCATGCATCCATAAAAGGTATTGCCGGTAATGCTATTCAGTCGGTGAAGCTGCTCGAACTTTCGGAGGGGGAGATAAATGACGAGGATAATTCATAATTCACAATTCATAATTCACAATTCATAATTCACAATTCATAATTCATAGTTGACAATTCATAGTTGACAATTGACAGTTGATAGTTGAACAATTCATCACTTATCACTTATCATTTATCACTTATCGTTCATCATTCATCACTTATCATTAACCACTAATCATTTATTCAACTCTTCATGAAAAAAAGAATTATTATTGCGCTTCTTATCGGTTTTGCGTGTACAGTGGGTGTTCAGGCACAGATTTTCTGGAAAGTATCCGGCAAGGGGCTGGCTAAGCCAAGTTATTTGTTTGGAACGCACCATTTAATAGAGAAGGATCAGCTTAAATATTTTGATAAAGTGCTGAACTATGCCGGACAGGCCGATGCTGTGGTGGGCGAGATGGATATGACGGATATGGTTGCGATGCAGACTAAAATGATGCAGGCGGCTGTGATGAAGGGAACTACTATCAAAGAGCTGCTGAGTGCCGAAGATTATGCGTTGGTGGATGCTGAATTTAAACAGTTGATAGGTCCCGGATTGGACCAGTTGGGTGTCTTTAAACCGATGATGTTGCAAACGATGTATGCGAGTCTGATTTATTTGAAATCGCAAAATCTGACTAAGCAACCCGAAGGTGTTGATATGCTGTTTCAGAAAAAGGCTAAGGAAAATAATAAGGCGGTTATTGGACTGGAAACGATGGAGCAACAAACTGCTATCCTGTTCGATATCTTACCGTTGAAACGTCAGGCGGACTTGTTGGTGAAGTCGGTAAAAGAAAAGCAAAAAGGCATCGAACTGTTTAAACGACTCAATGCAGCTTATTTGAGCGGCGACTTAAAGAAAATATCCGATATAGATGCAGAAGACGATGATCTGACGGCTGAGGAACGAAAGCCCTTGTATGAAAACCGAAACGATACCTGGATGAAACAATTGCCGGCATTATTCGCCAAACAATCCTGCTTTGTTGCGGTAGGGTGCATGCACCTCATTGGCGATAGCGGACTGGTGGCTCAGTTGAAAAAAGCGGGTTATACGGTGGAAGCTGTGGGGTGGTGATGTTTAGAAGTCCGATAGATGCAAATAAATAAATCGAAAAAACATTTCTTTTGCGACTAAACATTAGTTACAAATAATTGTTTTATCTTTGTCCGAAATTTATACTCAATGTCAAGAACCGAAAAACTATTATTGCGATTGTTGTCTCAACCCAAGGATTTTACATATCCTGAATTGAGAACGATACTTAGTTTATTCGGCTATGTAGAAGAACAAGGTGCTGGGTCAAGAGTTTGTTTTAAAAGCAAAACGCATAATATAAAACTTCACAAACCCCATCCAGGGAATATCCTTAAACAGTACCAACTGAATTTGATCATTGAAGAATTAAAGAAAGAAGGATTAATTTAAAGGAGGTAAAAAGATGAAAGATGTTTTGAATTATAAAGGTTTTATCGGCAGTGTTCACTTCTCTGCCGACGACAAGGTGTTTTTTGGTAAGGTTGAAGGAATAAACGATTTGGTTACCTTCGAGGGTGAAACCGTAAAGGAACTTACTGATGCATTTCACTATGTGGTGGACGAACATATCAAGGACTGTGAAAAGGAAAACTGTACCCCCGAAAAGAGTTATAAAGGCAGTTTTAATGTACGTCTGACACCGGAATTGCACAGACGTATTGCCATTTCGGCCAAGATGCGTGGCGAATCTATCAATAAATTTGTGTTTGAGGCGTTGAATCAATCGGTATCGTGATTCGAATAACCGATATTCATGAAATATATAAGTAAGGCTACTCAGAAATGAGTGGCCTTATTATTTTAAAGAAAATCTTCTCTACTTGTCACAAAATTGCCAGCTTAGGTGTCTATTATTAAAACCACAATTCATTGGAACAGTTTAACGACATATACAAACAACATTATACCTCGATTTACAGATTGGTATCCAAGTTTCGGGTCAATAGCCACGAAGCTGAAGATATTGTTCAGGATGTGTTTGTCAAACTGTATCTTCAATTCAATTCTGGAAATCAGGTTCAATATCCCAAAACATGGCTTTACAAAGTGGCAGTGAATAGTTGTATCAACGCTGTAAGTCGACGCAAAGAGACTGAATCGCTCGAAAGTGTCAGTCAGTTGGAATTTGGTACGTTTGATTCTTTGGAAACAGATATTGACCAAAATGAACAGGAAGAAATAATCAGAAATGCTCTGTTGAAACTAAAAGAACATGAAAGACTGGTCGTGATTTTATATTCAGAAGGACTTTCATACAAAGAAATAGCTGAGGTAAGCGGAGTAAAGTTTACATCGGTAAGTCAAAATCTTTCCAGGGCTTTAGACAAACTCAGACCATTGCTTAAAAACCATTATTATGAAATGCTTAACCAATGAACAAATACAACGGTTTATAGATCGTGAAATGCCATCATTACAACCGGACGAATTCCAACATCTTACTTCGTGCCCGGATTGTAAAGCATTGTACAATGAACAAAAGCTATTGGCAGAATCAATAAAAAAGCAGATAAACAGTGTTGCTAAAACTCCCGAAAGAATCCCTGAATTTCAGGTTCCGGCAAGTATTACTTATACCGCACCGCGGGTGAAACGATTCCCCCTTTGGGCTAAAGTGGCTGCACTGCTTATTCCGGCATGTTTTGTTTGGAAAATGGCTATTAAGCCGGATAAGTTCAGTGAGAAAGAATTTAAACCAACTGCCGAAAGTATTCGAATGTACGAAATGTGCAACAGTGTGGATGCTAACACAGCTTTTCAGGAGAATATGATTATTACCACCGTTACAGATGCAAATGGGAGAGTGGTTAAATGTGGAACCAATTAAAAAGTAAATAATATGAAGAAGAATCTTTTTATAGCGTTGTTGTTTGTGTCAGCAACTCTATGGTCGCAGCAACTGTCCATGTTTTATAAGAGTGGAGAAATAAGACTTGTACCCGATGCCAATTATGCCAAAAATGTGAATTGGAACAAACAGTTTTCTGATTTCAACCAAACTGCCTGGGGAAAACCTATTGGAATGTCCAAACAAATTGTAGTAGCCCCCGATGGCTCGGTGTTTATGAGTCACCACACGCGCCATTCCATTAGCAAATTTGATAAGAATGGTAATTTCATCAAGGAGTTTGGGAAAAAAGGAGGTAAAAGCCCTGCCGATTTTATTTATATGCCTTCTGTGCAGGGAATTTTAGATGGTAAGTATCTTTATACAACAGCCGTTGACGGGCGTATGCACTTTTTTGATTTGAATGGCAATTGGGTAAAGACGATTCGACTGAAATATATGCCGCTTGGATCGATGCCTATGAAAGGCGGTAAGATAGCCGTTTTGGGGCATGTACCAAGTGGAAATGGCGCTAAACACATTGTTTCACTGTTGAACTATTCGGATGGAAAAGAGAAAATTATCAGTTCTACTTTTGAGTCTTATACCAGTTCTGATAAGAATAGTATCAAGATTACTCCTTATTTTTATAAAGATAAGAATGGCAAAGAGCAACATATCGGGAATTGGATAAGCTGCAGTTTACCATTTTCGCACTCATCGTATTACAGGGTGAGGTTTGCAACCAATAGTGCCGGAAACCTTGTTGCCGCATACCCTTCTACCGGTGAAATTGCTATTTTTGATAACACTGGGAAAAAATTGCGACAGTTTAAAGCTGATCTGAAACCGGAAGTCATTACCCGTGAAGACAGGGAAGATTATTACCAGAATGCAGCCAAAGATATGAAGAGGCTGGAAGCGGATGCGGCAAAGAAAACGAATGACAAGGAGTATTGGAATAGCTATGTGGCACAATACAAGCAACAATTGGAAAAATTCCGCGATCCGGCTAACTATCCGACTAATCTCCCGTATTTTTCCGAAATGATTGTGGATTCGGACAATAATATCCTGCTTTTCCGCTTCACCCGCAAGGAAGGTTCTAATAAGTTTGACGTATACACTTTCAACAGTCAGGGAACAAAAATAGCCACATCCAGCTTTGTGGCCGAAAAATACGATTTGAAAATTAATCCGGCTGTTTTCAGGTTTCACAACGGTAGCATATACAGCGTCTTAAAAGTTAGAAATGCAGTAGGCAACCCCTTGCGGTTGGTGAAGTTTGATTTGAAGAAGAATTGAGATTGAATAGTAAGGTAGATATGGCTGTCTCAAAAGTCTTTTTAGCACGCAAATAACACAAAACACGCAAATTAACGCAATCTAATTTACGACAATTTGTGTTATTTGCGTGCTTTTGATACAATACCCTACTATTTTACGTGAGCTCAATTAAATATTAGTCCGTTAGGACTTAAATATCAATAGAAAGTTCGTTTTGCGTGGATTAATTCCCCGTTAGGGGATTTAGCTATTTATCCCCTAACGGGGAATTCGATGCCAAAACTAACATATTCTATGGATATAAATTCCCTCCGGGAATCATTATTGTCCGATCAAAACCCTAGATTCCTCCCTCTACACATCAGGTTCCTCTATCGTCAGCTTATAGCCAATCTTTGGAATAGTTTCAATGTGAATGCGGTTGTCGGTGCTGAGTTTGTGGCGGAGCGACGACAAGATATTGTGGAGCGATGCTTCTTTGGTTTTTACGTCGGTGTCCTCGTTCCATACCGATTCGAGAATGCAGTTTTTATGCACCACCTGCCCCCGGTTTTTGAGCAACAGGGTTAGTACTGCACATTCATTTTTTTGCAAATGTATTTTTACATTTCCTATTTGCAGGAGGTGTTCACTGACTGAAAAGATAAAATTCCCGACAGGGTATGTCTGCGTAGTAGCTTGGGGCTTGGATGAGCGCGATAGCAATTCGTTGATGCGCAGGATCAGTTCCCGTACACCGAAAGGTTTTTTCAGATAATCTACATGACCTATCCCGAAGCCCTCTTGCATATCTTCAATTTGTGTGCGCGAGGTGGTAAAAATAACAGGCACCTGACTCCTCTGTCTGATTTTCTTACTCACCTCAAAACCATTCATTACCCCCTTCAGGTTTACGTCCAGCAGAATAATATCCGGCCGAAAATCGGCCTGCGCCTGCAGTGCCTTTTCACCCTCGGACAAGTGACGCACCGCAAAACCTTCGCTTTCCAATCCGTCGGTGACCATATAAGCCAGATTGGAATCATCTTCTATCAGTAAAACTTTTGTCTTTTCAGTCATCTTTATACTCCTTTTAGTCGTGTTATTTACTCCTTTCAGTCGCGATATTAACTTCGTGATATTAGCCTTCGGCGATATTAACTCCCTTCGGTCGTGATATTAACTCCTTTCAGTCGCGATATTTGCCCTTCGGGCGATATTATGCTTCGTGATATTTACTCCCTTCGGTCATGATATTTGCTTTACCGTTATTTATTTTCTTTGGTCGTATTAAGTAATTGAGCGTATAGTACGTCCTGGTTATATTTTCAAAAACGATGGTATTTCACATCCCCTTTAGGGGCTTGGGGCGGAAAATACATTTGAAACCTTCCCCTAATTTAACTTCGTGATATTAGCCTTCGGCGATATTAACTCCCTTTGGTCGTGATATTTGCTCCCTTTGGTCGCGATATTTGCCTTCGGCGATATTATACTTCGTGTTATTAACTCCCTTCGGTCGCGTTATTTATTCCTTTCATGTTATGCTCGCGAAGCTAATAACGGCGCAGCCAACTATCGCCGCAGGCAAATATCGCGACTGAAAGGAGCTAATATCGTGAGTGCAGCGAACAAATATCGCGCAGCTAATAACGCCCGCAGGGCAAATATCGGCGAAGCCTAATATCGCGACTGAAAGGAGTTAATATCGGCGCAGCCAACTATCGCCGCAGGCTAATATCGCGAAGCTAATAATGGCGCAGCCTAATATCACGAAGTAAATATCGCGACCGTAGGGAGTTAATATCGCCGAAGGCAAATATCGTGAGCGAAGCGAACAAATATCGGCGAAGCCAAATAACGCCGCAGGCTATGTGGGCAGATAGACAATAAACTCACTTCCTTTTTCCGGTTCGCTTTTTACCTCAATGCGTCCAGCATGTTTTTCCACTACCGTTTTTACATAGCTAAGTCCGATGCCAAAGCCGGCCGGCGATCCGGATTCGGTGTTTAGTCGGGTATATTTCGTAAATACTCGTTCCACTTTTTCGGGTTTAATGCCTATGCCATTATCTTTTACCGACACGCATAGCGAATTTTTTATTCTCCGGATGCTGATCGAAATCAGTACCGATGTCCCCGAATATTTAACGGCATTATCAATCAGGTTGGCAATGCATTGTCGCAGATGATCCCTGTCGGCTTTGATATTTGCATCGTCAACGGTATTTTCTATTTCTATGCTCACCTCTTTGTTCGATACGGTAGAAAACTGTTCTTTCAGTTTTTCCAGCTCCTCCGCCAGATTAAACAGAGAGTAGTTGAGTCTGAAAACGCCCTCTTCGTCCATAGCCAGTGCCATGATCATGGTAATTTTTTCCGACATATCTTTGGTAGCTTCTCTCGAAATGGTCAGATAACGTCTCTTTTTTTCTTTATCATCGTCCACCATGGAGGTCGATAAAGCCTCCAGCGCCATATACAACTGTGTCACGGGGCGTTTTAGTTCATGAGCCGTATTGCCGAAAAAATCATTTTTTACCGCCATCAGCTTTTTTTGGCGGGCCTGTGTGCGAAACAAAAACCAAATGCCATACACGCCAAACAAAGCCATTAGTAACGAGCTTATAAGCAAAGCTCCCATTCGCTTAAATATGTGGCCCATCGGATTCAGCAATATTAGTTGTAATGATTTCTTGTTTTCAAAATCGAGCGCTAACGGTTTCGAATAAATCAGAAAACCGGACTCGGCAAACGATTTTTTTGAGCTCTCCAACACCTTGCCGGTTGTGGGGTTTATAACCCGGATCACAAAAAGTGATTTTATATTTCGTTCCTGTAATATGGCAGCTATAATACTATTCAGTTTCTGAATACTCAACGGGCTTTTTTTGCTCACTACATCGTTGATGGCTGTGTTGATTGATCCGGGTAAATCGTCGTCATTTATTTTAATCTTAACGAGCGTGTAAACCGCCGAATCTGCGGACTTTGGGTGTGGTGAGGTGGTGCTTGAAGTTCCGCCGTTTAATGACTTTTGACGGAATTGTAGTTCAGTATGGTAGGCTTCGGTTAGTACGGCATTTGTTTCGCGCTTTAGCGACTCGTTGACTGCATGGTAGTAATTGACTACCACAACGATTTGCGAAACAAGTACCAATGCCAAACACAAAATTGAAATATATGTAATTATGAGATTTCTCATAGCAATATTTCGGATTAAAGCCGGGTTAGAAATAGATTATAAGCACGAAATTTTAACGGTAAATTAAATTTAACGTCAAATGTACGAAAAATTAGAAATTTATGAAAAATAAATGAGAAAAAAATTAGAGTAGAAAAAAAAATAATGCTGTAATATTGCAATGCCAAAAGAACCTAAAAAAAGCAATTGCTACAAATTCCGGAAATAAACGCTGATATTTTTAAAGAAAATTCGCTTTTCGGGAATAAGTGGAATTGTTGAAAGAGTCTGGTTTCCAATTATAAATGGAGACGTGATATACTCTTTTTTATATTACGCATTAATGAAAAATGCTGATTGGATTTGTAAAAAAGTTTGGGCATCTCAAATACGAGAAAAATACGACCTGAACTTTTTGGAATATCAACAAAAAACGAATATTTGAGCCTGAAAATCTTGAAATGGTCTCAAAAAACGAAAAATTGAGGCTGAAAAATTTGAATTGTTAGCAAAAAACGAATATTTGAGGCTAAAAAATTTGAATTGTCAACAAAAAACGAAAAATTGAGGCTGAAAAATTTGAATTGTTAGCAAAAAACGAATATTTGAGGCTAAAAAATTTGAATTGTCAACAAAAAACGAAAAATTGAGGCTAAAAAATTTAAAGTGTTAGCAAAAAACGAAAAATTGGGGCTAAAAAATTTGAATTGTCAACAAAAAACGAAAAATTGAGACTAAAAAATTTAATATGTTATCAAAAAACGAATAATTAAGTCTGAAAATCTTGAAATAGCCTCAAAAAAACTTTTTTAGAAGCGCTTATTTGCAGTTTCAGGCATAACGATGAAATTACAAACGGAATTATCTTCATTACTAACAAATAAAAAAGTAACTACTATGATTCAAAAAACAAATTTATCGCTATTCCCAGGTGAAGAACTTTATAGTTTTTCCAAAAAAGTAATCATCCTGGTTGAAGAAAAGAAAACAAGTATACCGGCTGTAGAGCCTTTTCTAGGCAACACCAAACCCCGATTGCAGGACTTCAAAAACGCCCTCGACCGTGAAGCCAAAAATCCGTTGGTGAAAATCCGGACACTAAAAACGACTTCCCAGATCGATGCATTTATGGCTCTACGCAAGCAAGCCGAATCGGCATCTACCCGCAAAAAGGCCGGAGTGTCTGAAGCTGCTCTTGTAATCATCGATGTCATACGTAAATACGGGTGGTCTATACAATCACTCGGACAAAAAGCCCGTCTGAGTCAGCTCGACGGACTTATTACGGAGCTTAAAACCAAGCATCCGGCAGAAGTTGCCAGCATTGGAGCTACCGAACTGCTCGAAGAACTGGAACTGGCACAAGCCGATTACCTGGTAGCCGATACCAACGCAGTGCGCTCCGAAAACAACAGTAACGAGCCTACCGTTAGCGAAACCCGCCATCCGCTGACCGAGTCTCTTCGGCAACTGTTTCAGATTATCTCCTTGCAGGAAGTGTCAGCGCCTTCGGCCAACGTAACAGCGTTGATAGCTTCGCTCAACGAATTAATCACCACTTCGCTGGCAACAGTAAAAGCCTCCGACACCCGCACCGAAAATGCGAAAAAGAATGCAACAACACCCCCAGAAACTAAATAAATAATCAAAGCGAAACCCCTGCCGGCGAGTAGGGGTTTTGCTTTTATATATAAATCAAACTTTAAAATCAAATTATTATGGACTATTATTATGTAAACAAAAAAGAACAATCTAATGGAGATCATGAAGTACATACAAGTACTTGTGGTTATTTACCTGCAATTGAAAATCGATTGGATCTTGGTTATTTTAGCTCATGTTCGGAAGCAGTGAGAGAAGCAAAGAAAACTTATTCACAATCTAATGGATGTTATTATTGCTGTAGAGCGTGCCATACGAGCTAAGAATATAAAATTAATTTTCCCCTAGTGCCCGATACTATTCGTGCGTCAACGCAGGGAAAGGTAACAATTTTAATAGAGAAGAATCTAAATATTTAAATAATATAAATGCTAAAAAAAATAATATGAAACAAGAAATTATTGACGCAGTTGAAGGACAATGCATTCTTCAGTTCGATTACGAAGGAGAACAACGTATTGTTGAACCACATTGCTATGGGGTTACAACAAAAGGTAATGAGGCTATAAGAGCGTACCAAATTGATGGGTATAGCTCGTCAGGAAAAATGGGTTGGAAACTCTATGATCTTTCAAAGGCTGATTCTATTGAAATGTTGAATGAAACCTTCGAAGTGCGTCCTGATTATAAGCAGGGTGACAAAGGAATGGATGAAATATATTGTGAGATATAGAGTTTGTCATAATGGAAATATATTTAAACAGAAGTGGTAATTCCCCCATCTCTTATTATCAAATAGCTGATTCAAGTATTACTGTTTGTTTTAAAGGTTCTACACGAGCCTATACCTACAGCTATCGTAAAGCCGGAAGTTATCATGTGGAAAATATGAAACGACTGGCTGTTAGTGGTTCGGGATTGAGTGCGTATATAACAAGAAATGTAAAGTTTGATTATGATTAAAAGAATAAAGAATATCAAGAATTTTGGTTGTATTCAAGATTTTGAATGGGATGAAAAATCTATTCAAGATTTTGATAAGATCAATCTTATATTTGGTTACAATGGTTCTGGAAAAACTACTCTAAGCAATTTATTATATCTTTTCTCTGAGAAAAGTAATGATAAGACTGAAATTGCATCTGAATATATAAAAGGTGATACTAAATTTCAAATAGATTATTCTACTAAAGCTTATTCTGAATCTAACTATAATACTTTTGACGGAGTTTTATATGCCTTTAATTCAAAGTTCATCAATGACCACATATTTGATGGAACAAAATCAAAGATGTCATCATTTGGACTTGATTCAAAGATAACAAATGAATCAATTGATAAAATTGATGAGAAATTAAAAAACTTGATCCTTCGAAAAAATTATTTTCAAAAGGTTGAAAACGATATAAATAATAAACTGAATGGCATTTGGGATAAGTATAAAAATGACTTCAATAAAAGAATATCAGGAAAAAGACTTACTGATAAACCTCAAACTACTGATTTCAACAATGAAGATATAAATACGAATAGCCAAAAATTACAGTCTTTTCATGATGATTATGCAAAGCTCGAAAATATAATAAAGGCAAATGAAGTTCTTGACTCTATAGAGGGAAATAAAAATAATCTAACCTTATTTGGTCTTGATTTTGACGATTTACATCAACACTTGCATAAACCAGTAAACAAAGATGCTACTTCTACTATAAAACGTAAGATTGAAAATATAAATAAAGTATCATTGGATTCTGCTAATTCTATAAATCCTCAAGAGTGGTTTATGTATGGGAATACCCTTTTGAAAAGTGGAATTACAAAAACTACAATCTGCCCGTTATGTAATACAGATATTGAGCAAACCATTTCTGATTTAATAAAAGAATATGATCAGTACTTTAATGATGAATTAAAGACTTTGCTTGATAGTATGTCTCATTACGAGCCTGAAGTTAGATTGCTTACTGTCAGTCTTGATACTAACAAAAACATCATAAGTAGTATTATTCTCGGCCTCAAACATTTTAATTATTCACTTCAGAATGAAATAAAATCTGATCTATCTAACATATTTCAATATCAAAATGAAATGATAGACCAGATTACGTATAAGCGTAATCATCCAAATGAGGAGGTTATACCAAGCTCGAAATTAAAAGATGAATTTGTTTCAATAAATAAACAGTTAAAGTTATTGCGAGAGGAATTGGATGGGTTTATCTTGACACAAAGAGCAGAACTTCAGAAACTAAGTAGTCGTGATATTGTAAGCGAAATAAAGAGTCAAATAAAAAAAGTTGCTATCATCGAATTCAATCTTAAAGAAAATTGTGTAATAACTAATTCCTTAAAAGCAAACTCCGAAATATGCAAAAAATTATTTGTGCTAAAAAAGACAAATAATAAAAGTATTGACACATTGGCTTTAGAGAGAGAAAGCGAAGTAGCAAAACTTCAATTGGAAACAAAATTCGTTAATATGTATCTGGGTTACCTTGGAATATCTGATTTTGCTGTCAATCGATCTAAAGAAAAAGAAATTGACAATATCATTATCTCATACAAGTCAGGAACCCATAAGCGATCATTAAAATACTCATTAAGTGAAGGCGAAAAAACGGCATTGGCTTTTGCTTTCTTTCTGAGTAAAATAAGAGCAGAACAGTTAGAAGGTCAAGGAGATAACTTTAAGAATATTATCATTGTAATTGACGATCCTATTTCAAGTTTAGATGAAAATAGATTATTCCAAACTGCAAATCTGATTGATACTTTTTTTCATTATAATGAATATGCAAATAATGAAATTCCAATGCAGTCTTTCATTTTAAGTCATAATATTACCTTTTTAAAATACATTTGCAATATATATTATGCTAATCACAGAATTCAAGATAATATTCAAGAGTATTTTATCGAACCAACAAAACATATTCTAACAAGAGTTCCAAATGGGTTAAAAAACTTCACATCAACTTACTTGGAAAAACTAGATGAGATAATATTATATATCGAATCCGACTCACCTGTAACGTACGATATAGCAAAAAAATATATTCCAAACTACATTCGAATAGTTTTAGAGTCATTTCTCTCTTTCAAACTAGCATTAGTTAAAGAAGATGCAAAAGGACGTATTCCAGGATTAAATTTTCTCATCGGAAAGGCTTTAAAGGAACTGGCTACTTTTGATGAGAGTATTGAAATAGGTGGAATAAAACGTAAAGGGGTCGAAACACGATTGAATAATTTAAAGCGAATAGCAGATAATGAGTCTCATGGTAGCTTAGCAAAAATTGAATCACTGAGTTATATATCAGAAAGTGAGCTAAAAACGTATTGCAAGCAAATGGTTCAAGTTATGGTGTATTTTGACAAGATTCATTACTCCAAAGCAAAATCATTAATTGATAGAAAATAGATGTCTACAATAAAAATAAACCAACAGCTTAAACGAATAGAAATCTCTGATTTTGAAATCGAAAACCAAGTCGTTTTCAATTACTTCGATAATCTTCCGGCTAATGAACGGGACAAGAAATTGCTTCGTGCTATCTATATAGGCGTATTGGCGTTGATGGAAGATCGGATTTCGTCTTTCTTATCAAAAACCAGTAACGAACTAGGCACGGAACTCGAAAGCCTGAAGATGATTTTCGAAATGAAGAAAGAACTTTTCTACAAGTCAACTATCAAAGGCACACTGGCAGAAGATGAGATAGCAGAGTTTTTGAATGATTATTTTAAAGATAAACGTCTCAAAGATCGCGCTTATCTAACAGGAAACACTGCTGGAAACTTGCCACGCAATAAAACGGGAGATATCGTTTGTGAGTTGGATGGGCGTACCGATTTGAAAATTGCTATTGAATGTAAGTTTGATAAAAGTGTGCGACTGGGAGATATTGAATCGAAAGAGGTCTTTACACGAAAAACAGATACCGCCTGGAGTCAGTTGATAGAAGCACAAGCCAACCGGGATTCTAAAGTAAGTATTATTGTCTTTGATATTTCGTTGGTGGATAATTCTATTCTGAAAAACTTCGAAAATGTGGGTTACATTCCATCGATTGGTTTTGTTGCGGTTATCAATTCGCAAAAAGGCGATTATTCAAACCTTGCAATAGCTTATATGTTGGCGAGGGATATTGCTCTGAATGCAAAAGAAGTGGAACTGGACAAAGATTTATTGGCTATGCTGATCAATCGTATTATCAAAGATATCAACGAGGTGCTTTCCATCAAATCGCTTGTTCTGAATAATATCGAAAACAACAAACAAATTCTCAAGCAGCTCGAAAAATCAATGCTTCTGATAGAATTTAATCAAGCGTATATGAAAAAATTCCTGAATGAGGGCACACTCACCCGAAAAGACTTATTGGATTTTTATATGAGCGAGGACGTAAAAGATAAGTTTAAGGGGATTGAGAAGGAAATTGGTGAGATATAAAAATAACCTTTTGCTTCCGCTCGTTTTCATCGCGTGGGTATGCAGAACTAAGGTTTTGACCGGATTGTCGCAGGATGCCATTGTGCGGCAGCGAGGAAAATAATTTGAAGAGAATTATTGATACTTATTAATGATACCTAAATCTGAAATAAAAGAAAACACATTGATAAACTTGGAAAAAGAAGTTTATTATGAACATGAAAGTATTTCATATCCGGCTAACAAAAGAGCACTTGCATAACGATGAAGAGGCGATAAATAATTTCCTCGATAGTGTGGAAGTAAAAAAGACGGCTACAGAACTTATAACCGGACAGCCAAATTTCTGGTCGGTCGTTGTGTTTTACGACGAAAAAAAATCAAAAGCAGTGCAGGCCGGCAAATTAGCCGTTTCTGACAAATCGGAATTGTCAAATGATGAACTGAAAATATTTGATGCTTTAAAACAATGGCGGTTTGATGTGGGAATGCATGAAAACCAGCTCCCTTTCATGATTTGTCACAATGCCGAACTAATGGCTATTGCCAAGCTAAAACCGAAAGTTATTGATGATTTGTTTCAAATTAAAGGCTTTCGTACGAGAAAGGTCGAAAAATATGGGGCAGGTATAATAGCTCTTTTAAATTCTATCTGATTATTCTTTCTTAATCATTCTCACCCTAGTTTCTCGATGCAAACGAGGGTAGTTTAAAATTATAGTCTGACGTTTGTGGTAGCAACGTTCAAAATACCACCGCGGAAACTGAAAAGTGTTATGAGTAAGTGAATTAAATTTATAAGTATGGAAACTACAAAGATTGAAACTAAAGTTCTGCACAGAGAGCAGATTGCAACTGAATTCAGAGAAGCCATGTCGGGCAAACTCGAACCGGAAAAAATTGAAGTGGCCTGCAAGCACTTGCTCGCAGGGGCAAGCAATCATTATAGCGCTAACGGAAGCGTTATGAGTATGATTTTTTATTTACAGTTTCAGATTACGATCAGCGATAACCATGCAGAGTCATACAACCATAAAATTTTTAATGGTAAGGGTGGGGGTATTTCTTCTCCTGGTGGGGGTGCGCTCATGGGCGATGTTTACACCGACGACTTGGATCGCTTGATCAGAGATACCCACAGTATGGAGTTTAATTGCGCGTTTGCTTACACGAGTGTCGTATTTTTCGATAAGTCGTCTCATTGCTTAGGCAGTTTTCAGTCAGGTTCCGTATCTACAGTCGCAGGTATTGGCGGTGGCACCGGCAAATGGAAATAATATTTAAGGATTTACCTCAGTGTGCCGGAATGTAAAGTTTGGCGTTGGCTTTGTTTCTGTTGCCTTGTATCTCCAGCTATAATTTGAAAAGCCTGACCCTTTTTCTACCCAGCCCCTCGTTTGTAACGAGGGGGGTGGTGGTTGAACGTTTGTACCGTGGACTCCTTGCAGGCGCGATTCCTCAGACCCACACCAATGTAGTTCAAAGCAAAAATCCATTCAATCATAGAAAACTTTAAAAAATAGATTATGAAGAAAACTTACTTCTCAGCACCCATTCGTAACCTGACGATACTCGTCTTTTTGCTTTCGTTTACCGCCTGTGCCACCATTTCTCCGTTCGACCAGTATGTCTATACGCAGACTACCTCGCTAAAAGTAGATGCCATGAATACTATGGACCTGGCGACAGATGAATATGCCACTCATGAAAAAGAGGTGCAGGACTTGCAAACTAAACTGCAAAAAGTCTACGAGTATGAGAAAAATCGCCCGCAGAACGGGATTACTCTCAAAATGTGGGATAAATTACTGGACGCTAACGGTCATCTGTTAGGCGGATTTATCAAAAGGTGGCAAGCGGAACACAAGCTGAATGCGGCCTTTGTGAGCGAAGAAAAGAGGATTGTAGGTGAAGCATTCGATCAAATTGCCGGACTCGAAAGTCATAAAATAAAAGCATCAGACATAAAAAATAATTAAAGACTTATGGGAAGTATGGATTATCAGGCTGTATTAGTTACGCTCAAAGAGGAAGTAACCGACCTTGCCACAACAAATGTTCGCAGTTACCTGAATGAAGCAAAAGCTGATGGATTAAAACTGGTGGATAGTTTGAAAACAGATATTCAAATCTGGGGACAAGAGTTGGCCGCGGGTAAAATGTCGGCTGAAGATGTAGAGTTTTTAGTGATGGCAAAGAAAGAGCTGATTGAAATGAACGCATTGAAGCAAGTCGGTTTAGGACAGGTTAAAGTAGATGAGTTTAAAAACAGCATCTTGCACCTTATCGTAAAAACGCTTGTGAATTTATAGTGGGGGAGATGAATAATTGATCGTGATATCATTTTCCTGACGTCAGGAAAATGATCGAGATCGGTTCCATCCTCATTTTCATTCGGTATATAAATATAAATCTCTTAGAATATGTATTATGAAGAACTTTATTAAAGCGGCTTTTTTTGTAGTGTTCGTGTTGTGTGTGACTTCTTGCCGCCAGTCCAACAGCACAAAACCGGTTCCTGTTGCAGGGCCCAATATTCAGCAGTATGTCACAGTTACCCGTATACCACAATCGGACACTGTGATTTTTGTGTTTTCGAAAAAAGATACGTGGAGCATTTATACGCTCGACAGTGCAAACGGCAAAGCAAAAGACACTGCCGATATTACCACAAAAGATTCTGTGGTTTTGCTGAGAGTGAAAGATGCCGGTGCCCGTTATTATTTTAAGGTGGTGAATAGCAAAAATGAAAGTGCCACGCTGACCGAAACTGTTTTGCCTATAAAAGGGCAACCCAACTTTCGCGATTTAGGGGGGCTTATAACAACAGATGGGTACAGTATCAAATGGGGCCGATTGTTCCGGTCGGGAGCATTGAATAAACTGACTCCGGCGGATGTGGCCTATATGAAAAGTGCCGGAATACAAATAGACATCGATTTCCGACGTCCCGAAGAGTATCAGCAGGCACAAGACCGGCTTCCCGAAGGAGTGAAGCTGGTTAACCTCCCGATAAAAACACCTCCCGATGACAATTCTACAGCTAAGTGGCTGTCCACAAAAGATGCGCTGGCACTTGACACCATGTTTATTCCACTATACCGAAGTCTGGTTACTGATCCGCTTTGCCAGAGTCAGTATGCTCATTTCCTGAATCGACTGGCAACGACGGACTCTGCCACCGTATATCATTGTTCGGCAGGCAAAGACCGTACAGGTTTTGCCACCGTGTTATTGCTTTCGGCTCTGGGTGTTGATCGGCATACTGTAGTAAGCAATTACCTGGAAACAAATCAATATATCTCTGCCGAATATAGTTCGTACGTAGCAGCTATTAATAAACAATATGGAGACAAAAGAGGGGGATTGCTCAGTCGTTCGTTATTGGTAAATTATGAATATATAAAAACCAGCCTGGATATAATAGATAAAATGCCGGGGGGAATGGATGGCTATTTAAAAGACGTTTTAAAGGTCGATGCAGAAGCTTTAAAGCTAAAGTATCTGGACAACTACAAGAAAAAATAATAGGGTAATCAGATCTGTTTTAACGGGCCCCAACCTCCTCCCGATATGCGGGATAAATGGCAGGGGCTGCCGAAGTGCGACTTGCGTGAAAACGATCAACAGTTGCACACGGCAAAGGTCCCCTTTAGGGGATTAGGGGCGGATCAAAATAATATAAACCAATTTCGAGCATGTACTTTTTAATTACTAACTATAACTCTATTTTATCATTATGCAAACACCCGTAACCAAAGCAAGCTCGGTGAACTTAACGCTTACCGACAACATTTACAAGCCGCTTACAATTAATGCACCGTTTCAATCACTACTCATTGACCTGAGATCGGCTTTTGATCTCGCAACAACAACGGTTGAAGTTCAAAAACTTATCAACAAAGGTACCTGGACGGCTTATGATCCGAATGTTGTACCTGTAGATTTTAAAAAAGAAGACGGATTTGATACGGCTATTCGTATCACTCTGAAAAAAGGAAGTGCTTTCGAAGAAGGAGAAATGTATAAGCTAATAATTAGTTATGCATTAAAAGGAAGTGGAAAACTGAAGACCGAAATCGGGTACATTGCCATCAACTACGTGCTCAGCGATGCTGTCACTATAGGCGCTCTTAAGGGCAAACGCAAAATGGTGGTTTGCATCAGCGATATTCACATGGGGCAAAATGACCGTTACTCCGAATTTAATGAAAACCGAAAACCGCTAATTGAATTTCTTGACAAACTCAATGAATCTCCCAACGTAAGTGAGCTGGTACTGGCCGGTGACCTGATTGACGAATGGGTCATTCCTGCAAGAGATGATGCACATGGCGACACGGGTAAAAGCTATCCTTATTTTACCGAAAAGGTAAAACAAAACAACCCTGAAGTATTTGCGGCGCTCAACCAGGTGTGCGACAATGAGAATATAAGAACGACTTATGTGCCGGGCAATCATGATTTGCTAATTGACAGTGATCAAATTAAGGTTGTGTTTCCGAATATAAAACAAGCCCGGGATACACAAGGAATTGATGGGGGACTGGGATTGGGTGCTTATACACCTAAAGATTTTCCCTATGCTGTGATTGAACACGGACACCGTCTTAATTTCTTTTGTGCTCCCTGTCTGACTGTGAAAAATGATCCCGATGAGCAATCTATATTACCTCCGGGTTACTTCTTTACCCGGGTTGCGGCAGAGGCTTTTTGTTTTCCTCCGGCACAAAGACAGGAACTCCCGAAAACTGAGTTGCAATTTGGAGATGAAAACACATTTATGCGTTCGCTGTATTCTGCCGGATGGCTAACGTCTCTGAAAATGCTTCCTGTGGATCATACACCATCCGAAAAATTTATAGAAACCAATATAGACGGGTTTATTGATACATACTCGCTTGATGATCTGATGCCGCATCTGGAAAAAGGAGAACTTGTAAGTAAACTGTACAAAACAATTAGTGATGCAAAAAATTGGGAAGACAGGCAAGCGGCCAATAATGTAGCGGTAAAAATTCCGGTCATGGAGGCCATTCAAGAAGCCAATAGTGCAGCGGAAACCGATTCGATGGCCAATGTGCAGTATTTTGCCAACCCAAAGTCGGACAAATCAATTGTGGTATTTGGTCATTCACACGAACCGCGCATGCTTACTTACCCAACCCATGATCAGAAGACCGGCATTTATGCCAATACCGGAACCTGGATTGATACCAATAATTTAGGAAAGACTACCATGACTTTTGTTGTATTGATAGCCAACAAAACGAAAGACTCGCTTCCTCTGTTTGTCAATCTGTATCAATATACCCCCGAAGGTAAAATTGTTTTGATGGATTCGCAAGCAACGGTTAATTATACTCCGAATTCATTTAAAGAAGTGCCATTATATCGTTATCTGAATGAGGTTGCCGGATGTCACGATCATTTTTACAGCACAAACAAGGGTGAATTGGGAGATGGAAAGAATGGCTATAAATGCGAAGGTATTGCCGGATTTGTTTATCCCGAAAATGCAATCAAAATAAACTTGGTGCCTCTGCATAGATATTTCAATCCGAAAATCGGAGATCATTTTTATACAACAAAACTGGATGAACTGGGAAAAGATGGAAAAGATGGTTACCGTTATGAAGGAATAGCTGCTAAGGTTTTTCCGGAATACGACCATACTGTTCCGAATTTAGTAGCTCTGCACAGATATTTTAATACAAAAAGCGGAGATCATTTCTATACTACTAATCTTGAAGAATTAGGAAAAGATGGAAAAGAAGGCTACCATTACGAAGGAATTGCTTGTTATATTCAAACAACTAGCAATTAATTTCCTAATTGATGACCTATTCTCTCTCATTAGCCCGGGCTTTTAGCTTGGGCTAATGAATAGAATAGGAAGTAACCTGGAATTCTACCTGATCTTAAATAATAGTTTTGAGCAGATGAAAGCAATAGGTAAAATTGTCAATTCTGATTTGCCTCGTCCTTCAGATCCTGATTTTAAATTAGCCATAGATAATGCATTAAAATTGGAATAAGTCTATTCTTGTTAGTGATTTTCTGTCGCAAAGGATTGAACTCTTGATTTGTTATGCTCATTCGAAGGAAGTCGATTTTCCGAAAGGATTGTATTCTACAGTAAATAGAGAGTTGAAATTCTCCGGAGAAATGACCGGCACGGCTGAAATAATAACAGAAAACAGACCTTTGATAGAACGAATATACACCCCAATAAAACTTCTGGCGAAAAAAGTCTTTTGAATAACTGCCAAATAAAGCCTGTTTTAATGAAGCTATCATTAAAGTCTTTTTAGCACGCAAATAACAAAAAATACGCAAATAAACGCAACCTTGTTGAATTGAATTTTTTGCAAATAATATTCTACTTTGCAAATCTACTTTGCAAAATTTACGTTGTTTGTGTTATTTGCGTATTTTTGATACCACCACTTCAATTATTTATTGGGGTAATGAACAGTAGATTATTATCTTATTGAAATCAAAGAAGCTCTTTTATTATCATACATAAGCAAAAAAATGGTCTGGTTTATTTGAAAATTAAATTAATTTTGTAACTTCGCATCATTAATCTAAGACTCTGTTTATGTATCGAAGTGTTCAATTTATCCTACCAGCACTGATTTGTCTGAGTATGCTTAGTTGCATACATAAATCCGATGAATTAAAAACAGCCGAGCGACTAATAGAAACAGCTCCCGACTCGGCACTCCGTTTCTTGCAAAAAATAAAACTAAATTCATTTACAATTCATTCCGATAAGGCAAAGTATGCCCTATTGATGAGTCAGGCTTTAGATAAAAATGATATTAAAGTTGAATCTGATTCATTGATCTCCATTGCAACCAGTTATTATGATGAAAAGGCCCCCGTTTACGCCGGATATGCCTGGCTCTATATGGCACGCTGTGCCGATAATCGAGGAAATGCCAACATACAAGCCAATGCACTATTAAAAGCGCAGGAATTTGCAAAAAAGGCGACAAACTATAAATTGCAGGGATTGGTATATGGCGATAAAGCTGATATGTATAAAACGCAGCAAGATTTTAAAAATTCGAATTATTACAATAAGCTTGCATATCAATCATTCAACAAGGGACGTGATTATAGGAATAGCGTCATTTCTCTGCTTAAAATAGGAGGCGATTTTCTTTATTTGTCTAGATACGATAGTGTTATCGCATATTCAATTATTGCCGAAAAAATTGCGTTCAATTTGAAGGATAATATTCTGAACTCAACCATCTATAGAAATATCGGTACTGCATATACTCAAAAGAAAGATTATAGTCGTGCATTGTTTTATTACAGGCTAGCTCCTGAAACTCAAATTACCATATATGATAGTAATAAATATATCTTGCTTGCCAATACATTTCTCGAATTGGGTAGCACCGATTCTGCTGCTTATTACCTGAGAAGAGTAAATGAATTTAAGGAGATGGAACCTTATTATAACCAACTTTGGCAAACACTATACGAAAAACAAGGTAATACTGCTAAAGCTTTATATTATGCTAAGCGGGCAACTGTTGCTACCGATTCGTTATACAAGCGGAAACTCAATATAAGTTTTGCCGGTCTGGAAAAGAAATATAAATATCAAAGTTTACAAGTTCTAAACAAGGACTTGATTATCCGGAATAAACAAAATAATATCCTGCTGTTAATCGCACTATTTGTTTTAAGCATGGGAGGCTTGGTGTTTTTATTTTGGAGATATAAAGTGAAAAACCGTCAATTGAAAGTTCAGCAGCAATTGCTTGAGCATGAGAAAATGCTTGCGGAAAAGGACAAAGAAAATATCAGGCTATTGGAACGACAGCTTAAAATGCAGAAAATTTTGCTTTCAAATGTAGATCAATACAGAAGTCAATCTATAAAACGCCCCGGTAACTTAGCTGAAAGTAAGGGGGGGATTAGTCCCATTTTGAACAAAACTTTTCATGAAGAGCTAATTGCCAGCATGGATGTTGAGTATAATGACATTTCTAAACGACTCAAAGATAGATTTTCCGAACTAACTGAGCATGATATTTTAATCAGTTGTCTGTTAATAGCCGAATTCGATACAGGCATGATAGCCACTATTCTTGATGTAAGAATAGAATCAATAAACAAGCATCGATATCGCCTGCGAACAAAGTTAAAATTGCAAAGTCCCGATAATCTGGTGGAATTCCTTCGCAATTTTTGAGTCATTTTTTCCACCTTCCTGACAGAATAATCTACCTCTCATTCGATGTCCATATAGCAGGATTGTACTTTAAGTGTATTGTGTTTAAATACAGTGCTTTATTTCTATTGCTGAATAGGCTTGTCCATATGAAAAATCCTGATGATTTGATAATCTTCAGGATTTTTTTATTTTAATTTGTAGTCAAACAATTCAAAATTTTATACCATGAAAAAAGGTTTATTTTTATTGACTACAGTCGTTCTTATTATCTGTAGTCTGTCTGACATTAGTTCAAAACCATCTACCAAATTTGTAGCTGAAGACATTCTGATTTTAATGGGAAATATTCCACCTGTAATTTATCCTCCAATAAAAATCGAGAATGCACAATCGGTAAAAACTCAACTAATACCTGTACAACATAATCTACAGAATAAAAATCTGATTTAGGTATACAATGAATATCTAATGAGAAGTATTCCGAACATAATATACAGATGAAAGAGTCATGTAATTCCTAATCTTTTATACGGAACTATTTCTATCGTAATTATCGAAAAACTATTTATTAATAGCAGGTGGTCAATATCACCTATCATAACAATTTATAAAACAAAAAAATATGGAAAATCGAATTGACGCGACTCTTCCAGAAGAGTTGAAAAAACAAATTTTAGAGGGAATTACTGGATTAAGAACACTTATGGCATTTCTGATTAAATTATCGGACGCCGACAAGAAATCGTTGCAGTTGCTCGATGATGGTCGCAAGCCTTTTACAGAAAAGTCTCATGAATTGGCAACGCGAACTCCGGCTATTAATCCGGGTGATGCGCTATTAACTGCTTGTGAACATGATTTAAATCTTTATTCGGGATTGGCAATCATTGAAAACGAATTACAACAGCTACTCGAAATGGTACGAGATACCAAGCAATTGGCTGGTGCCGAGGCATACGAAGTGGGACGGTTTGTCTACATGAAATCAAAAATGGCACTCAAGATGAAAGAGCCGGGTATGCAAGCTATTGTTGACGAACTGGGTAAACTCTTTAAACAAACTACCACTGCTGCCTCACAGGACAAGACAGTGAAATAAACGGTCTGGTTCACAAAATCGCACTGTTTGACTGCCCAATCGCAGTTAGGCGGTGCGATAACGCAGCGAATTGGTTAAACATCGCAGCTAAAACCTGCGATAATGCACTAAATTGGTTAAACATCGCAGCAAATTCGTTAAACACCGCAGTGAATTGGTTAAACATCACAGCAAAAAGCTGCGATAACGCAGTGGATTCGTTAAGTATCGCAGTAAATTGGTTAAAGATCGCAGCAAAAACCTGCGATAACGCACCAAATCAGTGCGTGCACGCAGTGCCACGGTGCGATGACGCAGTAAAAAGCTGCGATATCGCAGTGGATTGGTTAAACGTCGCAGCGAAAACCTGCAATAACGCATCAGATCAGTGATGCATGTAGTAAAAGAGGGAGATATCGCACCGAATTAGTGGAAATTGAGATCAATGTGTGCGACAAAGTAGTCATTTTAATAAAGTTGTTGGTTTGAAGAGTTAATTTATTTATAATGAGGATTTTAATGCATAATGACTCTTTATTCACAGAAATAAGAAGAAAGTTAGATATATATTCACCAAGACCTCAGTTTTACTCATTTGTAATGTCTGAAAATGAAAAATTACTTTTTGATAAAACTGTGAAAAATTCAAAGCACTATCTTGAATTTGGAGCAGGTGGTAGTACATTAAGAGTATTACAGTACTCAAAAGCTAAAATCTATTCTACAGATTCTGACTTGAATTGGATTAGGTTTCTACGAAAATATTGGCTCGTTAGATATTTTGAAAGTAGGCGTTTGCATTTTTTTTATGTTGATATTGGAAGAACAAAAGAGTGGGGATATCCCGTTGGATATGATTCGGAGGATTTATTTCCAGATTATTCAGCAACAGTTTTTAAATCAATAGAAAAAACAAAGATTGACACCGTTTTAATTGATGGGAGATTTAGAATCGCTTGTGTTTTAAAAACAATATTAGAATGTTCTTCAAATAAAGACCTTGTGATAATAATTCATGACTTTTGGAATCGACCAGCTTATTCAATGTTACAAAAGTATTTAGTTGTAATCAATCAGGTAGATACGATGGGAGTATTTAAAATCAGAGCTAATTTAAATCAGAAATTTGTCAAAAAAGATTATGAACTATACAAGTTTGATTACAGATAATCAAGTTAAATCGTTTAAGTTTATGACTTAAGTAATATAAAGAATTGAAATGGTGCGCAGCATGGAATGAAATTAGAGTCTGACGTTTGTGGTATAACGTGTAAAATGCTACCGTGGAAACTGAAAAGCGTTATGAGTAGTTGACTCTAAAATTTTAATACAATGACAAATGAACTAATTGCGGAACTTGTATTGGTTGACGAAGAAACTTCGAAGTTCTCGTGTTATGCGAAAACCGGCATTGGCTATGCATTTTACAAATAGGGATAGCTTAATTGTTAAATTTGTTTATGAATAAAGAAGAAATAGATATTATTATGCAGGAACGGATTGAAAGGTTCAATCAATTCATAATATCGCAAGACATAGAAAAAATGCCAATTGGACTATTTAATGGTAAAATGGGTATGTGCATTTATTTTTATCATCAGGCAAGATATTTCGGAAACAAGGATTATCAAAAATTTGCTTTGAATTTGCTAGAGTCAGTTTACAATAAGGTGAATAATTCATTGTCCATTGATATGGAAAATGGATTAACAGGTATTTGTAATGGAATAATTTATTTGATCGACAATAAATTTGTCAAGGGAAATCCTAATAGTATATTGACGGATCTGGATGATAAAATATTTAGCACTCTTTATTTTATTTTTTTATCGGATGGAGCAACATCGAATTTAGAAAATCTGAATATAATTGTTAATTGTTCCTTGTATTTTTGTAGAAGGTTATCTGATGATAGGTTGTCAATAAATGAGAGAGGTTTGATGCAGCAAATAGTGATTAGGTCAATAAATAAAATTGAATCAACATTGGGTGTAGATAAAATGATTGAAACTTTTCCATTTTCTCCGTTTGGCTATTTTCCGTATATATATTTTAAACTTATCGCTGAAGTCTATAGGCTTGATTTCTTCAGCTATAAAACAAAAAAAATCTGTGATGAATGGACTGATCGTTTGCTTTCCTTATTTCCATTATTGCAAAGCCATAGAGTTTTGCTGGCTGAATCAATGAGTAAAACCAATCGATATTACAATTCAAATAGATGGCATGAATATATTATGTTGCTAAACTCGAATAGTGATATAAATTACATAATAAAAGAAGAATTTAGAGATAAAAATATGTTGATCAAAAATGGATTGTGTGGCTTCTATAGCATTATCCAGAATAGGTCAATAGATATAGAGTTAAAAAACTTGGTTAGAGATAGAATTTTAAATACTGATTGTTGGGTTGAATATGAAAAAGCAATTGATACTGAGAAGTTGAACTACGTTAGTTTAATGTCTGGATTAAGTGGCATCATATTGACCTACCAAAAAGTGACAAACTTATAAAATTGAAATTATATGTCTTTTTAATTGCGCTGAATATCAGCGAAATTAAGATGTTAAGCTAGTAGAAGAGATATGAAATACCCATTGAAAGATTTAACGTTTCTTATTCCATTGAGAGCAGACAGTATTATTCGAATAGAGAATATGTTGATGAGTATCCGTTATTTATTAAAGCATTTCGATACCAATATCTATATTCTACATTCTTCAGCTTACGAGAATGGAATATTGCATCGTATTTTAGACAAAAGCATACGCTATAGTTTTATTGAAGACTATGATACGATATTTTATCGAACAAAATATTTGAATCAAATGACCTTATCTGCTAGTACCCCTTTTGTAGCTATTTGGGATACGGATGTGATAATAGATAAAAATCAAATCATTGACGGTATAATTAAATTAAGGGAAGGATATGATATAGTTTATCCTTATGATGGTCATTTTTATGATACGACTGATATAATCCGAGAGCTATTTTTAAAAAACAGAGACGTAAAAGTTTTGTCTAAGAATAAAGCTAAGATGGGGTTGATATATGGAACAGATATGAAAGGAGGAGCGATGTTTGTAAATCGGGATTCATATATTAAAGCTGGCATGGAAAATGAAAATTTTTACGGTTGGGGGCCTGAAGATTTTGAACGATATGAACGATGGAAAATATTAAACTACAAGGTGTATCAATCTCCCGGTTGTTTATATCATCTTACACATTCGAGAAGCAATAATAGTACCTTTAGATCAATGGAACAAATGAAGGATTCGAATAAAGAACGGCAACTTACATCATTTAGTAATAAAGAAGAAATTTTAAAAAGAATGACGTCAATATAGTCCAATGCGCAAAGGACAATTATTTATTAATTTAAAAACAAACAAAAATGAAAACATTGAAAAAACTGACTCTAAACAAAGAGGAAATTGTAAATTTGAATGATTTTGAGATGAGAAATCTTAAGGGTGGTACTAGTTTAGTGTGTGGTTGCATTGAGACTGCTGTTCAAAGTATACAGGGGTATATAGGTGGTGGCCAACTTAGTTGGTGGAACTGTACGCCAACAACTTTAGACTCTGCTGAGAGAATATGCTACAATGGGGATAATATGTGTCTGTTGCCTAATGTTTATGTGAACGGCATACATCCATAAAAGCAATTTATAGTGGTGGGAGTAGAAAATACTACTCCCACTGTTTTGACAAAGCTATTGTAATTTATTATAGATATTTACTTATCTAGTTGTGGGTGGAATGTTTATGTGTAATAATGTTATAGGTTATATAATCGTTAGAATAATTGGGTGCAATAGTCACATTTTGTCTAATAACCATTATGCTGAATTAGTTTCTTTGGCAACTATGAATGAAATGCTAATCTTTATCGTTTCAATTTGCATCTAAGCGAGTGCCTTAAAGAGTCAAGTTTTATTGATAGGAATCGGTCTACCAAGTATTTCTTTTTTTGCAAATATTTTATCTTGTAACCCCGAATTAATTATAAAATAAAATTCGAACAGAAAGTAGAAATTGTTGAAAGTTTTACAACTAAGCACGACATTAAATAAGTTGATAAAATAATTTAAATATTTTCACCTCTAAATGAACTAGCTCTGGTAAAATAGAATGGCAATTTGATTGTAAATATCAATGTAATGAATTAAACGATAAAAGAAACTTAGTGTTGGACTTGTATTCCAAATTTAATCTATTGTTATTGATTATGCAGAAATCTTGGTTTAGAGTATTGCAATTGCTTTTTGGAAAATTGACTTTTGCTTTCAATTAGTTTTCAAAAAACAGATAGCCATTTTTTATTGTAATTGGATAAAATACTTATGTAATATAGTGAATGGAAAAAATCGTTCAAATACACTCTAAATGTAACAATTTTAATTGTGAGATGAATATGATGCATTTGTAATCGAGTACCAAACAATCTATCTGAATGAAAAAATATTAAAAATATTTTATTCCAACTGTTTTAATTGTGAATGTAAAAAAATGGTTCTGAAATGACTGAATTTAAGAGAAAAATATTAGAGAAGAATAGAGCAATGAATCATATAGAGGAGAATGATTATTTACTTAGTCTTTTTAAAAGATCTGTTTTAAGAATAAAAGATAATGATAATCAATCTGGAATTGTCAAAGGGAAGTCAGGCCTTATATTGGTTTTGTTACATTACTATTCAGTTCATAAAGAGGATAAGTATTTGGATATAATTCAGAATTACATAGATCGTCTTATTGAACATTGGGACAACAATTTTACTTTTGGTTATGGTATAACTGGATTAGCATGGATGTTAAATATCATGAAAAAATTAGGATTAGAATATGAAAATTCTGATGAGTGGATAGTTGAATTAGATACACTATTAATTTTGGAATGTCGCTGTATGATTAACAAAAATAATTTCGATTATTTTAACGGTGCATCGGGATTGTTGTTCTATTTTTTGTCAAAAGATGATGTAACACTTGAAACAAAAAAGTTGATCCTTGAGTTTATTCAAGGATTAGAAAAGAATCAAGAAAAAGAATCAAGCTTTTATTATAAATTAAAAGAAAATAACTTAGAACAATTGGTTCTAAATTTGGGGGTACCGCATGGAATTACAGGTATAATCTTGATTCTATTGTCAATTAAAGAGAAAAATATCGTTAATTTGAACTTTGATTCTCTAATTCATTATTTTGTAACTAAATTGTTTGAGAATGAGAACATAAATAATTCGGAATATTACTTTGCTCCAACAATACGCAGTGATTCTAATAATTATTCAAGAAGTGTTTTGGCATGGTGTTACGGAGATCTAACGAGCGGTTATGCAATATTTAAAACAGGATTATTACTAAACGAAGAAAAATATATAAATATAGGATTGAAGATACTTAAAGACACTACGAGGCGCAATGATAATCACGACGAAAAACTTAGTCTTTGCCATGGATATCCTTCAATTTTATGCGTTTATGATGAACTTTATAGAAAAACTGATGACTTGGTGTTTTATGAAGCTGCCAAGAAGTGGAAGGTGTTGATTTACGATGAGTTAATAGATGCTTTTGCAAGAAAAAATTATAAAAATAAAGATATATATTCCTTTTGTAAAAACACATCATTATTTCAAGGCTTTCCTGGTCTAATGCTTTCTATTTTAACAAATAAAGATGATAAAATTAATGAGTGGAAAAAATGTTTGCTGTTGTAAAATATTAAATAAAACAAAATAAATGAAAACGGTTACAATTTGTAATGAACGTATAAAAAAGATTTTACCAGATACTACTCTTTATGAATTAGAGCTTTGTGGGGATAAAATATCGCTTGGATTGATAGATGTTGATTCTTCAAATTTGGAAGATATTTTGCTGAAAGAAAAAGAGGTCTACGTTCTAATTAAAGCATTTTCGTGTAATTATAGAGATAAAACGTTAATGCTATCGTTCAATCAGATATGCAAAGAAATGAGTAATTCTCAGAAAAATTTTTATTCCCCATTTGGTTCTGAATTCGTCGCAACTGTGATAAAAGTAGGTTCTAAGGTCAAATCTGTAGTATTGGGTGATAGGGTTATTCCAAATGGTGTATACCCTTATAGAGAGGGTTCTAAAATAGGAGGAGTCCCCTCTAATTACGCATCTCAACGTATGCAAATATTTGAAGAAAGTCAGCTAATCAAAATTCCGAAATTAATGTCGAATGAAGTTGCTGCTGGATTTACAATAGCTTCTCAAACAGCTTATAGTATGATTAGAAAACTAGATATACAAGGAGGGGAGAATATACTTGTCACTGCTGCTACATCAAATACATCTCTTGCAATTATTTCGGCGCTGAGGTATAAAAATGTCAATATTTATGTTGTGACATCAAGCCTTGAATTTAAAGCCCAATTATTTGAGATGGGAGTAAATGCCATTATACCTTACGATACAGTAGTTAAAAATGAAGTAAAGAGTCAAATTGGCAATTTAGGTTTTGATATAGTTATTGATCCGTTTTTTGATATATATTTTAATTATATGGTTAGTTATATGAATTTTAATGGAAAATATATATATTGTGGATTATATCTGCAAAATAAAGCTTTTTCAATTCTTACTAATGAGAATAGTAATTATGTTGACTCGATGACCTGTTGTGTGCTTAAAAATATAACTATTATAGGGAATTGTTTGGGGGATACAGATGATCTTCTTGAAGCAATAAATGATTTTACTGAGCATCGATACAATGTTTTAATTGATTCTGTTTATAAAAATGGTGACGTAATACCCTTTGTTGAAAAGACATTCCATCAAACTCATCGACTGGGTAAGATTATTTATTGTTATGATTAAAAATTAAATATAAGATAAATGAAAAAAATAGTATTTACATTATTTATTATTACAATGTGCTCATTAACATCTAAGCCCATTGGATTAGAGCATGGAATACTTTGGAGAATATCAGGAAATGGACTGACGAAACCATCTTATATTTTTGGTACTCATCATATATTTTCAGAAAAAATTTTGGATAGTATTCCCGGTTTTTATAAAGCATTTGATAGTGTTGAAAGAGTAATGGCAGAGGTTAACTCAGACGATGCTAAATCGAGCTCTGAGGCTGTTAAGTATTTGTCTTCTCCATCTGTAAAAATGCCCATTGATACGACATATAGAGATATTTTTAGCAAAAAGGATTTACAACAGGTTGATTCGTTTTTTTTACAATACTTACATTGTAAATCAGATAGAGTTTATATAAGACCAGATATTGCAAATACATTCATCATACAAATGATTCAGAAAGAATATATGCCAAAAGCTTATCAAAATATTAATGGAACATTAGATGGATATATAAGAAACAAAGCAGTAACAAACGGAAAAGAAGTTGATGGTTTAGAAACTGTTGATGAGCAGATGGAAATAGTCTATGGAAAACGTTCTAATTTAAGAGTTGAAGCGAAACACCTAATTGATTTTATCAATTCTCTTCCAGACTGTTATGAGTCACTTAAACAAAATATCAGAGCATATCAGAATCAAGATTTAAATGCATTAAAAGAGAACTGGGATAAAACACTCTGCACTGGTTTAAAGTTGAAGGAGGATAGTATTAGAAATAAAACTAGATCTGAGGAATTGTTGAAAAATAGGAATCTTCGTTGGATGAAGAAATTAGACAATTTGATAAATGAACAACCAACTCTTATTGAAGTTGGAGTTATGCACCTTGTTGGAGAATATGGTCTAATAAATCAGTTTCGAATCTTGGGTTATAATGTAAACCCCGTTAGAGAATAACATAGTATATGTATAAAGCATTTTCCCGTTTTGTTCTAAGAACCCCATTACTATCTTTTCAAGGATTAGAAGATATATTGCACAATAATGATTCTTTTTTTAAAAAACTAAATCAAAGACAAATACAAGAGGCTATTTTCTGGGCATCTCCTCAATTAGCAAAGGAATTAAAAAAACTGTTGAATAATGAAATAAGTGATTTGAATGAAAAGAAACAGCTTGTTAATACAATGGTCAAATACCTAGTTAGGATGAGTACAAGAAGCACGCCGTTTGGATTATTTGCTGGCTGTTCTGTTGGTACATTAGGGTGTGAAACCAAAATAAATTTATCGGGAGAATTTGATTGCAAAATTCGTTTGGATATGCAGCTTCTTTGTTCAGTTTCTCAAACATTGAATAAAATACCAATTGTTAGAGAAAATCTCAGATATCAGGTGAATAGCAGTATTTATCAATTAGGTAATTCTTATCGTTATATTGAAAGTTGCGTTAAAAACGATTTTCATTTGATGTATAAAATAGCTTCAGTTGAAAAAACAGATTATCTTGACATAATATTATCGAAAGCTAGAAAAAAAACACAGTTTACAGAATTGGTTAAAAGTATTGAAAGTGAACATATTAATATAAGTGAAGCGAAAGGTTTTATTCATGAATTAATTTCAAACCAAATTCTAATTTCTGAGATTGAGCCATATGTATGCGGTGATGATTACCTAACTAAAGTAATTGACGTGTTAAGATTGTTAAGGGCAAAAGATAACTTAATGACAAACGCATTGATCAAGATTAATAATCAATTAAAACATTTAAAATCAACGAACTATTTTGATTTGTATGAACTTACAATAAATGATTTGAAAAAAAATGAAATACAATTTGATGATTTGCATATTTTTCAAGTGGACATGAAGACAATAAACAATATAGCCATTCTTGGTGAATCTATAACTAAGGAGCTGCAATCAGCACTTACACTGTTAAACAAAATAACTCCAATAGAACGGCGTAATTCTTTAGAGCAATTTCAAAATGTTTTTTATGACCGTTATGAAGAGAAGGAAATTCCATTGCTACTTGCGTTAGATGCCGAAATTGGAATTGGCTATCCTATAAATACGAAACCTAATGATACAGCTCCACTTATTGAAAATTTTGTTTTTTCTCATCGTTTTCAAAACAATTCTATAATAAACAGGACTAAATTAAGTGCTATTTTGCAGAACAAATACCTTGATTATAAGATAAAAGGATTAAATGAGTTGATATTAGTTGATGATGATTTTAGGGATTTTGACGAAAATTGGTCTGATCTTCCAGATACTTTTTTTGCATTGTTTCAACTAATTCATAAAGAACCTAACGCTTTGTTGAAAATTAATTCGGTATCAGGAATAAGTGCCGCCAATTTAATAACAAGATTTGCTTATTGCGACTCTGATATAAACAGTTTCATAGAAGAAATCGCAAGAAAAGAAGATGAATTGATAAATGAGAGTATAATTGCTGAAATTGTACATTTACCAGACTCACGAAGTGGAAATATTGTATCACGTCCTCATATAAGAAAATATGAAATTGTTTGTTTGACAAATACCGATTTATCTGACGAATTTCAGATCCCACTTTCGGATTTAATGATTTCTATTAAGGGTGGAAAATTGCAGCTTCGTTCAAAGAAACTAAATAAACAAATAATTCCTCGATTAACATCGGCCCACAACTATCAAAATGATCCGATTGCCGCTTATCAATTTTTATGTGATTTTCAGCATTATTCTATTGGAAGAAGTAGTCTCTATTTTGATTGGGGATATTTAGAACAAGATATTGATTTTAAACCGAGGGTAAGATATAAAAATACTATATTAAGTTTAGCTTCTTGGAAAGTGTCCACTGATGAATTTAAACCCTATTTTTCTAACGAAGATAATGAATATGTTATCGTTTGTATAAATAAATGGAGAAAAATGAGATCAATACCAAGATTTATACTGCTACGCGAAGGAGATTCAAAATTATTTATTGATTGGGAAAGTATTATAAGTGTTACTACTCTTTTTTCTGTTATTAAAAATAAGCAAAATGTAATATTTGAGGAATTCCTTTTTGATGCAGACAATGCAGCAGTAAATGGAATTGAAGGTTCATATACAAATGAATGTATAGTCGCATTTCATAAATAAATCTTACAACATCAGATGATAGAAAGAACATTTTTACCTGGAAGTGAGTGGGTATTTTTTAAAATTTATACAGGTGTGAAAACTGCAGATAATATATTACGAAATGAAATTGCCACAATTTTAGCAATATTGAAAACTAAAAAGATAATTGATAATTGGTTTTTTCTACGTTATTTAGATCCTGATTTTCATTTAAGAATACGAATTCATATAACGGAAATAAAGTATGTTGGAGAGGTTATGATCTTATTTCAACATTATTTGAATCCATTACTCAATGATTATCAAATTTGGAAAATACAGGTAGACACATATAATAGAGAGTTGGAAAGATATGACGGTTTGTTAATAGCCGATGCGGAATCACTTTTTGGGATTGATAGTGAATATACACTCATGTTAATTGAACAGATTTCGGTGTTAAAAGATGAAAATATTAGATGGCAGATTTCTTTAGTAATGATTGATTCCTTATTATCTGATTTTTTATATACGACTGAACAAAAATTAAATTTGCTATCTGTATTAAGTTTATCGTTTAAAAAAGAGTTTGGTTTTGATGAGTTTAATTCAAAACAATTCAATGTTAAATATAGGGAGAGTAAAGGCATAATTGAAAACATTATGAGTCGGAAAGTAGATTCTATTATGTCAAGTCTGATAGACATAGTAGAAAAAAGGTCTAAAGAAAATAGAATTGTAACAATCATAATTCTCAATAAAATTAATATTAGTTCAAAATCATTAGATGAACTATTGTCAAGTTATATTCACATGATGCTCAACAGACTTTTTAGATCCAGAAATCGAATCCACGAATTGATAATTTATGATTTCTTGAAAAGATATTATGAAAGTACAATTGCAAGATGCAAATACAATGAAATAAAACACACGGGATCGATTCAATGAAATATAATTCTTTTCCACATTATTTGCAATTAGATGCAATGGATTGTGGTCCTACAAGTTTACGTATTATTAGTAAATATTATGGTCGAAGCTTTTCTATTCAAACTTTACGAGAGAAAACATATATAACTCGTGAAGGCGTATCTATGCTCGGAATTAGTGATGCTGCGGAAAGCATTGGATTTCGCACTCAAGGTGTGAAAATTAGTTTTGAACAGTTAGCAAACGATATGCCATTTCCCTGCATACTTCATTGGAATCAGAATCATTTTGTTGTTTGTTATGATATAAAAAAAAAATGGTCGCTATTCAAAAAGAACAACGATGATTTTTCTATCTATGTTTCAGATCCAGCTAATGGTTTACTCACTTACTCCAAAGACGAATTTATAAAATGGTGGCTTAGTACCAAATCTCAAAATAAGGAAAAGGGAATAGCCTTGATGCTATATACGACCCCAGCGTTTTATGATCAGGAAGGTGAAGATGCACAATCGAAAGCGAATTTACGCTATTTTTTTAAATACTTAAGACCTCATCGTTCTCAACTTGTCCAATTGGCTTTGGGAATGCTGTTAAGTAGTGTATTATCGTTGATCTTTCCTTTTCTATCGCAAACGATGGTGGATGTGGGTATCGGTAACCGGAATATAAGTGTGATCACACTTATATTAATTGCACAATTGGTACTTTTTATTACTCAGATCGCTATGGATTTTATCCGTGGTTGGATTTTATTGCATACCACTACTCGTTTAAGCATCTCTTTAATTTCGGACTTTCTAATTAAGCTGATGAAATTGCCGCTGGGATATTTCGACACTAAGATGGTGGGAGATATTATGCAGCGAATAGGTGATCATGGTCGTATCCAGTCTTTCCTTACCGGTACATCGCTCAGTGTGCTTTTCTCTTTTACCAACTTTATAGTTTTTGGCTTTATTTTAGCCTATTTCAATCCTTTAATTTTGGGAATTTTTTTATTTGGAAATACTTGTTATGTGTTTTGGGTGTTAGCATTTATGAAATATCGTAGGGAACTGGATTATAAACGATTTACACAATCATCAGCCGACCAAAGCAATATGGTTGAACTGATAACTGGTATGCAGGAAATTAAACTGTGTAATTGTGAAAAACAAAAACGTTGGCAATGGGAGCGAATACAAGTCAAAAGATTTAAAATCAGTATTCGTGGAACTGCATTGGGGCAATATCAACAAACAGGTTCCGTGTTTTTTAATCAAGCTACCAGTTTAACTATTTCGTATATTGCAGCACGATCGGTGGTGGAGGGTCAAATGACTTTGGGGATGATGATGTCTTTAAGTTATATTATCGGTCAGCTTTCTGGTCCTATCGGTCAGTTTATCGGTTTTGCACAAGCATTGCAAGATGCAAAAATTAGTCTGGAACGTTTGGGTGAAATACATAACATGGAAGATGAGGAAGATCTTGCAGATATTAAACTCAATCATATACCGGAGAATAAAACTATTTATATCAAAGATCTTTGGTTTAGTTACGATGGTGCCGATAGAGATTATGCGTTAGAGGATATTAATCTGGAAATTCCGGAAAATAAAACCACTGCCATTGTGGGAGCCAGTGGTAGTGGTAAAACTACATTAGTAAAGCTATTACTAGGCTTTTATCCTCCTAATAAAGGGACAATTTGCGTAGATCAGGTTCCCCTGAAAAATATCAATTCACACGTATGGCGCCAGAAAACGGGAGCCGTCATGCAGGAAGGGTTTATATTCTCGGATACCATAGCCGGTAATATCGGTGTAGGGGAAGATGAGATTGATAAAGACCGCTTACTACAAGCTGTAAAAACAGCTAATATCCGGGAGTATATTGATTCTTTGCCCTTGGGCTATAATACTAAAATAGGAATGGAGGGGAAAGGCGTTAGTCAGGGACAAAAACAACGCTTGCTGATAGCCCGTACAGTTTATAAGAATCCTGATTACTTGTTTTTTGATGAAGCTACCAATTCATTGGATGCCACTAATGAACGTCAAATTATGGATAATCTTACCGCTTTTAATAAGAATAAAACGGTAATAATTGTAGCTCATCGCCTGAGTACAGTGCAACATGCAGATAATATTATTGTATTAGACAAAGGGAAAGTAGTGGAGCAGGGAACACATCGAGAACTTACCGCCAAACAAGGGGTTTATTATCAGTTGGTGAAAAATCAGTTGGAATTGGGGCAGTGATTAGTTTGTAGTATATAGTTGGTAGAAAGTAGTTTCGGAATGCAAGAAGATATAAGTGTTGATAAAGCGAATTCAAACTCCTCCCCTTCGGGGAGGTTGGGAGAGGCTGTGGAAAAAGAGGTGGAACTCCGTAGTGAAGAAGTGCAGGAAGTATTGGGGAGTGTGCCAGGTTGGATTCTACGTAGGGGTATCACTCTGCTGGCTTGTATTGTTTTGATGTTAATTATAGGAAGTTGGTTGTTTCGCTATCCAGAGATTATTTCGGCTCCATTGGTATTGACCACTACTACTCCACCTGCTGGAATAGTTGCTAAGACCAGTGCTAAAATTGCTCTGTTAGAAGTCAAAGATCAGCAAATGGTTTATGTTGGTGATTGTCTGGCTTTGCTAGAAAATCCGGCAGGATATAAAGATATTCTTTTCTTGAAATCGGAACTGAATAAGGCTCTACAGGCTATAAATAAGGAGCGTCCTTACAATTTACTTCGTAAAGAGCTAAAACTTGGTCCTATTCAAAGCTCTTATTCTGGTTTTCTGGTGAATCTTGAAAGTTATAATAAATTTATAGAGCTAAATTATTATCCTAAAAAGCTGGAATCTAGTCGAAAACTGATAGGGGCCAATAAACTGCATTACCAAAGTCTGCTGAAGCAAAAAGAGATTGTGAGAAAGCAACACGATTTGGAAATCCGGGCTTTCGATCGGGAAGCCTATTTGCGCAAACAAAACCTGATTTCAGAAGAAGAAAGCGATAAAGCCCAAAGCACTTTACTTGTAAGCGATATGAATGTACAAAACATGCATGCTTCACTGGAAAATATGCAAATCCAGATTTCGCAAATGGAAGACAACCTGGTGGATATTCAGCAACAATACTTGGAAAAAAAGAATACAATGTTGTCTGAACTAAAAACGACCATCAATCAGTTGGAAAATGAAGTTCGAACATGGGAAATGACTTATGTCCTATCTAGCCCTATTAATGGTAAAGTAACCTTTACCAATTACTGGGCAACAAATCAGAATGTAGCGGCCGGAGATATTGCCTTTACCGTCGTACCAAAAGTTCAAACCGAATTAATTGGAAAAGCTCAATTGCCTATTGCCCGCTCTGGGAAAGTTAGAGTTGGACAATCAGTAAATATTCACTTTAATAATTTTCCGGACAATGAATACGGTATGGTGCTAGGAGAAGTAAAACGAATATCATTGATTCCAACTAAAGACGGTAACTATGTGGTAGAAGTTTGCTTTCCGAAAGGCTTAACCACCAGTTATGGTAAGAAACTGCCTTTGTCGCAGGAAATGACGGCGACAGCTGATATTATCACCGACGATTTGCGGTTGATTGAACAGTTTTTATATCCGGTAAAAAGGATATTTAAGAATAATTTATAGAAACTGTGATAGCTAAGTGCTGATGAAATTTTAGCGAAATAGAAATAATGCAGTACCTTATTTAAATCTTGCCTAATAATGGGTTCCTATTCTATGAAATAGAAATTTAAACTGGTTTTTAACGCCAAAGCTATACTATTGCTATTTTTCCTGATATTCTACGATAAGCTATATGATAATTGTCTAAAAATAAACACATCACAAAGAGGAGAATTCTTGCTGTTGTAATTACTTATAATGGAGAAAAATGGATAACAAAATGTTTAGAATCTCTGAATCAAAGTATGTACCCTATTGACATAGTTGTTATTGATAATGCGTCAAATGATAACACGGTCAATATAATTAAAAACAATTTTTTCAGTGTTGAAGTAATAGAAAATAATCGTAATTTAGGTTTTGGCAAAGCCAATAACATTGGATTACATAAAATGTTAATCCAAAATTATGATTTTGCATTTTTGTTGAATCAAGATGCATGGATTGAACCTGATACTATAGAGAACTTGATAGATAGCATCCACCATGATAAAAAGATTGGAATATTAAGTCCTTTACACTTTACAGGAAGTGGAACTAAATTAGATGTGAATTTTACACGGTATATTTTACAATCTGTGGATTTTCTTAATGATTATAAAACTGAGGACGCTGAAACGAAAGAATTTTATGAAGTTTCCTTTGTCAATGCAGCCGCATGGCTTATCAGAAAAGAATGTATTGAAAAAATTGGTTTTTTTGACCCAATTTTTTTTCATTATGGAGAAGATCAAAATTATTGCCAAAAAGTATGTTTTCATCAACTAAAAGTAGCGATATCGCCTTATGCAGCCATTTATCATGACCGGGAATTTAGAGATAATACGGAGGTGATACTACTTATTGAATCGTCGAATGTTTTTGTTGAATTATGTAATATAAATAATACCGACAGAAATTTGGTGGATAATTATATTTCCGTAAGACTTATTGTTCTGAAACATGGTGATGAAAATGAGCGTATTATAAATTAAATTAAAATTGCTCGTGAGAATTCCGAGCTGATTTATTTCAGTCGAAATCATAATGTCATACCTTTCTATAAAAGTTATTATGAATAAAAACACAAATGATCAAGCTATTTTGTTTTTGAGTGATAAATCGAGCGAATACATCGTCAATAATTATAATTTGTTGAAAAATGCGGCTCCAGAAAATAGCAAAGTTTATTTCATGTATCATAAAAAAAATACTAATTTACCAGCGATAATCCAAAACTTAGAGCATTTTGTTTTCACGAATAAAATACTTGAAGAATTATGTTACAGTCCTATAGATAGATGTCTTGTCCCCGGGAGTAATCATTATCCAATGTTGAAATTTTATTTACAGAACCCCCAATATGACTATTATTGGAATATCGAAGATGATGTATACTTTCATGGAGATTGGCATTATTTGTTTGAATCATTTTGTAATTCCAGTGCTGATTTTATTTCATCACATATTGAAACTTATAACGAAGCTCCACATTGGTATTGGTGGAATACGCTTGTTGCCGATGGTGAAGAAATCTCTGTTGAGAGCAGAGTCCGTTCATTTAATCCGATTTATCGACTTTCGAATAAGGCATTAGAGTTAATTAACAAGTCGTTATTGAATGGATGGAGCGGGCATCACGAGGTGCTTATTCCGACGTTGCTATATAAGAATGGGTATGAAATTATTGATATGGGTGGAACTGGAAGTTTTGTTCCTAACGGAAGTGAAAATAGATTTTATACCAATGAATCTATGTCTGATCTTCCCATTGAATTAGGCAATGCAAAAAACAGAATTTATCATCCAATTAAGGAAATCAGAAAAATAGATTTTAGTACGTTAAAAAAAAGCTGTGTTGTTACGGTAGCTGGTAGAAATAGTTTACATAGTGGATGGATAAAAACGACTCCAAATTTTGATCTTCATTTGATCGTTTGTGATAATTCCTATAATGAATTTCGTAACGATACCTCTTTTATTACTTGTAAAAGAGGATCTAAATTTAAATTAGTGTACGATTACTTAATGAAAAATACAGTGTATCTTGAAAAGTACGAGTATTTTTTTATTCCAAACGATGATATTTTGGTGGATACTGAAAGTATAAACAGACTGTTTTGTTATATGAAAGACTATGATTTGAGTATTGCACAGCCAGCACTTATTGATTCATATTATACGTATGAGCACACACTGAAACGAAAATCGACACTGCTGCGATACAGTGATTTTGTAGAAATGATGATGCCTTGTTTTTCACAAGATGCCCTTAAGAAAGTAATATTTACTTTTAATGAAAGCAATAGTGATTGGGGTGTTGAATATCGTTGGTCGGAATTAATCGGTTTTTCAGGAACAGAAATGGCAATTATTGATGATGTTGAAGCTGTTAATTTACGATTGCCTCAGTTGTTTAATAACCCGAATATAAAAGGACTAAGCAAACTTGTTGAAAGGTATAAATTGAGCCGGGAAATTAATGAGTATAGTAGTATCCCTAGCGATGACTATAAACTAAACGGAAATAGACAATGGGAACCAATTGTAACGAATAACTCTATTTATTGTACTCTTGAAAGACAATTGGAAATTATTACTGATACCTTGCTTCGCAATATCGATTCAATTGAAGATCTTGGATTATTTGGAGGGAAAACAGGCATGTCACTTTTCTTTTTAAACTATTATAAACTAAGCGGAAAACGGAAGTTGCTAGATTCAGCTCTAGCTATTATAGAATCGGTAAGTAGTAATTTGGGGTTTTTGAAAGATAATACCGATTTTTCAAATGGATTATCCGGAATCGCGTGGTATATTGAGTCTCTGGCACAAAACGGCTATATTGAGAATAACACCGATGAAGTATTGGAAGAGATTTGTCTTGTCTTGAATGAATTAAACTTTAGCACGTTGTCAAAGATGGGCATAAGTAAAAGTCTTATTGGTTATGGATTGTATTTTCAAGCGCGGATGTCTAATCCTAATTTCTCCCCAGAAAAGCAATTAAACTCCAAAGAAATAAATATAAATAATATAATTGTCTGTTCGCTCGATGATTATTTGGATCGGTTTAGGTGTGAGAATTGTATTAGCATACAGGATGAGCATGAGATATCTGATATTATTCTTTTTTTATACAAAGCACTCAAGATAAATACTGATAACAAGATTCTTATTCAAATATTGAGTGGATATGTTGCTATTTTCTATAGCTATTTAGCAAAGAAAGAAACAATAATTGCAAATACAAAAATAGAGACAATTACTATGCTGAATTGCGAATTAAAAAATGCATACGCATTGTTTAAAGCTTCAAACGTACTTCGGGATAGAGAAAAAGAAAATTTCTCGATAAAAATGGCGTTGGAAACAATAAGCCAAACTAGCATCGAAAACATTGATGTTGGAGTTCTTTATACAACAATGCGTGTTGCACATTTATACAATCACTTCTATCAGCTGACATCAATTGAGACTTTCAAAACAGCTTCTTTGTATTGGATGAATTTGACTTTTAGTCAAAAGAAAATACAATCGGAAGTTAATCTAAACTTAGTGGGAGGATTAACAGGGGTTGGGCTGATTTTAATTTCAGCTATAGCTGACTTTAAGCCAGACTGGGATAATTGTTTGTTAATCTGAGAATAAACTAAGAGAAACAGTGTACATGAAAAAAAAGGTGATATTTATAGTTTGTTGTTTTTTGCTTTTTCAGTTTGGAAATACATCCGTAGGAGAGAGTGTTAGAAAAATTACTCTGCCAGAAGCCATCAAAATTGCAACCGATAGTTCATTGACTTCTTTTAAAGCCAAAAATATGTATTTGTCAGGTTATTGGGCATATCGAACATTTAGAGCTGAACGATTGCCTGCAATATCATTGGATATGAATCCATTTTCGTATAATAAGAATTTCATCAAGCGCTATGATTATACAAATAATGTGGATACATATAAGTCTCAGCAGAGTCTGAATTCATCTGCTAATTTGTCTGTCAAACAAAATTTAGATGCAACAGGTGGAACTTTCTATATAGATACTGAACTGGGATATTTGCGTTATTTTGGATTAAATACGTACGAACAGTACAGCTCTGTTCCTATTCGTATTGGCTATTCTCAATCCTTATTTGGGTTTAATAGCTTTAAATGGGAGAAGAGAATACAACCTGTTCGTTATGAGAAAGTAAAGAAAGAACTTCTTTATAGCTTGGCTGAAATATCGGAGCAAACATCTCAATATTTTTTCGATTTGGCTTTGAATCAAACTGCCTATGATATAGCAAAACAAAATATTGCAAATAATGATACACTTTACCAAATAGGTCTGGAAAAGTATAAGATAGGAACAATCTCTCAATCTGATTTACTTACGTTGAAACTTGGAGTGATTAATTCAAAGAGTGATGTTGGAAATGCTGAAATAAATTTAAAGAAAAGTACATTTTTATTGGCTAGTTATCTACGATTAGACAGAGACGTTCAATTTAAACTTTCACTTCCTAAAGAACCATTGAATATTAAGCTTTCTGTTGATGATGTGCTCATGATAGCAAAAGAAAATAATCCGGCAAGTTTAGAACAGAAAGAAAATATTCTCACAGCTAAACAAAACCTTGAAAAAACAAAAAAAGAGAGTCGCTTTTCTTCAGCCTTATCAGCAAGTGTCGGGTTTAATCAGGTAGCTAATGATTTGACGAATGCATACAGGAAACCTTTGCAACAAGATATTGTGTCTGTTGGTCTTAATATTCCACTAATAGATTGGGGAGTTAGAAAAGGTAAGGTAAATATAGCCCGTGAAAATTTAAATACAGTGAACATCACAGCAAAACAGACTGAACAATCTTTAGAGCAGGATATATTGATGACTGTTAGCGAATTCAATTTGCGTCAGTCGCAGATTCAATTAGCTAAGGAAGCTCGGGAAATCGCAGAGCATGCATATAATAAAACAAAACAATTATTTATAATTGGAAAAACTGATGTAAATGGAGTTAACCTTGCAATTAGTCGTCAAATTGAAGCTGAGTTGGGGTACATTACAGCGTTAAAGAATTATTGGCTTAGTTATTATAAAATCAGAAAGCTTACACTGTACGATTTTATAGATCAGAAAGCATTATCAATAAAATTTGAGCAAATAAATGGATTTTGAACTAAGCAGTTCAACCGATAGAGTGGTGGCTTAATTTATAACTCTAATTCTCAATATAGCCTTTTTGCTATTCAATAGGCTACTCTTGAATAGTTGAACTACTTAAATAATGTTAAGCTCAAATCTTTTTTGAGAACTATATACGTCTAAGAATAAAACAATTGATAGTATATAGTTTAAGAAATATCTTATTCTTATAGTACTATGTATTGCATAGTACTGTAAAAGCCCATATATTTGCATCGTGATTGATCATAAGCTATCGTTTACAATAGGATAGTGATAGCACAGAATCAGAATCAAGACTCAGAAACTTTTCGACTTTCAACTTTTTCAAACTTATAAGATAAGAATGATTACACTTCAAAACATCAACAAAACCTACGACATGGGACAAGCCTCCCTACATGTGCTTAAAGGGATAGATTTACACGTAGCTCAGGGTGAGTATGTTTCTATTATGGGTGCTTCCGGTTCCGGAAAATCTACCTTGTTGAATATTCTGGGCATTCTGGATAATTATGATACGGGCGATTATTATTTGAACAATACCCTTATTAAAGATTTGTCGGAGAAACAGGCGGCAGTATATCGCAACGAATTGATCGGTTTTGTATTTCAGTCGTTTAATCTGATCAATTTTAAAAATGCGCTGGAAAATGTTGCTTTACCACTTTATTATAAAAATATAAGTCGCAAGAAACGTAACGTTATGGCGATGGAATACCTGGATCAGATGGGTTTGAAAGATTGGGCATACCACATGCCCAATGAAATGTCGGGTGGGCAGAAACAACGTGTTGCTATAGCGCGTGCTATTATTTCGAAACCTAAAATATTGTTGGCTGATGAGCCTACCGGAGCGTTGGACAGTGTAACCACGGTGGAAGTAATGAAATTGCTGGGAGAACTAAACGCAAATGGATTGACCACTATTATTGTGACGCACGAGAGGTCGGTTGCCGACGAGACAAATTCAATTATCCATATAAAGGACGGGCTGATTGAAAATATTGAGAAAAAATGACTTTGATCATTCTGTAGTTTCACAATTCAACCACTTACGAATAAAAATATGTTTACAATTAATACCATAGAGGAAATAATAGCCAGCTTAAAGCACAATAAGCTGCGTACGGTTCTGACGGGACTTTCGGTGTCGTGGGGCATATTTATTCTGATTGTTTTGCTTGGTGCCGGCAACGGATTAAAAAACGGTGTTACTTCTAACTTTAGCGACAGGGCTTCCAATACGGTACAGATGTGGTCGGGTACTTCGTCGCTTCCGTACCAGGGACTTAAAAGTGGTCGGGCACTTAATTTTTCGGAGAAACAACTTACCGATGTACATGACAATCTGAAAGAAGCAGCCGGCGAAACCGGGGTGATACAAAAGCAACTGACCATTACCTATAATAATGAGTATGGAAGCTATAGCATAAAAGGAGTAAGCCCGATATACAGCCAGATATTCAATCTGAAATTTGAACCGACTGCCGGACGCTTCCTGAATACTCTGGACATGAAATCGAGCAACAAGGTTATTGTAATTGATAAGAAGATAGAAGAAGTTCTTTTTAAAGGAAAATCGGCTTTAGGTAAATATATTCGGGTTGGTGCTGTCATGTTTCAGGTCATTGGTGTCAATTCCAAGAAAGAACGTTGGGGTGATCCTTCGGCTTATATTCCTTTTACAACAGCGCAATATATCTTTAATCCCGATCTGAAGTTTTACAGTGTGGCTATGGCGGTCAAAGGCTTGGAAACGAAAGAAGCTAATGATAAATTTAATGATAAATTAAAAGCAACCATGTCGAAAAGCCTGCATTTCGATCCGAATGATACGCAGGCTTTGTGGGTGCGGAACTCGCAGCGTGATTATATTGAAACCATGAAAATCTTTAATGGCATCACCATCTTTGTAGCTGTAATCGGCATCTTCACCTTGATAGCCGGTATAGTGGGAGTCAGTAATATTATGCTGGTTTCGGTAAAAGAGCGTACCCGTGAAATTGGTATTCGCAAGGCCATTGGTGCTCCACCCACCACTATATTACAATCGGTAATTGTAGAAGCTATTTTAATTACCACCGTTTTTGGCTATGTGGGCATGATGATGGGCATAGGTTTAACCGAATTGGTGAATTTTATCATGGAAAAATCAGCAGCCGGTGGAGGTGATGGTATGTCGGTATTTAAAAATCCGACGGTTGAATTATCTTATGTGTTGATCTCTACCGGAATTCTGATTCTGTCAGGTGTAATTGCCGGCTACATGCCAGCTCGCAGAGCGGTAAGAATTAAACCGATAGAAGCAATGCGGGAAGAGTAAATTTACGTAGAGAACGTATAGTTAATAGTAATTTGATTAAAAATAGTTGTTACATGGATGCCGTCTGGTAACTTGTAACTCGTAACTAACAACTAATAATATGTTTGATTTAGATCGTTGGCAGGAAATATGGTTTACCATAACACATAATAAATCGCGGAGTGTTTTGACGGCATTCGGCGTTTTCTGGGGAATGTTCATGTTGGTGGTTATGGTGGGTGCAGGTGTGGCACTTCAACGTGGAATGAGTTCTCAGATCGAAGGCTTTGCTACCAACTCTTGTTTTGTTTATGCCGATCAGACCTCGGAGCCTTACAAAGGATTCAAAAAAGGGCGTACCTGGAATATGGAAAACGAGGACATTCCTTTAATTCTGAATAAAGTTCCCGAAATACAGTATCTTGCTCCTGTGCTTTTTGGTGGCGGTGGTAGTACAAACAATGTAACACGAAACGATAAGGCCGGAAGTTATAGTATAAAAGGTAGTTATCCGTCTTACAATGAAATTGATGCCAGTAAAATGGTATATGGGCGGTATATAAATGATATTGATATAGTCGAAAAACGCAAGGTTTGTGTTATTGGTGAACGTGTGTATGAAGTTCTTTTTCCTAAAGATGAAAATCCGTTGGGTAAAAATATCAAGGTAAACGGAATTTACTTTCAGGTGGTTGGAGTTGCCCGGCATACGTCGAGCATTAATATAGGTGGTAATGCCGAGGAGTCAATAATCCTTCCGTTTAGTACCATGCAGCAGGCATTTAATCAGGGTAAAATTATTCACTTTATGGCCATAACTACAAAACCGGGAGTTAAAGTAAAAGTAGTAGAAGATAAAGTGCATAAAGTTTTAGCGGAAAAACATAGTATTTCGCCACTCGATAAAAAAGCTGTGGGTGGTTTTAATATCGAAGATGAGTTTAATATGTTTTTGTACTTGGGCATTGGCATTGCGACCCTAATCTGGGTGGTAGGCTTGGGAACTTTATTTGCCGGAGCGGTGGGAGTCAGCAACATCATGTTGGTAACCGTGCGTGAACGAACTAAGGAAATTGGAATTCGGCGGGCACTGGGAGCAACGCCACGCGATATTATTGTTCAGATATTGAGCGAGAGTATTGTATTGACATTGATTGCAGGAATTGCCGGATTAATGTTTGGGGTAGGAGTGTTATCATTGGTAGGTATGGCACTCAGTCATGGTGACCAGTTTTTCAAAGATCCTCAGATTAGTTTCAGCGTTGCTATCGGGGCTATGTTTATTTTGCTGATCATCGGTACGCTGGCAGGTTTTATACCGGCTAACAGAGCCATGAATATTAAACCGATAGAAGCAATACGCGAAGAGTGATTTTTTAAAATAAACTAACTATGAGTACTATATTGAGAAATGAGCGGATGATGTACGCGATTTTGACTTTATCATTTTTAGGCATTTTTGTTCTCGAGTTTTGCTACAGTTTAGGCAAACTGCATACTTTAGACGGTGCGTTTAGCAATACAGTGTTGTTCAGTCTTCCGCTTATACCAATGTTTTTAATTTCATGTGCATTATTACTTAATAAAAAAATAAAAACAATCAAATAACGAACTAATCCATTTCTCTCCTAAAGGAGGTAGGGGTTATTACAACTACAAAACATTATGAAAAAGATTTTGAAAATTGCTTTGCTGGTTATTCTGGCCGTAGGTGTACTTTGGACATTCTGGTTTTTATGGCAGAAATCTCGTCCTAAAGTGAAAAAATACACAATCGAGAATGTTACGATAGGTGATATTGATAAACGTACGGTAGCTACCGGAAAAATAGATCCGAGGAATGAAATTTTGATTAAGCCGCAAATGTCGGGTATCATTGCTGAATTATATAAATCAGCCGGCGATCTTGTAAAGGCTGGCGATGTGATTGCAAAGATTAAGGTTGTTCCTGATATGGTTAGTCTTAATAGTGCTGAATCGCGTGTGTCGCGTGCTCAGATATCGTTGGATCAGACAACAAAAAATTATTTGCGCGACAAAAAATTGTATGCCGACAAAGTAATATCGAAAGAAGAATTTGAGAAAACAGAGTTGCAATATAAAAATGACAAAGAAGAGCTGAAAGCGGCAAAAGACAATTTAAGTTTAACCCGCGATGGCATCACGAGTAATAAATCACAATTCAGTAATACCCTGGTACGTTCCACGGTAACCGGAACTATTCTGGATGTGCCGATTAAAGTAGGAAACTCGGTTATTCAGTCGAATAATTTCAACGATGGAACAACGATAGCATCGGTTGCCAATATGAGTGACATGCTTTTTGTAGGAAAGCTGGATGAAACAGAAGTGGGTAAGATTAAAGTCGGTATGCCTATGGATATTACCGTAGGAGCTATGCAGGATCAAAAACTGACAGCCAAACTGGAGTATGTTTCTCCTAAAGGAAAAGAAGAAAACGGAGCTATTATGTTCGAAATGAAAGCGGCTGTTAAAGTGCCAAAAGGAGTTTTTATTCGTGCCGGTTATAGTGCTAATGCCGAAATTGTTTTTTCTAAATCGGAATCTGTTATTACCATTCCTGAAAGTTGCATCGAATTTGGAGGGGATACGGCTTTTGTGTATGTGTTGAAGACCCGGGAACCTCAGACTTTTACGAAAAAGCGAATTCAGATTGGGCTGTCGGATGGCGTCAGGATAGAAGTCAAGAGTGGGTTGACGCTTAAAGATAAGATTCGCGGAACGGAAATTCTGGAAAAGAAAGAAGAAAAGAAACCGGATGATAAGAAGTAACCAACTTTATCTACAAGAATGAAAACAAAAATATATATGATAATGGGAGTATTGTTGGTATCTTTGCTGGCAAATGCTCAAAAGCCCTGGACGCTTCAGCAATGTGTTGATACTGCATTGGCCAACAACCGTAATGTAAAACAACAGGCATTGACGAAAAAGACTAAGGAAATAGCCTATGATCAGGCACGTAAAAATCTACTGCCGGATTTAAATGCATCTGCTAGTCAAAACTGGTATTTTGGTCGGTCGTTAACTTCTAATAATACTTATCAGAGTACAAATTCTTCGAGGACGTCAGTTGGATTGGCTACTAATCTTACATTATACGATGGACTAAAGATGAAGTATAGTATAGATGCTGCTAAAGCTGATATGCATGCTTCTGAGGCTGATTTAGAAAAGATAAAGCAGGATATTGAGACTAACGTTGCAGCTGTTTTTTTGCAAATATTACTGAACAAAGAATTGTTGCAAATTTCAACTGATCAATTGGAACTGACGAAAACCAAAATAGAACAACGTAAAGCGTTGGTTACTTCGGGGAAAATGGCAGAGGGTGAAATGTACGATTTAGTGGCACAGCAGTCGAAAGAAGAACTGAGTCAGTTACAAGCTAAAAATACGTTGAATCTTTCATTACTTGATTTAGCTCAGATCTTGGAACTTGATCATTTTGAGAATCTTGATATTGTTGCTCCGGAAAATTTGTCTGAGTCTGATTTACATTTTCTTTCGGCTGATGAAGTGCTTCAAAGTGCATTGACACACCGTGCGGAAATAAAAGGGGCTGAGTTTCGGTTGGAAAGTAGTAAGTATAATGTGTTGATCGCTAAAAGTGCCTATTATCCCACTTTGACTTTTGGAGTTAACTATGGTACAAATTATTATAATGTGGCTCATGGTGACAATAAAAGTTTTGGACAGCAATTTAATGACAACAAGAGTACGTCGCTTGGTTTTGATCTTAGAATCCCTATTTTCAATAAATTTGCAACGCGAAATAGTGTACGTACTGCGCAACTAGGCGTTCAAAGTAGTATGATTGCAGTAACTAATGCCAAATTGGAGCTTAAAAAATCCATTCAACAGGCGTATTATAATGCATTGGGAGCTAAAAGTCGCTGGGATGCCGCTAATAAATCTGAAATAGCTAGTAGGGAGGCTTATCGGTTTGCCAATCAAAAATATGAAGCAGGAAGAGCTACCTTGTATGAACTTTATCAGGCTAAAAGCAATTTAACTCAAGTCTTGGGAGAGCAGGCTCAGGCTAAATATGAGTATTTTTTCCGGATTAAATTGCTGGAATTGTTGAAATAATTTCAAAAGGAGTATCAAAGTATAAGAGTTGAACTATACTGGACCTGATTCCGGTTTACTGTTTAACTCTTGATGAAACGTTGATGGGATATCAAACATTAAACTAAAAAATATGAATGCAGATAATATTAAATCGCAAATGCGAAAAGGATACTTAGAATATTGCATTCTGCTTATTCTGAAGAAAAAGTCTGCCTACACCTCGGATATTATTGCCGAATTGAAAGACGCAAAACTAATTGTAGTTGAAGGAACTTTGTATCCATTATTGACCAGGCTGAAAAATAGCGAATTACTGGATTATCGTTGGGAAGAGTCTACGCAAGGGCCACCCCGAAAATATTATGAAATGACAGATAAGGGAGCGTCGTTTTTAGAGGAGCTGGAAAAAGCCTGGGAAGAAATTAATGACGTGGTCAGGAAGATTAAAGATTCCTGAAATCGGTTTTAATCTGTTATGTAAAAGTGTAAATAATATAGTATCTCTGGATGTCTCAAAAAGAGAATCTTCAACTTTCAAATAAATATATAGATTATGAAGAAAACATTGACTGTAAATTTGAATAATATAGTTTTTCATATAGACGATGACGCATATGAAATGCTTCAGACTTATCTTCATGAAATTGCCGATCATTTTCAGGAAGAAGATGAAAGACGTGAAATAATGACAGATGTTGAGGCTCGTATTGCAGAGCTTTTTAGCGAACGTTTACAAAAGAACAAGAATGTGGTTAATGTGACAGATGTTCATGATATAATTGAAATCATGGGTAATCCGAGTCAGTATGCTGATGAGGACGATGAAGAGTCAAATCCGCAAAAAAACGAGAAAAAGCAATCTAAATCTCGCCGGTTTTATCGCGACCCCGAAAATGCAATTTTAGGTGGAATAGCTGGTGGATTGGCTGCGTATTTTAATTTGGATGTCACTTTAGTGCGTATTATTCTGGCTGTTCTCGTGTTTTTGGGTGTTGGAGCTGTAATCCCAATTTATTTGGTTGTTTGGTTTGTTGCTCCTGCTGCATTGACTGCATCTCAGCGACTTGAGATGCAAGGGGAAGATGTTACAGTGGAAAATATTAAGACGGAGATAAATAATGTGAAGAACTATGTAGAAAGTGATAAGTTTAAACAATCAGCTTCTAGTGTAGGTGAAAGAATCCTTGAAATATTGCGATGGTGTGCTAAAATATTATTTGGATTTATTGGTGCAGTTATTGGCCTTGTTGGGATCGTTCTTGTTGGATCGTTAATTCTGTTGCTTTTCTTTTTGATTTTTGAACCCTCTGTAATTAATGGATTTGCTCCGGATGTTATTTCTAACTGGTCTGCTTTCTCTCCAGACAAGTTGGTGTTACTTATTATTTCCCTGATTTTAGTTGTAGGATGCCCTATCTTTTTATTGATTTATTGGGCAATTCGGTTGGTTTCAGGGCGGCATGATACTCCACGTACAGCGTCTTGGGTTGTTCTTATTCTATGGGTTGCTGGCATGTTTATGTTTTATAGTGTAGGAGCGGGTACGATTATTCGCTTGCATAATCGGGGAGGAAATCCTTTTTCAATTAATTGGAGCGATGATAATAAACCTTTTGTTGATGAAATTCGTAAGAGTGAGCCTTTTCATGCAGTTGAAGTATCCGGAAATATTGAGCTAACGTTGAAAGATTCAACGAAGGGAATTTTTGTTTCCTGTCCAAGAGATTTTATGCCAAAATTAATCACCAAAGTAGAAAATGGAGTTTTACATATTTATTCTGAAGAGTTATTCTTCAACAAGACCATAAAAGTACTTATCTCATCAGATTCGATTCGTAGTATAGTTGCAAAAGGAGCTTGTAATATAAAAGGCGAATCGCAGTTTGTAGCGCCAGAGTTTAATCTGGAACTTCTTGGTGCCAGTGAGGCTAATCTGGATGTAAAAGTAGTCGGTTTATTTAAATTGGATATTAAGGGTGCTTCGAAGGCAGATTTGAAAGGGACTTCAGATATGTTGAAAATCTCAGGACTGGGTGCCAGTGAGATAAATGCTTCTGACTTTATAACCAAACGGGCCGAAGTTTATGTGTCAGGTGCTAGCCACGCAAAGTTGTTTGCAACTGAGTCGATCAATGCTGAAGCTTATGGTGCAAGTGAAATTGATTGTAAAGGTAGCCCTAAAAACGTTACAAAGACAGATAAAGGGGCATCCAGTATTCATGTTGAATAGTTGTTCTGTATCGTAATATTTATGATCCCGCCTGGTAGTTTTTACCAGGCGTTTTTTTTGCTTATTTTTCTCTGTTGAGCATGTAATTTAGCTAGGAAAACATACTTCAACTTTGTAATCTTTCCATTATACAGCATTTTCAGTTTTATGCTTTTTTAGTGCTTTGATAATCCTATTTTTCTCCGTTTTTTTTGCTTATTTTTCTTTGTGTCCTACTTTTTTTCTCTGATACATCTTTAATCTTTTAAAAAACAATGCAATATAAATTGTGATGTCTCAAATTATTTTGTTCCAAAATTTGTCTGAAGACATTACTCTACCTAACTTAGTGATGTGCTAGGGCTGTTTTTTTTGTTCTGGTTTTGTCATCGGTTTTTGGGCTAATCTTGATGATTCCTTATTTCTTTATCTGTTTTATATCACGTATTGCTTGCTAATTGTGGTACTGTGTTGCGAAAACATATAATGCAAATAACTTTAATTAATGGAAATATTAAGTCAATGTAGATTAATAAATGATCAGTTGGATTACTTTGTCTAACCATTATTTGCTACAAGAATAGAAGTTGAAGTAGAGCGCCCGATTGGCTATAATATGTCATGAAAAACCTGACCTCTGATTGTAGCGATTTCGGTTCATGAAGTTTTTTGAAAATAAAAGTCGGTATAGTTAAAATGTAGTGAGTGTAATCTCATTTTATAAATTGTTTGCAGCTTCCAGGTTTCGCTAACTGAGATATAAGTTGATAATACGGACAAATACTGTTCATATATTTAATCCGTGGGTAGCATAGCTAAATGAAATTTTTTAAGTTGATATTGTTTCTACTGGTTACTAATACTATTTTAGGACAGTCATACTGGTCTTTTAAATCAAGACCGGCAGTGCCTATCTATGGACCTGCTGTGAATTTTAATGATACAATTTCATCTTCTATTGCTAGTACTAACAAGGTTGTAACTTCTCCCCGACGAGCAAAGGCTCAATCGGTAGCTCCTTCAAAATGCATTGATAACCTTGATTTCGAGAAAGGTAATTTTACGAACTGGAAATGTTATGTTGGTACAGCAAGAACAAATGGTATAAATAACTATGTAACTTGGAATCCTACCTATGCAGTTGCACCGGTAGCTGGTAGGCACCAAATAATTTCTGCATCATCATTGCCAGTTAATGACCCGTATGGCAATTTCCCTCGTTTATGTCCGTGGGGTGGTAACTATTCGTTACAATTAGGAAGCACTGCAACTAACAAGCTGGCAGAGAAGGTGAGTTGTAGTTTTACGATACCTGCAGATCAAAATAATTTTGTAATAGAGTATTTTTATGCTGTTGTATTTCAAGATCCAAAGCATCCTTTTGATGAACAACCCCGCTTTCAGGCTAAAGTGTATGATGCAAATAATAGTTCAAACATAATTACTTGTGCTAGTTATGATTTTACAGCAGCATCTGGTTTGCCTGGTTTTGAGGAGTCGGTGATGGACAGCTCTGTTTTATATAAACCCTGGTCAGCTGTAACTATTAATTTGTCAGGATATGCAGGTCATACTGTGATTTTGGAATTTTCAGCTGAAGATTGTACTTTAGGTGGGCATTTTGGATATGCTTATGTTGATGTAAATTCAACTTGTACTTCTTTGACTAAAAGTTTGGCATACTGTAAAAATACCTCTTCAATCACTCTTGATGCTCCGAGTGGATATGAGGAATATAATTGGTATGATAGCTCATATACAAAACTATTGGGTACCGGTCAAACGCTAACATTATCTCCACCGCCTTCTTCTAGTCAGGTTATTAATGTTGATTTGGTACCCTATTCTGGTTTTGGTTGTCGTGACACAGCTTATACTGCTTTAAATGTGAATCCTGTTCCGGCTGTATCTTTTAAGTCGGATACTGCAGTATGTGTTGGTAAGCCGGTTAGCTTTACAAATACGTCAACTATTGATGATAGTACTATAATGACTTATTTTTGGGATTTTGGAGATGGGACTTCTTCATCAACAGCTAATAACACTAAAATATTTAATGCTGTTGGTAATTATAAGGTTAAGTTAGTAGCAACATCAATCAATGGATGTACAGATAGTATTGTGAAAACTATCTCTGTTGGTTCTCTGGCAACTATTGCTCCTATAACAGGTCAGAATAAAATTTGTGCAGGTCAAACAGCCGTTTTGCAAAATACAACTACGGGTGGAATATGGAAAAGTACGAAACCTGCTGTTGCAACAATATCTAATACCGGAGTTGTTTCTGCGTTGTCAGCCGGTGTTGATACTATCCGTTATATAGTGTCTAATTTGTATGGGTGTGCAGACTCAGTTTCATATGCTTTGAATGTTATTGCAAACACAGCTTCTACAACAAATGCTTCTATTTGTCCGGGTGGAGTTTACACTTTTAATGGAACTTCTTATAATTCAGCAGGAACATATGTAAAACATTTTGTGAATGTTGCCGGCTGCGATAGCACTGCTACTCTAAATTTAGTAATAAAACAACCGAGTAGCTCTACTACTAACGTCTCAATTTGTAGTACGGAATTTCCTTACGTGTGGAATGGTGTAAGTTATTCAAATGGTGGTACGTATACAAAGACACTTGTTAATGCTGTCGGTTGTGATAGTGTTGCTACTTTGACGTTGACAAAGAGAATGACAACTAGTTCCATTACTACAGCTTCTGTTTGTAGTTCCGATTTGCCTTATGTATGGAATGGAACTAACTATTCTGCATCAAGTATTTATATGAAGAGTTTTGTGAATGCTGCAGGATGTGATAGTGTCGCCATTTTAATGTTGTTGGTTCGAAATTCAAGTACTTCAACTTCTTCGCTTTCGATATGTAAAGCTGATTTACCTTATGTATGGAATGGAATCAGCTGCTCTATAGGTGGTACCTATACAAAGAGGTTGATCAACGCTGTGGGCTGCGATAGTACGGCTACTCTGAATCTGACCGTGAAACTTCCTAGCAGTTCTACCGTTTCTGCTTCCGTTTGTGTAGCTGATCTGCCTTATGTATGGAATGGTACGAATTATACTGCTACGGGAATATACAGCAAGCATTTTATGAATGCAGTGGGTTGCGATAGTACGGCAACTTTGAATCTGACAGTGAAACTCCCGAGTAGTTCTACCGTTTCTGCTTCCGTTTGTGTAGCTGATCTTCCTTATGTTTGGAATGGTACGAATTATACTGCTACGGGAACATATAGCAAGCATTTTCTAAATGCTGTTGGTTGCGATAGTATAGCAACTTTGAATTTGACAGTGAAACTCCCGAGCAATTCTACTGTTTTTGCTTCCGTTTGTGCTGCTGATCTGCCTTATGTTTGGAATGGCACGAATTATACTGCTTCGGGAACATACAGCAAGCATTTTAGTAATGTTGTTGGATGCGATAGTACAGCAACTTTGGATCTCACCGTGAAATTGCCGAGCAGTTCTACCTTTGCTGCATCGGTTTGTGTAGCTGATCTTCCTTATGTTTGGAATGGTACGAATTATACTGCCACGGGGACTTACAGCAAGCATTTTCTGAATGCAGTGGGCTGCGATAGTATAGCAACTTTGAATCTGACGGTGAAATTACCTAGTAGTTCTACCGTTTCTGCTTCCGTTTGTGCTGCTGATCTTCCTTATGTTTGGAATGGTACAAATTATACTGCTACGGGAACATATAGTAAGCATTTTCTGAATGCAGTCGGTTGCGATAGTATAGCAACTTTGGATCTCATCGTGAAATTGCCAATCAGTTCTACCGTTGCCGCTTTCGTTTGTGTAGCCGATCTTCCTTATGTGTGGAATGGTACGAATTATACTGCTTCGGGAACATATAGCAAACATTTTCTGAATGCAGTAGGCTGCGATAGTATAGCTACTTTGGATCTGACCGTGAAGTTACCAAGCAGTTCTACCGTTTCTGCTTCCGTTTGTACTGCCGATCTTCCTTATGTGTGGAATGGTACAAATTATACTGCCACGGGAACTTATAGTAAGCATTTTTTGAATACAGTGGGATGCGATAGTACGGCAACTTTGAATTTGACAGTGAAACTCCCGAGTAGTTCTACCGTTTCTGCTTCAGTTTGTGTAGCTGATCTTCCTTATATGTGGAATGGAACGAATTACACTGCCACGGGAACGTACAGCAAGCATTTTCTGAATGCTATGGGTTGCGATAGTACAGCAACTTTGGATTTGACCGTGAAATTGCCAAGCAGTTCCACCGTTTCTGCTTCAGTTTGTGTAGCTGATCTTCCTTATGTGTGGAATGGTACGAATTATACTGCTTCGGGAACATATATCAAACATTTTCTGAATGCCGTGGGCTGTGATAGTACGGCAACTTTGAATTTGACAGTGAAACTCCCGAGCAATTCTACTGTTTTTGCTTCCGTTTGTGCTGCTGATCTGCCTTATGTTTGGAATGGCACGAATTATACTGCTTCGGGAACATACAGCAAGCATTTTAGTAATGTTGTTGGATGCGATAGTACAGCAACTTTGGATCTCACCGTGAAATTGCCGAGCAGTTCTACCTTTGCTGCATCGGTTTGTGTAGCTGATCTTCCTTATGTTTGGAATGGTACGAATTATACTGCCACGGGGACTTACAGCAAGCATTTTCTGAATGCAGTGGGCTGCGATAGTATAGCAACCTTGGATCTGACCGTGAAACTCCCAAGTAGTTTCACCGTTACTGCTTCCGTTTGTGTAGCCGATCTTCCTTATATGTGGAATGGCACGAATTATATAGCTACGGGAACTTACAGCAAGCATTTCATAAATGCTGCGGGATGTGATAGTACGGCAACTTTGAATCTAAACGTGAAATTGCCTAGCAGTTCCACCATTTCTGCTTCCGTTTGTGTAGCTGATCTTCCTTATGTTTGGAATGGTACGAATTACACTGCCACGGGAACTTACAGTAAGTATTTTATGAATGCAGTGGGTTGCGATAGTACGGCAACTTTGAATCTGACCGTGAAACTTCCGAGTAGTTCTACCGTTTCAGTGTCTGTTTGTTCCGCCGATTTACCTTATGTTTGGAATGGTATGAATTATACTGCCACCGGAACTTATAGCAAGCATTTTCTGAATGTAGTGGGTTGCGATAGTACAGCAACTTTGAATCTGACGGTTAAACTCCCGAGTAGTTCTACTGTTACCGCTTCCATTTGTACCGCCGATTTGCCCTATGTATGGAATGGTACGAATTATACTGCTACGGGAATATACAGCAAGCATTTTATGAATGCAGTGGGTTGCGATAGTACAGCAACTTTGAATCTGACCGTGAAACTTCCGAGTAGTTCTACCGTTTCTGCTTCCGTTTGTGTAGCTGATCTTCCTTATGTGTGGAATGGAACGAATTACACTGCCACGGGAACGTACAGCAAGCATTTTCTGAATGCTATGGGTTGCGATAGTACAGCAACTTTGAATCTGACAGTGAAATTACCGAGTAGCTCTACCGTTTCTGCTTCCGTCTGTACCGCCGATCTTCCTTATGTGTGGAATGGTACGAATTATACTGCTTCGGGAACATATAGTAAGCATTTTCTGAATGCAGTGGGTTGCGATAGTACAGCAACTTTGGATCTGACCGTGAAATTGCCAAGCAGTTCCACTGTTTCTGCTTCAGTTTGTGTAGCTGATCTTCCTTATGTTTGGAATGGTACGAATTATACAGCTTCGGGAACATATAGCAAACATTTTCTGAATGCCGTGGGCTGTGATAGTACGGCAACTTTGAATCTGACCGTGAAACTTCCGAGTAGTTCTACCGTTTCAGCGTCTGTTTGTGCCGCCGATTTACCTTATGTTTGGAATGGTACGAATTATACTGCTACGGGAATATACAACAAGCATTTTATGAATGCAGTGGGATGCGATAGTACAGCAACTTTGAATTTGACCGTGAAACTCCCGAGTAGTTCTACCGTTTCTGCTTCCGTTTGTGTAGCTGATCTCCCTTATGTGTGGAATGGCACAAATTATACAGCTTCGGGAACTTACAGCAAGCATTTTCTGAATGCTGCGGGATGCGATAGTACAGCAACCTTGGATCTGACCGTGAAATTACCTAGCAGTTCTACCGTTTTTGCTTCTGTTTGTACGGCTGATCTGCCTTATGTTTGGAATGGAACAAATTATACTGCTACCGGAACATACAGTAAGCATTTTCTGAATACAGTTGGCTGCGATAGTACGGCAACTTTGAATTTGACAGTGAAACTCCCGAGTAGTTCTACCGTTTCTGCTTCCGTTTGTGCGGCCGATCTTCCTTATGTGTGGAATGGTACGAATTATACTGCTTCGGGAACATACAGCAAGCATTTCCTGAATGCAGTGGGCTGTGATAGTACGGCAACTTTGAATCTGACAGTGAAATTGCCGAGCAGTTCCACCGTTTCTGCTTCCGTTTGTGCGGCCGATCTTCCTTATGCTTGGAATGGTACGAATTATACAGCTTCGGGAACATATAGTAAGCATTTTCTGAATACTGTTGGCTGCGATAGTACGGCAACTTTGAATCTGACGGTAAAATTACCTAGTAGTTCTACTGTTACCGCTTCCGTTTGTACGGCTGATCTTCCTTATGTTTGGAATGGTACGAATTATACTGCTACCGGAACTTACAGCAAGCATTTTATGAATGCAGTCGGTTGCGATAGTACAGTTACCTTGAATCTGACCGTGAAACTTCCGAGCACTTCTACTGTTGCGGCTTCCGTTTGTACTGCTGATCTGCCTTATGTTTGGAATGGTGCAAATTATACTGCTACCGGAACTTACAGCAAGCATTTTATGAATGCTGTTGGCTGTGATAGTACGGCTACTTTGAATCTGACCGTGAAACTTCCGAGTAGTTCTGTTACAAATACGTCTGTTTGTCAGGGTGATTCTTATCTGTTTAATGGAGTTTCGTATGCAGTTGCAGGTACTTATGTTGTTCATCTTGTCAATGCTGCTGGTTGCGACAGTGTTGCTACGCTGAATTTGTCCGTGAAGCTGCCCACGGCTTCTACAACGAATGTTTCCATTTGTCAGGGTGATTCTTATTCGTTTAATGGGACTTCTTACACCGCCGCCGGTGCTTATGTGAAGCATCTGTTGAATGTAGCAGGTTGCGATAGTGTGGCGACTTTGAACCTGACACTAAAATTACCAACCACTTCTTTTAGCAGTAAAACTATCTGTGAACAGGATTTACCCATTGTTTGGAACGGATTAAGTTGTACTGCTGCCGGAACTTATAATGCGAAATTGATCAACGCTGTTGGTTGCGATAGTGTGGCCACGCTTAAACTAACGGTCAATAAAACGGCTAGTTCGACAATCGAAATGACTACCTGTCCTTCGGCTCTGCCTTTTGTATGGAACGGAATATCGTATGCGGCTGCAGGTAACTATGCTATCCGGTTAACGAGTGCCAACGGTTGCGATAGTATTGCTAATTTAGTATTGCACGTTAAAACACCTTTGACTTCAACCACTACGGAGTATGTATGTTCTTCGTTGTTACCTTATGTATGGAATAAAAAACTGTATTTTGATTCGGGCACTTATATGGCTCAATTTGTGAGTGCGGCGGGGTGCGACAGTATTGCAACCCTCGAACTTACGGTTGTGTTCCCGTCAAGTTCAGTGTCGAAAGAGTCTGTCAGTTCGTTGGAATTGCCTTACGTTTGGAATAAACTGGCTTTAACCGAAACCGGAACTTATACTGCACCCGATAAATATCTGAATTCGATGGGGTGCGACAGTATTGCAAAACTGATTCTGAAAGTCAACTTGTCGACATCGGCCGTTACAAATGCTTCGGTATGCGCATCCGATTTGCCTTATATATGGAATGCCACGCCCTATTACGGCGCAGGTACCTTTACCAAAACGATGACCAATGTTTTAGGACAGGATGTGAAGGTTACGTTGAATTTATCGGTGATTTATCCTCAAACAAGCACTCAAAAAATTCAAATATTTTCGGGCGAAAGTTATACTATTAATGGTCATGCCTATGATAAGCCCGGGGTATATGCCGATAATCTTAAAAATGAAAACGGATGTGACAGTACTGTTGTTACCGAACTTTCGTTTGTCAATGTTCCGAATACAATAACTCCCAACGGCGATGGATATAACGATACGTTTATGAAAGGCTGGCGTGTGCAGGTATACAACCGAAACGGAATTATGCTTTACGATGGAGATAGTGGTTGGGATGGGAATTACAACAATAAGCCGGTTTCAAAGGACACCTATTTTTATGTTTTGTTTTATCCAACCGAAACGGGGATGAAGACAAAAGAAGGATATTTAATGGTCATTCGATAAACAAAATTTATGAAACGATCCATTTTTATAATTGCACTTAATTTTATCAGCTTACTGATAATTGCTCAGTCGAATATTCGGTTGAATAATTATTGGGGAAATGCTCGTTATATTAATCCGGCTGCTATTTATGATAAATATCAGGCGGTATTCAGCATGGCTGCCCGCAAACAATGGGTTGGAGTGGCAGGTTCGCCGATGACCTTTTTTGCTTCGGGCAGCACGTATATTGATAATCTGAATACGCAGCTTGGGTTAATTGCTGTTCAGGATAAAATAGGATATACGTCGATAACAAATCTCGATTTTACCTATGCATATGCTATTAAGCTGAATGAAGAATGGCAATTGCATTTGGGGATGGGGTTGAATTATCAGAGTTTGAGCTATGATGTTTCAAAAGTAAATATGTCGTCGGATTATGACCCGATGGCTTATCAGAATTTGTTGTCGACAGATAACTTTAATTCGGATATAGGGGTGGAGGTAACCAACAAATCTTTCCGGTTGGGGGCTTCGAGTCAGAATGTCTTTTCTGTTTTTTCTACTGATCATAAATATCAAACCAATACCAACTTTTTGTATGCCCGTTACAGGCAAAATTCGAATAATTTGCTGAATATGGGATTTGGAATCTGTGGAATTCAGTATTCCAACATGTATCAGGCCGAATTTAATGTAACCGGTTATTTCAAAGTGGGTCAGCGGTCGGGGTTGACCGAAACACCCGATTTGTTTGATGTGGGCTTGTTTTGCCGAACCAAAAGCGAAGTGGGGGTGATCCTGGGATTTGATGTAAATGAATCAATACATTTGTCATACAGTTATGATTACAATATAAGTAATATCCGGCGAAGCTCCATCGGGACCAACGAGCTTATGATTACGTATAATCTGTCTAAAAAGCCGATGTGCCGCAATTGTTGGTATTGATTTTTTCCTTCTTTTTTACCGCAATGCTTCTTTCTGTGTCTCGATTTGACACGAAAATGAAACGCAAAAATACTTTCTCTAATTTTAATATCTGGTTTTGCCATTTTATTTGCTACATTAGTGGTAATTTTTCTCGAATCAGATATTCAGTTTAACTTTATTTATTTACCTTTGCAAGCACAAAGCAGTGAGAACTCCGTTTGATTGGCTACTGTCAGTTGAAAGTTCATGTTTCCGGTTTCGAAAGTTCGATAATTATGTCTTTTCGGAAATAAATAAGATGACCATTTTCGGTAACGATTTCCTCACTTGTTAGCATCCGGTTTTTATATTCTTGTTTTACCTGAAATGATTGGTATTTCAATGTGTCTATTATATAATATATTGTTTTGTTGTGCTATGATTGAAATTAATCTGCTGAAAAATAATGTTGTGTCTGTATTTTCCGGATTTTTATTAGCCGAGCTAAACCATCTTGTTGCAGCATGAAGTCTTGGTTGTTTACTCCTTTTTTAGTGTTGATAGGGTTTCTTCTGATGCCTGATTTATTGTTGGGTCAATCGCTGTGCCCAATCATTACAAGCAATGTAAGAACCTGCCCGAATACCAATGTTCAACTAAATGCTTCCGGTGCCGATTATTATATTTGGACTCCTTCGACCGGATTGAGCGACCCGACGATTGCAAATCCTGTAGCAAATGTTCCGGCTAATACTATATATACTGTTAGGGGTTACACGGAGAATCCGCCTAATCTGATTTTGAACGGGGATTTTGAATCGGGTAATACGGGTTTCACAACAGACTACATACATAACATTTATAGTTTGGTCGCCGAAGGAACTTATGCCATACTGACTAACCCGCATCAGTTGCATTATGCGTTTGTCAACTATGTTGATCACACTACGGGTTCCGGCAATATGCTTGTAGTGAATGGTGATCCGATTGCAAACTCGCAAGTCTGGGGGCAGACCATCACCGTTAAGCCAAACAAGGATTATGCCTTTTATGCGTACGTAACTCCGGTTACACCTTCTAATCCTCCTGTTTTGCAGTTTAGCATAAATGGGGTACTGCTTGGTACTCCGTTCACCTCGCCCGGGGTGACTAATCATTGGTATAAGTTTTATGCCATCTGGCATTCGGGGCCTACTACCACAACGGCCAATATCAGCATTGTTAACCAGAATACCACGGCAGATGGAAATGATTTTGCTCTGGATGATATCCGGTATCTGGAAGTATGTCCCGGTGTCAATACGGTTAAGGTGTCGGTAGGGCCCTATACTTCTACCACCGATACGGCTATTTGTCCTTCGGCATTTCCCTATGTGTGGAATGGCATTAGCTGTAATAATCCGGGCACGTACACAAAACATTTACCCAATGCTATAGGGTGCGACAGTGTGGCAACGCTGAATCTGACCAAAAAGTTGGCAACGACTTCGAATACCACGGCTGCTATTTGCCCCGGTGGGTCTTATTTATTTAATGGCACAACTCATACTACCGCCGGAACCTTTACGGCTCTTCTGACTAATAAGGCCGGGTGCGATAGTGTGGCTACGCTGAATCTGAGGATGAAAGTGCCAACAGGTTCTACTACCGATGCGGCTATTTGCCCGGGCGATTCGTATCTTTTTAATGGTACAGCCTATGCTACTGCCGGGACATACACCGCGCTTCTGACCAATAAAGCCGGGTGCGACAGTGTAGCTACGCTGAATCTGATCCTAAAACAACCCACTACTTCCACTATTAATTCAGCCATTTGCGTGGGCGATACCTATCTTTTTAATGGTACGATCTATACAACTGCCGGTACTTATACTGCCCATCTGATTAATAAAGCCGGCTGCGACAGTACGGTTACGCTGAATCTGGCTTTGAAGCAGCCCACAAATTCGGTTACCGATGCGGCCATTTGCCCGGGTGGGTTATACCGTTTCAACGGGGTGGATTATACGGCAGCAGGAACCTATACCAATCATTCTCTGAACACGGCGGGTTGCGACAGTACGGCTACGCTCAATCTGTCGATCAAGCAACCCACAAGCTCTACCACTACAGCTGCCATTTGTGCGGGCGAATCTTATACTTTTAATGGAACAACATATACAGCTACAGGTATTTATACGGCTCATCTGATCAATAAAGCCGGTTGTGATAGTACCGCCACGCTCAACCTGAAGGTGAATATACCCACTTCGTCGGTTACTACGGCCTCGCTTTGCCAGGGTTATTTATATACATTCAACGGGGTGGCATATGGCACTTCGGGCACTTACGTCAAGCATTTGATAAATGCTGCGGGTTGCGACAGTACGGCTACCCTGAAGCTGACCATCAAAGTGCCTACTTTTTCCACTACCAATGTAGCTATCTGTCGGGGCGAGTCTTATTCGTTTGGAGGGGTGCTGTATAATACGGCCGGCACTTATGTGAAACATCTGACCAATAAGGTGGGTTGCGATAGCACAGCTACGCTCAATCTGAAGGTGAAACTCCCCTCGGCTTCCACCACTCCGGTTTCTATTTGTCAGGGCGAATCCTATACATTTAACGGAGTAGCTTATAATACCTCCGGTACCTATGCCAAGCATTTGGTCAATGCTGTGGGCTGCGATAGTACGGCTACCCTGGTGCTGACGGTAAAACGAACCACAACTTCCACCACCCGCGCCGGCATTTGCCCGGGGACTTCTTATACTTTTAATGGGGTGACTTATACTACTTCCGGGACCTATACGGCGCACCTGATCAATGCTCAGGGCTGCGACAGTATTGCTACTTTAATTTTAAAAAACTTTTTGCCCACATCCTCCACCACTCGCGCTGCGGTGTGCCCGGGTGAGACGTATTTGTTTAATGGCGTAAGTTATGCAGCAGCTGGCACCTATGCGGCTCATCTGACCAATAGTGTGGGCTGCGATAGTGTAGCCACTTTGATTTTAAAGATTAATCAACCCACCAGCTCTGTAACCAATAAAACGATTTGTTCGAGCTTGTTGCCTTTCGACTGGCATGGGGTGACGTTTAATGCGGCCGGCACTCAGGCGGCAACAATTAAAAACGTGGCGGGTTGCGACAGCGTGGCTACGCTCAATCTGACGGTGAAACAGTCGACCTATTCTACCGTAAAAGCCGAAATTTGTCAGGGCGATGCCTATCCTCTTAATGGGGTTGTCTATAAATCGCCGGGTGTTTATACCCAAAGTCTGACCAATGCTGCGGGTTGCGATAGCATTGTTACGTTTAGCTTAAAGGTTAAGCAGCCTACAGCCTCTATGACCAGGGCTTCTGTTTGCCGGGGCGATGCCTATCGGTTTAATGGGACAAATTACAATGCAACCGGTGCTTATGTGCTGCATCTGACCAACGCTGCGGGATGCGACAGTACGGCTACGCTGCAGCTGACGGTTAACGAGCCAACCAGTGCGCGGCTGACTGCTGCGGTTTGCGATGGCGATGCTTATTATGTAGGCAGCAAGGCTTACAGCAGGGGTGGAACCTATGTGGATCATCTGGTCAATTCGACGGGGTGCGACAGCGTGGTGACGCTCAATCTGACGGTGAACTCCATTTTCAATATGCATAATAATGTCTTGCTTATGTCGGGCGATTCGTATCATATTAATGGACACGAATACACCCAAACAGGCACTTATACCGATGTGATGAAAACCACCGCGGGCTGCGACAGCACGGTGGTTACCGATATTGCAGTGGTTGAAATTCCCAATACCATTACTCCCAACGGCGACGGATACAACGATGTGTTTATGAAGGGCTGGCATGTGCAGGTGTTCAATCGCAACGGCATAAAGCTCTACGACGGAACGGATGGTTGGAATGCCACGTACAACAATAAGCCGGTGGCTAAGGATACGTATTTTTATGTTGTGTATTATACGTTCGAAGCCGAAACCAAAACACGCGAAGGATACCTGATGGTGGTCCGATGAGGAAGAAGCAATGATGAAACGATCCATTTTTATAGTAGCGCTCTGTCTGATAAACCTGCTGATGCTTGCTCAGTCGAATATTCGGTTGAACAATTATTGGGGAAATGCACAGTATATCAATCCGGCTTTTGTTTACGATAAATACGAAGCGGTATTTAGTATGGCAGCACGCAAACAGTGGTTGGGGGTGAAGGGTTCGCCAATGACTTTTTTTGCTTCAGGCAGTACTTATATAGATAATATGAATACGCAGCTTGGGTTGATTGCCATTCAGGACAAAGTTGGTTATACCTCGGTGACCAACCTGGATCTGACCTATGCCTATGCCATTAAGCTGGAGCAAGACTGGCAATTGCATCTGGGCTTGGGTTTGAATTATCAGAATTTGAGTTACGATGTATCCAAAGTAAGCCTTACAAATGGTTACGACCCCGAAGCCTATCAGAATCTGCTGTCCGAAAGTAAGTTTAATTCGGATATCGGGGTGGAGCTTACCAACAAATCGCTCCGACTGGGTGCGTCGGGCCTCAATCTGTTTTCGGTGTTCGACAATGGCCATAAATACCAAACCAACACCAATTTTTTGTATGCCCGCTACCGCCAAATGTCCAACGATGTGCTGAATATGGGGGTTGGTGTGTGCGGAATTCAGTATTCCAATATGTATCAGGCCGAACTGAATATAACCGGCTATTTCAAAGTCAGTCAGCGGTCGGGGCTCGAAGAAACTCCGGACTTGTTTGATGTGGGGCTTTTTGTGCGCACCGGTACCGAAGTGGGGCTTATCGCCGGCTTTGACCTGACAAAATCCATTCACCTGTCCTACAGTTACGATTATAACCTTACAGGCATTAATAATAAGTCCGTTGGCACCAACGAAATCATACTCACCTATAATCTGGCTAAAAAACCGGTATGTCATAACTGCTGGTATTAAAAGCCAGGCAATTGTCTGTTTTTTTTATACTCCATACTACTTTTTTTTCAATTTTGCTGCAAAATTTCAAAATACTTTTTTATATTTGCACAATCAATTGAGGTTTAAACAGCTATTGCATATTGAGCGCCTCTGAAAATAGCAGGTAGTGAGTATGTGTTGGTTTGTTCAACACTTGTTTCAATTTTTTTTCAATGCGTTTTTTTTTTTTTAATGTCGCCGTAGGGCTACATGGACGATGTTGAAAACAAAATTGTGCCGCTGTAGGGCTACATTGTGAGTGTTGGAACTGGAATTATGCCGCTGTAGGCCTACATCCGGTATATTCTTAATGAAATCAGGGCGCTGTAGGGCTACAAGCAGTGTATTCCGGGTGCGATCATGCCGTTGTAGGGCTACAGGCATAGCATTGTTAATGGAATCGTGCTACTGTAGGGCTACATTGAGTCCTCTTTCCGGGCAAATGGCTAACTTTCAATTGGTGATTGATGAATTGATTTGATGAGTTTTCTTTTTTTTATGAATATCGGCTTTGTTACCTATAAATAATATCGATAGATATCATCTTTTGTGGGCTTCAAAATATTTACTTGTAACTTGTGATATGTAACTCGTAACTACTTATTTATAAACAATCAATTTTAGTAAATCTATGATGAAAATTAGCAGCGCGCCGCTATCTCGATTGAGAAGCTCGCAACATTTGTTTTTGATGACCGAGTTTGCTCGGTTGGTATTGGAACATGATCCTAAAAAGCTCGATCTGGAAATTTTACTTCCGGAATTACAACAAGCCATAGCTGTTGAGCAGGTGGCTGTAAAGGCCGAGATGGGTAGTCCGTTGACTCAGACAATCAACGGTTTGATCATATTGCGCGAAAAGTATTATAAAGCTATTCTGAAATTAATTGATAACGGACTGGATCATTTTGACCCTACGGTGGTGGAGGCTGCTAAAAAGTTGGAAAGGTTGACAAATAAATATAGCAACATCCTCGGTAAAACTAAAACTGAAAAAATTACGGACTTTGGTGAATTGTGTAATGAACTCCAAAAGCCGGAGTCTGTAGCTGCTGTAGCCAAAATATCGGCAGCAGAGTGGGCACTTAAGGTGTTTGAAACTAATACTGAAGCCATCCGCCTCATTAATCAGCGCGATGCCGAAGAAGCTGCCCGTCCCGAGGGGAATGTGCATGATGCACGCTTGGCAGTCGACCCTATTTATATTTCAATGGTCGATCGGGTCAATGCTTCGGTAATTCTGAAAGGCGAAGCCGGTTTAAAAGAATTTATTTCTCAGCTAAACGTCAAAATCAACAATATAAAAAATACCATGGCTCAGCAGGAAGGTGCCAAAAAGAAAGACGCTCCTGCGGATGACACCACCAAATAATGGCAGTCGTATTTGATTTCTAATTTTCCTCCTCTTTGCCTGTGCATTGGGGAGGAATTTTGTTTTTGTTACTTTTCCCGAAGTTTGGTTGTTGATATGTTTTTTTTAGATACAAAAAACCCTGCTCTGTTTATACAAAGCAGGGTTTCTTTCTTCTATAGTCTTGAGTCAATAAATCTTTTGTCTTTAATCTTTGCTCTTTGTTCTTTACTCTTTTGTCTCATTATTCCCAAGACTGACAAGTGCAAACCAAATTCCGGTCGCCATAGCCATTGTCGATGCGGGCTACATTGGTCCAGAACTTATTTTCGGCTACCCATTCGGTGGGGTAAGCTGCTTTTGCACGACTGTATGGGTGATTCCATTCGTCCGAAACAATCGAATATTCGGGGTGCGGAGCGTTTAGCAACACATTGTCGGTAGCATCGGCCGTTCCGTTTTCTACTTCTTTTATTTCAGCAAAAATCTGCAACATAGCGTCTGCAAAGCGGTCCAGCTCGGCCAGCGATTCGCTTTCGGTAGGCTCTACCATCAGCGTTCCGTGTACAGGGAACGATAGGGTAGGAGCGTGGAAACCATAATCCATCAGTCGTTTCGAAATGTCAGTTTCGGTTACGCCCGATGTGGCTTTAAAGTTGCGCGCTTCGAGGATTAACTCATGACCCACACGTCCGTTCTCGCCGGTGTATAGTACTCCGTAGCTGTCTTTCAGTCGTGCAGCCAGGTAGTTGGCATTTAGTATCGCAATTTTAGTTGCGCGGGTTAGTCCGGCCTCGCCCATCATGCGGATGTAACCGTAGGTAATAGCCGTTACGCTGGCGCTACCATAAGGTGCAGCCGATACGGCGTTAGCTCCGTAGGTTTTGCTGGGTAAAAACTCAGCCAGATGTTCGGCCACACAGATAGGTCCTACGCCCGGACCACCACCACCGTGAGGGATGGCAAATGTTTTGTGCAGGTTGAGGTGACATACGTCGGCTCCAATGGTTCCGGGGTTAGTCAGCCCTACCTGTGCATTCATGTTGGCACCGTCCAGATAAACCTGTCCGCCGTTTTTGTGGATTGTTTCGCACATCTCTTTGATGGCTGCTTCGAAAATACCGTGGGTAGATGGATATGTAATCATACATCCGGCCAGGGTATCTTTATGAGCTGCGGCTTTTTCGTTCCAGTCGTTCAAATCGGTATTACCACCTTCGTCGCATTTCACCACCACAATTTCAAATCCGGCCTGATGTGCCGATGCGGGGTTGGTTCCGTGTGCCGATGCAGGGATCAGCACCGTGTTACGTTGCGTTTCTCCTTTTGCTTTGAAGTAAGCGCGGATGGTCATCAGTCCGGCGTATTCACCCGCAGCACCCGAGTTGGGTTGCAAGCTGCAAGCTGCAAAACCGGTGATGGAAGTCAGGTATGTCTCCAGTTCCGAAATCATTTCGTTGTATCCTCCGGTTTGGTTGGCCGGTGCCAATGGGTGTACGGCACCAAACTCAGCACGACTCATCGGTAGCATTTCCGAAGCAGCGTTAAGCTTCATGGTGCACGACCCCAACGAAATCATCGAGTGAGTCAAAGATATATCGCGGCGTTCCAGCTTTTTGATGTAACGCATCATTTCTGTTTCGCTGTGGTAGCGATTGAAAACTTCGTTGGTCAGATAAGCTGATGTACGTTCCAGACTTTCGTCGTACGATTTCAGATCTTCCAAATCATCTTCTTCGGCGTATACGGCAACGTTGTCAACGGCTGTAGCCAATATTTCGATCAATGTATTTACGTCATCAATATCGGTAGTTTCGTCAAAACTGAGACCTATTTCTCCAGTTTCAAAATAGCGGAAGTTCACTTCGTATTCCAACGCTAGGGCTTTGAACTGTTCAACGCTAAGGCCTGTAGGTAAACTGATTTTGAGTGTGTCGAAGAAGCTTTCGTTTTCTTGTTTGTATCCGTAAACCGGAAGTATTTCGTTGATATAGGTAGCGCTTGCGTGAATCCGTTTTGCAATGGCTTTGATTCCTTCAGCACCATGGTACACGGTGTACATACATGCCATAGAAGCCAGCAACGCCTGTGCAGTACAAATATTCGAAGTGGCTTTTTCGCGTTTAATGTGTTGTTCGCGGGTTTGTAATGCCATACGCAAAGCAGTTTTGCCATTGGCATCTTTGCTTATGCCAATGATACGTCCCGGCATGTCGCGTTTAAATTCTTCGAGGGTGGCAAAATAAGCTGCCGATGGTCCGCCAAATCCCATAGGTATTCCCCAGCGTTGAGTTGATCCGAAAACGATGTCGGCTCCCCATTCTCCCGGAGGTGTTAGCAGAGCAAGACTCAGAATGTCGGCCGCCACAGCCACTTTGGCTCCGGCTGCATGGGCTTGTGCCACAAAGTCGGCGTAGTTTTCAACGCTTCCGTTTGCATTGGGGTATTGGATGATAGCCCCGAAGGTTTTATCTGAAAATTTATAGCTGGCATAATTGCCAATCTCCATCACAATGCCTTGTGCCTGCGTGCGGGTTTTTAGCACGGCCATAATGGATGGGAAAATGTTTTCATCTACAAAAAGCACGTTCACATTGTTTTTTGCCTGTTCGCGACTGCGAAGATTCATCATCATCGTAGCAGCTTCGGCTCCGGCTGTTGCTTCGTCAAGCAGGGAAGCGTTGGCAAGCGGCATGCCCGTGAAATCGCACACGGCTGTCTGAAAATTCAGCAAAGCCTCCAGTCGTCCCTGCGAAACTTCCGCCTGATAAGGTGTGTAGGAAGTGTACCACGATGGGTTCTCGAAAATATTACGCAGAATAACAGCGGGTGTACAAGTGTCGTACCAACCTTGTCCGATGTAGGAGGTGTAAAGTTTGTTCTTTGACGCTATTTCCGCAATGTGTTCGGCATATTGCCGTTCGGTAAGGGGGTCGGGCAATTCGATTGCTTCTTCCAGCCGGATAGATGCCGGAATAGTTTGGTCGATTAATTCATCGAGACTCTTTACGCCAATGGTTTGAAGCATATATGCTTCGTCTTGTTCTGAAACGCCTATGTGACGGGCTTGCAGCAAGTCTTTCATAACAGTCAATGTTTTTTTTTATTTTGTGCCCAAAAGTACTTTATTCTTTTGTAAAATGGCTAATAATCAGCGAAAATATATCAACAAATATCGGCTTTTTATGATTGGTGTCAACTTGAAACTTTTCAATGGAATAACTGATATTTAGTAGGCAAAAGCTCTGTAAATTTATCAGTTTTTAATCACGCCCTTAAACCAATTCAAATCTGTTTTGTTTTAGTACGCAGTAATTACAGAATAAAAGAAATAATTTAAATTCAGGATATGCTTCGCGATATACGTAAACAGTATTTATTTTCAGCCCTGGACGAGCAGAGTGTGCTCCCCGATCCGATTGATCAGTTTAGGCTTTGGATGCAGGAGGTGCTCGACAGTGATCAGCCGGAACCTACTGCCATGATTCTTTCTACGGTTGATGAACAGGGACAACCGCACTCCAGGGTGGTTCTGCTTAAAGAGCTTTTGGATGACAGTTTTGTGTTTTATACTAACTACGAAGGGCATAAAGCGCAACAAATGGCTCAAAATAATAGGGTTTCGTTGGTCTTCTTTTGGTCGGCGCTAGAGCGGCAGGTGCGGGTTGAAGGTGTGGTTGAGAAAATAAGCGAAGTGCAGTCCACTTCTTATTTTAAATCCCGACCTATTGATAGTCAACTGGGCGCCTGGGCATCACCGCAAAGTCAGCGCATTCATTCTTCCGATTTTCTGGAAAAACAATTTCAGTATTATCAGCAAAAGTTCGGTAACGACGTTCCAAAGCCAGCACATTGGGGTGGGTATGCCATAAAGCCCACGTCTATAGAATTCTGGCAAGGACGTGCCAATCGCTTACACGACCGTTTACTGTTTTCTAAAAAGTCCGGTGTATGGGAACTATCCAGGTTGGCACCTTAATCAGTTTATAATTCACAATTCATAGTTCATAACTCATAATTCATAACTTATAGTTCATTGTCTGAATTCGAATTTCAGAGTCTGATACATTTAGAGTATCTTTGCACTTAATTAATTGTGAATTATGAATTATGCATTTTGAATTAATATGACTTTTACTGACTTAAATATAAGTACCCCATTATTAAATGCCCTTGCCGATTTAGGATTGACACAACCAACTACTATTCAGGAAAAAGCCTATCCGGTTGTTATGTCTGGTCGCGATATGGTGGGTATAGCACAAACCGGAACCGGTAAAACGATTGCTTATCTTCTTCCCTGTCTTCGTCAGTGGAAGTTTACAAAAGAAAAACATCCGCAAATATTGGTGGTTGTTCCTACCCGCGAACTCGTTATTCAGGTGGTTGAGCAAGTAGAAAAGCTGACTGCTTATATGAATGTTCGGGTTGCAGGTGTGTATGGTGGGGTAAATATGATTCGCCAGACACCTTTAGTCGTGGCTGGTCTGGATGTATTGGTAGCAACTCCCGGTCGCTTGCTTGATATGACGTTGAATGGAAGTCTGAAACTGAAATCCATCAAACGTTTTGTTATCGACGAAGTGGACGAAATGCTGAATCTGGGTTTTCGCCCACAGCTGGTTCGCATTATCGATTTGTTGCCACCAAAGCGTCAGAACCTGATGTTCTCGGCCACAATATCCGAAGAACTGAAAGACCTTGTTCATGACTTTTTTGTTGAACCGCTCGAAATTGAAGCTGCTCCAACCGGAACGCCGCTCGAAAATATAAAACAAATCGGTTTTCGCATTCCGAACTTTCATACGAAAGTGAATCTGTTGGAATTTTTGTTGAATAACCATCCGGAGTTTTCGAAAGTATTGGTTTTTACTTCAACCAAAAAACTGGCAGATGTGCTCTATGATGAAATTGCTCCGAAGTTTCCGGATCAGTTTGGTCTGATTCACTCCAATAAAAGCCAAAATAATCGTTTTGAGTCTATGCGTGGCTTCAAAGAAAGTGAATATCGTGTGCTGATAGCTACCGATATCGTCGCTCGTGGGTTGGATATTTCGGATGTGTCGCATGTGGTGAACTTTGATGTGCCTGAAGTGCCCGAAAATTACATGCACCGTATTGGTCGTACCGGTCGTGCCGATAAAAAGGGAGTTGCACTTACGTTTATTACCAAAGCCGATAAGGAAAGTCGCGAGGCAATTGAGGCGTTGATGAATCGTAAGATTCCGATGACTGCTATGCCGGCAGATGTGGTGGTGTCTTCGGAGCTAACCGAGGATGAACTGCCTAAGGTAGCTATGAAAAATACCCTGGTTCGGATTCCAAAGAAGGAAGAAGGCGGCGAGGCTTTTCATGAGAAAAAAGATAAAAACAAGAAAGTAAATATGAAAGTCCGTCGTGCTGCGGCTATGAAAATTAAATATAAGAAGCCAAAAACCAGAGGCCAAAAGAAAAATAAATGATTTTTCGGTTAAGTGCTACTTAATATATTAAACAGTTCCTATCTTTGCAGGAAATTTAGTCTTGTAATTTATGGAACGAATAGGAGAGCGGATAAAACGCAAACGCGAACAACAATCAATGCAGCTAAATGATCTGGCTCGAAAGGTTGGGATTAGCTCGAGTGCGCTTTCGCAAATAGAAAAGGCAAAATCTTTTCCATCAATAATTACCCTGAAGTTAATAGCTGATAATCTACAGACTACAGTTGGAGAATTAATAGGGGAAAATGAAGCAGCATTAAATAATCCGGTTTTTCGGAAAGACGAATATCTTCGAATTTGCCAGAATGAGCTGGGGGCGGAGATGTATTTGATATCTCAGCATGACCTGAATAAACAGGTTGATCCGTTTTTAATCCGCTTTTCCAAAGGGTCGGATAGCGTTGATCTGTTTAAAACATTTCAGGGTTATATGTATGGGTTTGTGCTGTCGGGCGAAATTCAGTTTGAGATTGATAATAAGAGTTATGTCATTCAGGCTGGCGACAGCATTTATTTTAATACAAGGCGAAATTTCAGATTTGAGAATCTGAATGGAGGAATAAGCGAAATATTATGTGTGTTTCCTTGCTCGAGTCGTTGAAAATAGGTCTAAGATTTCAAAAAAAAATAAAGTGATACTTTATTAATTAAGAAAGAATTGATTACCTTTGCTCTCTTAATAATATAAGTATTCGGTTCCCATAAAGAATAAATTGCAAATAAATTATCATGAGTCAATTAGAAGAGATTGTAAAGAAAAAGGGTGTTACGCTCCCTCATGACGTAAGAGATGTGTTAGACAATTGTGTTAGTTATACAGTATTTAATACAATTGAAGAATTGCAAGATGCTGCAGTAGGTGGTAAAGGAAATGACTCGTACGAGGTGAATTATGATATTCCTGGAAAGGGTGTCTTTACTGAAGCGGTTGTACATAAAGTAACCAATGGTATTTCGGCTAACTATACTGAGCCTTACATGCGTCGTCGAGATCCGGATACTATGCTCATTGCTGATGATAAACCTACGGATAAACCATTGTTTAAAGATAAATTCGGTTACGACTTTTCGGTGTTGAAAGCTGAAACGTTTGATTGGCTTAAGTCACAGGATCTGGCTGTGTTTTTCTATTTTGCCGGTCGCGAAAATATTGGTGTAGGTGGTATTGCTATTTGTCCTAAAAATGCCGGATTCTTTGCGATGGGTCTTGCTATGCTGCAGGTGTTGGTTCCTGTTGAAGATCTGACAGAAGATTTTACAATTGATTCGGTGGTGTATGTTGCACCAACATTCCGACATACTCATTTTGATGGAAAACAAATCGTGGTGCACAACCGTACTAATTCCCGTCATGATATTTTTGCTTATAATCTTTATCCTGGTCCGAGTGCCAAGAAAGGACTATATGGCGCACTACTTACTAAAGGAGAAAAAGAAGGTTGGATTACAGCACACTGTTCAACAGTTCAGGCCATCAGTCCTTACGATAATATGACTACCTTCATGCACGAAGGTGCAAGTGGTGGTGGTAAAAGTGAAATGCACCAACACATTGCCCGTGAACCAAACGGACAGGTGGTTATTGGTGAAAACTCAATTAGTGGCGAACGTCGCTTAATCAGCTTGCCGATTCTCTCTACATTTAATCCGGTGACTGATGATATGGCTTTGTGCCACCCCAGCATTCAAAAAAATAATGGAAAACTGACCGTATTGGATGCGGAGAATTCCTGGTTTATCCGTGTGGATAGTGTAAATGAATACGGTGATGATCCCTTTTTGGAAAAAACAACAATCAATTCAAAACGACCTTTGATGTTCTTTAATATTGATACACATCCGGGAGGAACTGCCTTGATTTGGAATCATATTGAAGATGCTCCGGGTAAACGTTGTCCGAATCCACGTGTGATTTTGCCACGTGATATTGTTCCAAATGTAATCGGAACTCCGGTGTCGGTTGATATTCGTAGTTTTGGAGTGCGTTGTCCTCCAAGTTCGTTGGAAACTCCTAATTACGGAATTATCGGTTTGTTCCATATATTGCCCCCTGCTTTAGCCTGGTTGTGGCGTCTGGTATCACCCCGTGGTCATGCTAATCCAAGTATTACAAGTGGTGGAACGGGTATGGGATCCGAAGGGGTTGGTTCGTACTGGCCTTTTGCAACCGGAAAAAAAGTGCATCATGCAAACATGTTGCTGGAGCAAATTGTAAATACACCTGCAACTCTTTTCACTTTGGTGCCAAATCAAAATATTGGTGTGTGGAAAGTTGGATTTAAACCGCAGCTGATTATGCGTGAGTATATGACCCGTCGTGGAAATGCTCGCTTGCGTAAAGATCAATATCAGGCAGCACGTTGTCCGCTGTTGGGTTATGAACTCAACTATCTGACTATTGAAGGTGCTAAAATTCCTTCACGTTTCTTGCAAGTGCATAAGCAAGCCGAAATGGGAACGGAAGGTTATGATGCCGGAGCTGAAAAGTTATTCGACTTTTTTAAAGAAGAACTTCAGAGCTACCTGACACCTGATTTGGCTCCTAAAGGACGCGAAATTATTGAGGCTTGTTTGAGCGGTGCTTCGGTAGAAGAATACGAAAAGATTTTGTCACAGGATTAAGATCTTTTAGACTGAGATAAACAGACCGCTGATTTTTGAGTACTTTTGTACCCGAAAATCAGCGGTTCTGTTTTTAGATTAAACATTGAAGTTAAGCTGAATATTGATATTAGTTTTTTGTAAGAGATGAAAATAATAACTGAAGAGGCATTAGATTTGGCTGCTGAATGCCTGCAGCATGGAGGTCTTGTGGCTTTTCCTACCGAAACGGTCTACGGCTTAGGTGCTAATGCGCTGGACCCGATTGCTGTTGCAAAAATATTTGAGGCAAAAGAGCGGCCTACATTCGATCCGTTGATTGTGCATATTGCTTCTTTGTCTCAACTCGATGATTTATATGCCCGCCCGATAAATCCGCTTGTGTACGAATTGGCCCGTCATTTTTGGCCGGGTCCGCTTACTATCGTGCATCAAAAATCAGATTTGGTACCTGGCTTGGTGACTTCAGGTTTGGATTCGGTGGCAGTACGTATGCCGTCGCATCCGGTGGCTCTCAAACTACTCCGGATGGCTGGTGTTCCGGTGGCAGCTCCAAGCGCCAATAAGTTCGGACAACTTAGTCCGACCAGTTATAAGCATGTGGAGAAGCAAGCCATGCCGATTGACTTTTTAGTAGCTGGTGATGATGTTGCAGGTGCAGTTGGCATTGAGTCAACAGTTGTTTCGGTTGATAATGATGTTTGTTCAATTTTACGCCCGGGGGTTATTACGGCTGCAGATTTGCAAAAGGCTATTCCGGGTTTAATTGTAAATGTGCCTGGCAAAAATGTAAAGCTCACTTCGCCGGGATTGTTGAATAGTCATTATTCGCCATTGAAACCTTTGTACTTTGTGACTTCGGATCAAATGGAGTTACCTGCAAACTCCGGAATTATTGTCCATTCAGCTACTGCCAATGTGATGAATGCAAACAGGGTGATTCGTACATCCGATAATTGCAATTTGCTGGAAGTGGCTGCTGATCTGTTTGCGTCGCTGCACCAAATGGAAGATGATGATGAAGTGGAGCAAATATTTATTGAAAAGATCGAGGAAAAAGGTATTGGCATTGCCATTATGGACCGGCTGAAAAAAGCAACCTATCAATACAAAGCCGATTGCTAATATCATATAAGTTGTGTTTCGATCCCTATGGGGTTGGGAAAGCCTATATTAAAAAAACTCCGGAATAAACTATTGTCTGTTTATTCCGGAGTATGAATTGTTTTTCAACTGTTTGTCTTTAATCTTTCAGAGCGGCCTGAGCGGCTGCCAACCGTGCAATAGGTACGCGGAATGGTGAACAGCTCACATAATTCAATCCTACCCGATGGCAGAACTCAACCGATGATGGTTCGCCTCCATGTTCTCCACAGATGCCCACTTTCAGATTTGGACGAACGGATCGACCTTTTTCGGTACCCATTTGTATCAGTTGCCCTACACCAATCTGATCGAGAATCTGGAATGGATCAGCTTTTAGAATTTTCTTTTCCAGGTAAATAGGTAAGAACGAAGCAATGTCGTCGCGTGAATAACCGAAAGTCATCTGGGTTAAATCATTGGTGCCAAAAGAGAAGAACTCTGCTTTTTCAGCAATCCGGTCGGCAGTCAGCGCAGCTCTCGGAATTTCAATCATTGTTCCCACTTTGAATTCAATGCTGTCACCTCTTTCTTTGAATAACTTAGCAGCCGTGTCGCGAATGATTTTATCTTGTTCGTTAAACTCAAACTTAATCCCAACAAGCGGTACCATTATTTCCGGTAATACAATAATACCTTTTTCTTTCAAAATTAATGCAGCTCCTAAAATGGCACGTGTCTGCATTTCGGTGATTTCCGGATAGGTATTTCCCAGTCGACAGCCGCGATGACCCAACATCGGGTTTTGCTCTTTTAGTGATTCTACACGTTGTTTAATCACTTTGATGGAAACGCCCATAGCTTCGGCCATTTCCTGTTGGCCTTTTTCATCGTGAGGAACAAATTCGTGCAATGGAGGATCCAGTAAACGAATAGTAACCGGACAGCCTGCCATCACTTTGAAGATCCCTTCGAAATCTGCTTCCTGATAAGGTAGAATCTTAGCCAGTGCAATGCGGCGTCCTTCTGCATCATTGGCCAGAATCATTTCGCGCATGGCTTTTATTTTTTCGCCTTCAAAGAACATGTGTTCGGTGCGACATAATCCGATGCCGGTTGCACCAAATTTCCGGGCTACCTGCGCATCATGTGGTGTGTCGGCATTGGTTCGAACGGTCATGCGGGTGTATTTATCCGACAGTTTCATCAACTCTGCAAAATCAGCATCCAGTTCGGCTTCAGTTGTTCCAACTTTGCCCATGAAAATATCTCCGGTAGAACCATTCAACGAAATATAATCACCTTCTTTCAGTGTAATATCATCAACGGTTATTGTTTTAGCAACATAATCAATGTTTAACGCTCCGGCTCCTGATACACAACACTTGCCCATACCGCGCGCTACTACAGCAGCGTGTGATGTCATACCACCACGTGCAGTCAGTATTCCCTGGGCAGCGGCCATACCGGCCAGGTCTTCGGGTGAAGTTTCCACGCGTACCATGATTACTTTTTCACCGCTTGCTGCCCATTCGGCTGCGTCGTCGGCATTAAAAACAATACGTCCTGAAGCTGCTCCGGGCGAAGCTGCCAGTCCTTTTGCGATCAGTTTTGCACTCTTAATTGCTTTTTTATCGAAAACAGGGTGGAGTAGTTCGTCCAGTCGATTAGGATCGATGCGTAAAACAGCTGTTTTTTCATCGATGACTCCCTGATGAAACATGTCGATGGCTATTTTTACCATAGCAGCACCGGTTCGTTTTCCGTTGCGGGTTTGTAAGAACCACAGTTTGCCTTCTTGAACGGTAAACTCCATGTCCTGCATATCTTTATAATGGTTTTCCAGTTTCGTTTGGATGGCATCCAGTTCTTTGTAGATCGAAGGCATAGCTTCTTCCATGGACGGATATTTTGAGAAGCGCTCTTTTTCGGAAATACCAGCCAGCATGGCCCAGTGTTGCGATCCGGCTTTGGTGATTTGCTGTGGAGTGCGGATTCCGGCTACTACATCTTCGCCCTGAGCGTTGATCAGGTATTCACCGATAAATACGTCCTCGCCGGTAGCAGCGTCGCGACTAAAGCAAACGCCTGTGGCTGAAGTGTCGCCCATATTGCCGAATACCATGGATTGTACGCTTACTGCGGTTCCCCATTCGGCTGGAATTCCTTCCATTTTCCGGTAGAGAATGGCCCTGTCGTTCATCCAGGAATCAAATACGGAGCAAATGGCTCCCCAAAGTTGTTCGTAAACAGAGTCGGGGAAATGTTTTCCGGTGCGTTTTAATACAGCGGCTTTGAATTGAATAACCAGTTCTTTTAAATCATCTACTGTGAGCTGAGTGTCCAGTTTAACACCTCTGGCTTTTTTTACTTGCTCAATTATATTCTCAAAAGGGTCAATGTCATTTTTGTTGGCAGGTTTCATGCCTAACACCACGTCGCCGTACATTTGTACAAATCTGCGGTATGAATCCCAGGCGAAGCGTGCATTTCCGGTTTTGCGAATCAAACCTTCAACTACAGCGTCATTTAGTCCTAAGTTCAAGATGGTGTCCATCATCCCCGGCATAGAAGCTCTGGCTCCCGAACGTACGGAAACCAATAAGGGGTTTTCGACGTCTCCGAATCCGGAATTCATCAACTGTTCTACTCCTGTAATGGCTTTCTCTACTTCCGGTTTCAGAAGTTCTACTACTTTGTCTTTTCCCAATGCATAATACTCGGAACAAACCTCTGTGGTGATTGTAAATCCGGGAGGCACAGGTACTCCAATCAAATTCATTTCAGCTAGATTTGCTCCTTTTCCTCCGAGCAAATTCTTCATGTCTGCTTTACCTTCGGCTTGTCCGTTGCCAAAAGTATAAACTCTTTTCGTGTTACTCATACTAGATTATTTATTAGAAATGGTTATGCGATTTTCCTATATAGGAGCCACAAAGTTAGTTTTTTCTGTGAATAAAAGAGTGAAAAACTCAAAAAAATACGAGCGTTCATAGGGAAATTTATGGTTTGACATCTTTTAAATGACTAAATACTGTCAAAATTTCATAACTGCTGAAATAATGTCTTGTTTTTAAGCGCGGTTTGTGCTTCTTGATGCCAATACTTCCGACATTAGCAGTTGGTCGGAAATTTGAGTGAAGCAACCCGACGGTGGATAAGAGGAATTGATGAACCGATCTCCGGTGGGGGCGGGTTGCATAAATATTTCTACCTTGGTTTTGTATAAACCTATAGAAAACGGATAAAAAATAGAACTATGAACTTTAATAATTTTACAATTAAGTCGCAGGAAGCCATTCAGCAGGCTATTGATGTGGTGCAGTCCAAAGGGCAGCAAGTGATGGAGACTCCTCATTTGCTCAAGGCACTGATGGTTAAAGGTGGCGATGTTACACAGTTTCTTTTTGGGAAACTGGGAGTCAATATCCCCACATTGGAAGCAGTGGTAGATAGTATGGTAGATGGCTTTCCGCGTGTGACAGGTGGTGAACCTTACCTGGGTAGAGAAGCGAATGCGGTATTACAAAAAGCCACAGAGTTATCGTCCAAAGCCGGCGATCAGTTTGTGTCGCTGGAATATGTTTTATTGGCATTGGCAGCTGAGAAAAACAGTCTGACGAAGGTGCTGAAAGATGCCGGAATCTCTGAAAGTGCATTGCAGGCAGCTATTGCCGAATTACGAAAAGGTGCGAAAGCCGATTCTGCTTCGGCCGAAGAGAGCTATAATGCGCTGAACAAATATGCCATTAACCTGAACGAACAAGCACGCGCCGGAAAACTTGATCCGGTGATTGGTCGTGATGAGGAGATTCGGCGGGTGCTTCAAATTCTGAGTCGGCGTACTAAAAACAACCCGATATTGATAGGTGAACCCGGAACCGGTAAAACGGCTATTGCGGAAGGGTTGGCACATCGTATTGTGCGGGGTGATGTACCCGAGAATCTGAAATCGAAACAAATCTTTTCGCTGGATATGGGTGCGCTGATTGCCGGTGCCAAGTACAAAGGCGAATTTGAAGAGCGGTTGAAATCGGTGGTGAACGAGGTGATTAAAGCCGAAGGTGAAGTCATTCTGTTTATCGACGAAATTCATACGCTGGTGGGAGCGGGCAAAGGTGAAGGCGCTATGGATGCTGCCAATATACTTAAACCGGCACTGGCACGTGGAGAATTGCGTGCTATAGGTGCCACTACGCTGGACGAATATCAAAAATATTTTGAGAAAGATAAAGCATTGGAACGTAGGTTTCAGATTGTAAACGTTGATGAACCGGATATTCCGAGTACCATTTCCATTCTGCGTGGACTGAAAGAGCGTTATGAGAATCACCACAAAGTGCGGATTAAAGATGACGCTATAATTGCAGCGGTAGAACTTTCGAGTCGTTATATTACCGATCGGTTTTTGCCCGATAAAGCCATCGACCTGATGGATGAAGCAGCGGCTAAGCTCCGGTTGGAAGTGGATTCGGTGCCCGAGGAACTGGATATCATTGACCGGAACATCAAGCAACTGGAGATTGAACGCGAAGCAATTAAGCGCGAAAACGATACCCGTAAGCTGGCTCAGCTGAACGAAGAAATTGCCAATCTGAAAGAAGATGGTAACGAGATGCGTGCTAAATGGTCGTCGGAGAAAAAGCTTATCGACAGCATTCAGCAAACAAAGATTGAAATTGAAAACCTGAAGTACGAGGCCGACAAAGCCGAACGCGAAGGCGATTATGGTCGTGTGGCGGAAATTCGTTACGGTAAAATAAAGGCTGCCGAAGAACAGATTGTTGAGTTTAAAGCTAAGCTGGCTACCATACAAGGTACTCATTCGATGATAAAAGAAGAGGTGGACAGCGAGGATATAGCCGATATTGTGAGTCGTTGGACGGGCATACCGGTGACTAAAATGCTTCAGAGCGAAAAGGATAAACTGCTGCATCTGGAAGATGAGCTGCACAAACGTGTGGTTGGGCAGGAAGAAGCAATAGCTGCCGTGGCCGATGCCGTAAGGCGGAGCAGGGCAGGGCTACAAGACCCGAAACGACCGATTGGTTCGTTTATCTTTTTGGGAACAACCGGTGTGGGTAAAACCGAACTGGCAAAAGCCCTGGCTGAGTATTTGTTCGACGATGAAAACATGATGACGCGTATTGATATGAGTGAATATCAGGAGAAATTCTCCGTAACGCGTCTGATCGGTTCGCCTCCCGGATATGTGGGATACGATGAAGGTGGTCAGTTGACCGAAGCCATTCGACGGAAACCGTACTCGGTGGTGCTGTTCGATGAAATTGAAAAAGCACACCCCGATGTTTTCAACGTGCTGCTACAAGTGCTGGATGATGGACGGTTGACCGATAATAAAGGCCGACTGGTGAATTTCAAGAATACCATTATCATTATGACTTCCAATATTGGTTCGTCACTCATTCAGGAAAGTTTTGAAGGCATGACCGATAAAAATCAGGAAGAGGTGATAGAGAAAACCAAAACGCAGGTATTTGAATTGCTGAAACAAACCATTCGCCCTGAGTTTTTGAATCGTATTGACGAACTGGTTATGTTTGCACCGCTCAACCAAACGCAGATTGAAGATATTGTACGCTTGCAGGTGTCGTTGATCCAGAAGACGCTGGCCGGAAACGGTGTGCAACTGCAACTCACCGAAGCTGCCATTCATTTTATAGCTGCCGAAGGTTTCGATCCGCAGTTTGGTGCACGTCCGGTGAAACGGGCCATTCAAAAGTTTGTGCTTAACGATTTGTCCAAACAGCTTATTGGTGGAACCGTTCACAGCGACCAGGCTATTGTGGTGGATTATGACGGAAGTCGGTTGGTGTTTAGTAATTAAAGATGACCCCTAACTCCTAAAGTGGAACAATCAATTCGGAGTGCGACTTAGAGTCGCGCCCCGATTATACAAAAAGAAATCCCGAACAATTTATATTGTCCGGGATTTCTTTTTGTGTGAGTATATAATCCGAATTATCAATGTCGGTTGCGTTATTCAAATGCTTTCATATTAAATGCATATTGATAGGAAATTTCTCTTTCATCTCTTTCATTATCCATCCAGGCCGGTTCGGCATGACTTATCAGAACTATGTCTTTTGTAGGCGTATTCTTAAAGCGGCTGGCTACTCTTTCGAGGGTTCTTAGTTCTTCGTCACTAAACAGGGTGGCATTGAATTCGTTTTTTGCGACTAAGCGTTCGCCCGACACATCGTTGGCAAAAAACTCATCTTTTCGCTCAACCACGTCGGACGCATTGCCGTACAAGCCATCGTAGCGCAACGGTACGGGACCGCGCTTGATAGCCTGATAAGTCATGCCGCTAATGGCATAGCCCGTCCGCTTATAATTTAAAAAGTCGGCATAAAAAAGAAGTTTATTCATCTTGGTGGTAAACGGTTGGCAAAGACCGGCAAAATAAACAACCATTTCCCGGGCTTTATCCAGGTTAGGGGCCGAAAAGCCGGTAAACACACCTCTTTCCACATTTCCCAAAGCGGCATACTCTTCGAATTTACGTTTGATGTCGTGCTGTTTTAATTCGATAGCTTTGGCAATCTTTCGGGAGATTGACTCTTTGTCTTTGAGCGAAAACTGGTGAGAGGCACTTCGTTCGAAATAGTCTTTAAAAAAGGCCGGGTCTTTGCAGATGGTTATTAACCTGCCATTCGATACATTGGGTATTTCGCCCGACTCGTAACGCCCGTACATATTTACACCAAAGCCCAGTATCTGCGACATTTTGGTGGCTGCCAAATCATATTGTTTGCGGTAAGCGGTGATCTCATCCGGAAACGGGATGCCCTCTTTCTGCCTGTACTGATTGTATACCTGATTCAGATTCAATTCATCCAATCGTGTATCGGTAAATGTCTGGTCTGTATCCACACAGCGGTAATGATGATGGAATATACTGAACTTTTCAGCTCTGAAATCGTATTGGCGAGCTTCTATCTGAAGAACTGCTTCTCCGCCTGTAAATGGACTTGTCATTTTTTTGTTTTTTTGAAAGGATAGTTCATACTTCTTTCAGCAATATGAAAAGAGATACAAATAGTTCCCGAGCTGGGTCTTCCCATCGAAATCTTGATGTATATCTCTTGTTTTTTTCTCTTTTTTGCCGAATACCCACATATCAGAAATATGATGTAAAGTATCGGGCAAAGGACCCTCCGAGTAATCGTCGGCACACAATCCGGCAATAATTTTCTGACGCCGTAGCGGATTGATCTCTAATTTCAGCAAGGATGTGAAGTTCTTATCCCTGTAATCGAGAAATACAATATTAAAAATCGTTGTTTTGAAATGAAAATCATCTAAAAAACGCTGCACCTGTTCATAGGTGCTAACAATTGCTTTTGGTTCATTTTGATGTTGCATGCAAAAGTACTTGTTTTCGATAGTTCAACAATAAATTCAACGTTAAAGTTCAAATAGTGGAGTAAATTATCGGTGTTTTAAATCTTATCGTTCCTAATTGATTCTTTCGTTGTCCGCTGTCCGCATTCACTTAGCCTATCTGTTTGTTGTGTTTATCTTCGCCTGGCTTGCTGCTACGGCTATTCAGCTTAGATCCCGTTGGAATTGGTTGTTTTTACCCTTCCAACCAAGAGCGGTTACAACAACCTGCTGACAAAATCGGAATTCTGTCCTCCCGTTGTTTTTCCCTTCTAACCAAGGATAGTTACAACTTGGTATTGATTATCCTTTTATCAACTTGTTGTTTTTGCCCTTCAAATCAAGGGCAGTTACAACATTGTTGCTTTTTTGGCAAACAAAAAGCGAGTTGTTTTTCCCTTCTAACCAAGGGCAGTTACAACCAGATCAGGAATAATGACAATACGTTCATCGTTGTTTTTACCCTTCAAACCGAGGGCGGTTACAACTCAGGCAAAAAATCAACTTGGCACAATCACGTTGTTTTTACTCTTCAAATCAAGAGCAGTTACAATGAGCAGACTTTGTTCTGAGTAACCCATTTAATTGTTTTGACCTATCCAACCAAGGGCAGTTACGACCCGCTGCTGACAGAATCGGAATTCTGTCCTCCCGTTGTTTTTACCTTCCAATCAAGAGCGGTTAATTCTTGATATGATTACATCAGTTGTTTTTACCCTTCCAACTAAGGGTCGTTGCAACACAAACGCTTGAATGACTACCAAACAACTCGTTGTTTTTTCCCTTCCAACCAAAGGCAGTTACAACTTTTACATCCAGTAGTATCATGGTATGCTTGTTGTTTTTACCCTTCAAATCAAGGGCAGTTACAACCAGCCGATTTGGATGTGAAAACAGATGTTGTTGTTTTTACCCTTCAAATCAAGGGCAGTTACAACTAATCCGTTCTCTCCCTCGTGCATGACCCGGTTGTTTTTACCCTTCAAATCAAGGGCAGTTACAACAGTAGAAGCACGAAACGTACAATCGAGACAGTTGTTTTTACCCTTCAAACCAAGGGCAGTTACAACGGAACTGGCTGGCACGCCTATGACTTTTATGTTGTTTTTACCCATCAAACCAAAGGCAGTTACAACCTTGAGCAGATGAAATTTTACTCTGACATAGTTGTTTTTACCCTTCAAATCAAGGGTCGTTACAACTTAGCTGTAAAATACAAACAATTTAAAATTGTTGTTTTTACCCTTCAAACAAAGGGCAGTTACAACAGCATATTCAGAATTAATTACCGAACGTACGTTGTTTTTACCCTTCCAACCAAGGGCAGTTACAACAACAGAAAGGAGGACCGCTTTATGACAACAGTTGTTTTTACCTTTCAAATCAAGGGCAGTTACAACATATTGCTAGTATTATAGCAGATGTCAAGAGTTGTTTTTACCCTTCCAACTAAGGGCAGTTACAATGAGCAGACTTTGTTCTGAGTAATCCATTTAATTGTCTTGACCTATCCAACCAAGGGCAGTTACGACCCGCTGCTGACAGAATCGGAATTCTGTCCTCCCGTTGTTTTTACTCTTCCAATCAAGAGCGGTTAATTCTTGATATGATTACATCAGTTGTTTTTACCCATCAAACTAAGGGTTGCTACAACGGCGGTAACCTATCATAACTCACAAACATTGTTGTTTTCACCCTTCAAATCAAGGGCAGTTACAACTTAGTAGACGAGTTATCATTCACAGAGGCCGTTGCTTTTACCCTTCCAACTAAGGGCAGTTACAACAGTACCCTTATTACCTATTTCTAACCTAACGTTGTTTTTACCCTTCCAACCAAAGGCAGTTACAACACGATCTTGAGGAGCGTGAGTCCATTGACAGTTGTTTTTTTACCCTTCAAACCAAGGGCAGTTACAACCTTGAGCAGATGAAATTTTACTCTGACATAGTTGTTTTTACCCTTCAAATCAAGGGCCGTTACAACTTAGCTGTAAAATACAAACAATTTAAAATTGTTGTTTTTACCCTTCAAACAAAGGGCAGTTACAACAGCATATTCAGAATTAATTACCGAACGTACGTTGTTTTTACCCTTCCAACCAAGGGCAGTTACAACAACAGAAAGGAGGACCGCTTTATGACAACAGTTGTTTTTACCCTTCAAATCAAGGGCAGTTACAACAGAGCGTAGATTTATTGCAATTAACATGGAGTTGTTTTTACCCTTCAAATCAAGGGCAGTTACAACAAACTAACATTTTATCGAGCGTTGGAAATGTTGTTTTTACCCTTCAAATCAAGGGCAGTTACAACTATTCTGTGTAACCAACCGTGTTTGAAGGGTTAGCCGACTATGAGCGGTGTTGATAATCGGAGATGTAAGCTAGATTTTGTTCGTTAGGTCTGCTATTAACTGATTGTAAACCGTGGCTATTTGCAGGGCCAGCTTTTTCTCGTTCCACGCGGGTATCAGCAGCTCCATGGTTTTGCGTTGCGGAAATTGGTTGTGCGAGAAACACTTCCTGACCATGTTGATAAACTGTTTTTCCTCTTTGTTTATCAGCCCTTTGTTTGTTAACCATTGCACATAAGGCTTGTGCTGTATGTTGCCCGTTTGGAGCTCCCCGTTAGCACCGGTAAACAGGCTTTTCAGTCCGTCGGGGTCAGTGCCGATAATCTTCTTTTCGAGTGTAAACACGGTGTCGAATACCTGTTGCTTGGCATTGTTGTAGGCGCTTAGTTCTTCCAGTAGCCATTCCAGCGGAATTTCATCGGCCTGCACGTATTCAAAGAGTTCGGGCAACCGACGATCGTACCGATACTTTCGCAGTTCGGTGTAGTTTTTCTGCTTCCGTTCGGCTACGAGCGTTTTAGTTACTGTAGGGTTCGATTTGCCGCTTATCCTTTCGCCCGAAGCATCGAAGCTTAGTGTTGCGCTAATTTTTTCTCTTATTGGTGTGGTGTCGTTGAGCAGTGTTTCTATTTTGCTGAGTCGCAGATTGGGGCTGTTGTCCATCAGTCGTTCCAGCATCAGCACTGCCATGCGGTCTTCTTCCTGAAGCATGCGGATTTCCTTTTCCGTTTCGGCTATGGTGTTTTTAAACACACGTTCCACTTGCTTGTATTCCAGTGGCGGTAGCCTTTTGTTGCTCTGTCGGGCTGTTTCGCGCTCTGCCTTTAGCCGTGTGAAGGCTCTGCTCAATGCGTTTTTGTAGTAATCGGCAAAGTGGGCGGAGCTATCTATTTTAAATCGTACTTTTTCGTTGTAAATATTGTATTCGCGCTCCGATTGATAAAACTGTTGTGTGTCATCGTTGCGGGTTTTCCACCATATTTTTAAAAGCTCGTTGTAGTTGGCTGCCGGATTGTAATTTACAATCTTCGTGTCCAACTGTTCGCGGAGCAGATCGCACAGTGCCTCGTCGAAGAGGTTGGTCGGCAGGTTGACGGCCTTTTTTCCATCGTTGTTTTTGCCTACAGTGACGTGCCGCAACCAGGTATTCAGGTCGTATTTTTCTTTTTCGTCCCACTGGCGGATGGTAAAAGGAATCCGGCTTTTGTTAGCAGGCAGTTTTACCACTGTCAGTTGTTTCGCTATCTCTTCTTTCCACTCTTTGACATAAAACTGTTTCATCATCCACGACTCGTCCACTTTGCTCGTCTTGTTTGTTTTCGGGTTCAGACGCGGTACCATTTTATTTCCCTTTTCTATCAGGTAGGCCTGATAGAACTGCGATGTTTTGCGAATTTGTTGCAGGTTGATGTTCTGAAGAAAAGGGTGTCCGTCGTTTTCGAGCAATTTCAGTTCATTGGTTACAATATGAATGAACAGGGCTTTCTTTTCGGCATTGGTAAAGAGGGCCAGGCACTCCTGCATCTTGTCGTAGTAAAACGACGTGATTTTTTTCTTTTTCTCTTCGCTTACTATCATGTCCACGATGTCTTTAGCCAAAAAGGTAGCCATTTCGCCCACTTTGGGTATTTTTACCGATTTGTTGAGTTTATGTTTTTCCACGGCTTTGAGTCGGGTCATGCAGTCGCGCTTCATCAGTTTTATGCGGTCGGATACCGAGCGTTTATCGTCCACCTCTTTTATGTTCAGCCAGTAGTTTAGTATTCGCGTAGGTATCTGCTTGTCGTTCAGATTGTACTTGCTCAGAATGGTATTCAGTATGGTTTTGCGTTGGTGTAAATACCTGAGGGTGGAATCCGAATATGCTTTTTTCTTTTTAGCATCGCTGCGTTTGTTAAACTCATTCCAGCCGTCAGGCAGTTGCGATTTTACTTCTTCGATAAACGTGATGTCCATCAGGCGGGTATCGTTGAGCAAGATAAAATCGTTAATGAGTTCTTCGGCCTGTCCTTTTTGCAAATATTCCAGTAAAATGATTTTGGGAAGCTCGTGCAAACTCAGAAAGGCTTGTGGCAGGGGTTGTTTCAGGTTGTGCTCAACCTTTGAGCCTGCTTTTGATTTTGCTGTCAGTGTGGCAATGTTTTCTTTGTTGCTTAGCCCTATTTTATTGTTGTCGGCATGGTAACGGGGTGCAAATTGTTCGAATCCTGCAGTTTGTTGTTGTTTGTCAATGCGCTGTTGACTAAGTTCAGGGTCGGTAAAACTGCTTAGCTTCCCAAAAGCTTTGGCATTTTCCAGTACTTTGCGTTCGGCCTGTTCGCCTGCAAACTGTTTTGTGTAATTGTCTACCTCATACTTGCCCAGGTCGATATGAAAACGAAGTTTGTCGAATATATTTTTTTCGTCTATATAACGCATGGCAAAATATGAAAAGCGGTTGTTGTAGCGTACCCGCTTTGTGAGTCCTTCGATGTAGTCCTGATAATCTATTTCGTCCAGAATTCTTTCGCGCTCTTCATTGTTGGTGCTGTTGGCAATCAGGTTTTCAATTCCCTGCGCATCCAGTTCGGGTCTGAACTGTTGTTTCTCTTTGTCTGTAATAATGCTGTAGAGTGTTTTTGGGCAGCGGTTCAGTTCGTTGATAATGTCCAACGTGAGTGCTTGCTCCTGGTTTTCGCTCACAAATTTATCGTGCGGCAATTTTACACAGAAAGACATCAATACCTCGCGGGTGGCTATGAAACTGTTGAACTGCGTGCCCTTGAGTCCCTGTATTTTGCCTATAAACTGAAAGGCCTGTTCGCGTTCAAGAAACATGGCAATGAGAAATACCAGTCCTTCGGTTGTAATTTTATTGTCTGTGGCAACCATTTGCAGGTTCTCCACCAGTGCGTAGTCGGCATCGGTGAGCACGTCTTTCATTCGTGCTTTGGTGTAGGTAATGGCACGTTTAAAGTTGATGGTAAGAAAGTTTGCCAGCTCCGGAGAGACAATCAGCTTCCGGCTGTCTCCTTTTTCGGTAGAGTAATAGTGTGAATAATCATTCCGAAATTCCTGTAGCTCGCTAAACACAACCTTCAGGGTGTCGCTCATGCTCGTAAAATCTTTTCCTTCTGTGTCTGAATTCTTCCTTTCGTCTTTGGGTAGGCTTTCGGAGTCGAATACTTTCAGGATGGGTAGAAACCGGAGTGCTCTGGTGTGTACATGATTCCAGTTTAGATTTTTAATTGTTTTGTTGCATAAAAGAGCATCCGGTATCTGCCCTTCTTCGGGTAATGGTTTTCGTTTAAAATCAGTTGCAACATGGTTGTTGATGTTGTAAATGTTTAAGCGAGCCATGTTCAGGTAGCCGCCAAAATACTGTGGATCATTAGTTAATGTTCGTCTTCTGTTTTCATGAGTTTGTTGATTTGTTTCCATGATGTATTATAGTTTTGAGTTAATATGCGTGTAAAAAAACCAGTACATTTTTGTTATCATACGTTGGCGATACCAACGGGCTATGAAGTTGGAGCAGAAAAAGAGAAAAAGAAATGCCGGTGCCAGTATAAGAACGCGGTTGCCGTCGGGCACGGAAAGTTCCGGACTTATTACGGGGCTGACTAATGCGAGCAGGGCGAGCAGTACGATGCTAATGGCCGATGCCACAAATACGTTTCGGAAAAAAAGATAGAAGCTCTGAAAAGCTTTAGGTGTGGTGAGCTTTCCGGCATAGTCGAGCTCGTAATACATCCGATCGTAAAAATCGTCCTGTAGTCGGCATACTTCGTGTTTTTGACTGTCGGAAAGCTGATTGTATTCGGCTTTAGAAAAGAAAATATCGTTGCCGTACCATTCGGCGGCTCTTTTGTTGAGTCCGCTTCCCAGGTGTTGGTGTATGCCGGCTGTGTGATACAACGCGCTAACGGGGCAATACATGCCGGTGATCCGGTAGAATGCAGTGAATCTGGTGGTGAGTAAAAAGCTGAGTGTGTAGATAAGTGCTCCTGCCATTACGGCCATAATAATAAGTAGTTGCCATTTATCGGTAAGCGGATAGGAGGGAAGGATGCCGAACGACTGGCGGACGGCGTCCAGCAGATACAGAAAGATAATCCCCGGGAAAAGTACAGCGAGTAAATCGTAAAGTGAGAATTTTTCCATGGCTTTTGTTTGTTTGTGATTCGTTTACAAAGATAGAAAATACAATTTAGATAGGTTACTACTCAATGGCGTTTTTCAACAGGGTGAATCCGACTTTGTTATTGCCAAAAGCAAAGGAGCTAATTACTCAGCTCCTCTGTTTTTGGCTTTTTGTATTGTCGTTGTCGACACTTGTACGGCGTGATTGAATATAACAACCGGGCGATGCGAAATCTCCGTATTGCCCGTTGCAACTTATTTCTTAGTGTCGGTACTTGTGTCTTCTTTTGTATCCTCCTTCTCTTTGGTTTTCTGAGTAGCTGCTATATCCAGTACGGTACGCGCATTGCGATATTGACCGTATAAAGTAGGGTTGATGGTGGCAAATGGGTTCATAAGCTTGTCTGTCTTTTCTTTTAGCTCTTTATTGAGTGTAAGTACAGTCTGGTGCAGTTCGGTCGATGCTTGTTTCGAAGTTCCTACTGTATTTCGTCTGTTGGGGGTACGTTGTTTTAGCGTAGCCGGGATTACATTCAATGCTTCTATGTCCTCAGCACTTACATGCCATGTTTTGAGTTCGGCGGGCATGGATACTGCAACTTTGTAAACTTGCTGTACCTTGATGTAATAATTATCCTCTCTCAGTCTGCCCAGCAGGGATCTTGGCCAGTCGGCTACCTGTTTTAATTCTTCATTGTTTGTTGCTGCTGCCACTGCTCCAATTGAGTCCGACACCTTGATCATTTTTTCGTCAAGCTCTTTTTTCTCTTTTTGCTTGAGTCTAGTCAGTGTTTTGGTGTCTGTCGATTGGATTTCGGATAACTCGTCGATTATCACCAAACCTGCAGTTAATCGGGCGTGCGATTCTACAATAGGTTGATACTCTTTTAGAATTTCGTTGTTAGCTGTCAAAAACCAGTCTGTAGCTTTAAACATGTTTACTAAATTCATTTCCTCTCTTGTCATAATACTTCATTTTTTGGTTACTAATGATTTTTATATTGAAAGTGCTTGTGCACTCATTTCAATTCTTTAATATTGATTATAAGGTTTATCAGCATGATGAAAATCAGGCTCTGCAGCGGTCAACGGCTTTTCTGCAACAACCAAAGATTGCTCTGCAGCACTCCGAGACTCCTCTGCAGACCCGAAAGCTGACAATGTAACAGGTCAAGAGTCCATTGCAGAGTCCGAAGTGTTCATTGCAGAGTCCGAAGTTGTCATTGCAGAGCTCCAAGTGTTCATTGCAGAGCGGCAAGAGCTCATTGCAGAGTCGAAAGATGACATTGTGACAGTCGAAGCGTTCTCCGAATTCAGTTCATGCTTATTTGCATCCGTATTCCTATCGCAATTAAAATAACAAGATCGACCTTAAATAATGGATTATTACATTACATTAAATGAATTTGATCGAGAATAGCCGATTTATGCCGTTTTTGTTTGCAATAAGTAACAATAACAATACAAAGTTAAAGATAAATATTTTAGAAAAACAACTGCCGAATATCGGCTTTAGTAATATTTATAATTTTATTGACATTAATTATAATATGTTTATTGTTTGTGTTGATTGTAGACAATTTCTGACTGGTAAATGGGCTTGTTTAACAAAGTAACTTGCACATAACCGGACTTATAACTCATTGATTAAATTCCGGTAGATAATCCTGCTGCTTACCTTAGGTTTGTTGGTCATTTTTTATTGGGCTTACTGGTTTTATAGCCCGCTTCAATGAACTTAGCGCGCTGTATTTTGTTAGATAAACTGAGTTCAGCAAGGCTTACTTTCAGGTCTTTTCGATGTACAAGGATAAGTCGTGTGATGACAGACTACATAATAAACAGGAACACATGAAAATGAAAATAGAGATATGGAGCGACGTGATGTGTCCGTTTTGCTATCTGGGCAAGCGGAAGTTTGAAACAGCGCTTAAGCAGTTTGCCGATAAGGAGTACATTGAAGTGGTGTGGAAAAGTTTTCAGCTGAATCCCGGTTTGGTTACCGACCCCGGCATCCGCATAGATCAATATCTGTCGGAACATAAAGGAATCGCTGCCGAACAAGCCCGCCAGATGAACGGGCAGCTCACCCGCACGGGACAGGCTGTAGGGCTGGAGTATAACTTCGACAAAGTAATAGTGGCCAATACATTTAATGCACAGAGATTAATAAAACTCGCTCACACGCAAGGTAAGCAAAACGAGATGGAAGAACGGTTGTTTGAGGCATTTTTTGCGGAAGGAAAAAATGTAGACGATCTGCCTACCCTTATGCAACAGGCTGCGGAAGTGGGTGTGGCTGCTGCGGAGGAAGCGTTTGAAAACGATGAATATGCTGCACAGGTGCAGGTCGACGTGGCCGAAGCCAATGCACTGGGAATTCATAGTGTACCGTATTTTGTGTTTAACCGACAACTGGCTGTGAACGGTGCACAGGATAGTTCGTTTTTTCTGGAAACACTTCGAAAAGCTTTTGGCGGCTGGGCAAAAGATCATCCCGAAATAAAACCTCGTCCGGTGACCTTCAGCTACAAGCCGGAATAAAATACTGAATCGCCGGAGGCTGCTGTTGCCCCGGATGGATGTGGTTTTGCGTGCTTTTGTAACAGGTCGCTCCTCCGGAGCTTATTGTTATGGTGTGGTTTTGTACTATAAACGGGGCACTCCTCCGGAGTTTTGTTGATTTCTGTTCTTGAAATGAAAGATCAGCTCTGTAGGAGCATTCTGTTTGTAGTATCTGTAGATGCCCGGTTTCCATAGCTCCGGAGGAGCGCCCTGTTCTTGTTGTCTGTGTTTAGTTTAGAAGGTCTTTTGAACGCAATTTCGCAAAATCAGCGAATTAAGGTAAGAGCTTGTTTGTGATAATTGTTATTTGCGTTCTAAAAAAACTGTTGACAAAGCCTTGCCGGGCAGTCAAAAGCCTGAGAATATCGCCCAATAAAATGCTTAGATCGGATTTTTGCATTCATTCTCCGTATTTTCATACTTTCAACGCTGTTTGAAGCTTGTAATTTTGCACTATCAAATTAGTAATCATATTTAGTCAAAACAAATAAAAAACAAATCGTATGAAAAAAGTTATTTTTAGCATTTTAGTTTTATCATTGTCATTGGTAGCTTCGGCTCAACAATCCTGGTCGAACGACCCTATGCATTCACGTTTAGGTTTTGTGGTAAAACATCTTACCATTTCAGAAATCAGCGGACAGTTTAGCAACTTCACGGTAAAGGTAAAAACCGGCAAACCCGATTTTACGGATATGAAGGTAAATGTAGTTGCCAAAACAGCCAGCATCTCCACCGGAGTTGAAATGCGCGACAACCACCTGAAAACTGCCGACTTCTTTGATGTTGAAAAATATCCTGAGCTGACATTTGAAAGCACTTCGGTGAAAAAGATTTCTGAAAAACAGTTTGCTCTGACCGGAAAACTGAGCTTACACGGTGTAACCAAAGCTGTGACGCTGCATGTGACTTATTTTGGCACGGTTGTGAACCCCATGAACAAAAAGGCTACCTTCGGATTCCACATTACCGGATCGGTGAAACGCTCTGACTTTGGTATCGGACCAAAATTCCCTGAAGCTATGGTAAGCGACCGTATTAGTATTGTGGCTGATGCCGAATTCAGCAAGGAATAATAGTTTAATGCGGTTATCCTTTATTTTACCTAAGCAAAAGAAAACACCACAATCCCGAAGATCGGGATGTTCCAAGGCACAAAAGTCACACAAAAGTTTTTATGAAATAAAAACTTAGCTTTTGTTCCCTTGAAACTGTAGACAATATATAGCTCAAGATTTTCCTTATCTGCTTTTGTGTACCTTTTGTGACTTTTGTGGTGAATTGTTTTTGAAGTCCACAAAAGATAATATCTATCGATATTATTTTAGGTTACAAAGGGGAGATTCATAGAGTTTAAGCGCTATTGTACAAAAAATGCAAACACTGTTTTGAGGTGTTTGCATTTTTTTGTTGTGGGCGGTTTAGTATATGTGCCGCGCAGTTGCTAAAACAATGTGAGCTCGCTGCTGCTTGCAGTGTCTTTGGAGATTCCGTTGTGGAAATGGCATACTGTCGACATGATGCAGCTATCGCATTTGGGATGGGTGGGGCGGCATACTTCGCGACCGAGAAACGAAATGGCCATTCCGACATCGTTCCGGCGTTGGCGGGGCACCGTTGTCATAATCTGTTTTTCGATTTTTTCCGGCTGTGTGCCCAAAGCAATTCCTATCCGGGGCGCAACGCGAACCACATGCAAGTCAACAATAACTCTTTCGGCCGCATTTCCCGATTCACGGATATTCACATTGGCCGATTTCCGACCAATGCCGGGCAGTCTGGTCAGTTCAGCCATGGTGGTGGGCATCCGGGCATCATCCTCAACCATCTGCGACAGTTTAACCAGCCAGTTGGCTTTATTCCCAAAATTGCGAACGGTGCTGATGTGCCGGTGCAACTCTTCGGCACTTGCCTTTGCCAGGCTGTTTACGGACGGATAGGCTTCGAAAAAAGCCGGAGCCAGTTCGTTGATGTGCTTGTCCGAATCCTGCGCCGAGAGTATTACCATCACCAATAACTGATATCAGCTTTGGTCGTTGAGCGGATGCTTGCGGTTAGCGTACTGCTGCATCAACGCTTCAAGAGATGCTGTCATTTTGAGTTGCATAGTAAGTCCTTCAAATTGGGTGCAAATTTATCAACACTTTTCGAAACTCAAGGCTTTTATCGATTGATGATAGGTCTGAATTCTACAGTTGGATCAATGAGCAGCAAACTATTTCAACACTTCGGCTTTGATTACTTTAATGTCTTCTACCGGGCGGTCGTTAGCTCCAGTTTTAGTTTTTGATATCATTTCCACGATGTCCATTCCTTCTATAACTTCGCCAAAAACGGTGTAATTTCCATCCAGATGAGGAGTTCCCCCTATCGTTTTATAGTCGGCACGTTGTTGTGGGCTAAGTTTATAAGTCGGATTTTTCTTCATGTTGGCATGAACCTGCACTAAAATCGTGTCGCGCAAAGCATCTAACTTAGCCTGACTCCGCTCTGCCTTATATTTGTTGACTTCATCCTGCCTTGTATTTAAGATGTCCTGAAAAAGTTTTGCTTCCAGTTTTTGTTCTTTACTTTTTTCGATACTGTCTAACTGTTCGTCAGTGAATGTTTTGCCTTGTACAATGTAAAACTGACAGCCTGAAGAAGCTTTCTTGGGGTTCACATCATCGCCTTCGCGGGCAGCAGCCAAAACTCCGTGCTTGTGGTAATATTTGGGGTAAATAAACTCGGCCGGTACGGTATACCCCACATCGCCCGAACCAAGCATGGCGTCTTTAGTTGCTTTTTTTGAAGCCGGATCGCCTGCTTGTATCATAAAACCGGCAATAACGCGATGAAACAAGACCCCGTTGTAAAAACCCTTGTTTACCAACTTTAAAAAGTTTTCCCGGTGTTTTACTGTCTCAGGGTATAATTTTACTTTGATTTTTCCATACGAGGTTTCGAGGCAAACGACGGTTCCCTGTACTTTTTTTCCGGCGCATGATCCGGTGGTGAGGACGAGTGTAATCAGAATCAGAAATGCTGTTTTTTTCATCTTGCTAAACTATTTGGAGGTAAAACGACAGAATATATAAGTGCACAAAAGTAACAAAATTTCATCTTTCTTTAAAATGCTGGTTTTGCCTGCCGAAAAAAGTGGATTCTACAATAATAATTTTATATATTTGCGTTCTGAAAGGCAATATTCATATCGGATGTCCGGATTGCTGAAAAATGACGAAGTTTGTTCAGTTACATTTGGATTTTATTCGTTTTGTGAGCGTGCCGCATTTATACAATATCTATTTACAGGCAACTGATAAACGTCCACTTTTATTGTAAACGCTTATGTCTAAAATTTACGATTTTCCGTTCTCGTTCCGATTGGTGAAGAATTATATGGTTTTTTGCTTTAAGCGTTTTTATGGCGCTTATGTTGTTTTAGGAAAAGAAAATATACCCGCTGAAGGACCGATTATTTTTGCTCCGAACCACATCAATGCTTTGATGGATGCGTTAGCCGTTCATGCCATAGCCCCGAAGGACATGGCTGTTATTTTTCTGGCCAGAGCAGATCTGTTTCAAAATAAGACAGCTGCCAAATACCTGCAATTTGCCAAGATTTTACCGGCTTTCCGGATGCGCGACGGCATGGAAAATCTGGGTCGGAATAATGAGGTGTTTGATCGGTGCGTCGAAGTGCTCGATAACAACAAAGCCTTAGGTATTATGCCCGAAGGCAATCAGGAAATAGAGCGAAAACTACGGCCGCTTGTCAAAGGTATTTTCCGGATTGCTTTTGCTGCGCAACAAAAATACGGATCGGAGCCGGGAGTGAAAATTATCCCGGTGGGAATTGACTATGGGAGTATCGTAAAAGCGAATAAACATATCATTATTAATATTGGTAAGCCTATAGAGGTTTCGGAGTACATGAATGCTTATGCCGATAATGCGGTAGATGCGACAAATGAAATTCGAGACAGACTGCGCAACGAGTTGGGACACTTATCGCTCGATTTGGCTACAGATAAATATTACGATTGTTTTGAAATGGTTTTGGAGCTAGCTAATAGAGCTGTACTGGAGGAATTGCAGTTGCCCTATATCACTGCTTCCTACTTTGCAGCCCGTCAGGCAATAGCTGAGCGACTGGTGAATATGGAAAAGAACGCACCTGAAGAAATGCAGAGATTAGAAAAGCTATGTTTGGAATACACAGCGACACTAAAAAAAATGCATATCAAAAGTAAGGTGCTGGATGAGATTCAGTGGACGATATCCGGTTTAATTGGACAGTGTATACTTTTATTGATCACTAGTCCTCTTTTTGCAGCAGGCTTTTTATTAAACTTTCTTCCGTTCTTTCTTCCCGTTTTTATTCGCAAGTATATAATCAAACCTGAGTTTACAGGTTTTATAAGTTCCATACAGTATGCATTGGGTCTGATAACTTTCCCGGTGTTTTATATACTGCAATCAGTCCTGTTTTTCTCTCTGACAGATGTTCCTTTGTGGAAAGATTTTCTTTTTATTTTTCTTCAATATCCTTTGCTTAAATGTGCTTTAACCTGGTATAATTGGGGCCGAAAGTATTTGATCAATCTAAGGTATGAATTTTTAAAACAAATAAAATCACCCAAACTAGTTGCTGCAATGAAATTGCGTGAGCAAATAATCCGGATGATCTCATTATAATAGTTGACTGAGTCAGATAGTTATTTCTCTTCGAGGTATCTGATTATTGCTTTCCGGTGCTCAAGCAAAAAGGATGCAAGCACAGCAACTAAATAACCGATCAACAGACCAACTGCGCTGTATTTCAAAGTTCCGTTTAGTGCCAGCGGGCTCGGAGTAAATCCGGCGGGAAGCACTACCGGTTGTTTGAAGTCCATGAGTTTGGATTCTGTTTTTGATTTCGTTTTTTGTAACCGGAGCAGGTCCTCATAAAACAGTTGCTTTTTTTGTTCACCAATCAACAGGTTGTTATTCTCAAACTTTAGCTGTTTCTCAGTATCTCTGAAATAAGATATTTTAGCCAGACTATCAATGCGCTTAATTTCATCGTTGCAGATTTTTATTCTTTGCGATAGCTCATTTTTCTTGTTGATGTGCTCACTCTTCATAACAACGTTATTGTTTAGATAATTGAGTATGGCACCTTGCACTTTCGGTAGCTGAGCAATGTTTTTAGTCAGCACCTGAAAATAAAGCCTGTCCTTCATTTTTACGTTTATGGTGTCAGAGATAGGATGATTCTCTTTGAAATCAATAGTTTCTGCTACTGAGTCTTTGTGGTAAGTGATGGCATAAAAGGCGTGAAATTCCACAATGTTTTTTGTAATACTATCCGGCAACGAAAGTTTGGCAGATAAAGAATAAAGATTATTTGAAGCGATGGAATTTTCCAACTGTTTACACACTTCTTTCGCTGTTTGAGCTTCGCTTCCGTAGAGCATAGCCATAGCTTCAGCTTTATAAATTTTTGCGGACGGACGTGCGAGATATAAACCCACGCCGGTTCCGCCAATAATCAGCAAAAAGGTGACTAGCCTGAATTTGTAAGTTAGCTGAATCAGATGTCCGAAAAACAGGACTATGCCTTTTATGCACTTTAGTATCCATGCAAATAATAAGTTGAGAAGTTGTAGCAAGTTAATCTCTTTTGAACTGTTGTCTTCCATGTTTCTTGTATAGTTATTGTGCTGAATGTTATTTTTTAATCCAGCTCTTTTTCAACGTTATCATCTAAATATTCGAGTGAATCAGCAGATTCGTCCTCTTCGTCTTCCCATTGCTTTATCGGTTTTTGAGGTCCGTCTTTTCGATAAAATACAGATAAAGCAGAACCCACTATTCCTCCGGCCAAATGTCCTTCCCACGAAATCGGGTCTTGCGCTTTCCACGGAAAAATATGCCAAATCATGCTTCCGTAAATAAAAACCACAACAAGAGATAATGCAATAAGCGGCGTATGTTTCCGTATTATTCCACTAAAGAACAGGAAAAAAGCAATAGAATAGATTAATCCGCTAGCTCCAATATGCCAACTATCTCTCCCGATAATCCATAAAATCAGTCCACTTACCAAATAGGAAATAACTAAAACCTTTGTAGCTATCGGCATGTAAAAATAATACAGAAAAGTGCCCAACAGCATGAACGAAATCAGGTTGTTGGTCAGATGTCCCCAATCGGCATGTACAAAGATCAACGTTAATATACCCGAAAGACTTTCGATCCGGCGTGGATAGATGCCGGCGGTATGAAAGTCCCAGTCCATTCCTTTCTCTAACAGAAAACTCAAAACCATCATTATCCCAACTATGGCAGGAATAAAAATGGCATTTATAAATTGTCGTTTATCCGCAGCGTTCTTGTGTTCGTCAGACATTTCGTGGATTTATCATTTCGACACAAAAATACAATTTCTTTGTGAAGTTAACGTGAAAAAGGAAGTAAAAGTATATAAATAGGCGAAAGACTTTATTGGTAAAAAATCATTGTTACTGATTTAAGACTGTGTCGGATAAATAAATTAATTATAGATGAAAATTTAGCGGACTATTTAGGTAACTCTAAATTTAATAAAAAGAGCCCTTTTATATTTCGAAAATAATTTATATATTGCGGTCGATAAAATCGAAAATAGTTATTAATGGTTGATGGGATTTAGTTTTTTCCTTGCGCAGCATTTTTCGGAAAAAACGATATCATTTTTTTAGTTTATATTTATGAGTTACCTCAATTTTGATAAAACCTTGTTGATTAATCTCGAAAAATCTCTGTCGAAAGAGATGATTCGAACAAATCGGGCAGGAACATATAACAGCACAACCCTGATCGATTGTAATACGCGAAAATATCATGGGCAACTTGTAATTCCAATTCCGGAAATCGACAATTACAACCATGTATTACTCTCGTCGCTCGACGAAACGGTTATTCAGCATGGGGCTGAGTTTAATCTGGGAATTCATAAATATGAAGGCAGTAACTTTAGCCCGAATGGACATAAATATATACGTCAGTTCGACTGCGAAGTTATATCGCGCACTATATATCGTGTTGGTGGTGTTGTTCTGTCGAAAGAGCGAATGCTGGTGTCGTTTGAGCCAAGAGTCTTGATAAAGTATAGTTTACTTGAAGCACATTCACCTACCACTTTGCGATTTAAGCCGTTTTTGGCTTTCAGGAGTGTGAATGAGCTAACGCACCAGAACGATCAGGCCAATACCTCATATACTGAAGTTCAGGATGGTATTAAGATGTGTATGTATCCAAAATATCCGTGTCTGCACATGCAGTTTTCAAAAAAAGTGGTCTACAATCACCAGCCCGATTGGTACAAAAATATTGAATATTACAAAGAGCAGGAGCGTGGTTATGATTACAAGGAAGATCTTTTAGTTCCCGGTTATTTTGAAATGCCACTAAAGAAAGGTGAATCTATTATCTTTTCGGCCGGTATTTCCGAAGTTTCGCCCCGAAAACTCAAAATACTTTGGGATACAGAATTGACCCGAAGAAACCATCGGGTTGATATGTTTACTTCTCTGAAAAATTCAGCTCAGCAATTTTATAAAAGGGAAGGTGATAAAACTTATTTGTTAGCCGGTTATCCATGGTATGGGGCTCGTGCACGAGATCAGTTTGTTTCATTGCCCGGTTGTACGTTGACCATTGATCGTATGGATTATTTCGATACGATAATGGAAACAGCCATCCCCGAATTGCAACGATTTATGGACGGTGAACGCAGTGGTTTTAAACTTCAGGCTATTGATGATCCGGATGTCTTGCTTTGGTTTTTATGGACTGTTCAGCAATTTGCGATTAATACTTCGTTGAAAGAGGCAGCCGATCGATACGAAGAATTAGCATCTAATATTATATCATTTATTCGAAAACAGAATCATCCAAATTTGTTTTTGCATACTAATGGGTTGCTTTATGTTAACGGAGCGGAGCGACCTGCAACGTGGATGAATGCTATGGAAAACGGTCGCCCGATAACTCCGCGAACCGGGTATGTAGTTGAAATTAATGCGTTGTGGTATAATGCACTCAAATTCACTTCGCAGCTAGCACGTGAAAAAGGAAATCAGCATACTGCCGATTTGCTCGATTATCAAGGTGAAATAGCACGCGAGGCTTTTGTAACAACCTTTTGGAATGGAACCTATTTGTATGATTTTGTTGATGGTAGTTACAACGATTGGGAAGTTCGCCCCAATATGATCTTGGCGGTGGCCTTGCCTTTTTCGCCTTTGAATAAACAACAACAAAAATCTGTTTTAGATATAACTACTAAAGAACTTTTGACTCCCAAAGGATTAAGATCTTTAAGCCCTAAGAGTGGTTTCTACAGACCAAGCTATATTGGCGGACAGTTGGAGCGGGACAGAAATTATCATAACGGACCTGTCTGGCCTTGTACTTTTGGTGCATTTGCCATGGCATATCTGAAAGTTTATAAGCAAAGTGGAAAATCATTTTTGGAAAGAATGTTGGTTGGCTTCGAAGTGGAGATGACTGAACTTTGTGTTGGAACAATACCTGAATTATTCGATGGCAATCCTCCGTTTAAAGGACACGGTGGCATGTCATTTGCTATGAGTGTAGCTGAAGTTCTGAGAGTCCTGGATTTATTGAAAAAATACGAAAACGAATAATATACATGAAGGCATTAATGTTTGGATGGGAATTTCCTCCTCATATTCTGGGAGGATTAGGAACGGCAAGCTACGGATTGACGAAAGGGATGTCGTTACAAAATGATATGGAAATCACCTTTGTGATTCCCAAGCCTCATGGTGACGAAGATCAAAGCTTTTTGAAAATAATTGGTGCCTGTAATGTTCCTATTGTATGGAAAGAAAATAATTGGAATTATGTAAATGATCGGATTGGTTCGATAATGCATCCGGATGAATATTTCAAGCTTCGGAATGGTATCAAATATGATTATCAACGAATTTTCACAAACGATTTAGGGTGTGTAAACTTTTCAGGCCGCTATCCGGACAATCTGATTGAAGAAATTTCCAATTACGAGGCTGTTGCAAGTGTTTTGGCTCATCAACTTGATTTCGACATAATACATTCTCACGATTGGCTAACTTATCCTGCAGGAGTTTTTGCAAAACAAATAAGTGGAAAACCATTGGTAATTCATGTTCATGCTACAGATTTTGATCGTAGTAGGGGGCAGGTAAATCCTGCAGTGTATGGAATTGAAAAACGAGGCATGGATATGGCCGATCATATCATGACTGTAAGTGACCTGACGCGAAAGATTGTGATAGAGAAATATCATCAGGATCCGCGAAAGGTAACTACAGTGCACAATGCCGTGGAGCCATTACCCGATGTAGAGTTGTACACAAAAAGTGCCCGCAAAGAGAAAGTGGTGACTTTTTTGGGTCGAATTACGATGCAAAAAGGGCCGGAATACTTTGTGGAAGCTGCTTATAAGGTACTTCAAAAAACAAATGGTGTACGCTTTGTTATGGCAGGCAGTGGTGATATGATGAATGCAATGATAGATCTTACTGCCAAGCGAGGAATAGCGGATCGATTTCACTTTACGGGATTTCTAAAGGGTAAACAAGTACACGAAATGTTAGCCGAAAGCGATGTGTATATCATGCCTTCGGTTTCCGAACCTTTCGGAATTTCACCTTTGGAAGCGATGCAAGTGGGAACACCGTCGATAATATCTAAGCAATCAGGATGCGCCGAAATTCTGACTCACGCTATAAAGACCGATTACTGGGATATTGATGCTATGGCTGATGCTATTTATTCTATAGTGAAAAATCCGGCCATGTATAATAGTCTTAAAGAATTAGGACGTGAGGAAGTTAATAATATCAGCTGGTACGATGCCGGATTAAAAGTACGTAAGATTTATGAAAGTGTTATGTGATCGTTTGTTGATACAAAAAATGAAAAGTCAATACTGCCGCCGGGCAAATATCTATAATATATGAGAAACATTTGTTTTTATTTTCAAATACATCTTCCATTTCGGTTGAAACGCTATCGTTTCTTCGAAATTGGTAATGATCATTATTACTATGATGATTTTCAGACAGGAGAATGCATTCGTAATTTGGTGGATCAATCTTATTTGAATGCAAATCGGACTATTGCTGAAATGATTCGCAGTTCGAATGGAAAGTTTCGCTGCGCTTTTTCCATTTCCGGAGTAACCTTGGAGCAATTGGAGCAATATGCTCCGGAGGTTATTGATAGTTTTAAAGAATTGTCTAAAACCGGTAGTGTAGAGTTTTTAGCGGAACCTTATGGGCATTCGCTTTCGTCTGTTTATGATGCAAACGAATTTGAACGTCAGGTTAAAATGCATGCCGCTAAAATCGAAGCATTGTTTGGAAAACGTCCTACTGCTTTGTTCAATGCAGAGCTGATTTATTCAGATGAAATAGGTGAGTTGGTTTCAAAAATGGGTTATAAGACTATCCTGACTGACGAAGCGAAACATATTCTGGGTTGGAAAAGTCCCAATTATGTCTACAATCATTCCTATATTCCTAAACTAAAACTATTAGTCAGAAACCAAAAATTAAGTGATGATATTGCTTTTAGGTTTTCGGAGACATCGTTGAATGCCGAAAGCTTTATTAGTAGAATTGCCGCTTTACCAGAGGCAGAACAGGTGATTAATTTAGGTATGGGGTACGAAGTATTTGGTATTACTCAACCGGCTTATACCGGAATATTTGAGTTCTTAAAAGCGCTTCCATATCATGCTATGGAGCAAGAAATGAATTTTGTATTGCCTTCGGAACTCACAAAGAAAAGTGAATCTGCTGGGCCGTTGTCGGTTCCGTATCCTATTAGTTGGGTTGGAAATGACAAGGATTTGACGCCCTGGACCGGAAATGATTTACAACAAGAAGCCTTGAATAAGCTGTATGCAGTAGGTGAACGGGTTCGGATGTGTACGGATAAACCACTTTTACTTGATTGGTTGATTCTTCAGTCGACCGATCATTTCCGTTATATGAGTCATAAAGATGCTTACGGTACTCATTACGAATCCGCTTATGAAGCATTTATGAATTATATGAATGTGTTGGCCGACTTTCTTGAACGAGTTGATGCGCAGTATCCAACCACTATCGAAAATGAAGAGTTGAACGAGTTGCTGAAAACAATCAATCATCAGGAAAACGAAATTGAGAGGCTGGAGAATGAAATTAAAAAATTAAGAGCAAGGAAAGCAAAAAAGGAAGAATAAGAAGACTTTAAATAGATAAAACCTGACAGTATTTTCAATTCTGTCAGGTTTTTTGTTGTTTAAATATATTCCCTTACTTTTGCATTGTTGAAGAAATAAGTTTTATACAATTTGATGAAAAGATATTTAGAAGATAAAATATTTAAAATTATCTCCGAAGCTGCTGACGAACAACAACAAGAGTGTTATGTTATTGGTGGGTTTGTACGTGATATATTCTTGAAACGACCATCAAAAGACATTGATGTGGTGGTGGTTGGCAGCGGCATTGCTTTGGCCGAGAAGGTTACTGAAAAATTAGGCAGGCAGGCGAAGCTCACTGTTTTTAAAAACTTTGGAACAGCTCAGGTAAAGCTAAAAGATCTGGAAGTGGAGTTTGTGGGTGCGCGAAAAGAATCGTATCAACGTGATTCGCGTAATCCGATTGTTGAAGACGGAACGCTGGAAGATGATCAGAATCGCAGAGATTTTACAATAAATGCATTGGCTTTATGCCTGAATAAAGATCGTTTTGGTGAATTGGTCGATCCGTTTGGGGGAGTCGAAGATCTGAAAAACTTTGTTATTCGTACGCCGTTGAATCCGGATATTACCTTTTCGGACGATCCGTTGCGGATGATGCGCGGTATCCGTTTTTCGGCGCAGCTTGGCTTTTTTCTCGAATCGAATACCTTTGATGCTATTGTTCGGAATAAGGAAAGGATTGAAATAATATCGAAAGAACGAATTGCTGATGAACTAAATAAAATTATGATGTCGCGAAAGCCATCTGTCGGTTTTATTTTGCTTGAAAAGACGGGCTTGCTGGAGCTTATTTTTCCGGAAGTATTAGCATTGAAAGGTGCGGAAACCAAAGACGGTATCGGGCATAAGGATAACTTTTACCATACTCTGGCAGTGTTGGATGGACTTTGCCAACATACCGATAATTTATGGTTGCGGTGGGCGGCACTGCTTCATGATATTGGAAAGCCACGTACCAAACGTTTTGATCCCCGTTTAGGCTGGACATTTCATAATCATAACTTTGTTGGCGAAAAAATGATTCCGGAAATCTTTCGTAAACTGAAATTGCCTACCAATGAGAAAATGAAGTATGTACAGAAAATGGTTACGCTTCATATGCGGCCCATTGTGCTGAGTGAAGAGGAGGTGACCGACTCGGCTATTCGTCGGCTCTTGTTCGATGCAGGAGACGATATTGATGACTTGATGAAGCTTTGTGAGGCGGATATAACATCTAAAAATCCGGATAAGGTAAAGCGATTTCGGGCTAATTTTCAACTCGTTCGTCAGAAGTTGAAAGAGATAGAAGAAAAAGACCGGGTGCGAAATTTTCAACCACCTATCAGTGGACAGGAAATAATGGATACGTTCAATCTTCCAGCCTGTGCAACGGTAGGTGACTTAAAAATGAAAATAAAAGACGCTATACTGGACGGGATTATTCCTAACGAATACGAGGCGGCACGAGCCTATATGCTTGAAATAGCTAAGAAAATGGGTTTGGTTGCGGTGAAATAACATTTAAAGTATTAAAGATAAAATAAAAATTGCTGAAGTATGAAACATTTAATCGTTACATCTTTATTTTTGCTGATTATGACAACAGCTTTTTCTCAATCTAAAATTAAGTACCCAAAGACAGCCAAGGATAATGTGGTTGATACTTACTTTGGCGTACAGGTAAAAGAACCTTATCGCTGGCTTGAAAACGATACATCAACGGCTACGTCGGCCTGGGTAAAAGAACAGAATAAGGTAACTAAAGACTATTTATCTCAAATCCCATTTAGAAATAAATTAAAAGAACGACTAACTGCACTGTATAATTATCCGAAATACGGTTCTCCGTTTAAAAAGAATGGGCAATATTACTATTATAAGAATAACGGTTTGCAGAACCAAAGTGTGTTGTATCATCAGAAAACGCTAAGCTCTGAACCGGAAATGCTTCTCGATCCGAATACACTTTCTTCCGATGGGACGGTAGCGTTGTCGAGTGTTGCATTTTCCAAAGATGGTAAGTATCTGGGGTATGCTATAGCTCGCAGCGGATCGGACTGGAATGAAATTTTCGTGATGGATGTTGCAACGCGCAAGTTGCTGTCCGACCATATAAAATGGTCTAAATCGTCTCAAATTGCATGGCAGGGCAATGGCTTTTACTATAGTGCTTTTGATGCACCGGAAGCAGGGAAAGAATATTCTAATAAAAATGAATATGAAAAAGTCTATTTTCATACCGTTGGGCAAGACCAAAGTCAGGATAAGTTGATTTATGAAGATAAGCAACATGCACTTCGTGAATGCTATGCGAGTGTAACTGATGATGAAAAGTTTTTGTTTGTCTCGATTACTGAAACTACCACCGGAAACGGTTTGTTGATGAAAGATCTTAGTAACCCCAATGCTTCATTTGTAGAACTTGCTCCCGGCTTTGAAAATGATTATTCGGTGATTGATAATGTAAACGGTAAATTGTATGTACTGACTAATTGGAAAGCTCCTAAAAACAGGTTGATGGAGGTTGATCCGGCTAATCCGACTCGTGAAAACTGGAAAGAAATTATACCTCAATCGGATAATGTATTGGAAAGGGCTACTGTGATTGGTGGCAAAATAATGGCAGAATATATGAAAGATGCGGCAAATCATGCTTATGCATTTGATTTAAGCGGCAAAAAGTTATACGAAGTACAATTGCCAACCTTAGGCTCATTAAATGGGTTTAGTGGTGATAAGGATGACAATGAAGCTTTTTATGTATTTACATCGTATACTTTTCCTCCTACTATTTATGTTTTTGATGCCGCTAAAAATGCATCAAAAGTATTTCATAAAGCAGAGGTCAAGTTTAATCCAGATGAATATGTTTGCGAACAAGTGTTTTATACCAGTAAAGATGGTACGAAAGTTCCTATGTCCATCACTTATAAAAAGGGGATAAAAAGAGATGGTAAGAATCCACTGATGCTCTATGGTTATGGAGGCTTTAATATTAGTCTCAATCCTACTTTTAGCGTTGTTCGAATTCCTTTTTTGGAAAACGGTGGAATTTATGTTGTTGCCAATATCCGCGGAGGTGGTGAATATGGTGAAGCCTGGCACATGGCTGGTACCAAGATGCACAAACAAAATGTGTTTGATGATTTTATTGGTGCTGCTGAATACCTGATTGCTAAAGGTTATACTTCGTCTAAAAAATTAGCTATTGACGGTGGGTCTAACGGCGGTTTACTTGTAGGGGCTTGTTTGACTCAACGTCCCGACTTGTATGCAGTGGCTGTGCCTGAAGTAGGTGTGCTTGATATGTTGCGCTATCATTTGTTTACAATTGGTTGGTCGTGGACCAGTGATTATGGAAACAGTGGCGAGAGTAAAGAAATGTTTGAATACCTGAAAGGATATTCGCCTTTGCACAATGTAAAGTATGGCGTTAAATATCCGGCTACATTGGTGATGACGGGTGATCACGATGACCGTGTTGTGCCTGCACACTCATTTAAGTTTGCTGCAACTCTGCAAGCTAATAATGACGGGACCAGACCGACATTGATTCGGATAGACTCTAAAGCGGGTCATGGAGCTGGCAAGCCAATCGGTAAATTAATCGAGGCGCAGGCTGATATGTGGTCATTTGTAATGTGGAATTTGGGAATGAAACCGATTTTCTAATGATTGTTTGGTAACTTTTGTTGATTACTATTTTGTAATATACCAATTGATTATGCTCGAAGTTGAGTTGGATCAAACGCGAAATTCAAAATTTTTCATCGAAAAGATTTGTCAAATGCTCTAAAAAGGCTATCTTTGCACCGCTTTAGAAAAATGGCGGGATAGCTCAGTTGGTTAGAGCGTCGGATTCATAACCCGGAGGTCACGAGTTCAACTCTCGTTCCCGCTACAAAAAAGGAAGTTCAGTAAATGAGCTTCCTTTTTTTATTTTCAGTCGATTAAGTGTATTGTTACGATAAAATTGGGATTAGTCTTATTCAATTAGTGTCTTGTTGTAGTTGTTTACTGTGTTTGCATGCTTTGATCTCGATCTCACTGCCGTTTTGTTTGTTGTCTTAGTTTTTGATATTTTGGCCCTAACGGATTCGGGAGGGTCATATCGGACTCACGTTAATTATCATTGATTAATTACTCCAGATCGGTTTCAATATAAATAAATAACCGCGCTCTGATGTAGTTTTGTGCAATGAGTGAGGTCGTTATTTATACGCCCTTATCACTCTGCGTTGTTCGTGCAACGCGATAGCCTCATGCAAGCCTCTCCGATATTACCTGCAAGCACCTTCTTGCCTTCCCGTATCATTACCCTTGACCAGTACTGGTCAAGATTATTGACTAGTATAGGTCAAATAGTTTGACCAGTACTGGTCAAGGGTTCGTACTAACGCTATACAGACGGATACGTACGAGCGTGCGCGTTAGTGTGTGCTTAGCTTGCCGGAGTACGTTTACCGATCGCGTTGCATGATATGCTCTGAGCGAAAATGGTAGTTTGTAGTTGTTTCAGCTGCAATGATTTGATAATAAGTTTTTATGTGAGTTGGAGGTAAGCTACATCAAGTTATCAAAAGTCGATACTCCGCTAGGAGATATATAACAAAAGGCTTATTAATGTCCTACGGACAACTATTTCTTAATCTATTGGCTTTTGTATAGATATTGATTGCCAACGGCAAATATAGTTGGTTTATATAGTGCACTGTAATTAAATTCTTATACCGAACTCAGGTTAAGTTATTTTGGGCGACCATGCAGGTAATTATTATAAAAAATATATTGTTGTCCGGTAAAAGTTTGCAGATAGAATAAAAAAAGGAGCCAATTTTTTCAAATCAGCTCCAAAGTTGTATATTTGAAGTTACCACACTCTAAATATATAACATGAGCAAAGATAAAC
>Ga0302165_10000028_pt1 | contig 116955 bp, 79 predicted proteins | sample I_Fen_E3_2_FD_193499 | JGI IMG/M metagenome (GOLD analysis project Ga0302165, IMG submission 193499) | Peat permafrost microbial communities from Stordalen Mire near Abisko, Sweden - I_Fen_E3_2 | ecosystem: Environmental > Terrestrial > Soil > Wetlands > Permafrost | place: Sweden: Abisko...
ATTTTACGCTAAAAACGTAAAATTACTGGTTTTCAAATCAAATCAAAAAATCAAAGAACGCTTATATTAAACTATATTTCTGCTGATTACGAAACTCTCGAAAAAGTTAACGCACCAGCAGTAATTAACCATTGACAATGAATTATTAGTCGCGGTCTGCATTTTAAATTTTATATTTGCAGTCATTAAATCAAAACATTTTAATTACGACTAAAAACGATGAAACAAGCCCTTCTGCTTATCGACATTCAGAACGATTACTTTGACGGTGGAACCATGACGCTGGTAAATGCACGAACTGCAAGTCGGCAGGCCAAGCTATTACTGGAAGCGTTCCGAAACAAACACCTACCTGTCATACACATTCAGCATATAGCTATCCGCCCTACTGCTACTTTCTTTTTGCCCGATACCTTTGGAGCCAATATACACGAAGATGTGCAACCCCTGCAAGGCGAAAAAGTCGTGATTAAACATTTTCCGAATAGCTTCAGGGAAACTGATTTGCTGGATGTTCTGAGAGAATACGAAATTACCCACCTCACCGTGGCCGGCATGATGACGCATATGTGTATTGATGCTACCACCCGTGCAGCCACCGATCTGGGGTATGTATGTACGCTGGTTGGCGATGCATGTGCTACCCGCAACCTGGAAATAAACGGCGAAACAGTGAAAGCAGCCGATGTGCATAATGCCTTTTTAGCCGCATTGAATGTAACTTATGCTACTGTCAGCACTACAAAGGAACAGATCCAATCTCTGCAATAATTTTTAAACTTCATGTATATGTCTAAGAAAATCACCGCTTCTCTACTCCTGCTTCTGTTTGTTGCTCTGAGTAATGTGGAAGCAAAAACCGTAAAGTTCAATAGCCCCGACATCAGTTACGAGGGCCGAATAGTGTATAAACCCGATGCAGCCGTACTGTCGTGGTCGGGAACATCCGTCACCCTCAACTTCCGGGGAAAAGAGGTATCGGCCATTCTGCAGGATCTGGATTCGGCCAATTACTATAATGTGATTGTCGACAATAAAGTACGCTTCAAGTTACACACCGAAAAGACCAAACGCAGTTACCTGCTGGCATCGGGACTGAGCGAAGGGAAGCACACCGTGCAACTATTCAAACGTACCGAATGGGACAAGGGAAAAACCCTGTTTTTTGGTTTCGAAACGCCTGATAATACCAAACTATTGCCTCCGTCGGCTCCTAAAAAACGAAAAATAGAATTTTACGGCAACTCCATCACTTGTGGTTATGCTATTGAAGATACGAGTGGGAAAGACCGCTCCATTGGTTATTTCGAAAATAACTACCTGACTTATGCAGCACTTACCGCCCGCCACTACGATGCACAGTACCAATGTATAGCCAAAAGTGGTATTGGCATTCTGGTTAGTTGGTTTCCGCTTATCATGCCCGAAATGTATAACCGCACCGACGCTACCGATGCTGCGTCGACCTGGGATTTCTCCCAATACAGGCCGGACTTAGTGGTGATTAATTTGTTCCAAAACGACTCGTGGATTGTGAAGATGCACGACAACCCCGAGTTCAAAAGCCGGTTTGGAACGACCGAACCCGACGAAGTCACCATCGTTGCCGCCTATAAAAGTTTTGTAAGCACCATCCGCAGCAAGTACCCCAAAGCATCCATCATTTGTGCACTGGGCAGCATGGACGCCACCCGCAAAGGTTCGCCCTGGCCGGGATATGTGGAAAAAGCCGCAGCACAGCTGAACGACTCCAAGATTTACACCTGCTTTTTCGACTATAAAAATACCGGGGGACATCCCAACGTAGCCGAACAAAAAACAATGGCCGATACGCTGATTGCCTTTATTGATAAAAACATCAAGTGGTAATTGCACCATAAAAAAATATAAAATGCCCGCTGACTACTAGGTCAACGGGCATTTTATATTTTGAAGAAATATATCAAAACTTATGACCCACAACCAAAGAAACGGTGGTGTTTCTCAAATCAGCACTTGTATTATCAGCTCTTAAAATACCCAAAGACGATTCAAGATTAAAGAAAAGACCACTGGGGAATTCATAACCCAATGCCGAAGAAAGTCCTAAGTCGAAACGTTTCAGAGTAGCTCCAGATGCACCATCCTTACTAAACAAATTATTACCAGTCTCACCATAATAAGTTCCATTTCCAAAAAGTCCTAATGCAAGATAAGGACCAGTGGCCAAAGTCAGCTTACCTGATCCTACGGGTAATTTATACATAGCACGAACGGGTATTTCGAGATAAAATGGCTTCATTCTTATATCTTTATAGTCAAGTTTAGCACCCTTAAGTGTAAGCAGTGCTTCTGGTTGCAAATAAAAACCACCAGAAAGAGGTAATTCATACAGTCCACCTAGCTGAAAACCAGTAACTGTTTTAAAATCATAGTTTTTATTGCTAAAATAGTTTGAGAAATTTAAACCGGCTTTTACACCAAATCGTTGTGCCGATACCGACACCGTTGCCATAGCAACAAGAAGCACTAAAATTGTTTTTTTCATAATCGTCTTATTATTTTTGCCTACTCATAAGCTTTTCGGCTTCCGCTAATATGTCTTACTATAAAGTACCTTTTTCGAAGTCCTAAAACCTTGGAAAAGGTACATGGTTATCAATTTTGTTTTCAAAATTTCTTTATGGTATAATAGCTGTTATCAGCCCACTCCATGGTCCTACTTTTCCGTTTCGGTTCACCCAGCGTCCATATGCACAGATGGTTTTGCCCCGTTGCCCGGGAGTAAAAACGATTGTTTCATGCGAATGTGGAATATACAATCGTTCAACACATTCAACAGGTCCGCCAGGTGCAGGAGCATCCACTCTGTAAACCAGCTCACAAAACACCACATTATCCGGTTTGGAATGTGTAGTCGGAGTAGCCGAATCGGCATAAATCACCTTCAACACCGACGTCATTGCTACCGCAAATGTAATTATCGGTGTAGTCATAGGTGCAGAAGCCGGAACGCCTCCACCGGTAGCTGTATAATGAATGTGCAATGCATCCTTTCCACTAGTCGGAATGGCATCGTTGTTCAGGATGTCGTGATTATATAAATCAACCAGTTGTATTTTATAAATTTTCCAGGCAGCATCACGCGCCACTGTAGCAGCAGGGCTTTGGGTGCTTTTGTTGCTGGCTATAGCGTATTTTTGTTCATAATCAGCGCGGGTAGGAATCATTTTAGCTAACCTTTCGGTCGAAATTCCCCAGGCTTCAGCATTGGAAGTACAGATTTCAATCACATTACGCTGAAAATGATAACGGGCAGTTTGACCAGCAGGAATGCTGTAGGTTTCTTTGCTCATAATTTATTCATGTTATAAAATTAAATGATGCTCTATTATTTGAAAACAAAATTGTATAAACCTATTAATCTGTATATCAATGTAAAAAAACATCTGTTGACTGAAGTAGATTATCCTCAAATCAACCTTATTGATTTCTGACAAAATTGAAACTACTCAAAAAGCAATGCTTTGGTAACAGACATAGATACCAATAAATTATACATTTCCACTAATAAATGATGTAACAGCTCCGATACATAATCCATTCGTATAAATGGATGGTCAAAAACGATAATTTAATAACCCATTCGTACAAACAGCTGACTAAAGTATATAATTCGATAACTCATTCGCATGAACTAATGATCAAAGTGCATAGTTAGAGGACCCATTCGTACCAATCAATGATCAAAGTAGATAGTTCAATGATCCATTCGTACGAACCGATGATCAAAGTGCATAGTTCGATAACCCATTCGTACGAATCAATGATCAAAGTGCATAGTTCGATGATCCATTCGTACCAATCAATGACCCATTCGTACGAATCAATAACTAAAGTGGATAGTTTGATGATCCATTCGTACGAACCGATGATCAAAGTGCATAGTTTGATGACCCATTCATACGAACCGATGATCAAAGTAGATAGTTCGATGATCCATTCGTATCAATCAATGACCCATTCGTACGAACCGATAATCAAAGTGGATAATTCGATAACCCATTCGTACGAATCAATGACTAAAGTTGATAATTCGATGACCTATTCGTACGAACCAATAACCAAAGTGGATAGTTTGATGACCCATTCATACGAACCGATGATCAAAGTAGATAGTTCGATGATCCATTCGTATCAATCAATGATTCATTCGTACCAATCAATGATCAAAGTTGATAATTCGATGACCCATTCGTACGAATCAATAATCAAAGTGAATAGTTTGATAATCCATTCGTACCAATCAATGATCAAAGTAGATAGTTCGATGAACCATTCGTATGAACCAATAATCAAAGTGGATAGTTTGATGATCCATTCGTATCAATCAATGATCAAAGTAAATAATTAGATAACCTATTTGTACAAACCAATGACCAAAGTAAACAGTGTGATGGCCAGAGTAGATAGTTTGATGATACATTCGTACTGATAAATGAAGTAAGAGTCCTAATATATAACCAACCAAAACCAACTAGCAGAGCAATCTAACTCATCTTTTATTAGTTGAAATCAACACATCAAAGAACTGTTCTACAGAACTATAATAGAATAGAACGTTGCAAAGATAAAAACATAATTTTAAACAAACAAGTATTTCATTCAGGATAATTGAAGCTAATTGGGCAAATAAGCTTTTTTTGGACAGTTAATGTGGTAAATGCATAAAATACAAAGATGAATACAAACCAGCATATAGCAAAAATAAAGAGCACTACAATTGATTTAGAAACGGGAAGTAAGAATAAAGTACCTGATTTGAAGTATTAGCAGTAAACGAAGATTAAGATAAACAGCAAGCAACAGTAATTCATTTTCGGGATTAAGCATCTAAAAAAACCATTACAAATAGGGATTTCTACCAAAAGATGCTAACAGTACCTTTGCGTCGGTTAAACAATTTACACATCATGAAACGAGTATTATTTCTTTCTCTCCTTCTGGCAGCTACTTTGTGTACTACCTTTTCGCAACAAATAAAACAAGACAGCATCAGTAAAAAAACTCCTTTCGAATGGAATTTCTCTAAATTCCGCTTTGGAGGTTATGGCGAAATACTCTACCAACATATGAACTATGGAGCCGACCGCTACAAATATGCCAGTGGAGCACAGTCGGAGAACCGAGCCTACATTTCGGTACCGCGTGCTGTATTTGCTTTCGATTATAAACTGCGCGACGACCTGGTGTTAAGTTCCGAGGTGGAAATTGAGTATGGCGGAACCGGATCGGCTATGGAGTTGGAATACGAAGAAGCGGGCGAATATGAAACTGAAATAGAAAAGGGCGGCGAAATAGAACTGGAGCAACTCCACATCACCAAGCGCTTCAGCAACTGGTTTAATGTCCGCGCCGGACATCTGATAGTGCCGATAGGGATGACCAACGCACACCATGAGCCCACCTTATTTTTTACAACAGCACGCCCCGAAGGCGAAATGACCCTGATACCCTGCACCTGGCATGAAACAGGGATAGCAATACTGGGCTATGCATCACACTTCAGATATGAAATTATGCTTGTTAATGGACTGGATCCAAACGGATTTTCATCGGCCAACTGGATAAAAAACGGCAAGCAGGGCATGTTTGAAACGGCTGTAATGACTTCGCCTGCTGTGGCCGGACGTATAGAATGGAGTGGCGTAAAAGGCCTTCGGCTTGGTGCTTCGGGCTATTACAACCAAACAGCAAAAAATGCCAGCAAACCCGAAAAAACAGCTAACATTGACGCTGCAGTTACCATCCTGTCGGCTGATGCGCAATACCTGACAAAAGATCTGACTATACGTGCCAACTGCTTGTGGGGAAACCTGAGCGACTCAAAGCGACTATCGCAGATAAATAAAAACATATCCAGCGCTACCGGCTTTTTGCGCACTCCGGTAGCCAAAAGTGCGCTGGCATATTCGGCTGAAGCCGGATACAATGTACTGTCATTTTTTAATACCAAAGAAAGACTGATGCCATTTGCACGCTACGAATATTACAACAGTGCTCAAAGCATGGAAGAAGGCATGTCGGAAATGCCAATAAACAAACGGAATGTACTGACTGTAGGAATAAACTACTATCTGACGCCAAGCCTGGTGCTGAAAGCCGACTACTCCATGCGCCATCTTGACCATGACAATTACAACCGAGAAAATACTTTTGGACTGGCATTGGCTTACACCGGATGGTTTTTCTCAAAGTAGGTTTCAGAATAGTTACGAGTTACGAGTTACAAGTTACGAGTAAAGAAAGTTGGTTAGGTAATCAGTAAACAAGTTGACAAGCTTACCAGTTTACTTGTTTACTCGTCAACTCGTTTACTTGTCTACTGATTAACAGGCAAACTAAATATCATTAATTACAACAAATTACTCAATAATTAGAAATATGAAAAAAAACAAACTCTTCTTAGCATTATCCTTATTGTGTATGGGCGCTGTTCTTGCCGGATGCGACGATTCAAAAACAGAAGCCACCGAAGATGGTTACGGCTATGAATTTACAGGTGTTATCAACACCTATGTAGACGATGTGGTACTAAACACCTACACCGAAATGAAAGACAAAGCCACAGCGCTTTACCTGGCTGTAAAAGCCTACGAAGCCAACCCTTCCATCGGTTTAACCAATGTGTGTACAGCGTGGCGTGCTATGCGTATTCCGTGGGAACAGAGCGAAGGCTTCCTTTTCGGACCAGCTGCTAAACTGAGTCTCGATCCGTCGCTCGATTCGTGGCCGTTGGATAAAACTCAGTTGCAATCTATTATTGATTCAAACATTGCGCTTACAAAAGATGCCATCGCATCGTCGAACGTACATGGATTCCACACCATTGAATATCTTATTTTCAAAGATGGGAGTCCGAAAACCACAGCCTTATCGGCCAGAGAACTCAGCTACCTGACAGTAGCTACCGAATACCTGCGCAACGACACCTACGAGCTGTGGGCAAACTGGATAGGGAAAGAAAACATAACAGACAAAACAGTATTGGCAGCACTTGAAGAAAACGAAACAGAGATTCAATACTATTTTTCGGAACAATTTAGAAAAGCCGGTTCGTCCGGAAGTCTTTACATCTCCAAAAGTGATGCTATTGACCAGATTATCGATGGCTGCATTGACATAGCCAGCGAAGTAGGTTCGCAAAAGATAGGTGGCCCGAATGCTACAGCTAAAAAAGGCGATCTGGAGCAAGCAGTGTTAGATGTCGAATCGTGGTACAGTTGGAATTCCATTGACGATTATGCCAACAACATCGTAAGTATTCGTAATTCCTATTTCGGAGGACGAAACAAGACAGCTGCTACTGCCAGTGCCAACAGTATATCGGCCTTTGTAAAGAGCAAAAACACGGCTCTTGATACTGAGATTACCAATTCCATAGAAACTACCATCAACGCTATCAACTCCATGGATCGACCATTCAGAAATAACCTGACGGGGGCTAAGGTAGATGCAGCTATTAATGCATGCAGTAGTCTGGAACTAACACTGGGCAAGATTAAAGCATTGAAAAATTGAACAGATGCTGGTTTAGAAAAAAAAGAATAGTATAAGTCAAATTCAACAAGCTTGGTTGCATCGGCATCACAAGTCTGTTTCCTGGCTTATAAATCCACTGTTTTCAAACCAAAATCACGTTAAACCAACACAAGCATGACAAACAAAGTTTGTACTACATGGCTGTTGAGTGTCGCGATGTTATGCATCGCGGCACTTAATGCATGTAAAGCCGATGGCGATGAAATTATACTTAAGCCAAACGGCAAAGCAGCCGATCCGGCAGAACTTTCGGCCGGCACCTCCACCGTATTTATGACCAGTGCCTTTGCTTATGACACACCCGCATCCTGGGTTACCGGATCGCTGGCTACACGTTTTCACTCAGGTGATCAACTCTACGACGACCCACGCACAGCCGATCAGAACGATCAGACACAAGGCGGACTGGGACCGCTCTACGTAGGTTTCTCCTGCGGTAGTTGTCACAAAAATGCCGGACGGTCCTACCCCACCCTCTTTACCGAAGGTGGATCGGGCACCGGATTCTCGGGACAGCTGGCCTTTATTTGTAAGCAAAACGGAAGCTTTTTCAGAGAATATGGACGGGTGCTGCACGACCAAGCTATTTTCGGCACTAAGCCTGAAGGTAAATTGTCGGTTACGTATAAAGAAACCGAATACCAGTTTCCTGACGGCGAAAAGTATGCGTTGGTGAAACCCACCTATAAAATTACTGAATGGTATGCCGACAGCATTGCTCCGGAAGATCTGATTATCGACGTACGCATTCCGTTGCGTCATGTAGGTATGGGTCAGATTATGGCGTTGGATCTGGATGAACTCAAAAAACTGGCAGCAGCCAGTAATTATCCCGAGTATGGTATATCGGGCAAAATGAACATCATCACCGAACGTAACAAAAGCTACATCGGACTGGGTGGAAACAAAGCACAACATGCCGACCTGACTGTGGAGCTGGGCTTTTCGTCCGATCTGGGCGTAACCTCCGACCGCTTTCCGCTGGAAGTGGGTTACGGACAATCGCAACAACTGGGATACAGTCACTACGGCATTCAGGTATCGACCCACGATATGGAAGATGTGGACTTATATCTTAGTGCACTGGGAGTGCCGGCTCGTCGCAACGTGAACAACGCAGTGGTAAAACAAGGAGAAGCAAACTTCTATAAAGCTAAATGCTACCTCTGCCACATACCGACCTTACACACCCGACAGGATGCTATCTCGCTACTCAACGGAACCAGTCTGCCCTGGCTGAGCGGACAAACCATTCATCCTTACAGCGACTTTTTGTTGCACGATATGGGTCCGGGGCTGGACAGCCACTACCGGTCGGGGCTGGCAGCCGGTTATGAATGGCGAACCACACCTCTCTGGGGCATTGGATTGCAGGAAACAGTAAACGGACACACGCGATTTTTACACGATGGACGGGCGCGCAACTTTACTGAAGCCATTATGTGGCACGATGGCGAAGGGGCTGTCTCGCGCGAGCTGTTCCGCCGCATGTCCAAGGGCGACCGGGATGCATTACTCACCTTTTTACGAAGCTTATAATAGTTACAAGAAACTAGTTACGAGTTGCAAGACCGTTTATCTGAATATGACCTGCAAAAAAAATATATCATTACTTACTATTGATTACCTAATTAATTCACAAGACACATGAAACTCAGATTTTATACTTTTGTTCTGACGCTGTGCTGCGCCTGCGGTGTATCAGCTCAGCTTACAAACGACAAAAACATCGAAAGCGATGTAATCCCGCTGGCGGGGAAAAAAGGTTTTAGCTTTGAAACTAAAGCCGGCGATTTTGTTTTCAAGCCCTTTGTGCTGGTGCAAACCTCGGCCAAAATGAACTATTACGACGACGAGGGGCTGGCACTCGATGACCAGGACAACATTGCCAACAGCGGGTTTGAAATAGGCAATGCACTTATTGGCTTCGCCGGTAAAGCGTTCAACAAGTTATTGTTCAACGTCACCATCAATGCCGCACAATCGGGCGATGCCCTGCTTCAGCAAGCCTGGTTCGACCTGGCACTGAAAGATCAGCTGCGTTTCCGCGTGGGAAAGTTTAAAACACCTTATAATCAGGCTTATCTGGTAACACTGGGCGAAACGATGTTTCCCATCCTTCCGCTATCATTAACCTCGGCAGTAAATATTCCGTATTCGCTGAACTCGGTAAACCCGAACATAGCTACCGGTTTTGATCTGGGAGTACAAATGCATGGGCTGCTTGCCAATAAGTGGCAATACAGTGTGGGCATATTCAACGGCACAGGCATATCGGTAAACAGTGCTAAAAAAACCATGAGCGATGATCTGGGCATCCCATCGCTGCTCTATGCCGGACGACTGGCTTTTATGCCTAAGGGTGTGATGCCTACCCACCAGGGAAGCCCCGATGATCTGAATAACAACAAGTACCTGATTGCCCTGTCGTCGTCGTACAACGTGGAAGCCAACTATCAGGCAAGTAATGATTGGCGCGCAGGACTGGAATTTGCCTATTTATATAAAAAGTGGTACTTCACGGCCGAAGCCTATTACCTGAATATGAAGTTTACAAAAAAACAAAACATAGCTCCAGCATACAACTTTATGGGTGGATATGCACAAGCCGGATATTTTGTTACCAACAAAATGCAGGTGGCGGCACGCTATGATTTTTTTGACCGTAACTCTTTCAAAACCGCCGGCATACTTAATGCTCCAGCTGTAGGACTGAACTACTTTATTGCCGGATACAACCTGAAACTGCAGGCCATGTACCAATATCTTGGTAAATGGGGACATGCCACTCAACTCGACAGAGACAACGACGATCTGGGTCTGGCAAAACACTATGCTCAGGTTATGTTGCAATTTTCTTTCTGATTCCAGCACAAATAAAGAGTTGCAAACAGCATCCCTCAAAAAAAGAAGGTTATGCTACCGAACTAAATTTAGGACACAAAACAAATGAAAAAACAAACGATACACTGCCTGCTTGCTTGTATCCTCTGCGGACTCTCATCCTGCGACAGTGGTGATATACAACCGAAAGATGATTCGACCGACGGATTAAAGATAAAAATTACGGCGGTCTTCAGCCTGAGTAATGTACAGACTTTTCCAACCAACTACAAAATTGCGATAGCATCATTCAGCGGGAGCTCACTTTATCCGGGCTCGTACACAACAATTGACAAACCGGCTAACGAAAACGATTTGGTTACCGCCACCCTATCGGGTATTCCCGAAGGAACGACCTCAGTCAGCTTGTGTTTATTGCAAGCCGTTGGAAATAAAAAAGTGTACTCTTTTTACAATTATCCGCTCGCCGAAATACCCAAGACCGATCTGATCATTCCACAGCAGCATATTGATCTGGCACCCTTGGGGCGGTTGAGCGCACAGTTATTTTCGCAATGTATTCAATGTCATGGAGGAGGATCGTCAGCCGCAGCAGGACTGTATCTCACTCCGGACAGCGTTTATAAATACCTTGTAAACCACGTAGCCAAAAATTCTATCAAAAACAGGGTGACTCCTTACAGTACCGGCAATAGCTTCCTGATGGATGTATTGCAAACCAAAAATGTGGTTAAGTACAATCACACTGACATAAGCACATTAAACGCAGAAGACATTACCCTGACCGAAGCCTGGATTATGTCCGGAGCAAAGAATAACAATTAAGACAACGATAGCTCTATGTATTCAAATTCATATATAAAAAAGAAAGCGGAAGAAAGCGTACCGAAGCCGAACGAGACGGCATGGGTACAAAATGAAACAATGGCTTACAAAAGGATAGCCTGGACTGAGCCGATGGCAGAAGTAAATCTGGCTATATTTGGCAGTGGACAAAGCGGAACAGAATTTCATGCCACCATTGAACTAACCGATACAGCAGCCGATACGGAAACGCAGTTCAAAGCTGTGGAAACAGCTATTGAACGGTTGCAAATAGAAACAGAGCTGTTGCAACACGCTAGTCCGGTATTCAAACGTTACTTTGTAAGCGACGCTATTAATCAGGCACATTTACTGCCCGAAAACAAAGACATAGCCGTTTCGGTAGTACAACAACCTCCACTCAACGGTACGAAAGTTAGCGTATGGATGTATTGGGTGAAAAGTAGCTGGGTGTCGACAGTGAAGCCAGGTACCGTTTGCCTGGAACGCCCTTCATTCCGCCATTTATATACGACACAAATGCACAGTCGTCAGAAAAATGAAGTGGTCGAAACCTACTTCATTTTTGATAATTACACCGAAATGCTCACAGCACGTCATTGTACACTGAAAGATAACTGCATCCGAACATGGATTTATGTACAAGGCGTGGATATCCATTATGAAAAAATGGTAACGGCACGTAAAACCTATTTTGACCGCGAAGATCTGACCGACAGAACACATTATATTGCCAGTACGGGCATCGAAGGAAAATACAAATACCCCGACTCCATTATACTGATGGATGCATACAGTATTGAAGGTATCAAAAAGGAACAGATCACCTATTTGCAGGGCTTATCGCATCTGAATCCCACCATAGAATATGGTGTGACTTTTGAGCGGGCAACAGCAGTTGACTATGCCGACCGCCGTCATATCTACGTGTCGGGAACAGCGAGCATTAATAATAAAGGACAAATTGTACATCCGCTTTGTATTGAGAAACAGATTGAACGAACATTTGAAAACATCCGCGTACTACTCGCCGAGACTCAAGCCGCGATGACAGATATAGCCCAAATGATTGTTTACCTACGCGACACTGCCGACTATCAATTGGTAAACGAATATATAAGCATCCACTATCCTCAAACGCCGAAGGTGATCGTGTGGGCTCCGGTATGCCGTCCGGGCTGGCTTATTGAGATTGAATGTATTGCCATAAAAGCCATAAAAAATAACCGATTCGACCCATTTTGAAAAAATGATGCACACTAAGATGGTGTTTGAAAAACTGATGAAATCCATGGCGTTTTATGTTCTTACAGCGCTCATGCTGGTGATGGGATCGGCTACCTTGCTGGAGAAAAGTCGCGGAAGCGGATATGCATACGATCATATTTACGGGAGTTGGTGGTTTATAATGCTCTGGGCATTGCTGGTTGTGCTGGTTTGTATTGGTCTTATTAAAGGAAAAACATACCGGAATCCGTCCTTGTTCCTGCTGCATATTTCATTTATTGTCATGCTGGCTGGTGCACTTTGTACCCGCCTGTTCTCGCTACAGGGTTATGTCATTTTGCAGAACAACGCACCGACCAGCATCTTAAAGACCGACGAACAATTGCAGCAACTTCCCTTCTCGTTACAACTGGATACCTTTTATGTGGAGCTTTATCCGGGGACTGACTCTCCGGCCGATTACGTAACACATTTTACTATTACAAACACTGCAGGTAAAAGCTATAAAGAGAAAGTTTCGATGAATAATATATGCTCACACGACGGTTATCGCTTTTATCAGTCGTCATACGGTCAAGACCAACAAACAAGTGTGCTGACAGTAAACAGAGACCAATGGGGAATTCCGCTCACCTATTCCGGCTATGCCCTATTTGTATTAGCTATGCTCTGGTATCTGCTTTCCCCCCGCAACGCATTCCGCCAGTTATTAGGGCACCCACTATTTAAAGCTGCCGGCATTTGTCTGCTTTTATTAATACCAGTAGGTACAAATGCTCAACTCAGAACCAAAGACAGCCTGTCGGTGAACCGTTCGCAGGCTGATCAGTTCGGGAGGTTATATATGCTGTACGAAGGACGCATCACATCCGTTTCGGTTTTTGCACGCGACTTTAGCCTCAAACTTACCGGCAAGCCCCGGTTTGGATACCTCACTGCCGAACAATTCCTGATGGGACTCCTCTTTTTTCCCGACCGGTGGCAACGGGTGGCTCTATTCGAAGTGAATGATCCTGCTTTGAGGCACGACCTGAATTCGCCCGAAGGAAAAGCAGCTATCTCCGATTTTTTTGATCAAACAGGAAGGTATAAGCTCCTAAACTATCGCAGCAGCATGGGACCGATGCATGCCAGATCACCCCTACAGAAAGAGTTGGAAAAGCTAAATGACAAAATACAACTCATCAACATGCTACACAGCGGAGTGCTGATGCAGCTCTTCCCCTTAAGAACATCTGTTGCCACAGTACAATGGGTACAGCCAACCCAAACACTTCCACGCAACACAACCGCAGGTGATAGCATCTTTGTGCGCACTGCACTCACATCCTATTATCTGGCTTTATCGGGCAACAGTGAACAACATGCAAGCGGCATACTCCAGCGCATCGACAGCTTTCAGCATAGTCAGGCCGGTGTGCTGCTACCATCTGCTCAAAAACGCGACATGGAGATTTTGTACCTCAAAGCCGGATTCAGCTCCTTATTATTCAAGATCAATCTTACACTCGGTATCATAGCGCTGTTAATCGTATTCCTCCCCACAGGATCAAAACGACCTTTCATGGAACGTATCCTGTTTTATCTACTCGTGTGCAGCCTGCTCACGCAGACCCTGTCCATAGCCCTCAGAGCCTGGATTGCCGGACACCTGCCACTGACCAACGGAGCTGAAACCATGTTGACGATAGCCTGGTGCGCCATGTTGGGTGGACTGCTTCTACGGCGCAAATTCTCGCTGATGATGACCTTCAGCTTTTTGCTTTCAGGTTTTGCATTGCTCGTAGCACATCTGGGCATGTCTAATCCCAAAATCACGCCCCTGATGCCTGTATTGTCCTCGCCACTATTAAGCATACATGTTTCTGTTATTATGCTCGCCTATACCTTACTGGCCTTTGTAGCTCTCAACAGCCTGATGACACTCATCTCACTCCTATCAGCCCGCTGCGAAGCCTACATGCAGGCGATACTTCTACTGGAGCGTAACCGGATATTCGGTTTACTCTGTTTATATCCGGCTATATTATTGCTCGGATCAGGTATATTTATCGGAGCTGTATGGGCCAATGTGTCGTGGGGCCGATACTGGAGTTGGGATCCCAAGGAAGTATGGGCACTTATCACCTTTATGCTTTATGCTCTGTCACTTCACCGGCATATAAGCTGCATGGAGCATCGCTTTTGGTTTCATGTTTTTGGTCTGCTTGCTTTTTACACCGTACTTATGACCTATTTCGGGGTCAATTATGTATTGGGAGGAATGCACAGTTATGCGGGCGAAATGGACTTAACCGACACATGGATTGCTGTTGTTTTATCCATACTAATGCTTCTTTTACTCATTGTCTTTTCGTTCCGGAAATACAAAAAAATATGTGTTTGAATACATAAAGAATGCCCCTGATTGATAGTATCCGATTCTCTTTATCTACGGATTACATTCGGGATGATGGAAGGTTGGCTTCAACATCTTATCAAGTTAGCATAAAGCCAGCCATAACAAACTCCTTTTCCAATACTATCTGATCCTATACTGATATAATACTGATATAATACTGATCCTATACTCACGTTATACAGGTTTTATACTGTATTTTTTTAAGAATCACGATCATTATGTTGTCTTAATCTAGTCACTCAGCAGACAGATGATCAAATATTTTATCTTCAAATAGTGTAGCTACTTCTTTGTCATTCCACTATTAATGGTATCTAACGAAGCAATAGGGTACTGACACAATAAGCTTGCTTACCTCCCTAAAACGATCTTTTTTAAGTAAGATGATCTTCAAGTTTTATGAAGTTCTTTGATATGGCATAGAGTGTCAAACCCGGCAGGCTTTTTATACCCGTTTTTTCCACCAGGTTTTTGCGATGACTGACAACCGTATGGACGCTGATACTGAGTTTATCTGCAATTTCTTTGCTCGACAACCCTCTTGTGAGAAGCATCAGTACCTCTATTTCCCGTTCGGATAAATCCTTATTATGGTTTGCATCACAGCTATATCGGCTATGCAGGTTATTAATCCGTTGTATGATTTGTTCCGGAGCATCGGTTATAGAAATCGTATCATCAAGCTTCATCAACAGCTCACTATCATAAAAACAATAAACTAAACCAATCCAGACTGTGTCGGGGAAATTCTTTTTTATCTTCAAAAAAGAATTAACCTTATTTTGAATAATAGCGGGATTCAGAATAACAACGCTAAACTTTAGGTTCAATCCATTAGTTAGCTCAGACAAATCGGACAATCTATACAGACAATAATGATCTTCCGATTTCAATAACATATTAGAGAATCCTTCATAAATTATCTGAGAAGGTTCAATAACGGCAATGTTTATTCTACATCTACTCATCTCTTCAATTTATTTTCAATTTCCTCAATCAAAGGTAACAGAATCACCTCTTCAATGATGGAATGGATATTTAAGTTTCGTTCAAGCTCAAATAAAGCCGAGAGAAGTTTCCGTCTCAGGATATAATCCTTATTTAAAGAAATATGTTTCAGCAGCAGATTTTTCAAGTCCGACAATTTGGTTTCAATATCTGTATGGTGTACTCGGTATTCATTCGATGAGAAAACGCACTTTTTAATATCGACTTTTTGTTCCGACAATTGCTTAAAATAAGGGAAAGCCACTTTATCTTCATAATCCAGATGCTCTAAGACCTCATTAAAATAGTCATTAAAAAAGACCTCTACTCTTTTCACATCGCTTGAATTCTGATGATTGTATAACTGATTAATATATTGCTTAATCTCCGGATATTTATCGTTCTTATAATAGTTATGACTATTCTTCAAAAACTTAATGATCACCTGAACATCCAGATCGGTACCCATCACTTCCTGCAAATTCGGATGGAAATCATTGTACAGATTACTGAAAATTAAAAAAACGTCCAGATCTATCTTATTTTTCCGGCAGAGCTCTTGAACCGTCATATCATTAACCGCATGATCTATTTCAAAATACTCCATCAGCAACAATAAAGATGGATTTTCATTGATCAAGTCCAACATTCGCATGGATGGCTTGATATAAGTTTTGTGAGTTTGATACATATATTTCTTGGAATTCAGGATTAACCTCTCTGCATTTATCTGCAAAAGAACTGTGACTTTTTATCGTTCGATATACAGATTAAGCAGTTGAAAAGATGTTATTAATTGTTAGCACAAAGTAACAAACAATACATTAAGCACACAATCATCATTAATAGGGATTTATAGATGCCCTACTGCTTACAAATAAGGACACAAAAAAGGTTTTGCCAAGACTAAGCCGGCAAAACCTTTATCATGTTGTGCCCAAAGGCATCTGCTAAGATTTATCAGAGTTTAAGCGCTATGCTTCACCACAGCCATATACGACAATTTGTTCTGTCTGCTCTGCTTCAACTTCAGATAGCGCTTGCATTGCAATATCCGATCGTAACCGAGCATAGTTCCCAGAATGAAGTCTTCCTCCGGAGTAAACTCATTAAGTTTTTTATCCCCTATCCGGCGCAATACATCCACACATTCTTTGTCGCCAAAAAACAGATTGATTTTGGAAGCAGTAACCTCCCGTACGATATGATCAATGTTTTGAGTCTGCAACTTATGCTCGGCCTCAGCCAGACAAGAAGCGTCGAGCGTATGCAGCACCAAATGCCGCAGCCCTTTTTTGTATTCGTAAATATGATGAACCAATACCTTCATACTAAATTAAATGATGATTTAATACTGCCTGCTATTTTTCTCGTTGATTGCTCTTCCTATAGCAAGCTTATTCAACATTATTATTGAAAATCAGGCAATATAGCCGCCACCCAAGAAGCTAGACGGGCATCGGTTTTGTCGTATTCATTATCTTCATCCAACGCCAGGCCAACAAACTTGCCGCCCTCTTCAGCCCGCGACGATTCATAGTCGTAACCATCGGCAGCCACCGCCCCAACTATACGACAACCCTTATCTTTGACGACCTCGTATAAAATTCCCATACCGTCAACAAAAGTATCGGAATACGAAGATGAGTCGCCAAGCCCAAAAAGAGCTATGGTTTTATCTTTTAAATCCAGCGCCTGCAGCTTAGGTAAAAACGAGTCCCAGTCGTCCTGCAAATCGCCGCTGCCCCAAGTAGAGGTTCCTAAAATTAAATTGCTTTGGGCTTCTATATCGGTAATTTTGATTTTAGCCACATCCAATAAGGTTACCTGAGCCTCTCCCAGCTGCTTTGCCAACTTAGCAGCCACCCCTTGGGTATTTCCACCCGATGATCCGTAAATAATTGCTATCGGTTTCATTTTGTTTTGAAATTAAAGTTATTTGAATTTATATTATCTATTAAAAAATCCAACATGTAAATGTCGGTAGTATCGAAATTGGAATGTACCATATTCATGCGAATCAGAAGTTTCACACATACACTTTCTATTCATAATCAGTCATTTACAGTATGGAATACATACCAATAGAAAATGAAAAACCATACGACCAATTCCCCTAGGGGATAAACAGCGTAAAATGGGAATGCCCTACGGACAAGTTTTTCAACTATTGACTAAATGAACTTAATACCTTAATGGTTAATAATTGATTGTTAGTAATTATTCAACCCACTTCGGGGTTGGAGTTATATCTTGATTATCCTCCCCCGGTTGCACTTCGCTTACCGGCGGTTATGCACATTTAGCCACTTCGTGGCTAAAAAAGTCTTTTTGCTGACTCCTTACAAGAGCATCCGCAGGTGCTTTTTAATTGAGAAAAACAAAAAAGTCCAACAGGGTTGTGCTCATATACTGCTTAAACGAGCATTCGGGTTGCGACATGCTCAGCAAGCTTTTAAGCTCATGCAATTCATCGGCATGAAACATCATGTTGATGTTTTGATAGCCGATTGGCACCATTATTTTACGCGTATAACTCGAGTTCCGGTTTGTATATTCCCACCTGGCTCCATCCAGACTCTTGATGTAGTCGGCAAAATGCTTATACTGTTCGTCCGTAAAGTTGAAGTTCAGGTTTTTAAATTCCACATGAATTAAATTACATTTAAAGCATTTGAATATCTTCCCATGCAGCGTTTGACCTACTACGATTTGTTTTATATTTTCCATTCCGGTTGTTTGTTTAAATCAACATTGCAAAAGTAGCCCACACCCACAAGGCGGGCAATCCCTACAAATAATGAATATTCTGCCCGGCGTAACAATATGTACTGAGAGCAACCCCACCTAAAACAAAAGCAGCGACTCATTGCTGAATCGCTGCCTGTGTGAAAGAGTCCTTTCGGTTTAAGAAACAAAAGCCTAGAGATTAACCGGAACTATAAGTTTAAAACTAATATTGCGCCCCATATTATAAACCCCGACCCTACCGGTGACATAATTTTCGGCTTCGTATTTCAGTCGGCTCAGGTGACTTTGATAAGCCACATCGGCCAGATTTGTGCCGCTTATATAAATGCTACATAAAGTGCGCTTGCTCCAAACCACGTCTGTACCAATGCCGGCATTCAGCAGTGTATAAGCATCGGTAGGAGTTTCCGTTCCATAAGCCGAATAAACATGATTCTGTTTAAAATCATGTTCCAGACCAAACGACACATAGGTGTTTTTCAACGATTTGATTGTATGATTCAAATCAACCCTGATGTCCGAAGTCCATTTGGGAGCAGGCGTAAACGGCAGATAACGAGTCGAATCGGATTGATTCTTTAACTCCGAATACACATACGAAAAACTGTTTTCGAAATGCAACCAATCCAACGGATGTGGATGAATATCCAGATAAGCCTCGCCACCAAACAGCAATGCATTGCCCGAATCAAACTTGTAAGTAGAATAGCCGCTTTGAATAGAATCTCCACCATTCACACTATTGATTTTGTGCGAATAAATGTAGTTCCGGATGTTGTTGGCAAACAGATTGACCTTAGCCGTTACATGTTCGGTATTGTAGCCCAACTCGTAATCCAGCTGAAGACTGTGCTCCGACTTTAAGCCTGAATTTCCAATCTCGTAACGTACCGTTCCATCGTGTACCCCATTCGAAGCCAGCTCACCAATGCTTGGTGCCCGGAAACCCTGAGAGAGATTCAATTTGGTAATCCAGTTGTCGTTCAGCTGCAGACTGGCTCCTATACTTCCGCTTACACCTTTGAAATCTTTCGAAAAAGCAAAGAAGCGCTGTGTAGCCGTAGGATCAGAAGCTGTCGTTTTAGCATCGTTGGCATCCAGATAAAGAGACTTTCCGGTTTCAGACCGGTTATCGAAACGTAGCCCGCCGCTGATATCCAACTTACCTATTGTTTTTTTAGCCACTGCAAATGCCCCTATATCAAACAAGCCATACTCCGGCACCAGAAACTCGGTTCCTTTATTCAACGAGCGTTGACCCATACCGCTTACACCAAACGAAAAACTGTAGCCATTCCGTTCGGCCGATTGGTAATGCACATCATAATTTACCGTGTGAAGCTGAAAGTACAAGCCATAATTATTGGGAGTGAGCACATCGGCAAATTCCTGTCTGCGATTTTGCTGATACCCTAAACTGGCTTTCAGACTTCCGTCGCCCAACAAGATATTGTTATTCCACACAGCTTTGTAATGATAAACCTGCTGATAAGGCATCTGATGACTATACGAAGTAAGATCATTATGCGTTGCTATAGCACTACCTACCGTACCATCAGGGAGTACGACGTCTTTCGTAAATTTACCCGAAAGACTATCCCTGTTACCTTCCACAATACCCGGAGTCAGATGATACATGCTAAGAGTCAGGTGCGAATATCCCCACCAGTTACTTATACCCAACAAAGCAGAAGCGGCGTTTTCCTTAAAACCGGAACCGTACACATACCCGTCATACTTGTTCTGATAAGCATGAGCCTCTTTACCACTATAACGCAAATCCCATACAAAGGTCTTTTTATGTCCGGCATAGTCCAGCGAGTAAGCCATAAGCCCGTTGTTAGTCTGATAATTTACACTGGCATTGAGCTGCACTTTACCCTGAGGTAATATGGGTGCCGAGAAAAAACTGATCACCCCTGCCATGGCATCAGAACCATACAGTAAACTGGCCGGTCCCTTCAATATCTCGGCCCGGTTCACCTGATTTTCATCAATCTCAATTCCGTGCTCGTCGCCCCATTGCTGACCTTCCTGACGCACTCCGTCATTCACAACTACTACCCGGTTATAACCCAAACCACGAATCACCGGCTTGGAAATACCACCTCCGGTTGTAATTTGCGACACACCCGGCTGCGAACTCAGTGCATCAATAATATTGGTGGATGGATGTTGTTGCAAATCTGTCAATGAGACGATACTCACCGGCGTTGGTGTTTTAGTTAGTTGCGAAGTGATTGCTTGTCCCGTCACCGTCACTTCTGCAATTTCAGTGACCGACTCCTTCATTACATAATCTTTATGCGTCGTCGAGGACAAATCAATAACCTCCGAAATCATTTTGTAACCCACCGAATTAATTTGAACAGATAGTCTGTGTTTGGGTAAGTTGTCTATTTGATAAAAGCCCTGTGCATCGGTGGATGCTCCGGTTTTCAGTTCCGGCAAATAAATATTGACGCCTATTATTGGTTCTCCGTTTTTGTCGGTTATTTTGCCTTGCAAGCTCGTTTGTGAACCCTCGGTAACATCTGCCGCGACATTTAAAGCCACGACAAATAAGAGAAGAAATATAAATATCTTTTTCATTCCTGTTTTCTTTTTTGAATTTATTCAGCACATCTGCTTTCTGAACCAGAAATCAGCCGGCTTCCATCAACCATTGCATCGGTACAGTTAAATATAAACCATATCCTCAAAAAAGCATCGGAACGCAGGAGTTTACCGCCGGGACTCCTTTTTACTTTCAAAGGAAGACCTTAACCATAAACCAGACTTAGAATTGCAGAATAACTGAATCTGTTTTTAGATGTTTGTGAAATGTAGTTGTAATAATGAATGTTGCAGATATTGCCCGGCAAGGAACGACGTATTCCGCAGGCACAATCTTTATGTTAGTTCGAAATGCTCAGTTGCAAACAACTGCTGAGTTGCGTGCACAATGAACCGGAGAACAACAATGCAATCAATAAAAAAGAGAAAGTTTACATTACAGGAGGACCCCGTAACAGAAAATGGTGTGAGCTTTGTTTAATGATGCCATCAATGATGCGCGGCGTAATCTCACGTGCAAAACTTACATCAGCCTTGGGAACATGAACCGGTGATTGAGGAATAAAAGAGCAAAACTCAAAATTACAAACGGAACAATCGTGGTGTGTATTGGTGATCACACCAAAATCCGATTGAACTTTTAATGTCTCTGCCCGGTCGTGACTAACAAATAAAATATGCACCGGCTTTACGAGCAGGGAACCCAGTAGTACTGCCGAAAAAAGCAGTGCTACAAATGCATGAACTTTACGTTTTATAAATTGAGACATTTTAATTATTGAACCGCAAAATTACAAAGAATAAAGTTGCGACATTTGTAAAACTTGTCAAAAATACCATACAAATATGTATTCGTTCCAATAAACAAGCTTTCATGAGAATATGTTCAGCAATAACAAGAAGTTTTCACGATCCGGCTATCAGGTATCATGACTGATGTTAGTACAGCACACAAAACAAAAACTGGTCATGCAAAACAAGATTCATATCCTTTTGCATGACCAGCACCATCCACAACACAATTATTTATTAATACCTAAAATCTTCTGCTTTCAAATATACCTGATAAACTTTTATCATTCCCGGAAAACCCTTTTCGGCACGTGGCAAATACCTAAACCCTGTTACCTGATAGTTCTTTCCTAAATCAATAACGATCTGATGCGGATAAGCCGTATTGTCAACCGTCATCCAATATGTGGACTCCTGCAAATCAAATATCTTGTCTCCACTATAATTTCCGCTGCGTATTTCTTCGCTGTCTGCGTATCGTATCTTCCAATCAGTGCGGGGAATAGGATTACCATTCTGATCGAGTATATCCATTTCGGCAACAGCAGCCACATTTGTTTCGTCCTGTGCATTGAGTGCATCCAGACAGAAAAATCTTGTTTCCTGCGATTGTTCCCATTTCACTTCTTGCCAACCGTTTCCGGGTTTAAACGTTCCGGTTATTACCGGTTTTTCGGCAGATAAATTCAGTTTCTCGCCATCCTTACGATGTACAGTAGGCGTCTTTACGCGCAACATATCCAGAATTGGCTCCTTCAATCCCTGAATAGTGGCATCTTCAGGTCCTTTCATATCTAATACGATAATTTCATTCAGGCCTTTTTTCAACCAGCATCCCGGCATGTAGAGAGTTTGTTGAGGACCAATTTCCCAAAACCGTCCCATAGCATGTCCGTTCACCCATACCAGACCTTTTCCCCATGTGCGCATATCCAGAAACGTATCTCCGGTTTTATCCAGGTTGAATGTAGCTTTGTAATAAGCCGGACCTTTGAATTTTGCCAGGCTGACGTATTTTTTATTTTCAAGGAAACTATTATCATCAACAGGGAAGTTGTAAACCGTCCATTTACCGAGTTTGATCACGCTCTTACCCGCAGGCAATAGTTCCACCTTTTCGGTGATACCCTTTCTATCGTGTATGGATTTATCGAAGTTGACACGTCCCATGGCCTCTACCAAAATATCCAATCGGGCACCTTTGCGTACTGGAGGAAGTTTAGCAGTAAACTGTCCCAACCTTCTGTCCAATCGTGCTATCAGTTTTCCGTTTACAAATACCTGTGCCCAGTCGTGCACCTCTGTAATTTTGATCTCTGTCGAATCCTTCAGCTCCGGCAAAGTAGTACGATAGAGAATCTGTCCCCAACCCTGATCGAATTGTTCCATCGGTTGAATGTCGTCGGTAAATTTAGGCTTTGGCAGATTATCGAACAACGGAGCTACTTTATTGAACTTGATAGCCGGAATAGCAATAACCGGTTTAGCAGCGGGTACATCCGGCAACTTGTAGTCCTGTGGTTCGTACTGTTTCAACAAATCACGTAAAAGAGTATATTTAGGTGTTATCCAACCAGCCTCACTGATGGGGGCATCGTAATCGTAAGAAGAACACATGGTGGAATAAGCAGGATTATTGGCGCCTCCCCACCATCCGAAAGTGGTACCACCATGAGTCATGTAAAGACTGAAGGAAATATTTCTGTCCAACATATCCTTGATGCCTTGCACCATATCCTTAGCCGGACGGGTTTCATGTTTACGTCCCCAATGATCAAACCATCCGCTCCAAAATTCGCTACACATCAGCGGGGTGTTGGGTCGAAGTTCTTTCAGCTTTTTAAATTGTTCGTCAATATTCGCACCTGTTCCGAAGTTGACAGTCCAGAGCAAATCATCAAGGGCATTGTGTGTAAAGTTACTGCTCCAGTCGCATTGAAATAAAGAGACTTTATTGAAACCAGAGGCTTTTACCAAGTCGCGGATAGCCGATATATAGGGTTTATCAGTACCATAAGATCCGTATTCATTCTCAACTTGCACCATAATGATGTTTCCTCCGTTAGCAAGTTGCAACGGGCTAAGCTGTTTTCCTACTTCATTCATGAAAATACCCACCCGTTTCATAAAATAAGGATCGAGTGTCCGGAGTTTTACATCTTTCTTTTTAAGCAACCACCAGGGCAGACCGCCCATTTCCCACTCTGCACACACATAAGGGCCGGGGCGTACAATCACATACATTCCATATTTCTGTGCTAGTTTACAGAAAGCAGCAATATCGTTTTGATCTTTGAAGTTGAATTGACCTTCATGCTGTTCGTGAATATTCCAAAACACGTACACGCAAAGCGTATTCATCCCTAAAGCCTTGCACATTTGTATACGATGTTCCCAGTAAGGACGAGGAATACGGGTATAGTGCACCTCAGCCGCTTTGATAACAAAAGGCTTTCCGTTTAAAAGAAAGGTTTTATCACCTGCCGAAAATGTCTCCGGATTAGTTTCCGCTTGTATATTTCCATAATGAATAAAAAGCGATAGAAGTAATAACAAGATAATTCTGTTTCTCATGCTCTATTGAATAATAATTTCTCCGTTGCAAAATTAAGCAAACAGAGACATTACAAAGCGATAGATTTCATTCAAAAACAATCCGAAATAAAGCAATATCTTAATTAAAATCTATTCTGATGTCAGTTTCTTCAAATAATCAGTTGGAACCAACCCAAACTCATCTTTAAAACATTGGCGAAAATAGCCGGGGCTATTCATCCCAATTTTAAATGCTATTTCCGATATACTATACTTGCCCTCAAGCAAAAATCGTTCGGCATACTTCATTTTGATCTTACGTATATATTCGTTAGTCGACAATCCGGTAAGAGCTTTCATCTTTCGATATAGAGTTGAATTACTCATATACATATTTTCGGAAAGATAGCTTATATCAATCTTATCGGACGAAAGTCTGTCTTCGATTAACCGATCAATTTTTTCAATAAATTCGAAGTCCAGTTTATTCAGAGCATCGGTAATCATTGTCCGTTTGTCATCAAGATTGGAAACGGGAGTAGTACTGCTCTTTTCAAATAAGCGTTTCCGCTGTTCCAATAAATTCTGAATTCTGCTAAACAGTAAAGATGCACTAAACGGTTTAGTCAGGTAAGAATCTGCCCCAGCCTGATAGCCTTCTTCTTTATCTTGCAAAGAGTCTTTAGCAGTAAGCAGAATAATCGGGATATGACTGGTTCGCACATCCTCTTTTAGTTTTCGACACAACTGAATTCCACTCATTCCGGGCATCATAATGTCACTTACGACAATATCCGGAATGCATTCAAACGCCTGCTCCAATCCTTGTTTTCCATTTTCCGCTGTTCTGACATCAAACTCTTCTTTAAAAGCATCTGCAATATAATCGCGAATATCCTGATTATCTTCAATCACCAACAAGATAGGATTGCCACTATCGTTCGATTCAATGTTCTCATCTTGATTTACATCGGCCGGATCGCTTTCATATGTTATCATATCGTCCAAATCGGCATGCAATTTATCCGGATAACTGTTGTCAACCAACAGACGGAAATAAAATGAACTTCCTGTATTCAGGCTACTTTCGACCCAGATTTCTCCTTCATGTAAAGAAACAAGACTTTTGACTAATGCTAATCCAATGCCGGTACCTGATGCCTGATGTTCTCCTTTCTCCTGATAATAGCGATCAAAGATATGAGGAAGAGCTTCGGCAGATATGCCGTAGCCTGTATCAGATATTTTCATCTCTATATAATTGACCCCATCTTTTTGTTTTTGATAAATACTAATGACTATCTCTCCTTTCTCTGTATATTTTGAAGCATTGGATATGAGATTATCAAGAATAATTGTAACTATTTCTTTATCATAATACATCAGAAGGGTTTCTTGTTCGGACTCTATCCTGATCCTGACTTCGTTTTTTTGATTTAGTTCTTTGTACTTCAAGCCCACCTCATAGACTGTAGCTACAATATTTCCACGGCTTACACATATTTTTTTGTTCTGTGTTTCCGTTTTTCTGAATTCGAGAATCTGATTAATCAGGTTGAAAAGTCGTAGAGCACTTTGATGAATTATAGAGATTTTACGCTGATCCTTTGTGGATAGAGAATTGCTTTTCAACAAATCTTCCAGCGGACCCAATATAAGCGTAAGCGGGGTTCGCAGCTCATGCGTAATATTCGTAAAAAAGCGCAAACGCTCATTGTTGAGTTCCTGCTCATGCTCATGATTTATTTTTTCTGAAGCATAGAGATATTCTAAATTTACCTTACGCCTGTAAGCGCGCAAAAGACCAATCAACACACCAATGGCAACCAACAGATAGAAGAATTCGGCCCACCATGTACGCCATAACGGTGGAGTGATTTCTAAAACGCGATCTGATATATTTTTCGACCACTCTTGGTTTCGGATACGCGCCTTTACCCGAAGATGGTATTTCCCAGACGGAACGTTTCGAAAAGCAATTGTATTATCACTTACAGTATACCATTTATCATCCAATCCCTCAAGCATGTAGGCATATTCAACCTGATCGCTCAACGCATAATTTTGAACATTAAATGTGATGCTGAAATTATTCTGTGTATAATTCAGTTTAATTTTCTTTTCTGATGTTAGTGCTACTTCCGTTTCACTATTTCCTGAATTAGTTAATGACCCGAAGATCTTCATCCCTGTTATAATCACTGGCGGAGCATCCCGTTTAGTCAACACTTGCTCCGGATTAAAATAGCAAATACCGTTATTGGAACCAAAGTAGAGTATACCATCGCGTTGCATTGTTACACATCCGCTGGCAAAGCTTCCAACAGGAACATTGTCACGGTGATCATAATTACTAAATTGATCCAATCCATCCATTAAACAACTAATACCTTTGTTGGTACTAATCCATATATTTCCATGCCTGTCCTCCGAAATAGCCCGAATATGTACATTATTCAGCACACTATTCCAACCATACAGTCTATACTTCCAGCTTTTTACAGACGAAAAACAAACCAGTCCTTCCCCTGTTGCCACCCACACGCGTTTTTTTCTATCTTCATACACTTGATTTATTGTATTTGACGGAAAATGGTTATCTATATTAAACATACGGATAAACTTGAATTCAGCATTGTAAATTCCAACGCCTCCTCCAAATGTTCCGACCCAGACACGTCCCTGTGAATCTTTCAGGATACTTCTTACAAGATTATTCGTTAATCCGTAATGGCTATTAATTCTCTGATTATCCAGGCTAGCTTTATAAATTCCTTCACTAGTACTGATCCATACTTGATGCTCGTTGTCTTCAAAGAATGAGCGCACATCCGCGTTTCTCTTTTCTGTTGGGAATATCTGACGAAATCTCCCTGTATGCATATCATAGTAATATGCCCCTCCATTAAAAATCCCAAACCAGAGATTTCCACGCGAATCGCAAAAAGAAGCCTGAATTGAATTTGAACTAATATCGCCCGTTTCCTTTTTATAGATCCGTATACGTTTACCTTTATCAAAAACATTAATACCACCTCCGTCTGTTCCGACCCAAAGCTTGCCACTTTTATCAACACAAGCGCTGATGGCAGCTTTCGCATTCAAACTCCCGAGAGAAGATTGCACGGAAGAATAACTAAGCGTACTAAATAAAGAGGATCCGTGACTGAGAAAGTTCACTCCTCCTCCCCACAATCCGGCCCATATATTTTTATAAGAGTCCTGATAAATGCATCGAACACTCGGACTTGCCAAACTATATTTATCATCACCTTCTTTTATGTATTGAAACCGAATCTGCTGAGGTAATAAAAACAAATGCTGAGATAAATCTAGAATGGCAATTCCACCAAATTCGGTTGCCACCCATAGTTTACTGTCTTCAAATTGCCGAATATCAAATATTGAATTTGACAATGTACCGCTACTGTGGGCAAATGAAATGAAATTTTCACTCACAGGGTCAAACAAGGCCAAGCCCTTATCTGTCCCAACCCAAATGTTACCTATTTTATCCTTATATACACAATGAACATCATCGCCCGGCAAGGAATTTTTAAGAAGCGGATTATGTCTAAAATTTCTCGCCCGTCTTTCGTTAGTATTAAGAATGCTGAACCCTTCGTGTACATGGCCTACATATAACATTCCATTACCTCCGTCAACGACACTCCAAATATGGTTACTGGCCAAACCAACCACTGTTTGTTGATTGTAATGAACGAATTGTTGTGTTTTCTTATTAAAATAGTCAACGCCTTTCCAATACGTAGTAATCCATAAATTTCCATCAACTGCCGGCTGTACATTCGTTATATCATTAGTGACTAAGCTATGAGAATCCTTTGGATCATGTAAGTAAAATCGAAAAGTATCATGAATATAGTCATAAGCATTCAAACCTGAACGTTGAGTTCCTATCCACAGAATTGAGTCAACTGGGTCATCAAGCAAACAGTTCAATTCATTGCCCGTAATACCCCGCTGAGTTCCCTCTTCTTTATAGTAAGAGATAAAGCGAGATCCATCAAATCTATTCAGACCTTCCTCCGTTGCGAACCATAAAAATCCAGCTTTATCCTGAGCAATGCTAACAACAAAGTTGTTTGACAATCCTTTTTCCATACTTAGCTGTTTGACAGCATAAGGCTGCACAAATGCCAATACAGGCAAAAAAATCAGCAAAAGCAAACAGTTTCGTTTCATAATATCGTTGACTTTATCTTGTTTATCAATTACGACAAAGATAAAAATAAAATCTCTCTTATTTAGGCCACTGAACAATCTCTGCATAATTTACGACCCTTTATGCACGATTTGCATACGTTGCTTAAAGAAAGTATATTCTATTTTTGCAGCCGTAGTTCTACTTCTGATACTACATGAATTTATTCAATACAGATATTAATTATAAATCTAAAAAACAGATTACTTATTATGAATTATCATCAGATTAAGTTATTGCGCCCGGCCTTATTATGGGCTTTTCTTGCAACACTCTTTCTTAGTACCGGGTGTAGCAACAACGATTTTCCGAATGTAGACGGAAAAAATCCTATCATTTCATTAACAACTGAACACATCCAAACAGAACTAGGACGACAATTCTCAATTGGAGGTAAAGTCACAGACAACGATGGGCTCCAAACCATCACACTACAAAATTCAGATCTATCGCTGAACAAGACGATCAATTTGCTTGAAATTTACGGAAAACCTGTAAACTCTTACGATTTAAGCTACAATTATCTAACCGTAAAATCACTAGTTGGAAATGATTTTCCTATCAAAGTAACAGCTACTGATGTAGGTGGACGCACAACCGAAGCAACTCTACTGGTTACAATGGATGGTGATTTCACAGCTCCTACATTTACTATCGCTCCAGATACTGCGATCACGGTATTGATAAAAAGCCAAACAATTCTGAAGGTGCATCTTTTAGCCAACGATAATAAAGCACTGAATTATCTGAAAATTGTAGTTCCAGAACTCAATATATCGGACAGTATTCCGGTTGGAAGTGTAAAAGAATTGGAAACAATCAAAGCTTACACATTCCCTTCAACGACTGCCAAGTATAAAATGACCGTGACTGCAGTAGACAAGTTTGCAAACAAGGTAGTACGAAATAGCACTATTAGTGTATCACAGATGCCTGATTTTGCAAAAATGTATTTGACTGATGTTACTGACGTAAAGCAACTGACCAGCGATTTATTCGGTGTACCTATGCTAGTCGAACACACTGGACCATACCAGTACAGAGCTCGTTATTATTCTGAAGCTGCCAATACGAAGGTTCGTTTCATTCCTCAAAAAACGGATTTTTCTCCGATTTGTTTCGGTATCAATCCCGACAATACGAATGTATTGACAGATGAACCCGATTACTCGCAACCAATTATTCTTCCAGCAAAAGGATATTATGTTATCACCTTTAATACTCAAACAGGTGCATATAGCGTAAATCCATATGTACCAACAGATACTCCGTTAGCAATCGGCTCACCTATCAATTTGAACAACGGTAAACCTGAAGATGGAACTATGCCTTTTGAATTAGGTTTGGCTGGAAAAGGATTACCCGGAGTCGGTGAATGGAGCCCTTCTAATATTTTTCTGCTGACTCAGGACGCAAACAATAAGTTTCTTTTATACGGACAGATGAACCTGACTGCTGGTACAACAATAGAGTTTACCATTACTCCTCAACATCCATGGGGTTGGTGGATAGAACCTTTTTGGAGATTTGAAAATGGAGACGTTGATTCTGGCGAAAATGAGTATAACACAAAGAATACCGGTAAGAATATGACAAAAGTAACTGTGAAGAAAACCGGCAAATACATGTTTAAGTTTGATACCCATCTTCTACGTTCAAGATTATATCCAATTGATTAATGATTCAATACATAAAATGCCATAAAAACATGAAACAATATCTAATAATTTTATTATCATTCTTTACGCTAAGCATTTTTGCTCAGCAGGTAAAGTTGACAGGTAAAGTCACTTCAACAAGTGACAAACAACCGATGATCGCCCTTACAGTGACTGTTAAAGGTACCAATAACGGAACTATAACGGATTTAGATGGTAATTTTTCACTGAATAACGTTCAAAAAAACGCTACAATTGCTTTCTCTATGGTGGGCTATAAAACACAAGAGATCAAATTGAACGGACAAACCGTACTTAATGTTGAAATGACCGAGAATGTTGCAAACCTTGATGAGGTAGTAGTGATTGGTTACGGTTCTGTAAAAAAAGGTGACTTGACAAGTTCAATCTCTGCCATCAAAGGAGACGATTTAAAATCGATGAATTCGGGTAACGTTATGAATTCATTACAGGGTAAAATCAATGGTGTACAAATTAGTAATGCTGGAGGACCGGGTTCTACGCCTCGCGTAATCATTCGTGGAGTTTCTTCCATCAATGGTTCGGATCCTTTGTATGTTGTGGACGGAATGCCAGTTGGAACCAATATCAATTTCTTGAATCAGGATGATATTGAAAATATGCAAGTACTAAAAGACGCTTCGGCAGCAGCAATTTACGGTACTCGCGGAGCCAATGGAGTTATTTTAATTACAACTAAAAAAGGGAAAAAAGGGGCTACTAAGTTTACAGCATCAACTTCAGTAGGTTTTCAAACCCTGACAAAGCCCAAAATGGCCAAAGCTTCTGAATATGAAAAAGTATTTAAAGCAAGATATATTAACGATGGAAACGAACCGGTATACAACAGTAAGGACAATATCACTGATGCAGAAGGAACAGACTGGTGGAATCAAACAATGCGTTCTACAGCATTGATTCAAAATTACAATTTGGGATTTTCCGGAGGTACAGATAAACTTACATTCTCGTCTTCTATTGGCTACTTTAAGCAATTTGCTCAATACAACAAAGGCGACTGGCAAAAATTCACAGCCAGATTCAGCATGCAATATGACTTTAATAAAGTAGTCAAAGCAGGGATTGACTTTACACCCAAATACGAGAATTGGAACGATACTCCCGATTTAATGGGTTCAATCATGGCTATGGACCCAACAACTCCGGTAATGCGCCCTCAAAGTGAATGGACCGGCAATCAATACAGCAATTATAAACGCTCAAACAACAGTCAGGTATTGAATCCTGTAGCTAACATAGCACGTCAGGATGCAAAAAGTGATGAGTACGGATTGTTAGCTACACCGTTCGTAAGTGTTGAACCAATTAAAAATCTGATTATTCGTTCACAATTCGGTATGAATGCCCGTTTCCGATTGTCGGATACGTTTACTCCACAATTTTTTATTGACAACCTGGAACAAGCTCAGAATAGCACAGCCAAACGTAAAATGGAGAATTGGGTAGACTGGAACTGGACAAATACGGCTACTTATATGAAAACATTTAACAAGGAACATAATTTGAATGTGATGGCCGGTTATACTGTTGAACGTTTTCAGGACTATTGGTTGGAAGGTTCACGCGATAAAACTCCGTCAAATGACGAAACACTTCGTTATGTAAATGCTGGTACGCTCAATCAAAAAGCATCAGGCGTGAATGCGTACTCATCTTTAATCTCTTATTTGGGACGTGTAATGTACAACTATAATGATCGTTACTATTTAACTGCATCAATGCGTATGGATGGTTCGTCCAAATTTGTTGCCGGAAACAAGTACGCAACCTTCCCTGCTGCTTCAGTAGCATGGCGCGTAACAAGTGAAGATTTTATGAAAGATCAACATATCTTTGACAATTTGAAAGTCCGCGCTGGTTGGGGACGTGTAGGTAACCAAAATATCGATAACTCAGCTTATCAGTCAACCATCACTTCTTCCGATTATGTTTTTGGATCGGGAGCTAGCCGCGAAATAGGTACATCAGTCGGTTCAATCGGGAACACGAGAGTCAAATGGGAAACTGTGGAGGACTATGGTGTAGGAGTTGATCTGGGATTCTTAGGCAACAGATTAACTATTACAGCCGACTGGTTCAATAAAAAATCAAAAGACATGTTGATGCAAAAAGATAATCTTTTGGTTTTAGGTTACCCTATGTGGAACGGACAAATGTGGGAAAATGTCGGAAGTATGAAAGCAACCGGTTGGGAAGCCTCAGTAAACTGGGAAGATCGTAAAGGTAATTTTAGTTATGGTGTAGGCGTTAACCTTTCAGCAGTAAAGAATACAGCAGTTAAATTGCTCGGTGAACCGATGTATACAGGTAGTTTCAACGGAGATTATATTATTCGCAACGAAGAGGGAAAACAAATTAGTCAATTTTACGGATATGTTGCTGACGGTCTTTTCCAAAACCAAACAGAAGTAACTTCTTACACAGGAGAACATGGAGAAATACTTCAACCGAATGCAAAACCGGGTGATATTCGTTACAAAGACTTGAATCATGACGGGGTATTGAACGAAAAAGATAAAACATATATTGGTAATGCTTTCCCTGATTTGATGGTAGGTATTAACGGACACGTTTCTTACAAAAATTTTGATCTTGTGACCAACTTCTACGGAACTTTTGGAAACGATATATTTAACACCACCAAGGGTAAATATTCTGGAGTTGGTGGTGAGAATGTATATGCCGGAACATACAATAAAGCATGGCATGGTGAAGGTACAAGCAACGACATTCCTCGTTTGTCTGTAAATGATGCAAACATGAATTATAAACGTCCGTCCTCATTCTTTGTAGAAGATGGTTCATATCTTCGTTGTAAATTGTTGCAATTAGGATATACCTTACCGAAAAATATGATTAAAAGTGTAACCGTAAGATTATCATTTTCCGCACAGAACTTGTTTACCATTACTAAATATTCTGGAATGGATCCCGAAGCTGCAACAAACGGGTATAAGAATCAGGTAACTCAGGCAGGGATAGACTGGGCAGGATATCCTAATCCACGTACTTATCTTTTCGGATTAAATATGAATTTCTAAAATATGAAAAATATGAAAAAATATATAGCTAAACTTTCAATATGCGCCGCATTGATCTTAGCCCTTACCGGATGCTCGGATTTCTTAAATGAATCGGTAAAAGGACAGCAGGATTTGAGTGAATATTTCAAAACTGAGGACGAATGTAAACAACAGATCACCGGTTGTTACCAATCAATTTTCTATGATGACTGGTGGCAAATACAAAAGTTTTACATTATAGGTGACATGTGTACAGACGATATGTGGATGGGTAATACAACACAGGACCCGGGAGCTTATCGTGATTTGGCTCACTATACAGGTAACACATATTCTGCCAGTGATGGCTGTCAAAACTTTTGGCAATACCGCTACAAAGGTATTTTAAGATGTAATGTTGCTGTTGAGAGAATTCCGGGAGTTACTTTCCAAAATGAGTCTTTGAAGAAAAGATATATTGCAGAAGCTAAGTTTTTGAGAGCATTCCAATACTTTGACTTGCTAAAGAATTTTGGTGGCGTTCCGTTGGTATTGGAACTAAAAATGCCTAACGAAATACAAGGCGTTGCAAAAGCAACTGCTGAGGAAACATATGCTCAAATAGAAAAAGACTTGATAGATGCCATTGCTGACCTGCCGAATAAAAGCGGATATGATAGTAATGATTTAGGGCGTGCAACAAAAGGAGCTGCACAAGGATTACTCGCAAAAGTGTATCTGTATGAAGAAAAGTATACCGAAGCAGAAGATTTGTTGCAACAAATCACTTGCCGTGGAAAATACGCCGGAAACACACTGGAATATGCTCTGCTCTCTAACTTCGGAGATGTGTGGAGTATAGATCACAATAACAGTATTGAATCTCTTTTTGAAGTTCAAACAAACAGTGATATTACCTATAATCTGGGCGAACGTATTTCTGTCGTTTGTGGATCACGCGATGATTCTGGATGGTCATGGGGATTGCCAACCAGCAATTTGGAAAAAGCCTTTCTGGATGCAGGTGACAATGTGCGATTAAAGTGGACTATTATAAAGGACAAAGCAGATTCTGTTCCCGGAGACTCATACTGGACTAATGTAGCTAAAAAAGCTTATCCGGTAGCGGCAGACGAGCACAAATCCGGACGTGTTACACGCAAACTGTACATACCGGTAAGCAAACGTCCCACTCCTTACGATGCTCCTCACATCCCGTTAAACTACCGTTTACTTCGTTATGCAGATATATTATTAATGTATGCTGAAGTTGAAAATGCCTTAGGTCATGATGCCGAAGCACAATGGGGACTAAATAAAGTAAGAAGTCGCGTTGGCCTGCCTGATGTTCTGTCTACCGGTAAAACACTTCGTGACGCAATCAGATTGGAACGTCGTCTGGAATTAGCTCTGGAAGATAATCGGTTGTATGATTTGCGTCGTTGGAAAGATGACAATGGTAAAAAAGCAATTTGCAACGTTATGGGAGCAAACGGAACCTTTGTTATATATAATACTGTAACGTCTACAGACTCTTATGAAACTAAGAACCAAAAGGAAAATAGCAATAAAGGCGTTAATTTCAAAGAAGATCGAGATCAATTGTTTCCGATACCTTCTACTGAGGTAACGAAGTCAAATGGAAGTATCAAACAAAATTCCGGATATTAATAAATAAGGTAAATAAAAGTTGTGGTCAGGATAATATTTTTGGTTTTGGAATAAAGAATCAAGGGTATTATCCTGATATTTTTAAGGACAATCATAGGAAGTAAATCAGATTCTAAAGCTAACCGAAAAATGATTTTGGTGCTTTTATAAATACAATAATAGATTCTTTTAAATTGATCAATACAATGAAGAAAAAAAATATCCTTTTCGGACTCTCATGTGTGCTTGCATTGTGGTCATGCAGTGAAAACAAGCCATTTTCACCTGATTATACATTGCAGGTTGATGCCGACTCCACCATCAATGCAACCATTAATATGGCTACTGCCTATCAAACAATTGATGGTTTTGCGGCATCAGATGCGTGGACAATGGACTACATCGGTAAATTCTGGAATACTTCTGCAAAAACAGGAATTGCGAAATTACTATTCTCACAAAACATAAACTCTGGAGTTCCGGAGGGAATCGGACTGTCGATGTGGCGAGTGAATGTTGGTGGTGGTACAACAGAACAGGGTGATAATAGTGGTATAGATGACAAAACACGTAGAGCAGAGTGTTTCTTGACGGCTAATGGAACGTACGACTGGACCAAAGCTCAGGGACAACAATACTTCATGCAACAAGCAAAAGCCTACGGTTGTAATCAGTTTGTCCTTTTCAGTAATACTCCTCCGGTGTATTTTACCCGTAATGGTAAAGGATATTCAAACATGGGAGCTTACAGTAATTTAAAAGATGATAGCTATACCAAATTTGCGGACTTTCTATCGACTGTTGCGCTTCATTTCCAACAACAGGGATATGCAATTCCATTGATTAGTCCGGTAAATGAGCCACAATATAACTGGAGTAGTGGACAAGAAGGCAGCGGGTGGCAAAACAGTGAGGTAGCCAGATTGGCCAAAGAGCTGGACAAAAGCATGACTACAGCAGGATTGGACAATACAAAAATGCTACTTGCCGAAGCAGGTGCATGGAACTATCTTTACGAAACAGCAAGCGATGTAGGCCCGGCAAGAAGTAATGTAATCAATGATTTTTTCAATCAGAGTTCGCAAAACTATATTGAGAATTTAAAACATACGGCTGGGATCGTTTGTGGCCATAGTTACTGGACGGATTTAAATTGGAGCACATTGACCGACGTTCGTAGCAAAGTACATACTGCAGCTCTGAATCAAAACCTTAAAGTTTACCAAACAGAATGGAGCATGATGGGAGAAGGATACGAAGATGCGCCTAACTATGATAATGCTTCGTACATGGATTTAGCATTAGCAATGTCAAAGGTAATCCATCAGGATCTGGTAACCGCAAATGCTAGCTCATGGTCTTATTGGACAAGTGTTGCAACCGAACGCTGGAGCCAGAAAAGCCGTTTTTACTTGATTCGTATTACTCCTGCTGACGGAGATTATGGAGATATAGCGAAAAGTGGAACATATTCAGCAGGAAAAAACTTGTGGGTCCTCGGAAACTATAGCCTTTTTGTACGTCCTGGTTATTCAAGAGTCGATTTAAACATTCCTCAACAATCGAAAAACTTCTTTGGTTCTGCATATTTATCACCAGATAAAAGTAAGCTTGTGGTGGTATATACAAATGCAACTAAGAAATCAATCAAAATTGCAACTGATATACAGGGCTTAGGAAAGAAGACCTCATCCATAAAACAATACACAACATCGGCAGCAAAAGATTTGAAGTTGGAACCAGATTATCAAACTGGAGTTCTACCAGCCAGATCAGTAGCAACTTTAGTATACGAATTGAATTAATAAACGATTATAGCCAATCATGAAACAACGCATTCTTCTATTCTTAGGAAGTTTCTTATTCCTTTTTCCAACAAATGGACCATGCATCCACATTGTTCGTTATAAAGTGGAAACTGGGCAAATTTGCCAGACAATAGAACACTTTGGAGCATCCGACGCATGGAGTATGCACTTTGTGGGGCTATGGGCTCAGCCACAGCAAGAGCAAATTGCCGACTGGCTTTTTAGTACAGAAAATACAGCAAACGGGCAACCTAAAGGCATTGGACTTTCGTTGTGGAGGTTCAATGTTGGTGCCGGAAGTATGGAGCAAGGCGAGAAGAGTCTTATATCGCCGGGAACCCGCACCGAATGCTTTTTACAAGCCGATGGAACTTATAACTGGGATAAACAAAAAGGGCAGCGGAATTTTTTACAACTCGCAAAAAAGAGAGGAGTAAATCATTTTCTGGCATTTCTTAATTCTCCACCGGTTTACTTTTCGCAAAACGGACTGGCAACCAATACCGGACGTGGTGGCACCTTCAATCTGAAACCTGAATGTTATGATGACTATGCCCAGTTTCTTTCCTGCGTAGTGGAAGGCATACAAAAGAAGGACGGAATAAAATTTGACTACCTCTCCCCTATCAATGAACCCGACGGACATTGGAATTGGCTAGGTCCGAAACAAGAAGGAACACCGGCTACTAATAGGGAGTTGTCGAACATGACTAAATGCCTTAGCAAGGAATTTGTAAAACGAGGGATCGATACAAAAATAGTGGTGAATGAATCGTCCGATTATAGATGCATGCTTCGCACACATATGACGGATTGGCAACGTGGATATAGTCTCAGAACTTTATTCAGTCCCGATAGTGTGAGCACTTATCTGGGTGATACTCCCAATGTGCCTCGCTTAATAGCCGGGCACAGCTATTGGACCAATACGCCCTTAAGCAGTTTGCATGATATACGATCGGAGATGCGCGACTCTCTAAACAAATACAAGGTCAACTTTTGGCAAACTGAAACCTGCATAATGGGCAATGACGAAGAAATTGGCGGAGGAGGTGGTTACGACCGAACAATGAAAACAGCCCTTTATGTAGCCCGTATTATTCATCATGATATCGTTTATGCCGATGCTTCCAGCTGGCAATGGTGGCGAGCAATAGGAGGAGATTACAAGGATGGACTTCTTCGGGCATACAGCGACGACGATTTACACTCGGGACAGGTAGTAGATTCAAAATTGCTTTGGGCTTTTGGAAACTACAGTCGGTTTATCCGTCCGGGAGCTGTCAGAGTGAAGATTATCGGTACAAATGAATCGGGTCAAATCGTACCGGAAGCTGATACTAATCCGAGAGGAATCATGTGCTCAGCTTATCAGAACAAAGATAAACAATGGGTGGTAGTGGTAATCAATTACTCTACGGAAAATCAGAAGTTCAACTTCTCTTTGGATAATAGACAAAAACTACAATGGCAAATGTACCGGACCTCCGACAAAGACGGTGAGAATTTAGCCCCTGTCGGATTATTAAAAGGAGAAGTAACGTCTTTGCCTGCACGTTCCATCACTAGCTTTATTTCAAAATAAAGCTCAAAACAGCCTTAATTTATTTGGAGAATATCATTGAACGACGATATGGAAAATGATCAGCAACAGCATGAACAGCATCATGTAAAGATTGATGCTGATAAACGATTTACGGAAATTTAATTCAGCGACATTTCCAAACGAAAGCTTGGTAAAAACAGCTATAAATAATAAATTCAACGCAAAAATAATAAGGAAGAAGGCTAATGATATATTGACCAAAAACAGCGGTACAATGATCGATGAAAATGAAGTAGCTATCACCCAGGCAAAAATAACCATCTTCAAATTAGCCGGATTAACAGCTTGGTTGATAGTTTTAAATCCAGCCTCTTCATATTGCTTACCATATTTAATCATCAGCAACCAAAAATGAGGTATTTGCCAGATAAACAAAAAGAATGCAATAAAGACAATCGTAGTTTCGAACACATAACCACCGGCTGCTGTCCAACCCATCAGGGCAGGAATGGCTCCAACCAACGACCCCGGAACAACGGCAAAAGGAGTAACACGCTTCAAGTATATGTAAATAAGATTATACCACACCAGATTTACGACACCAAGTAAAGCAGTCACCACACCAAAAGCAACATATAAAATCAACAACCCTACAATAACAAAAGCTGAAGCAACCAGCCATGCATTTTTTCGGGAGATCTGCCCTGTCGGAATGGGACGGTTCTTTGTTCTCTCCATTCTGGCATCGTATTCACTTTCCTGACATTCATTTAATGCACTGGAGCCTCCGGCAAGGAAAAAGACACCAAGCACCAAATACAGGGTTTCTAAATTAAAGTGACCCGCATAGACAACGTAACCGGTAATAGCTGTAAAAGTTACAGCTATGGAAACCTTGTATTTTATTAAGGCAGAAATCAGTTGCAGGTAGCTTTTCATTATTTCAATGTTTTCAGATATTCATTTATTAGTTCGATATCCTTATCCGTTATCAATCCTTTGTACGATTTCATCAGTCCTTGCGGATACCCGACCACTACATCCTTGTTTGGTTCATGAATAGAGGTCTTAATATAAGCGTCATCAGCAGTAACTTTTCGGGGTGCTCCATTGGTCGTAATATCAACCTTCGAACCTACCAACCCTTTAAAAGTCGGACCAACTGATTTTGAACCGTCAAGAGAGTGACACGCTATACAACCGTTTTTCTCCAAAACAGCATGTCCGGAATTGGTGTTAGCCTTTTTTACCGGCAATGCAGCTATCCATTTGTCGTAGTCCTGCTGATTTACAATTCGGACAATTGCTGACATATACGAGTGACTCACGCCACAATACACAGTGCAAAACAAATCAAAATCACCAAGTTGCCCGGGTATAAACCAGGAGTAATTGTTTTTTTTCGGCACTACATCTTCTTTTATTCTAAATGCAGGTATAAAGAAACCATGCAACACATCCGTCGACGCCAGATTTACTTTCACCGGTTTATTGATTGGCAACACCAAGGTATCAGACTGCTTATTTCCTGCATATTCAAATGTCCACTTCCACATAGAACCAATGGCTTTCACTTGCATAGCATCTTTGGGAGCCTGACGCATTGGTAAAAATCCCTGCCAACCAATATAAAACATATAAAGAACCAGAATCATAGGAATAGTAATCCATGTGATTTCCAGCAGTGAATTATCTTTAATCTGAACCGCCGGTTTGCCTTTTTTCTTATTGTATTTCACAACAAAGAAAATCATGGTAGCCGTAAGCGTTACAAGAAAGAATACGGATATTCCCGTAATGATAAAAAATGCCGAATCAACTCCCTGAACAAAATTTGATGCGTTACTGAACATAATCTAGTTATTAGTTACAAGTTACAATTTTAAAAGAAATATCTATCTATATGCGTAATCAATAAATGTAATAAGCACAATTACTATGAAGAGTACGAAAACCATACCCACCAAAATACGAAGTAACAGGCTCTCATATTTCAAATGCATAAAATAAGATAACACCAGAAAACCTTTTACCCCGGCAATCAATAAGGCTACCGTAACTGTGAATGCACCCAAATGAAAGGAAGTTACACTAATAGTCAGAAAAGTAAGTAACATAAGTACTAACAAGACTTTTGCCAGTACTCTGTATTCTGTTGTATGTGTAGTATTGTTTGCCATAATAAATCAATAAAAAGATACTTTAGTTTTGACCAACTATGATAGTCACTTAGCTCTGTCAGGAAATTAAATACATCAGCGGGAAAAGAAAAATCCATATTAAGTCTACTAAGTGCCAATAAAGAGCACCGTTTTCGAGTAGTACATAATCTTTACTATTGATATTCTTACTTTTCACCTTGAAGTAACAAACAACCAAAAGAGTCATTCCAATAATTATATGCAAGGCATGCAATCCGGTCATAAAAAAGTAGAGACTGAAATAAAGCAAGTATCCTCTACCCAGAAGCGGCATCAAAGGCGAGCCCGGATACAACTTCATTTCAAACTTATGACCCCACTCAAAATATTTGTTTACGAGAAAGATCGCTGCGCAAAATAGCGTAACACCTATAAAAATAAGAGCCCGTTTCTGATCATTTTTCTGAATAGCTGTCAGTGCCATAGCAATGGTCATACTGCTAAACAGAAGGACAATGGTATTAATTGCACCAATAGTAACACTTAGTTCCAGGCTACTTTCGTGAAAAGCAAGCGGATATTCTGCTCTGAAAATAGAGTACACCAAAAACAATCCTCCGAACAATAATAGTTCTGTAAAAATAAAGAGCCACATTCCCAGTTTAGAGGCTTCATCGTCTCTATGCTCTTCGATATGTATTGCCTTTTCGCTCATATGTTTTTCAATTGACCCCTAGCCCCTAAAGGGGGAACTGGGTTAGTTTGTCTCCTATATGATATATAAAAGAGATTAATTATAAAATATTTATTTCAAATAAAGCATCCAAATCCCAAAACAAAAAGGGATTATGAAGACGAACTTACATAATTCCCCTTCTGGGGTTAGGGGGCTTATTTATAATCGTACGGATTCTTTTTGATTTCAGGCTCTTCATCAAAGTTCTCTAACGATGGTGGCGAAGGTATTTGCCACTCCAACGTAGAGCCATGCCACGGATTAGCCGGTGCCGGTGCTCCTTTTCGCACACCCTGAACCAAATTATAAACCATCAGGATTAATCCGGAGACTAAGATGAAACCACCAACAGAAGAAACAATTTGCATCGGTTGAAACTGTGGCGGATAATCAAAATATCTTCTTGGCATACCTTCGACTCCAATAATAAATTGTGGAAAGTACAATAAATTAAATCCAACAAAATTAATTCCCCAGGCAATATAAGCTATTTTAAAATTATACATTCTCCCGTACATCTTGGGCAACCAATAATGAATTGCAGCAAAGAATGAGAATCCCATACCTCCAAAAATGATATAATGGAAATGCGCTACCACAAACGAAGTATCATGCACCTGCACATTGGTAGCTACCGATCCAAGCAACAGTCCCGTGGTTCCACCAATGATAAAAAGGAAGATAAACGAGATTGCGTAAAGAAAAGGTGGTTTCACATCTATCGACCCTCTGTACATAGTCGATATCCAGTTAAATACTTTGATAGCACTAGGCACGGCAACTATAAAAGTAAGCAGTGAGAAAAACCACCGGGCTTGCTCGCTCATACCCGAAGTATACATGTGATGCCCCCACACCAGGAACCCAACTCCGGCAATGGCCAGACTGGATATAGCCACTGCTTTATAACCGTATATCTGTCGTTGGCAAAAAGTCGGGATAATTTCAGTAATCACACCCATTGCCGGCAAGATCATAACGTACACAGCCGGATGCGAATAAATCCAGAATAAATGCTGAAACAACAGCGGATCGCCCCCCAGATTCGGATCAAAAAAGCCGATCCCAAATAAGCGTTCAGCTATCAACATCAGAAGTGTAATACCAATTATAGGTGTGGCAAGCAATTGTATCCAGGCTGTAGCATACAATGCCCAGGGAAATAAAGGCATATTAAAAAACTTCATGCCCGGTGCCCGCATCTGATGAATGGTTACTATAAAATTTAAACCGGTGAGGATGGATGAGAATCCTAACACAAAGGCAGCGGCAGTTGCCATGATTACATTTGTACCCGTTGATGTACTATAAGGCGCATAAAATGTCCAACCCGTATCGGGAGGTCCGTCTTTCAGTAGTTGCGAAGCAATAGCCATGATACTTCCGGCAATGAAGATCCACCACGAAAAGCGGTTTAGCTTAGGAAAAGCCACATCCTTTGCTCCAATTAAAATAGGCAGGAAGAAATTGCCAAACACAGCAGATAAGCCTGGAATTACCACCATGAAAATCATCAGGATGCCATGAAGGGTAAAAACACCGTTATAAGTCTGCGGCTTCATGATAGTCTCCCCCGGTGCTATCAACTCAATCTTCATCAGCAATCCCAGCAATGCTCCGATAAAAAAGAATGACATGATTGCATACATATAAAGCAACCCGATCCGTTTATGATCCGTGGCAAAAATCCACGCAAAAAACCCCTTGTATTTGCCTTTATGGTCGAGGTAGCTTACATATTCTGTTTTTTCTGTTGCAGTAGTCATACAGTTCTAATTTTTGTTTTTCTTTTTGGGTTTGAGCAAAAACACAATAATAAACACCAGTAAAAAGAATACAATGATGATTCCGGCTATTTTTGTTACATCCAAAGCAAATCGTTGGTTTGTTTGATCGTAACTGTAACATAGCAAAAGTATTTTTTGTATCGTTGGTCGTGGTTGCTCTTTGTTCGCTTCAATGATGGCCATTTTAAAATCTATAGGCATAAATGTAATGCCATATAAATAGCGGGTTATCTGCCCCTTGGGACTAATGGCTATAATGGCCGAAGGATGCACAAAATCTAACCCCATTGCTTTTGTTTTAAACCCTGTGGCATTTGTGATTTTGAAAATAGTAGCACTGTCGGTAGTCAGAAAAATCCAACCGTCACCATTACCCTTTGAATATTTATCAATGAAACGTTTTTTCTTTTCTTTCGCCTTCTGAGGTGTATCTCTGTAATTGAAGCTGATGGTTATCACCTGATAATCTTTACCCAACTTCATATCAGTTTTGTGAATCACATCCCCTACACCCTCAAGCAACGGGCTACAAAGTCCAGGACAATCAAAATAAACAAACGACAAAATAGTCGGTTTGGTTATCAGTTGTTTTAAGGTGACAGTATCAAACTTATCATTGACAAACTTCAGATCCAGCGGAATGGTTTTACCAAGGTGTTCTATAACTCCAACTTCGGGAGACTGATCCACCTGAGCAAATACGGATCCGGTAAAAGTCAAGACAATGCTTAATACAACAATAATCTTCTTTTTCATTTTGATTCGTTTTTCGTTGGTTCTTCTTTTAGTAAAGTAGAAGAAATGGCAATCATAATAGCGCCACCCATTAATCCTGTATCTTTAAGAAGTTCTACCAGGGCTATTTGCCAGTTTGACGTAAATAAACCCGGAATATGAATTGTCACAATGAAAATAAACAGTAAACCGGCAAGTCCAAAGCAAGCTATCTTTATATTTTTATTTAATATAATGCTGATGCATCCTACAATAAGTAAGGCACCTGTTAGTAAAACAGTGAAAGCCCCCCCGGGAACAAATGAAGACATCATACCTATAAAAACATTAGTCATCAGGAAATGATTTAAACCCATTATTCCAAAAGGTAAAGCGAATAAAATTCGTCCAAGTGTTGCAAGTTTTTTCATGATTTAATTATTTTAGTTATCACCTAGTTTCTTTAGTTTTCTCAAATTATTTAAAAGATATAGCAGAATCAGTATAAACACCAACACCCCAAAACTGTATAATGCAATTATCCAAATGGGGGCTTTAGCCATGACATTCCAGATCGCTCTGTCCTTATTCAAAGCTGGTTTATCAGTTGGAATACCCACTTTCATTTTACTTACCGACTCTATTTCACCATAGTTTTCATCATTAACCTTAGCAGCTAATTCTACAACTCCGGTCTTATCACCAGGCAGGTCACCAGGGAACTTAAAGTTGGCTACACCATCTTTATCTGTTTTGGTTGATTTACCTATTTGCAACCGACCAAAATAACGGGTAGCAAACAAGGCTACTTCAGCATCTTTCAAGGCTACGACCCCTGATTTTTCGTTTGCTATAGCCAAAACACGGATAGTATATGTTGCCGGATCAAAATGAAGACTGATCTTTACTAACTTACTTTTATTCGGATCGAATTTAGAAAGAGTCTGAACATAACTCTTGTTCGTGCTTCGTATAAATGAGATCACCCTCCATCGTTCATCTTCCGATAATACATTTTTAAACGAAGGCATAACCATCCGGCCTGTAGATAGTATATAGAACAATTCGCCATCTGTCAGTTCCTGTGATTTAGCCGAAGACAAATCCGGTGGAACAGGGTTTAATGATTTCAAACTATTTCCTTTACCCGGGTTACCGTGACAAGAAGCACAGTTTTTATTATAGATTGCCTCTCCCTGACTAGCCGAAGCAGCATCAAACTTAATGTAACTATTTTTCGCTTTTTTATCGGCAGGTAGATTCCAATTGTTTGCCGCAAAATCATTTGCACAATATAGTAGAGCGACTGCTAAAGTCAACGCAATTCTAAGATCAATAATTCGTCTAGGCATAATCAGTCATTTTTATTATTTTCTTCCAGTTGCTCTATAGTTTCATGAACCGAAATTATAGGAATCACTTTCGACAGTACGGTGATAATAATCAAAACCAAAATAAACGGAGCAATGGTAACCAGCGTTTCAACCAGCGTAGGCGTATAAATTTTAAAACTCAGAGGTACGTTTTGAATTGGTAAAAAGGGATGTTCCTGAGTTGGGATAACAATAATATAGCGCTTAAACCAGGCACCAATCAGTACAGCTAAGGCAATAAAGAGCATTGGTAAAGGTTCTCTCATCTTTTTAAACAGCAGCAATATAATAGGCAGTACCAATCCAAAGAGTTGTACCGACCAAAACAAACCCGCATGAATACCGGTGAATAACGCAGACAAATGCAATGCCTCAGCCTTCTTCATTTTGTATGCCGGCACCATGTATTCATTCAATGTAAAGTATAAATAGATCAAAGATACCAACACTAACAACTGTCCCATTTTATCGAAATGGTAATCGGTAATATAGTCCTTCAAACCATAGTTCTTACGATAAAAGTACATGGCAATAATAACGGCAGCACTACCGGCCACAAAAGCGCCCGTAACAAAGTAAGGTCCAAATATTGTAGAATCCCAACCTGCTCTGGACGTATTGGCAAACAGCCAGGAAGTAACCGTGTGAATGGCCAAAGCCACCGGAATAATAAAGATGGCAATAACACGGGTTGACTGCTTAATAAGCTTTTTCTGATCGGCCGACCCGGTCCAGTTGAGCGATAGAAGTTTGTAAATATTACGGGCAAAGGGAGGAAGTTTATCCAGTCTGTCGTAACATATTTTCAGATCGGGGATAAGCGGAATATACAGAAACAAAGTACTAATAAGCACATAAACGGTAACAACAGTCACATCCCACAAAATAGGAGACTGGATACGCCCATGAATAAATACGTTCAGAAGCCTTTCGGGGCGTCCCATATCCATCACAATGACCAATCCCGCAACAGCAGCAAAAGCCAGAGCAATGATTTCTGCAATTCGAGCCAAGGGTGCTGCCCATTTCTGCCCGGAGAGACCAAGCGCCGCGCTGATCAACATCCCGATTAAACTCGTGGCTACAAAAAACACGAAATTGGAAATGTACATACCCCAGGAGACATAATCGCCGAGCCCGGTTACAACCATTCCGTTTTTCAACTGCAACCCGTACGCACCAAAGCATACCAAAAATGCAAGTCCTAGAAACCCCATCCAAATCAGGAAACTTTTATTCAGCCTGATTGACCGAAGTAAGTCGGTGGTAATCTTTTCTGTTTTTAATTGATCTGACATAAAATAGATACAAGTATTTAGTTCAAGTTTAAAAGAGTCTGAATGTAGCCATCCGCGTTAACTGTTTCCCAAATGCTCTGCAGCTTCCGGTTTATCTTTATCCTGAAACGGATACTCCTTGCCTTTTGGAGGCAGATAATAAACCCGCGGGTGTGTGCCAAGTTCCGGCATCAGGGTATATCCCCCATTGTCTTCGAGTAACTTTTTAAAGCGGACGGTTTCTTTTGTTGTTCCGTTAGTTACCGTGTCTTCATTTTCGTCACCAAAATAATAAACGCCGTTAGGACAGGCCGACACACAATAGGGCAGCTTGCCTTCGCGTACCCGATCAGCACTAAACAGACATTTACTGACGGTTCCTTTACGTTGAGGGACATTCAATTCGACATTATACGCCAAATCTTCATCATCTACTGATTTTATGGGTTCGGCCCAATTGAAAATACGGGCACTATAGGGGCAGGCAGCAATACAGAAACGACAACCTATGCATCGTTCGTTATCAATCAGAACAATTCCATCCTGACGTTTAAATGTAGCATCTACGGGACAAACAGCAACACAGGGAGGATTATCGCAATGCTGACAAGGCTTGGGCATATAATATGCAGGCGTATCATGAGATTCCTGCATTTTCAATACATTAATATGATGTTGTTCCGGACGAAGATGATGAGCGTTATTACAGGCTGCCATACATTTACGGGCATTCCGGCACTTAGATAAGTCGATAACCATCACAAAACGACGGCCTGCAATTCCATCCCGCCCTTGCTTTTGAAGATAGGTAAGGTTTTCCAGCTTTGATTTTACAACTTGGGTAGTATCGCTTTTTTCGATTTCAAGCAGCTCATTCTCGGCCGTAAGGACTTTGATTCTTTGGGCTTGCGTTTTCTTCTTATCATAGTGCATGCCTGCAAAGATTGCAGAACCACCAATTAAAGTGCCAACTCCAACAATTCCTAAGTCCTGTAAGAATTCCCTTCTTGATTTCTTCCGGGGTTTTTCTTCTTTTTCACTCATTCCGCTGTGATTAAGGTTTTATACTAGACATTCAGTAGAATCGGACTAAATATGCATGCAATTTACATTTGTACTCTTTCCAATTCTTCGATATAGGTAAAAAAATATATGATAACATACTACCCGGAGCAAGGCTCGCAAGATCTGTTTTTCATATACGGAGCAAATATAGAATAAAGTTTTTATTTTTTCAACAGTTTTACTTACATTTTTCGTGTAAAGCAAAAAAAAGACCTGCATAAACATCAAGTTTAAGCAGGTCTTCTCTAAGTTATGAGATTATTTGATCAATTCATTGTTCAAAAAACCCCCTATCTTGTTACAATTACTTTAAATTGGAACTCTTTCCCCTTGGCTGTGATAGCACGTCCCAGATACATACCCTGAACCGGAGGCAATGCAATCGAATTAGTCAATCCTACTTTCGTAGAATGATAAACACAGATTCCCTGCGTATTGTATACCGACAAGGTAGTTCCCTGCAAATCGCTATCAGTAAGACCTGACACTCTCACCTGGCAAGACAGTCCCATAGCCACCTGAGTTGGATAGGCTGTTACCGCTTCAGCATCCGAAACAGTGGGAGCATCAACACCCGACGATATGTCAACGATTTTGGCATCTGTAATTACAAAATTGACCGGAGCTGTGTAGTTACCTGAAGCGCTACCGCTTAAAGTATAAACTACCGTGATCGTTTTATTGATTCCAGCAGTGGCATTGTCATAATTAGCTGCAGCTGTAACAGCGACATTATTCAAATCGCTGCTAAGCACATTTTGTAATGTACCTGAAGACGAAACCACAGCAGTAGTATTTCCATCAACTGTTTTTGAAGTAACGACCGTAGGATCGGTTATAGTTAATGCTCTTTTATTGATAACACCGGTAGAGGATACATAGCTGATATCATAATTGCCTGTGACATTTGCACTACCTTTCTTTACCGTTAAGCCTGAAGCGGTCAGTACATGCGTTGTTCCAACCGTTGCATTATCGAACGCTTGTGTTGGTGCTACATTTATTGTATCGCCAGAAGCCTGTGCTCCTACTGTTGGAACAGCCGTAGAGGCAGTAGTACCGTCGTAGATTTTGGTATCGGCAACAGCCATTACGGTTAATGCCTTTTTACTCACCGACAGCTGTTGAGTTACATTAGCAGCCGCAAAATTTGTAGCATCGCCAGCCTGTGTGGCTGTAATATTAGCAGTACCTGCACCCACAATAGTGACGGTATTGCCCGAAACAGTTGCTACGGCAGTGTTGTCACTACTGTAGCTCACAGCCAGCCCCGATGTGGAAGTGGCAGCCAGATCAAACATGGCGTCACCGTAGGTTTTAGATGCCAGGGTACCAAAGCTAATTGTTTGCGGATTCTTCACTGCGATACTAATAGTAGTCGTACTGCTTCCTCCATTGTTGGCAGTTGTTACCGTATACGTAGTAGCAGCACTGGCCGCCGTGGGTGTACCACTGATAGTACCCGTAGCACCATCGAAACTTAAACCAGCAGGTAAAGCCGGAGTGATGGTGTAGGCACTCTGCGTAATCTTACGAATTAAATTATTATAGGTATCAGCCACATAAAGATTTCCCGAAGCATCTAAAGCTACGCCATAAGGCTGGATAAAACTAGCTGTTTCGGCGGCACCGTTATCTGCACCTAGGCTTCCATTACCGGCAAGGGTGGTAACATCACCCGCATGGTTAATCTTCCGTATTAAATTATTTTCACTATCTGCTATATAGAGATTGCCTGAAGCATCTATCGCTATACCCTCAGGAGCATTAAAACTGGCTAAAGTGCCATTCCCATTCGTCGAACCCTCAGCACCACTACCTGCAAAGGTGCTAACATCACCCGTTGGGGATATTTTACGTATCAGATTACTTCTACTATCTGCGACATAGAGATTGCCCGAAGCATCTATTACTATGCCTATAGGAGATTTAAAACTTGCCGAAGTTCCATTGCCGTCGGTCGACCCAAAAATACCGCTGCCTGCAAAAGTAGAGACTTCTCCCGCCGGAGTAATTTTACGAATCTGCTTATTTCCATTATCTGACACATACAGATTGCCCGCGGCATCCAATGTTAAACCAGCCGGAGCATTAAACCTGGCTGCCGCACCACTACCATTGGTATTACCCCTTTCACCACTATCACTACCGGCCACGGTACTCACCACACCCGCCGGAGTAATCTTTCTGATTCTGTGATTTTCATTCTCTGCTACATACACATTTCCACTTGGATCTACTGCAATTCCGGCAGGCTCATTAAAACCGGCGGAGACATCAGCCAACGTGCTGACACTACCAGCAGGAGTAATCTTACGAATCATATTGTTTACCAAGTCACTAACATATAGATTACCCGCAGCATCCGGTGCTAAAAAGACTGGAATATTAAAGCTTGCCGCAGTGCCCAGTCCATCGGCCGAACCAGAAACGCCACTCCCGGCCAACGTACTTACCTGTGGTGAAGATATAGCTACTACTGCTCCACCGGTATTTGTTGGCGTTAAAGCAGCGATAGGCGTACCAACGGTATAAATTTGCGGTGTGACGTAACTGATGTTAGGAGCAATGTCGGTAGTGCTAAACGTCATGTCACCTCCATTGGTTGTTCCCTCGGAATTTAGGCCAATTACCCTGTAATGATAAGTGGTGTTAGGGGTTAAGCCCGTAAGGGTATAACTAACCACTGTAGCCGAAGTGCCCGTAACCGGACTTTGATCAGCTGTTACAGTATTTCCGTAACTGGTTGTCAAGCCATATTCGAACGTTACAGCTGTGCTGGCATTGTTTGCATTTATGCTACCGTTAAGCGTAGCCCCTGTTGAAGTAACGCTGGTTGCGGCATTAGTGGTTGCCGAAGTGACGGTTGGCATTTTCGTTGTAAAGCTTACATCATTGCCATAAACGGTACCCGTGCTATTGGTAGCATAGGCTCTTACATGATAAAGAGTATTGGGTGTCAAACCGGTAATTGGAGCAGAGAAAGCTCCTGTAGCAGAGACTACACCTTTATTTACCACAGTGTTATCGATAATCGTAGGATTTACACTTGCTCCCCAGCAAATACCATGCGAACCCGGATTGGGAACACCTAACCCGGTAATATCTCCATTGCCTGTGGCTGTTGTCGTAGCAATGGCAGTGACTGCCTGAGTAGTTACCGTCGGAGCTACAGGAGACGTGATTTGGCTCATAAAGCAAGGATAGCCGTTGTTTAGTGTGCTGCTGATGGCCCAGATATCGGCAGTGCCGTTAGCTGTTTCGCCGGCAAAGTCCCAGCCGGTGAAAGTGCTTTGGGTTTTCATCTCGACAGTAGTTTTTGGTGTGCCCTTACCTGTATTGTCAGTTTGCCCGGAGGTGTTTTTGTCATAAAAACAGTTGGCAATAGTGGAATTCAGATTAAGGGCTAGCAAACCTGCTGCATCTGTTAATGCAGTAACCTTACATGTGGAATAGCTATTCGTAATGCCGGAAGTTTGATTTGCCCCCACCAATCCACCGACATAACTTGTTCCTGAAACCTCACCTGTACAATAACAGTCACTTATAGAAGAAGTACGGATACTATTGTACCCCATATACCCTACCAAAGCACCAACATTATATCCCCCTATAATCGAGCAATCGGGCAGACCAATATTTTTGAGTGTTGCACTCGAGGTCACTCCGAAGAGACCAATATTATAGTCGTTAATGTCAGGACGATTAATGGTCAAACCGGTAATGGTATGATATTGTCCGTTGTAGCTGCCCGTAAACTTAGTTGTAACATCACCAATGGGCGAAAAACCTTTGCCGGCATTCCATGTGGATGTTGTGGAAGCATCAATGTCGGCAGTCTGAACAAAAGAACCATTCCATATATCGCTGTGTTCCGACACCCATTTGAGATCTGCAAGTGTTGCGATTGGGTAAGGATCTTCCGGAGTCCCATTTCCTGCAAAGAGCGGAGTCGTAAAGCTCTTATCCAATCCGTTGGTTCTTCCCCCGGCATTTACACCAACTACCCTATAATGATAAGTGACACCCGCCGCTAATCCGGTAATTGCTTTGCTTACCGGGGTAGCTGTACTGCCTGTAACCGGACTTTGATCAGCTGTTACAGTTGTTCCGTAACTGGTTGTCAAACCATATTCGAACGTTACAGTTGTGCTGCCATTTTTTGCATTGATACTTCCATTGAGGGTAGCCCCTGCCGAACTAATGCTGGTTGCTGCATTGGTGGTTGCTGCTGGTGCAGCAACATACGTAAATTGATCAGCACTGCTTGTAGCGCTGGTGCCTCCGGCAGTGGTAACCGTAATATCCACTGTTCCTACCGATCTTGCGGGAGCAGTAGCTGTGATTTGTGTGGCTGAATTAACGGTGAAGCCGATTGCATTTGCACTTCCAAATTTCACGGCAGTAGTGCCTGTAAAGTTGGTTCCGGTAATGACTACCGATGTACCTCCGGCAGTAGTTCCGCTGGAGGGTGAGATGCCTGTTACAGTAAGAGTAGCAATAGATGCTGATTTGGTGAATGTTGCTTTGTAACCACTATTGCTTGGATCATATGCAACAGCTTGCCCTCCCGGAATCATTGAGTTCCAATTACCACCAGCATAAAACTGATTTTTGGACATGGCAACTTCCAATATGTAGGTTCCCGCATCTGTGGCGAGAGCCAGAACATCAATTCCGGCAGTGGTTTTGTCGAAGACATAGTTCAGTCCGTTCTGTGGATTCACGTTGTCTAAGGCAATTTGTGACCAACTTCCCGGAGTGGAAGTTGATTTGTAAACCCTATAGTACATCACAAATGATGTTGCGGTATATCCGGGGGTATCGTCCGTCCAGGCATTACCTACACCGCCATTTAAAACCAGCGACGATGGGGTTCCAAAATTATATCCATCAAAACTATCATTTAATATCCAGTCGCCAGAAGCCCAGGTTTCGTTGCCGAGTGAATAAAGATAGCTTGCTCCACCATCTTTTGTAAGATTAACCGCACAATCAGCCCATCCGCCACCTGCAGATGCTGTCATAACTATAAAGAAGAGTCCGAAAAGAAAGAGTAATGTTTTTTTCATATTTAATTGTGTTTTGTTTTTTACTACGTTACAGTTGAGTTTTATATCGGAGGTTATTATCTATTCATTCTTAAGTTGTTGTTATCTGGTTTTACCGCTGTCTGTATAGAGCTATACTCCTATTCATCTATTTGGTTATACCCGATAGTAAAAGGGTTTAAAAAAGTTTCATAAAAGTACTTGAAATTGATATAGGCATTGCCTTTAATGCAGGGTACATTTGAGGTACTTGATCGATTGTAAGTAACCCGGCATGCAACGAATCAGATTCAGGAGGTACGTTGCTTTCATGAATCTTAGTACCAATAAAACATTGCTACTAAGACCCAATCGGCACGAAAAAAAAACAAACAGGAAAGGTTATTTCGGTTTACTATTAGTGTAAGCAGCAGCTGCTTTACACAACAAGAAAGAGTGGTTGTACATCCACTCCTTCTTGTCTTATAGTTATTTTATATCTTACATTATTTTGTTTCTTCAGGTTTGTCGTCGTCTTTAGCGTTACGCCCCTTACGTTGTTCTATAATTTTGTTATAGCGCTCTACCCGTACATTCAACTCTTTGACAAAGGGTTCATATTTAGCAAGCCCGTGTACTTTTATCAAAGCATCCAGTTGGTCGGCTATAGCACGATACGATGCATCTACCTGTATCCTTACTTTTTTCATCCGGAGCTCGGTTACAGCTGCATCCTCGGCATACCGCTCTTTCATCATCAAATCGAAGCCTATGTTTTCAGTTTCGAGTTGATCAATCCATCGCATTTGTCCCAGCAGCGTGATATCGTCCAGATAAGTTGTACGCGCCTCCTGTATTAGTTTAAAAATAGCAGGCGTTTTATCATCATAGCTCTTTCGGGCAATATTGCCGTACTGATCCAATACCAGTTGTAGCCGTCGGGCTGCCGTACTGATTTTTTCATCCGTACTATTGAGGTTTGATTTCACCCCATCGGCATATCCTCTGAAAGCCTGGTTACGTCGTTTATCCTTTTTTCCTAACTCTTCGGTGCTAATGGTTCTACGAACTACGTTAAGCGCTTCGTATTCCTGCGCATAAAGAATTAGAAAAGCCTTAAACAAGTCTTCGATATCAATGGTACCGGCCTTGTAGAGGTTTACCAAATCTTTGAATTCGGTGTGAAATTGAAAGTGCTCTTCGTTGTGAAGAGACGCCAGAGTAATTTTGATAGTTTTCATGTTCGTTTTTGTTTTTGATTTATGTTAACGATAAAAATAATTCATCACGAAGCAAAATCTCTAACCCGACAACCGGTCATCAATAAGTTCTTTTTCTAAACTTACTCCCAACATACAGCTGATTATCCGGATATTTTATACAAAACAAGTATGATAATCCACATCAATCATCCTGGGCTGAACCTATAGTCCGCCCGAGCCATTACCTAACCGGCAATTTTTCACGGCCCCATCCAATCATCCTTGTTTCACGTCTTTTCTGCCGTAAGCCTACGGCAAGCTGTTTTTACTCTAAGTCCACCCGCCGTAAGCCTACGGCAAGCAATCTTTACTCTAAGTCTACCCGCCGTAGGCCTACGGCAAGCTGTCTTTATTCTAAGTCTACCTGCCGTAGGCTTACGGCAAGCTATCTTTATTCTAAGTCTGCCCGCCGTAGGCTTACGGCAAGCTGTCTGTACTCTAATGCCTGTGCAGCGAAGGATATCAGCAGAGCTTCTACATCCTAAAGCATGATAAATAAGGCAGTTCCTTTTATAATAAAACAATACACTCAATGATACTGTAAGCTTACAGAAGGATTTCTACGCTTATTTACCGCTCTAAATGAAAAATCCTCTGAGTGAAAAGTCTCTGTTCTGATTCACTAATAAAATCTACATTCAAAGATAATTCTTCATTGAATAATGATATATAGTGCAAACCCTGAAAAATAGGCTAGTGTAAACCCTGATTCGCATTTATTATTGTCCGAAAAAAAACAGTAGATTCTTCGCTTCACTCAGAATGACAGATCATTACATACTCTTTGCAGGAATGGGGTCGGTTGGCGGCTTCGCCGCCAACCGACCCCATTCCCTAGCGTAAAACATTGATTGTCATTTCGAATAAAGTGAGAAATCTTTTACAAAATTTCATTTATAAAGTTTACCGGACGATACTGATTCGCGTTATAAAAACGAGTAAAAACTGAGAGCTGCAGCATGAAGTGTATGGAGCCCTTTGAAAGGAAAAAGGCATATACGCAGCACCGGTAGGCAAGCGTATATCAGCGTGGGTTTAGCGCATAAGTCCCCCACGGAATATTAGAGAATGAATTTCAACCAGTTGCATAAGTGTTTATCGCGAGCCCTCGTTACTATAACTTCGGGATATTGTATTCCGCTCACTCAACGTCCTCTAATGCTACCAGTTTATTTTTAATTGCATACAATATCAGGTTGATTGTGTTTTTGGAGTTTGTTTTGCGAAGCAAGGAAGAACGTCGGCTTTCTACTGCTTTAACCGACCGAAAGATGAGCTTCGCAATTTCGGACACAGTAAGCCCCTTACAAAAGAGACGTAAAACTTCAAGTTCATTCTCCGTAATGTTGCTCGCACTGGTGTTAGCTGCAACAGTATTGGTCTGATTAGAATGGTGGCTTTGTATAATCCGATGCAATAAATCGGTAGAATAAAAAATCTCGCCCTGAGTTACTGCTTTTATTGCTCTTTCCAGCTCGTGCTTACCGGCTGTTTTGAGAATGAAGCCCAACACTCCGGCCTGCACCATGTCCAAATAATTGTTTTCTTCGTCGAACATGGTTAGCGCCAATATTTTAAGATCGGGATACAAAGCTTTTGCCTTTTCGGTAGCCTCCATCCCTCCCATCACCGGCATGGCTATATCCATAATTACCAGATCGGGGGTATGTGCGGGTAACAAATTGAGGAATTCCTGCCCGTTTTGAGCCTCGGCCACCACTTTTCCAAAACCTTCGGTCTCTATCAGCAGCTTGATTCCTTCGCGAAACAAAGAGTGATCATCTACGAGTATAATCTTATACATAAATCAACTATCATTGGAGGAGTTTCCTCCGGTTATTTTGGTTTAACGATTATCTTTTATTTTATACTATCAACACAGAACTGTACGGCATATTCAAAAGCGACATAAGACTTTATATCGAGTCTGCTGAAAAAATGACTAACTCATTATATGTAAATTCAATATAATTACATTTAGTTTTTCAACATGCAAGATTTTTGCAACTATCCTCTTATTTTCTTTACAGTTGATATTGCGGTGCGCTGCACCTTTACTATACCAAATTGATATTCTAGCTACAAATATTAGGATGCGCTGCACCCTAACAAAGCCACAGAGTGGCGGAATCTTTGTAGAAATTTGATTTCACAGTTAAGTTTAAGGTGCAGCGCACCGTAATCTAATTTAAAAATGACTGCTTGAGTTTTTCAGCAGACCCTATATAAAACAGAAGACTTTGCATTGCTAGTCAGTCGGTTTAAAACTTCTTTTTCAGGAACAAATGCCGCGGCTATTCGGCATCGGGCACCTGATCTTCTATCGGAAAATCGATATATGCTTTCATACCGGCTCCTTTTACCGATTCCAGTTTGAGCGTTCCGCGCATCGCCCTCACCCGGTTTTCAATACTCATCAGACCCAAACCGGTAGCCGATTTTTCTATTTGCAACCAGTCGAACCCGATACCGTTGTCGGCATAAAAAAGGGTGATGCTGTTCTTAATTATATCGATATTAAAAACAATCTGAACACAGGTGGCCTGCGCATAAGTCAGGGTGTTTTTTATGAGTTCGGTAGTTATCCGGTAAAGATTTATTTCCTGAAAATGACTAAACCTATCCGATTCATTGAATACAAAATTAATATTTATTTTCTTAGCAGCATTAATCTGCGTTGTAAAATCGGTAACTGCAACCACATAACCGGAGTTATGAAGCAGCTGGGTGCTAAGTCCCCGGGCCATCTCGCGGGTGAGTTGGATGGCAGCTTCGATGCTTTCATTGCCTTTCTGACTAATTACAGCCCTTTTATCGCGGTTGCAGGTTTCAGACAGCCACTGAAAATACATTTTCACCAGCGAGAGCAATGGCCCCATACCGTCGTGCAACTCTGCCGACAGTTTATCGCGCTCCCGGTTCTCGACCTCGGCCGTTACCCTCAGTAGTTTTTTTTCAGCTTCTATTTTTTCCGTTATATCGCGGTTGGAAGCACGCAGTCCCAAATATTTACCATTTACATTGATGCTCCGGCACACATGCCCCATCCATCGCACCTGTCCATTCTTTTTTATAATCCTCAGATTTAGTTCGGCACTTATATCGTTGGGTGTATTGCTCCATTGTTGTTTTTTGTGTCGTTCCCAACTTTCGATATCACTGATATAAACAATATTATCAAACAATTCGGGATTCTGAATAAACTCTTCTGCCGTGTAACCCGTAATGCGCTCCACAGAGGGCGACATATAAACAAGCTTTCCTTCGGGATTTTTCCAATACTCCCAGTCGTAAGTAAAATCGGCCACCGTACGGAATTTTTCTTCGGTAAGCAGTAGTGCCGAGTTCATATCATTCAGTTCGGCAGTTCGGTCGGCTATACGTTTTTCCAGATCGTCGTTTAAGTCTGTCAGTGCTTTTTCCAGCTCTTTGCGCTGCGAAATATCGGTATGAATACCCGATATAATAAGAGGATCTCCATCGGGAGTTCTGCTGGTGAGAGAAGCGCGCTGATACATCCATATCCAGTAACCCTCTTTGTGTCTTAGCCTGCATTCGTGCTCATAGTAAGGCATATTACTCTGCATATAGCGTGCATGTGCCTCTTCCGTTGCTTGTATATCGTCGGGGTGAACAATTGCCCGCCAACCACCGGGAGTAGATTCTTTAAAAATCTTAGCCAGCTCATCGAAGGTATAGCCCAACATTTTGGGGTAGGCCTGATTAAAATCGATTTCACCCGTCACCACATTTATGTCCGCAATGCCTACGTGTACAGCCTCCACAATCTCATCGAGCTTTAAGCGGGTTTCGATTAAAGCCTCCTCAGTCAATCTCCGCTCGGTAATATCCGAAAGTAAACCCGTCCAGGTTATACCTCCGAAAGGAAGCTGCTGAGGTTTGGATTCTAAACGCACCCATTTTGTTTCATTGCCCACCAGCACACGTCCTTCCCATTTATACGGTATCACATTTCGGTTTGCTTCTTCATTGGTTGAAATAAAACCTGCTCTATCTTCATCCACAATAAGATCGACAATTACGTAGGGGTTAGCTTTAAACTCCTGCCGGGTAACGCCCAGAATTTCACAAAACCGATCGCTCGCCAACTCCATTTTATACGGGGGATTTTCGGAGCTATGCCAGGCCTTCTCGCGCCAGTCTTTAACCTTGAATACATGAATGCGATAGATGCCTACCGGCTGGTTATTGATTATATCCTGAAAAAGGTCATACTCTTCCTGAAGGAGTTCTTTTGACTCGCGGAGTTCGGAGCTTTGTTTTTCCAGTAAAAGCTGATTATCCAAAAGCTCCCGGATCAAACGCAGGCCTTCGGCTTCCGAAGCGCCCTCAGGCACCCTTTCAGCTTCCCGTCTCAGCCATTCGGCAGCTTTTTCTTTCAATTCCGATGATACATTATCAGTCATACTATTTCGATGTTGCGGAAAATATTCAATCAAAGCTTTTGTCGCACCTGCCTGCGTCAGCTCTACGCCACCCATCAGGCAGGGAAAATTCAGACCCTGACATCTAAATACAAAGATAGTTAATCCCGATTACATTCCTTAATGCAGTTGCTAAATTCTGCATTTTTTTATGCTCCACATTTTGAGCCTTGCGAATTGAATTACCAGAAGAGTGGAGCTCCGTCAACACATTAGCTAAACCAGCCCGAACAAAATAGTATTTTGAGCTGTTAGTAAAAGCGAAATAACAAAAACAGAAAAACAAACAGCCATTAAGCGCTCAGACAACATGACGCGCCTGACAAACGCTCTCGTTTTCACACAAAATAAAGTTTCAAACCTGATTTATAAGCTTTTTTAAGCACAAAACGCAACCCGGCGAATCATTAATTGTATTACTTTTGCACACCCAAAAAACAAGCTATATGACAGAAGAAAAAAAAGATCCATGGCTCAATTATCTGGCACTAACTACCATCATATTTGCGGTAGCAGCCACCTTGTCAACATTCAAAGGTGGAGGATACTCCACCCGCTCTATGCTTAGCCAGGAACAGGCTTCGAACAAATGGTCGCACTTTGAAAGTAAGAGCATCAAGCTATATCTTTACGAAACCCAAAAAGATGTACTGGTATTGGATACCAAACGGTTTTCGAAATCTGAAGCCGCGGCACTGAATGCTTACCAACAGAAAATAAAAAGCTACGAAGAATCATCCAAAAGATATGAAAAAGAAAAAGCTGAGATAAAAAAAGAAGCCGAACACTTTGAATCCGTTCGCGATGACGCTCAGAAGCACTCGCAGGCATTTGGTATGGCGGTTATCTTCCTGCAAATTTCTATCCTGCTTTCATCTATCGGAGCTTTAATAAAACGCAAATATCTATGGTACATGGCTATGGGAATAGGCGTTGTGGGGCTGTTTTATTTTCTGGACGGATTCTTATTATTTTTATAAACGACCGATTAAACCTGCAATAATTAGAACAATAACTAATCAAAATTGCATACAAAGCATAACGCAACTGTCAACAACGGTTGCGTTTTCATTTAAATACGAATAAATGTTGTATTTTTGCAGTCCGAAAAACTATCGATTTCACAACATTATCGCAACTACTCACAACTGATTTAAAATGGCTAAAACTAAGAAACCGCATCCCATCCTTACCAATGTAACCATCACCGATATTGCTGCTGAAGGCAAAGCCATTGCGAAGGTAAACGACATCGTTGTGTTTGTTCCCTTCGTGGTACCGGGCGATGTGGCCGACCTTCAGGTAACCCGCAAAAAGAGCCATTTCATGGAGGCACGTCCTATTCTTTTTCATAGCTACTCCGAAAACAGAACTGAAGCGGTTTGCGAACATTACGGAATTTGTGGTGGCTGCAAGTGGCAGATACTCCCCTACTCCGAACAAATCCGTTATAAACAAAAACAGGTGGTAGACAACCTGACGCGCATCGGTAAAATAGACTTACCCGAAGTCACCCCTATATTAGGTTCGGCTAAAACCGAGTTCTACCGCAACAAACTGGAGTTCACGTTTTCCAACAAGCGGTGGCGCACAAACGAAGAAATAGCCGAAGGAAAAGTTTTTGAGACCATGAATGCTGTGGGCTTCCACATTCCGGGTCAGTTTGACAAAGTGCTGGATATTAATAAGTGCTGGTTACAAACCGAAGACTCAAACGAGATAAGAAATGAAGTGAGACGTTACGCTCTGGAACATGAGCTGACATTCTTCGACTTACGCAGTCAGGAAGGGTTCTTGCGCACCATGATGGTTCGCACCACTTCCACCGGCGAACTCATGATTATCATGGTGTTTTTCTACGAAGACAAAGAAGCACAGGAAGCGCTTCTGCAACATATTGCCGATAAGTTTCCACAAATAACATCGCTCCTGTATGTCATTAATTCCAAAGCCAATGACACCATTACCGATCAGGAAATTCTGGTTTTCAAAGGCAACGAATGCATTTACGAAGAAATGGAAGGTTTGAAGTTCAAAATAGGACCAAAATCATTTTATCAGACCAACTCCGAACAGGCCTACGAGCTTTACAAGATTACGCGTAATTTTGCTCAACTTACCGGCAAAGAATTGGTATACGACCTTTACACCGGCACCGGCACCATTGCTAACTTTGTGGCACATCAGGCTAAGCAGGTTATTGGCATCGAATATGTTCCCGAAGCCATCGAAGATGCTTTTGTAAACTCCAAACTGAACAACATTGACAATACACTGTTTTATGCCGGAGATATGAAAGATATTTTGAATGCTGCTTTTATTGAAAAACACGGCAAACCTGACGTTATCATCACCGACCCCCCACGCGCAGGGATGCACGAGGATGTGATCAACGCTATACTTTTTGCCGAGCCCAAGCGCATCGTATACGTAAGTTGCAACCCCGCAACGCAGGCCCGGGACCTGTATTTACTCGACGGCAAATACAAAGTAGCAGCAGTACAACCCGTTGATATGTTTCCACATACGCACCATGTAGAAAATGTGGTATTGCTCGAACAAAAATAAATTTCTACCTTTGGTACTATCAATTCGGACAAATGTATCAACAAAACATATATCGCAAAGTTTTTTTATTTAAATAGAAACTAAATTTATCAATATGCAAAAACAGATTTTTCAAACAAATTCGTCAACTCGCTGGAAGAGTTTTGTTTGGTTTGTACGGATTCTGATCGTTTTTTTATTGGTTATCATGGCTTCTGTAGCCGTATCATTGTTCAATAAGCGTAGTTATGACCTAAAGGTGCTCACTTACAACGCCAAGAAACTACCGGATCTTAATGCTGATAAATCCAAAACTTATGTTTCAAGAACGGAACAAATTGCTTTTGCCAAACATCTGGAACGATACAGAAAAAAATATAAAAGGACGAGCAAAAATAAGTTACATGTAAAACACACCCCTGCCGCTGCCAAGTTTCTACCCGTCAGAGCAGGATTCTATGTAAACTGGGATTTAAACTCATCCATCTCTTTGCATAAGAATATCAACCATATGAATATGGTGTTGCCCGAATGGATATTCCAGAAAGATGCAAAAGGAAATCTGGATGTAAGAATCCAGAATGAAACCCTGGACTTTATTCAGAACCATAAAGTAGCTGTTGTACCCATGTTGAGTAACTTTTTCAACAAGCGTTGGAACGGAGACAGCACGTACATAATGCTCAAAAACTCCAGAACACGGAGAACCCTGATATCGCGCATTAAAAACCTATTAGAGAAAAATGATTTTCAGGGGATTAATATCGACTTTGAAAGCCTGCCTAAAGGTGCACATCCCTACATGTTACAGTTCTCGAAAGAACTGTCTTCGACACTACACGCCGACGGCTATATCACAACAATTGACATCAACCCTACCGACGAAGATGTTAGTTATAAAGATATAGCGCAATACTACGACTTTATCTTCTTAATGGCATACGACGAACACGCTCCGGACGATCCCCCCGGCAGCATTTCGTCATTAAACTTTGTAGAAAGATCAATCGATGCGGCCATGAGAGAGGTAGCATCCGAAAAAATTGTGGTCTGCGTTGCATCCTATGGTCGTGACTGGGAAAAAGGTAAATCCGGAACCAAAATCACTTACCAGGGACTGATCTCTATGGCCAAAGAACGAAATGAACCCGTATACTTCAACTTTGGACAGTCAGACTTAACCCTGTATTACACCGACGACAACGGAGCCGAACACGAAGCTCATTGCAACGACGCTGCCGGAACATTCAACATTATTCGTACAGCTCAGGATTACAATGCTGCCGGAGTATCTCTTTGGTATTTAGGATCTGAAGATGAACGTATCTGGGATTACTATTCGCAAAATCTGGACATCAACTTCCTGCGATTAAAACCATTTAATTACAAGAAGTTTGAACATATCAATTCAATATTAGCCGTAAACTACGAGGGTAAAGGCGAAATACTGGAAATGATAAATGAACCCAACCATGGACTTACAAAATTCGAGTTCAACAACTATGATCAGCTAATTACAGATGAGAAATATCTGTCGCTCCCCAGTTCATTTTTGTTGAAGAGATTTGGAGCTAAAAATCCGAAAAAGATTGCTCTTACATTTGATGATGGTCCTAACCCCGAGTATACACCTAAGATCTTAGATATATTAAAGGAGAAGAAATGTCCTGCAACCTTCTTTGTAATCGGTGCAAATATTCAGAACAACATTCCACTCTTGAGAAGAGAGTATCAGGAAGGACATGAAATAGGAAATCATACCTATACTCACCCCGACTTAGATATGACTTCGGACAATCGGGAGAGAATAGAACTTCGATCAACACGGTTGTTAATTGAAAGCATTCTGGGACATTCTACCCTGCTGTTCCGTGCACCTTCGCTAAACGATGCCGAACCCACAAATTTGAACCAGATCAGAGGCTTATCCATAGCCCACGATGAAGGTTTTATCAGCGTGACTTCGTTTATCGACACCAATGACTGGGAAGAAGATGTAACTAAAGACTCCATTATTTCGCGAGCTATAAAGCGTATCAATGACGGGAATATAATGCTGATGCACGATGCAGGAGGTATCCGGTCCGAAACGGTGGCAGCTTTACCTTATATCATTGACTATTATAGAGCACATGGTTATGAATTTGTGACCACATCAGCGTTGATGGATAAAACGCGCGATCAGGTTATGCCTCCTGTTCAAAGCCAGTTTGAATTTACCAATACACTTGATTTAGTATTCTTTGTATTGACCTTTATTTGGGAACATTTTCTTGATGGTTTCTTCGTCGTTGCCATTATACTCATAATATTCAGACTTCTGGCTATTGGGTTACTGGCTATAATCCAGAGACAAAAAGAGAAAAGATGCAAATTCGAAAATACGGATTACAAACCGAAAGTAAGCATCATAGTTCCGGCATATAACGAAGAAATAAATGCAACACGAACAGTAGACTATCTGCTTAAGTCGGAATACCCCGATTTTGAAGTTATATTTGTAGACGATGGTTCTAAAGATAACACTTTCAACATCGTAAAAACGACATTTGAAAACAACAGCAAAGTAAAAGTGCTGACTAAGCCTAACGGAGGAAAAGCTGCTGCACTTAATTTCGGAATTGAATATGCTTCGGGTGATATCTTGGTTTGTATAGATGCCGATACAATTCTGCCGGCAAATGCTATTCCAAAAATGATTCCGTACTTCGAAAACAATAAAGTGGGTGCTGTAGCCGGAAATGTACGGGTAGGTAATACGCTGAACATGCTTACAAACTGGCAATCGATAGAATACACCACCAGCCAAAACTTTGACCGTCGTGCTTACGATGCTGTGAATTCGATCCTGGTTGTACCGGGAGCCATTGGTGCTTTCAGAAAATCGGCCATGAAAGAAATTGAAGGGTTCACTACCGATACGCTGGCCGAAGATTGCGACCTTACATTGCGTATGTTACGTGCAGGTTATGTAATTAAAACCTGCAACGACGCACTGGCGCTTACCGAAGCTCCTGAGACATTGAACATGTTTATGAAACAACGTTCGCGCTGGACATTTGGGATGATGCAAAGTTTCTGGAAACACAGAGATCTGTTGTTCAGCTTCAAAAAGCCAAACATTGGATTAATTGCGTTGCCAAACTTACTTATTTTCAATTTCTTAATTCCGTTCTTTTCGCCACTGGTCGACATCTTGTTTATCGCCGGCCTGTTTGCGCACGATTCGGAACAATACATATTCTTTTACCTGCTTTATTACTTTGTTGATTGTCTTATTGCCTCGCTAGCGTACCATTACGACAATCAGAAATTCACTTTAAAGAAAGCACTGTATCTGTTCGTTCAGCGGTTTGCATATCGCCAGATATTGTTCTTTGTTTTGCTCAAAGCATATTTAAGAGCAATAAAGGGGGAACTCGTAAGTTGGGGAGTATTGAAAAGAACCGGAAATGTCTCAGAATAGTTATTTAGACAGGTCTTCTTTATCTGCTTAGCTGGTGGTAATTATATCAGAGTATAGGCACAGAGAATGAAGTGGAAACTGCTGATTAACAAACCGATTGTAAAATTCAAAATTGTGAAAATAGCTTTAAAATCTTGCCAGTTGCGATTATTTTCTGTTATTTTACACGATTTTTCAAGTAAAATTAAATTTCAAATAAAATATGTCTGTATCAATCCTTGAGGTAAAATCAAAGAAAGAATTAAAAAAATTTATATGGTTTGGTATTAATCTTTATAAAGATTGTGAGTTTGCAGCTCCCCCTCTTATGATGGACGATCTGCTGAACTTAACTAGAGGAAAAAATCCGGCGTTGGAATTTTGTGATGCTGCATATTTTTTAGCTTACAAAGAAGGGGAAATAGTTGGTAGAATTGCTGCAATCATCAATCCTGTAGCTAACGAAACATGGGATCAGAAACATGCCCGCTTTGGTTGGATTGATTTTGTTGACGATATGGAAGTATCAACAGCGCTATTTGACGCTGCTACAAGTTGGGCCAAAGCGAAAGGAATGACATCTATCCATGGCCCTCTGGGATTCACCGACTTTGATAAAGAAGGGACATTAGTTGAAGGATACGACAAAGCAAGCACCCTGGCTACTATCTATAACTATCCGTACTATCCGGAGCATATAGAGCATTACGGATTTGTAAAGGATATTGATTTTAACGAATACCTGATTACAGTTCCCGAGGTATTTCCAGATAAATATTTTCGGATAGCAGATATCGTTAAGGCTAAATACAAATTGACTCCGAAGTATTTCAAAACCAGAAAAGAAGTAGTCGACAAATATGCTGTAAAGATATTTGATTTGCTGAATCTTTGCTATAAAGACCTGTACGGTTTTAGCAAATTGAACGATAAGCAAATAGCATTTTACATCAAAATGTATTTTAGCTTTTTCAGATTAGACACCATTTCGATTGTTGTAGACGAGAAAGATGATGTAGTTGCACTGGGAATTGCAATGCCCAGCTTTACAGAAGCGTTGCGAAAAGCAAAAGGACATTTGTTTCCTTTCGGTTGGTTTTACATGTTACGTGCTCTACGCAAAAATACGATAGTTGATCTCTACCTAATGGCTGTACACCCCGACTATCAAAATAAAGGGGTAAATTCCATTATGTTTGCAGATATTATGCCGTCCAGTGCAAAAAACGGATATCGCTTTGCAGAAAGTAATCCGGAACTGGAAACAAATACAAGAATGTCCTCACAGTGGGGAAACTTTGAATACGTAAACCACAAGAGAAGAAGAGTCTACGTCAAAGAAATATAGATAAATACAGAATTTGAGCAGTAACTAACACTACTGCTCATATTTTTTTCAACATATTTAGGCTGTATACGTTACAGATGCATACAGTAAACTTTCTTCGTTTAAATTAAGAAGATGACACGCAAATTTGATTTTTTAGTTATTGGTAGTGGTATGGCGGGCATTAGTTTTGCTCTCAAAGCCGCTCAGTATGGTAAAGTTGCTTTGCTCTGTAAAACAACACTCAGTGAAACGAACACTTCTTATGCTCAAGGTGGAATTGCCTCGGTAACTTACGAGCCCGACACTTTCGAAAAGCATATTGAAGACACATTGATAGCCGGTGATGGACATTGCAACTTAGCCGCTGTAGAAAAAGTAATCAAAGAAGCCCCATCGCAAATCAATGAACTGATCAACTGGGGAATTGATTTCGATAAAAATGAAGATGGACTTTTTGACCTGCACCGTGAAGGCGGACATTCAGAACATCGGATTCTGCATCACAAAGACAATACCGGATATGAAATACAGGAAAGTCTGATTCGTCAGGTAAAATCTCATCCTGAAATTGAAGTCTTTGAAAATTACTTTGCAATTGAAATTCTGACTCAGCATCACCTGGGACAAATTGTGACACATCACACACCAGATATTGAATGTTACGGAGCTTACGTTTTAAATCAGAGCACCAACCACATACATACCTTTCTATCCAAAGTAACCCTACTCGCGACAGGAGGAATCGGTAGTGTATATTCCACCACAACAAACCCTGAAATAGCTACAGGAGACGGTATAGCCATGGTACATCGGGCGCGTGGAGTCATTAAGGACATGGAATTTGTTCAATTCCACCCCACCGGACTTTATCAGCCGGGTGAACGTCCAACCTATTTAATTACTGAGGCGATAAGAGGATACGGAGCTGTGCTACGAGGAAAAGATGGAAAAGAGTTCATGCAAAAATACGATGAACGTGGATCATTAGCACCCCGTGACATTGTAGCACGTGCTATTGACAACGAAATGAAGATTCGCGGCCATGCATTTGTTTACCTCGACGTTACTCACAAAGATGCAGAAGAAACTAAAAAACACTTCCCAAACATTTACAAAAAGTGTCTGGAAGTAGGTATTGACATTACAAAAGATTTCATCCCCATCTCGCCCATTCAGCACTACTTATGTGGTGGCATAGTGGTTGACCTGAATGCAAGAACTTCTATAAACCGATTGTATGCAGCCGGCGAGTGCTCCTGCACGGGACTCCATGGAGCCAACAGACTAGCTTCAAACTCCTTGCTGGAAGCTATTGTGTATGCAGATGCAGCAGTAAAAGACGCTGTAAAAACAATTAACAATTACAGCTTCAACGAATCGATACCAGAATGGAATGATGAAGGAACTTCACTTCCCGAAGAGATGGTGCTCATAACACAAAGCTTCAGAGAAGTTGAACAAATCATGAGCACTTATGTAGGGATTGTTCGGTCGAACTTACGACTAATACGTGCAATGAACCGGTTGGAAATTCTCTACAGAGAGACAGAACATCTGTTCGACAAGTCCGTAGTTTCGAAAGAAATATGCGAACTTCGAAATGTTATCAGTGTTGCCTATTTAATCATCAAACAAGCTCTGTTGCGTAAAGAAAGCAGAGGGCTACATTACACAGTAGATTACCCGGACCGGATGAGAAATGAATTTTGAGATTCTCACGAAAAGAAACCATTTACAATCAATAAATAGAATGTCAATGTAATTACTCTTGCTGTCTCTAATCATACATATTTACACGAGTACAAATGCAGAGAATTATCAGAACTATCAAAATAGTAAACAATTAAACAAACAAAGATTATGATCAAGCACATTGTTTTTTTTGGCTTAGCAGAGAATGCCGAAGGTAAATCGAAAGCTGAAAATGCCGGGATAATCAAATACGAACTGGAGAATTTAATCCATTCCATTCCCGAGATCAAAAAGATAGAGGTAGGCATCAACGTTCCAGATGCTCCAAAAACGAATTTTGATATAGCACTGTATGCAGAGTTTGAAAATATGCAAGAACTTGACATCTATCAGGAACATCCTGCACATAAAAAAGTAGCGGCATATATTGCTAAAGTAAAAATATCACGCGCTGCTGTGGATTACGAAGTCTGATTACAATAATCCTCATTGACTAAACACACGGCTTATTTTCAGGAAATTAGCTCGGAAACAGCATGAGCAATTGTCAAATATTCCTGCTTTGGATAAAATATTTGATAATTCACTCTTACAATACAAAAAAAATATTTATTTTTACGCCAATTAATTTTAGCTGTTAACTCTAAAAAAACAAAATCTATGTCAGTGAATAAAGTAATTTTAGTCGGCCATGCCGGGAAAGATCCCGAAGTTCGCTATTTAGACAAAAATGTTGCAGTAGCCAACTTCACATTAGCAACTACCGAAAGAGGTTTTACGCTGCAAAATGGCACACAAGTTCCCGAACGTACAGAATGGCACAATATTGTTGCGTGGCGTGCTCTTGCTGAATTTGGTGAAAAATACATCCGCAAAGGAAGCCAGTTGTACATCGAAGGAAAAATCCAAACACGCTCGTGGGAAAAGGATGGGATCAAACGTTACACAACAGAAATCTATGCTGATACCATTCAGCTTCTTGGTAAAAAACCAGAAAACGCAAGCGAAACAAACGACACAGTAGCCAGCCCCGCTACGGAATCTATACAGACGCCTCCACACGTCGAAGATGATCTTCCGTTTTAATATCCAGCTTAATACAAAAAGCCACTTCTATGTTAGAAGTGGCTTTTTTTGCTCTAAATAGAAATTCAGTTGACTTAGTTATCTGATAGAGTTACATCTTTATCAGATTCTTTGTATGTAAAAGGAGCTAGAAAAGTTATCAGAAACGATGGAATTGTTGCGACTAAAACCCAAATAAAGAAAAGCTTATATCCTAAAAAATCACTCATATAACCGCTCAACATAGATGGAAGCATAAAACCCAATGCCATGATGCCGTCTGCAAAAGCATAATGAGCCATTTTATATTTCCCGGGAGATATTTGTTGCATAATATAAAGAGTAAGTCCGACAAAACCAAATCCATACCCAAAATATTCAAGAACAACAGCTGCTCCAATAGCAAAAAGGCTCTCTGGCTGAACAATTGCCAATACACAATAAACAGCAAACGGAATATTAAAACAGAAACAAAGAACCTTCAGTGTTTTTTTCAGCCCCCGTTTAGATGTATAATATCCGGCTAAAATAGAACCAATAACAAAAGCCAGAGAACCAAACAATCCATAAACAAGTCCAATTTGAGAAGTACTAAGTCCAAGTCCTCCGTGATCTCTAGCAGCTTTGAAAAACAGTGGAGCGATTTTTATCGCAAATCCTTCTGCAAAACGGTAGAATATCACAAAAAGAATACTCATTAAAATATTTTTCTTTTGAAAAAATGTAACTGCCACATCCTTTAATGTATTCAAGCCATCTTTTAATGATTTTACGTCATTTGATGAACCGCCACTTGGCAACATCTTAAAGTGATAGAAGGACAAAAGAACCATTATGGCTCCGTATATACCCATAACAATTGTCCAGGCATTCACAACTCCAAATTTTTGTTCAAGTTCCCCTGCTAAATAAACCAAGGCGCCTCCGGATAAAATCTTAGCGATGTTATAAAAAGCTCCTTGCCAGCCTACATATTTTGCTTGATCAACAGGTGAAAGTTCGTTAAGATAAATTCCAACCGTCGCAATGTCATGGGTTGCTCCACTAAAACCAATAATAGCCATAAAAGCAATTGAATACGCAAAGAAACTAGGTAGATGTAACGAAAAAGCGACCAGTGCAAAAGTAATTCCGGTTATCAGTTGTGTTGCCACCACAAAATGTTTTTTTGTTTTGAACATCTCCAGAAGAGGACTCCACAAAGGTTTAAGTGTCCAGGGAAACATAATTAATGACGTCCATAATGCTATTTGGGAATCCGAAATTCCTAAATTTTTAAACATTAAAGATGAGGCTGAAGCCAGTGCAACAAAAGGTAACCCCATCGCAAAATAAACCGAAGGAACCCATGTTGCTGGATGTTGTTTTTCTTTTTCGTCCATTTTTATCAAAAATATTACAGTAAGTAATTATTAAAATATTGTCTCAAATTCGTACCTACAAGATTCTAGACACGTGTTTACATTGAAATTTATTTTGCAAAAAGCCATTTCCATTTAGAATAAGTGCTTCTTTTCAGTTCATATTAGTCCTAACATTTTTGCACGTGCTAGCATGCATGCTCCAACTACACCTGCCTTATCGCCAAGTTTACTTAGTTTTATTGAAGTATCTTTACTTACTAAGTTTAACGAGTACTTCTTTACAGCACTTCTGATAGGTAAAAGCAAAAAATCACCAGTCAAAGCCACCACTCCACCTATAATGACAAGCTCAGGATTAAATAGATTTATAAGCCCCGCTATATGCTTACCCAGCGTATTACCAACTTCCTCAACTAACTCAATAGCAAGCATATCTTCTTTTAAAGCAGCTTCAATTATATCTTCCTGAATAATCGTTTCGCCTTTTTTTATTCGTTCTTCCAGAATAGAGGTATTCCCTTCTGCAATCTTCTCTAAGAATCGACGATGAATAAATGAACCAGAAGCCTGAGTTTCGAGACAACCTTTCTTACCACAATGACAAATTATTTCATTATCAAAAGCATTAAGATGCCCAAACTCGCCAGCAAATCCAGATTTTCCGTAATACAATTTACCATCTATAAATATACCCAGACCTAAACCCCAACTAACATTGACAAAAATAATATCCTTTTCCCCATTCACGACTCCACTCATATACTCACCATAAGCCATTGAACGTGAATCATTATCTATTGTTACATGCATTCCTAACCTCTCCTGAAATATTTCCGTCAATGGTTTTTCATTAAAGAAGTAGAGGCTATAACTGTGTCCGGTTTCCGTATTCACCCTTCCGGACATATTTATGCCAGCACTTAATATTTTCGGTTTGGGCACTGAAACACTATCAACAAAATCGCTAATGATAACGCAAAGCTTATCAAAACTATCCTGTGTATTCTCGTAATAGAATGGGATACTTAGTTTAGATTCAACCATATCTCCCTTGAAGTTAATCAAAGCTATATTTATTCTAAAACGCTTTATATCTACGCCTAAAAAATATCCAGAATCAGGATTAACACCATAAACATTCGGTCGACGACCACCATTAGTTTCCTGCTTCCCAAAATCAACAACATAACCTTCGTCTATCAGTTCGCCAACTAATTTAGTCACTGTAGGCACACTCAGATCCATTTCCTTCCCTAAGTCAGCCAAAGTATTCTCGCCATTATTAATATAGTAGCGTATAATATTAATTTTAAAGATAGCACTCTTCGATCCAAGCTCAATTTCTTCAATAAATGTATGTTTCATAGATAATATTTTTTTTAATAAACGTACAAATATAACTAATTTTTAATAACAACAAACTGGCAAGCTCAAAATTCAAATTCATTTTGAAAAATAATGAGAAACACAGACCACAAAATCAATCGGTTACAAATATACGAAAAATATTTTGTAAAAACGCGATAGTTAGTAAAATATTTTAATTACTTTTGCTTCGTTGATAAAATAATCAAAAAAATAAGGAGCATATTTATCAAAACAACACTTTTTAAACAAATAAATTCATTACTACTATTTCACTAGAGTATCTTAATTGAAAAACTTTGAGGATGAATCAAAATCAGTAAATTCAAGTTTAAGCCCAGAAATAGCTAACGAGACAAGTTCTGCTAAATAAAAGGCGAACATAGCTCTACGCAGATATCGATTCAACATTTACCTATATAACATATACTTAAAAAAATGAAAATCAAAGCCACATTTTTAGATGAAATCAGCCATGATATCCCTCACCAAAACTGGGGTCCAAAAGAATGGGATGCTGATTTCGCATATATGAAAGACATCGGCATAGAAATGGTCGTTTTAATCCGATCAGGCTACAAGCGCTGGCAAACATTTCCATCGAAGGTACTCAGCGAAACAGAAAACTGCTATACACCACCCATTGACTTAGTAGAATTATTTCTGAGCCTTAGCAATAAGTACGGAATGCTATTTTATTTTGGACTGTATGACTCAGGTAGATATTGGGTCGATCCTGAATTTTGGTCAAATGGAGGTTACGAACAAGAAGTCGAAGTAAATAAAAAACTTATAGAAGAAGTTTGGAGCACATACGGGCACAACAAATCATTTGCAGGATGGTATCTATCGCAAGAATGTAGCCGCAACAATGGTAAGATAATAGAAATGTTTGCGCAGCTAGGGCGACACTGCAAAAATGTTTCTTCCGGATTACCTGTACTTATTTCACCCTATATCGATGGAAAAAAGAATATCAGTCAATACAGCAATGAAACGTCACGAACCGAAGCAGTCACTTTTCAAAGCCATGAAAAAGAATGGGACGAGATCTTTTCAGGTATTCAAGGGGCTGTAGATATTGTTGCATTTCAAGATGGACACGTAGAATACGATGAATTGGTAGATTTTCTAAAAATAAACAAGCGTTTATGCGACAAGCACGGTTTAGCCTGCTGGACCAATTCGGAAACCTTCGATCGGGACATGCCAATCAAATTTCTACCTATCAAATGGGAAAAACTTAAACTCAAACTCGAATTTGCAGCTGAAGCAGGTATCGAAAATGCGATTACTTTCGAGTTTTCACACTTTATGAGTCCACAATCGGCTTATTTACAAGCCGGACACTTGTATAATAGGTATCGAGAATATATTGAACAATAAAACATGAGACAAATATGGATTTAAAAAAACTAGCGGAACAATACAAAGATGAGTTACTAAATAACGTATTACCATTTTGGATTGAAAACTCTCAAGACGAAGAGTTTGGCGGATATTTCAGCTGCTTGGACAACACCGGCAAAGTCTTCGATAAAGATAAATTTATCTGGCTACAAGGCAGGGAAGTCTGGATGTTTGCCATGCTATACAATAAAGTAGAAAAACGTCAGGAATGGTTAGATTGTGCAATACAAGGTGGCGAATTTTTAAAGAAATATGGACATGACGGCGATTATAACTGGTATTTTTCGGTTACACAAAAAGGAGAGCCTTTGGTAGAGCCGTACAATATTTTCTCTTATACATTTGCATCTATGGCTTTCGGGCAGCTAGGCTTAGCCACCGGGAACAAAGAATATGACCAAATAGCGAAAATCACATTCGAGAAAATACTCTCAAAGGTTGATAATCCAAAGGGCAAATGGAACAAAGCACATCCAGGCACTCGAAACTTAAAAAACTTTGCTCTACCTATGATTCTTTGTAATCTGGCATTAGAAATTGAGCATTTGTTAGATAAAGATTTTCTATTAGAGACCATTGAAACATGTATACACGAAGTAACCGAAGTGTTTTATCGTCCGGAACTAGGTCTGATCGTTGAAAATGTAACCAGTGATGGTGAACTCTCTGACACTTTTGACGGACGACTACTAAATCCGGGGCATGCTATCGAAGCTATGTGGTTTATTATGGATCTTGGAGATAGATTACATCGCCCGGAATTGATCCAAAAAGCAACTGACATAGCATTGAAAATGGTAAAATACGGTTGGGATGAAAAATACGGAGGTATCTATTATTTCATGGACAGAAAAGGTTGTCCGCCACAGCAATTGGAATGGGATCAGAAACTTTGGTGGGTTCACATAGAGACTTTAATCACAATGATAAAAGGGTACCAGTTGACCGGTTCCAAAGAATGTTTAGAGTGGTTCGAAAAAATCCATGATTATGCATGGTCGCACTTCAAAGATAAAGAAAATCCGGAATGGTTTGGTTATCTGAATCGGCAAGGTGAAGTACTACTGAATTTAAAAGGCGGGAAATGGAAAGGTTGCTTCCACGTACCACGCGGAATGTACCAATGTTGGCAGGTACTCGAGAAAATAAAACAATAAAATAAAAAAGGTAAAAGGTTGTAAGCAGATTTAAGTGTTGGTATTAGCGAATTATAAGAATAGAAATAAACTTCCTTTAAATAATTATTATTAATTCAAATTTATGAAAGACTTCAACTTATCAAAACTGCACCTACGAGGCAATAGATGCTTCGTTCTGCTATGGATGTTGTGTTGTGCATTTATTGTAAGCGCACAAATAAACATTCAGGGAAAAGTGAAAGATACCAATGGCGAGCCACTCACAGGACTTACCGTAATGGTTAAAGGTACAACAGTTGGAACAATCACCGATGTAAATGGTCATTTTTCCATCAAAGCACCAAATCAAAAGTCCGTATTGGCCTTTTCATTTGTTGGCTACGTAAAGCAATTTGTTCAAGTAGGGACAAATAAAGAACTTACAATTGTCATGCAAGAAGACAATGCGCTTCTTGACGAAGTAATGGTAGTAGGTTACGGTACTCAAAAGAAAAGTACATTGACCGGATCTGTTTCTCAAATCAAGGGAGATCAATTACTAGCAACTCCATCAACTAACGTTTCAAGCTTATTGGGAGGTCGTGTAGCCGGTATTCAATCCGTACAGACTTCTGGTCAACCAGGTTCCGACCAGGCTACACTGACCATTCGCGGGTCAATATATAACGCAACTTACATTGTTGACGGTATGCCCCGATCTATTAACGACATTGACCCAAATGATGTTGAATCAGTATCGGTTTTAAAAGACGGAGCAGCAGCTGCTGTTTATGGATTAAAAGGAGCCGGTGGGGTTATTATCGTTACAACAAAAAAAGGACATGTTGGTAAATCTCAAATTACGTATAACGGCTCATTGGGTATTTCACGAAACGCAAACTTTCCAAAGTTCCTTGATGGTCCTACTTATGCTTTATATTACAACAAAGGTTTAGAAATGGATGGAAACAGTCCCGTTTTCACCAAATCTCAAATCTCAAAAATGACTAACGGAGACGATTCAGACGGCTGGGGAAACACAAACTGGATGGATGAAATATTTGGAACCGGACAAAATCAACAGCACAGCGTAACTGTACAAGGAGGAAATGAAAATTTAAAATACTTTACTTCGTTAGGCTATTTAGATCAAGCCGGAAACATCAAGAACTACACCTACAAACGTTACAACATGCGTGCTAACATTGATGCTAATATTGCTACAAACTGGAAGTTTAGCCTCGGCATAGCCGGTCAGGTTGGAAGAAAACAACGACCCGGTTACGAAGCTGGTGCATCGGGAGTAGATAAAGAGGGCACCAATGGAGATTCCTGGATGACTATCGTGAATCAGGCCATCAACAGTCATCCATATCTACCTAAGACCTATAACGGATTGGACGTAGCAACACCCAATGGAAGCAATCAACCTAACAGTCCATTGGCAGCCATAAACAAATCCGGTTTATACAAGACCAACAGTCAGGATATACAATCAAATATCAGTTTACAATACGATGTTCCGGGTATAAAAGGCCTTAATTTTAAGGTTACTGGGTCATACGACTTTGAAACATCCAGAAACAAAAATTTAAACACTCCATATTATGTTTCGATGGCGAGAATTCCAGATTCTTCAACTTCTGACATTAGCTTTGACAAGGTTATTGATGCACGTGGAAATACATTTTATTCATTAGGTGAAGGTGATGCTGAATACACTCAACTAGTAGGTCAGGGAAGTGTAAACTATGCTACTACGATTGCAAAAAAACACCATGTTGATGCAATGGTTTTGACTGAAATTCGCGATTATAAATCAAACAGCTTTGGTGCTTACGGAAAAAGTACCAGCCCAGTTTTTGAGTCATTACCTGAACTGGGATTTGCGCAACCGGCTGACAAGTCTATTGAAGGTAAAAGCGATCAGACAAGAAGCATTGGCTACGTTTTCAGAATGAAGTATGATTATGATGACAAGTACCTGGCTGAATTTACCGGACGATACGATGGCTCGTATAAATTCTCCGGAAATGTAGGCGGAAAACGTTGGGGATTCTTCCCTTCACTTTCAGTTGGATGGAGAATATCAGGAGAAGACTTTATGAAAAATTTCAATTTTATCGACAATCTGAAAATCCGTGGATCAGTTGGTATGCTCGGCAACGATGGAGTCAAAGCTTACTCTTATCTGAATACCTATGACTTTAGAGAAAAATCAACAAGCATTGGTGGAAATCTTGTGAATTCCCTATACACAACCGGCTATGCAAATCCTAACTTAAGTTGGGAACGTACACTATCCTACAATGGAGGTTTTGATCTTACTCTGTGGAAAGGCTTGTTGGGAGTGGAGTTTGACGCATTCTATAATTATACTTATGATATTCTTACTGAAATGGGTTCAAACTATGCACCATCCATGGGTGGGTATTATCCATCGTACGAGAATTATAAAAGAATGGATACAAAAGGCGTTGAAGTTACCCTGACACATCGTAACCATATCGGAACAGGTAAAAACACCTTTAATTTTGGTAGCAGTGTAAATTTCACTTTCGCAAAAAGCCGTTGGTTGCGCTATCCCGATAGCCCAAATACTCCGGATTATGCAAAGATAACAGGAAAGGCTGTTGGAACTCTATTTGGTTGGGTTGCCGATGGACTGTACCAAACCGAAAAAGAGATTGACAATTCACCATGGCCATTTGGAGAAAGACCACGTACAGGTGATATTAAATACAAAGATTTAAATGGTGATGGAATTGTTGATTATCAGGACAAGGCATTTGTTGGAAAATCAAACAAACCGGAATTAGTTGCAGGGATTAACCTGTTTGGCGATTGGCACGGATTTGATTTTAATGTTCAATTTACCGGAGCTGCAAAATGCGAAGTGTCTATGACCGGAACTTACTACAACGGTTATGACGACAACACCATCTACACAAAAACATTCAATGGAGGAGCAAATTCACCTGTCTATTTAGTTGAGAACGCATGGCGTCCAGATAATACCGGCGGAACATATCCACGACTAACAGTCAATGATCCACACAATAACAATGGATTAGCTTCTACATTTTGGTTCCGTGATGGAAAGTACATCCGTTTAAAATCAGCTCAGATTGGCTATACGCTTCCGGCTTCACTCATGAGAAAGGTCGGAATCACCAAAACAAGAATTTATGTTCAGGGATCTAACTTATTTACATTATCCGGATTACCACAGGGTATTGATCCAGAATCGCCAAGCGTAAATAACGGATACTACCCTCAACAAAAAACATTTATGACAGGTATTACTCTCACATTCTAAATTTAAAGATATGAAAACTATAAATATAAAGATAGTAAGCGCAGTAATAATATGCTGTTCACTTAGTCTCATTGGGTGTAGCGATTATCTGGACTTGACACCTACCGACAGAGCTTCCGATAAATTAATCTGGAGCAAACCTGAATATGCAGAATTAGCTGTGAATGATTTTTACAACTCTATCAATCTATATGGTAGCTTTGAAACAAATCAATCTATTGATGGTATGACCGAAGGTTTCACCGAAACACTAAAATACGGTTCGAAAACAAACAGCACTCATATGGATAGATGTAATTTGTTTGTGTATGCCGGAACAATATCAGCCAGTTGGGCATCGTACGATTTAGGCGCATGGAAGGATTTATACGAACGTATCCGCCGTGTAAATGAGGCTATGAGTAATATGAACAAATACAGTTCTTTCGATGCCACAACAACAGCACAGATTTCGGGACAACTTCGTTTCTTTCGTGCCTATTATTATTTCGAATTACTAAAACGCTATAAAGAAGTAATTTTATATACAGAAAATCTAAATGAGATTAGCACTAACAAAGCTATAAGTACTGAAGCACAAGGCTGGGACATGGTTGCAGCAGATTTAAAATTTGCAGCAGAAAACCTTCCCGCTGAGTGGGCATCAATTAATTTTGGAAAAATTACCAGTGGCGCATCGTATGCTTTGTTATCGAGGGCTATGCTTTACGCCGAAAGATGGGATGCGGCTAAAAGCGCAGCTTCTAAAGTGATGAACTCTAATAAATACAAATTGGCAGCCAACTACGCTGATGCATTCAAATCAGGAAAAAATGGCAATCAAGAGTCTATACTTGAATATGACTATAATGCAAGCGGTATAACTCACAATTTTGATGATGAGTTTTCACCCAAAGGTGATGCGGGCATTCAACAAGGTGGATTAGGAACTCCTACACAAGAAATGGTAGAGTCATACGAATTAGCAACCGGTGGTTTTCCCGACTGGTCTGAATGGCATGGCACAACCAACACTACTCCTCCTTATGATCAGCTAGAACCACGCTTTAAAGCTTCTATACTGTACAATCAGGCTTCGTGGAAAGGCCGTAAAATCGAACCATTTGTCAATGGTGCTGACGGTTGGTGTCAATACAGCGACGATCCCGCACCTGCAGGGCGTACAACTACCGGCTACTATTTAAGAAAACTTGTTGATGAAACGCATAATTTATCCGTAAAGACAGCAAGTACACAACCATGGATTTCTATACGCTATGCCGAAGTATTATTAAACTTTGCCGAAGCTTGTTACCATACAGGAAATACCGACAGTGCCAATATAGCTGTAAAAGCAATCAGAGACAGAGTTAAATTACCATATACAAGCAAAAGCGGTACTGATTTAATGAAAGCTATTCGTCAGGAACGTAAAGTAGAACTTGCTTATGAAGGACTTTTGTTCTGGGATATGCGCCGTTGGAAACTTGCTGCAACCGAATATACCGGCTACCGGGTACATGGATTAAAAATCATCAAAAATCTTGATGGATCTTTCACATATACTTATGTAGACTGTGACAAACAAGATCGTTATTTCCCGGCTAAGCTCTATCGCATTCCTCTTCCACAAGAAGAATTGACAAACAACACGGCTATCCAACAATATCCGGAATGGAAATAACATAGAAGTAGTTACAAGTAAATAGTTACTAATTACAAGACTGTTTATCTGAATTTTGCTTCCAGAAAACAGATCATTAAACATTATTACTTAATAATAAAAGCAATATGAAAAAGCATCTATATATAATATTAACCGGAATTGTGGGACTCTTCGCGGGCTGTCAATCGCCCGACGATCTGATTTCATCATCCAACAATATGGGGTTAAATAGTCTCACTGCTTATTTTACCGAGGGTAATTATACCAAAGCTGAATTCAAAACAGCTGTTACTGATATTAGCTCCGACATAGTTATTAACATCCCGTATTACTATCCTCTGGATAGTAATACGACAACCACTATTACGAAAATAAAAGTAATTGCTGCAATGGATGACAACTGTAGCTTATCTCCAAAGTTAGGAATTTTGGATCTTACAAAGAAAAACTACTTCGCATTTACAAATGGTCGGGGAGAAACCAAACAAATTTGTATAACAGGAGCTATAAAAAAATTAAGTGGAACCCAAATTACCTACTTCTCCGTACCTGCCAATGACGCAACAGGTTTTGCAGGTATAACAGGTACCATAGATCAGGATAAAAAAATTATTTCACTCATTACAGTCGATGATCTTTCGGCAGTAAATGTGGATTACAAATTGTCGCCGCATGCTACGATTTCGCCCGATCCCAAAACGACCGTAATGAATCTGAATGCAAGTACACAATTTACCGTTACCGCTCAAGATGGCAGTACCAGCACTTACACTGTAAGCAAGGCTGCCCCCGACAAAGTTGCTTACGGCTATCGTGCCGGAAGTCAAAAACTGTTGTGGGCATTTGATTTCACAACTGCTGGTTTTGGTTGGGATGCAACAAATAATGCATCACTGGCATCTATTGGGAACAACCTGATTGTAAATATGGGAAATGGTAGTACACCAATTTACTTTAATAGAATCACCGGAACAAAAACAGGACAAATAACCTTGGGTTCGGCAAGTGCATCTGGCTGTATAACGAACGATTTAAATGGAAACCTCTTGCTTTGTAATTATGCCGCAAACGGTAATACATTCAGGATTTACAAAACAAAATCGGTAACCGCAGCCCCTTCTACATTTATTTCATACAATAATACCACAGGGTCTATACTAGGACGAAAGATGTCGGTACAAGGTAATATTGACGGAGATGCCATTATCAGTGCAGAACTTGAAAATGCTAGCGGCTCAAGCAGCTATGTCCGCTGGATTGTAAGTGGAGGAACTGTTGGTGCACCCGAAGTAATCACAATGACTGGTATTGGAGGTTGGAGTAGCGCTGTCACTATCGGAGATATTGTTTATGCCACTACAAATCCTTCGGATGGTTATTTCACAACATTCTATGATGCAGACGTATTGCATTATATGAAAGGAACAACGAGCCAAGCCAGCTTAAACCCGAAGAACGATGGAAACGCATGGGGATACAACTATAGTTGTCTTGACACAAAACCATTCAACGGAGCCAGATATTTAACCATGGGTGCTATTTCGCATTTTCCTCAATGGGGAATGAATACACAGATTTACCTGTATGATGTAACAAGCATGGGACAGTTTACCGGAACTGTTGATGCTTCTCCGGCACTTACGTTCAGTCCCGCTATTACGTCTTACAACAGTACAGACGGAGTATCGGCTACCGGCGATGTTTTGTTGGTACCTTCAGCCGATGGTTACACATTAACTTTGTATTACATCGACAACAATTGTAAAGCGCTTGGTGCTTATCAGTTCGATTGTATCAAAAAGTAGAAAAAGATAAAGTCCGGCACCCTTATCAATCAATTGAGGGGTGCCGAACCCTTCTTCTCGTAAATCCTTCTTATAAATCATTTCAGATATGTACAAAATAAAATGTAAAACCTCAAATCTACTCATTGCCTTTGGGTTTATTTTTATACAAACACTTTCATCATGCAGTCATAATGGGAATAACACCCCTGCATGGGAGTGGAATGACCCCATTAGCGACAGTGCAAGTATCGATTCTACAATTTTGGCTCAGGGCTGGAAGCCCCAAACCGGATTTGGCAATTTGCCCTCTTATATAAAAGTGTATAAATCATCAGCCACACTATTAAACAAAAGCGCTATAGCTTATATTGCAGTGGCCGATATGAGTAAAGGTGCAACATTCAATGTATTGGGTGATGCATCGGGTTACAAAACTCCCACTGAATTTTATAATGCCGACAATGCTCCAATCTTAATCAACGGCGGATATTTTTGGGACGGAAGCTCGTTGAGTATGCTGTGTCGCGACAGTAAAATCATTTGTCCGAATAATCAAATAGAATACCGATCGAATGCAACCGTGCTTTATTATCCTACCCGTGGTGTATTTGGCCTTATGGCAGACGGAACCTATAAAGTAAACTGGATTTATACAAATAACAACGTGACTTATTCATACCCTGCTCCGGCCGAAAACAAAAGCGGAACAACACCTCTGGCTATGCCCTCGGCTTCGTTCCCTGCAGGTGCCACATTGTGGAAAGCCAAAACAGCTATTGGTGCCGGTCCGGTGCTGATAAAAGACGGAAAAGCAATCAATTCGTTTTCGGAGGAATTATTTGACGATGAGAGTGGCATACAACCCGAAATAAACGCACCCCGAACATCCATTGGCATTACAAAAAAAGGCTTCATGATATTTTTTGTTTGCGAAGGTAGAAACATGACCCCCGGTGTAGCCGGTTTTACGTTGGCCGAAGAAACAAAAATACTTCAAAGCATAGGCTGTGTGGAAGCATTAAATCTTGATGGTGGAGGATCTTCGTGTTTGCTGATAAACGGAAAAGAAACTATCAAGCCAAGCGATGGAACTCAACGAAAAGTAGTTACTGCCGTTTCTTTTAAATAATAGAATTGACAGATTATGAAAGCATCTAAATTATCTTTTTCTCTCATACTGGTTTTACTCGTTACATTGCTATTGTCATGCAAAAGCAGCTCGACGGAAGTACCGGATGTGGTGGCTCCCGAACCTGGCGACGGAACAGCCAACACCAATCCAAACCCCGTGGTGGCCGACATTATAAAGAAGAATAATATCACGGTATGGATAGAAGGCAATGCCAATTTCGAACGGCTGAACTCTGCTGATAAAATGAATACTGTTTTGGCTAAAATAAAAGCGATGGGTGCTACCGGAATCATTGTTGAAGTAAAAGGAATGACCGGTTTGGTACAATACAATAGTAGTATTGCCGGGCATCTGAAAGAAAGCAACGGCATGACCCAACCCCAATCCTTGGATTATTTAGGTGAAATGGTAAAAGCTGCCAGAAAGAACAATCTCTACATTTATGCTTCTATGAGTATTATGACTGAAGGTTATGGTGGTCGTGGACTGGCTTATACAAATCCGGATTTTATGAATATGCAGGCACAAATTGTTCAGGTAAACAACAGCGACGGAACCGACATAACAGTCAAAAAGATGGCAGACATGCCCAATGCTTCCGCTGCAGTATTTATGAATCCTGCCTATTCAAAAGTGTATGATTATGAAATATCGTTGCTAAAAGAAGTGGTACAAAACTATGATATCGACGGAATTATTCTGGATTATTGTCGGTACTACGATATATCTTCCGATTTTTCCAGCTATTCAATGGAACAGTTTAAAACCTGGGCAAACCTTTCTACCACCCCTACCCCTTCGGATATTGTAAAGTCGTGGGAAAGAAACACCGCAGCCGACAACGTAGGTACAGGAGTAAAAGAACCCGGAACCTATGCGCGTCAATGGCTCGAATGGAGAGCATCGAATATCAAAAGTATTGTACATAAGATGCGGACAGACCTGAAAGCGGTAAAACCCAACATCGTATTCGGCACCTATAGCGGAGCATGGTACGACTCGTATTATACTGTGGGAGTGAATTGGGCTAGTAGCAATTACGATGCATCCAAAGATTATGATTGGGCAACTCCCACGTATAAAAATACCGGATATGCCGAAGAGTTGGATCAGTTTTATACCGGAAATTACACCAGTACTATAAACGGAACAGGTTGGTGGACGGTAAACGGAGAATTATCGGGGACGGACATTGTACTAAAAAGCGCAACAGGCCTCTTAGCTTCGCGATATTACGGAGGTGTGGATATGGGAAATACCAAATGGAGTGACAAAAGCAATATGACCACCGCCATTTCAGCTATTTTAAATCATACGGGTGGTATCATGTTGTTCGACTTAGTGCATATTGATGATCCAAAATACAATCAGTTCGGCGTACAACTGTATGATGATATAAAAACAACGATTAGTGCTTATAAAAAATAGATTGTTTTGATTTCTAATCTGTAGCGGTGGCTACCGGTTATTTATTTTCCAACTCTCTAGTTAGCATTAGTACAATTCTAATCAGTTTTGTTCAAATTCTAACCAGAATTGTACCAATTCAAGCTAGTTTTGTTCTAATTCTAACTAGAATTGTACCAATTCAAGCTAGTTTTGTTCTAATTCTAATTAGAATTGTACCAATGCAAGCTAGTTTTGTTCTAATTCTAACTAGAATTGGTCCAATGCAAGCTAGTTTTGTTCTAATTCTAACTAGAATTGTACCAATGCAAGCTAGTTTTGTTCTAATTCTAACTAGAATTGTATCAATGCAAGCTAGTTTTGTTCTAATTCTAACTAGAATTGTATCAATGCAAGCTAGTTTTGTTCTAATTCTAACCACAATTGTACCAATGCAAGCTAGTTTTGTTCTAATTATAACTAGAATTGTACCAATGCAAGCTAGTTTTGTTCTAATTCTTGCTAGAATTGGGATATATTCAATATAGCTTTAGTCTGATTATAAAAGAGTTAATTCAATTTTCCATTGGCTCAGCTCCTTTTCCAATCAGATTAGTACCTTTTCCTGTCGGATAAATAATTTTTCCTATAGGTTTAGTCATTTTTCTTATAGGATAAATATCTTTTCCTGTAGGTTTAATACCTTTTCCTATAGGTTTTAGTACCTTTTCTTATAGGATAAATATCTTTTCCTGTAGGTTTAATATCTTTTCCTATAGGTTTTAGTACCTTTTCCTGTAGGTTTAGTACCTTTTCCTGTAGGTTTAGTTTATTTTCCTGTTCATGTAGTTCTACTAAAGCCCGTTTCTATTTAACAAAAAAAAACAGTTTAAGTTATAAATGAAACTCAGAACTATTTATTCTAAGCACGTATCCAACTTTAAGTTGGCTTTAAAAATTACAAGATTCATGAAAGCATTTAAAATATTATCCATATTGATCTTCCTGCTGGTTGCAACGAGCCATTCGGTGGTAGACGGGCAACAGATTGTCACTCTATCGAAAGAGAAAGTAGAAGATAAAGTGCGGGGAGCCTGGGCAGGTAAAATGATCGGGGTGATGTACGGACGGGCGATGGAGTTCAAAGCCACCGGAGTGATGTACACCGGAGATATATCATGGACTCCGCAACAGGTTGAAAAATCATTGCTGGAAGATGACATTTATGGTCAGCTAAGCTTTATGATGACTATGGAAAAACTCGGACTTGATGCTCCTGTTGATTCTTTGGTCAGGAACTTTGCAAATGCCGGTTTTCCTCTATGTCACGCCAACCTGCAAAGCCGGAAGAATTACTTTGATCATATTCCAGTAGGAGAAGCCGGGAAGCCGGAAAACAATATGCATGCCGATGATATTGACTTTCAGATAGAGTCGGACTTTATCGGGTTTATCAATCCCTGCATGCCGCAGTCTTCCAATAAGCTATGCCGCAGAGTTGGTTCCATTATGTCTTACGGCGACGGCATGTATGGTGGCATGTATCTTTCGTCTATTCATGCTCTGGCATATAATAGTGAGAATATTGAAAGTCTTATAACGAATGCACTAAAGTCTATTCCGCAGCAAAGCACCTATGCCTTGTGTATAAAAGATGTACTTACCGCTTACCATCAGGATTCCACCGACTGGAAAAAAGCCTGGGAGAAAATTCAACACAGATGGGGCGATATAGACATTTGTGCACCTTATCATACTTTCAACATTGATGCAAAACTGAATGGCGCCTTTGTTACCATCGGTCTGCTTTATGGAGGTGGCGATTTCAGGAAAACAATGGAAATCACCATCCAGTCAGGACAGGATACCGATTGTAATACATCCAACGCCGCAGCGGTGTTGGGTTTGATTCACGGATACAAAGACATTCCCGATGAGTTGAAATCCTATATTCCGCAAATTGCAGATAAAAACTTTTTGTACACCAGCTATTCGTACAATAAAGCGGTACAACAGACTTTGGTTTTTATAGCCGAAAACGTAAAGAATAACGGTGGCTCGGTTGGTAGCGATTCTTATTTTATAAAGTCGCAAAAACCCATAGCACCCAAGCTTGAACAAGGATTCAGAAACATCCGAATGAACTATCAGGTACAGGTAAAAGACAAAGCCAACTGGAAATTCGATAGCAACTGGAAAGACTTTGTGTACGGCGATGGCGATAATGATTTATATGCCTTAGCCACCACGCCGGGAGCTACAGTAGAAATTGATTTCACAGGAACAGGCGTATCATTACTTGGAAGCTGGAACGTGGATGCAGGCAAAGCAAAGGTGTATATCGACAATCGGTTTATAAAAGAAATCGATACGTACTACCGCGAAGAAGCCGGGAAATACGATGTAAACAGGGCCTATCTGTTTCATCAGTTCGGATTGAAGAATGGCAAACATACCCTGAAAGTCATTGTTTCGGAAGATAAGAATGCACATTCATCGGGCAATAAACTCTATATCGAAAGAATAATAGCATATAAAACAAGTGACAAATGAAACATATTAATCAACTAAATGATACGAATATAATGTTGCATTTTAATTTTTTAAAGACAATGGTATTTCACATCCCTGCCATTTATCCCGATCATATCGGGAGGGGCTTGGGGCGGAAAATTCAGTTGAAACCTGCCCCTAAATCCCCTAAAGGGGACTTAGAGTTACAACTGTATTGTGAAAGCGCATCTTTAAAAAATGTGACACTATTTAATTCCTGTCAACTAAGAATTCTCACTTTCATTTCTTTATGCCTGCTGACAACCGGAAGTTTGTTGGCACAGCAGCGGGAATTGAACGGGCAGGTGACATGCAACGGCAATGGCATTGCCAATGTAGTGGTGAGCGATGGCATCAGTTGTACCCGAACAGATGCGGCAGGTAATTATAAACTTTCGTCCGACAAGGCTGCTTTTATTTATATCTCCACGCCGACAGGTTATCTGACCCGGGTAGAGAATTCAATTCCCGTTTTTTATCAGAGCATTGATACAAATACCGGAACATATAATTTCGAGCTTACAAAGAATACAACGGACGATACAAAACATGTATTTCTGGCGCAAGCCGACGTACAGTTGACCGACAACGATTGTCTGGAAACATACAAAAAAATGCTGCCCGATTGCATTGAGCTGATCAAACAAGAATCAAAAAGCAAGGATGTTTTCAGTGTCGACTGCGGCGATATAGTGGGCGATACACCTGCCTTATATCCCGGTTACATCAAAGCGGCAAGTGCTTTGAACATTCCGGTGTACCGGGCTATCGGTAATCATGATATGGATTATTACGGACGGACATTTGAAACATCGTACAAAACCTTTGAGAAGTATTTTGGTCCGACTTACTATTCCTTCAATAAAGGCAAGGCGCATTATATTATTTTGAACGACAACTTTTTTCTGGGTAGAGACTATTTCTACATGGGCTATATCGACGAGAAAACATTTCATTGGTTAGAGCAGGATCTTTCGTATGTTGCCAAAGGCTCACCGGTATTTGTGGTGATGCATATTCCTTCGCAACTACAGGAAAAGCAGGTTCCGTTTGAATATAACTACAGCGCCATTGCCGACCAGATGGTAAATGCCGGAGCTTTCCACGAAATATTGAAACCTTATCAGGTGCATATCATTTCCGGTCACATGCATTACAACCGAAACCTTGTTTATTCGCCCAACCTAATGGAACATATCACCGGTGCAGTATGTGGAATCTGGTGGAGAGGCGATATTGGTTTAGACGGAACACCCCGTGGATATGGAGTCTACGAAGTAGATGGAAATAAGGTTAAATGGTATTATAAAAGTGCCGGATACGCTAAAGAATATCAGGTGCGCACCTATCCGGTGGGAGCTTCATCTCAGTATCCGAACGACGTGATAGCCAATGTTTGGAACTGGGATAAAAACTGGAAAGTAGAATGGATAGAAGACGGCGTAAACAAAGGTGAGATGATTCACTATACGGGCAATGATCCTAAAGCCGAAGCATTGTGTGCCGACAGGGAAAAGGTGAAATACGATTGGATCACGATTAACCCTACCGATCATTTGTTCCGTGCCACTCCACAGAAAAAAGGAACTAAAATAGAGATTAAAGTAACCGATCGGTTTGGTCAGGTGTATTTAAATAAAATATGATTATTAATAAAAAGATAAAACCACAAAAGGCACAAAAGGCACACAAAAGTTTTTATGAAATAAAAACTTAGCTTTTGTTTCCTTGAAAACGGAGACGATATATAGCTCAAAATTTTCAGTTCCTACTTTTGTGATCCTTTTGTGGTAAATTGTTTTTGAAGTCCACAAAAGATAATATCTGTCGATATTATTTTAGGTTACAAAGCGGATATTGGTAAAATAAAATATAAGTTCAAAAGATGAATAACAGAAATAAAACAAGGCTAATCCTTGCATGCTTACTTTGTGCAGGCATTGCGCAAGCCAAAGTAACGCTTCCATCTATATGGGGTGATAACATGGTGTTGCAGCAACAGTCGGAAGTTCATTTTCACGGAAAGGCAACTGCCGGAAAAGCTGTTACGCTGAATGCATCGTGGAATAAAAGCAGTATTAAAACAAAGAGCGATGCATCCGGACATTGGAGTGCAGCAATTCGTACACCGGCTGCCGGCGGTCCGTTTAGCATCTCTATTTCCGACGGTGAAACGCTTGAATTGAAAAACATTCTCATTGGCGAAGTATGGTTTTGCTCCGGACAGTCGAACATGGAAATGCCTGTCAAAGGATTTCGTGGTCAACCGGTCTTTGGTTCTCAACCCTATATTGCTTCGGCCGATCCCAATCGTCCGCTACGATTGTTTACCGTAAAGAATGACTGGAGTACTACCCCAAAAGAAGATGTAGAGGGACATTGGAGCCAGAGCTCGCCCAAAGAAGTTTCTACCTTTAGTGCTACAGCCTATTTTTTCGGAAATATGTTACAGAAAATTCTGGGAGTGCCGGTAGGACTGGTACATTGCTCCTGGAGTGCTTCCAAGATTGAAGCCTGGATGAACAAAGAAACGCTGGCAGGCATTCCGGAAGTGGATCTTTCGGTATTGAAGAACAAAGAATTCGGTTATCCCAACGGAACTCCTACCCTACTCCACAATGCAATGGTACAACCGCTCGAAGGCTTTCCCGTCAAAGGGGTACTGTGGTATCAGGGCGAAGCCAACAGCAACGAACCGGCATTGTACAAAAAGCTTTTCCCGGCACTGGTGGCACAATGGAGACGGTTTTTCCGCTCACCCGATCTTCCTTTTTATTATGTACAAATAGCACCCTGGCAGTCGGGCAACAAAGACGAGTTAGACTGGGCGTGGTTTCGTCAGGCGCAACTGGAATTGATGAAAGAAGTGCCGAACGTAGGCATGGTTACCACCACCGATGCCGGAAGCGAGATCTTTATTCACCCACCATACAAAATAAAAGTAGGCGAACGCTTGGCTTATTGGGCTTTGGCCAAAACTTACGGCATAGACGGAATTGCATATAGCGGACCTATCTATAATAGTTGTAAGCTGAACGATAAAACAGTAGAAGTTCAGTTCGACTATGGTGAAGATGGTATGACACCCGAGAATGAAGAGCTGAAAGGATTTGAAATTGCCGGAGCCGATGGAAAATTTATTCCCGCTCATGCCGAAATCATTGGTGGTTCCTCCATAGTAAAAGTATGGAACGAAGCCATCGCAGCACCCAAAGAAGTTCGCTATTGTTTTCGCAATTACAAAGAAGGAAATTTATGCAACAATGCAGGCATTCCTGCATCGCCTTTTCGGGCAATATTAAAATGAAATGACAAAAACAAGTATAAATAAAAAAATAGAATGACAAGTATGAAAAAACTAGTATTTTTAATGGCGATATTATTCACCATATCACTCAGCTCTCACGCAGCAAAGAAAAAAGGAGTAACGCAAAATAAAGAATCAATCATGTGGATTGACGGCGAAGCCAACTTTGCCCGGTTCAGCAATCCCGACACGATCGATTTTTACCTGACCAAATTAAAATCACTGGGTTTTACACAGGTCATTGTTGATGTTCGTCCTATTACCGGCGAAGTGCTTTACGAAAGTGCTTATGCTCCCCGCATGGAAGAATGGCAGGGCGCAAAACGAAGTAATTTTGATTATCTGGGTCGCTTTATCAAGAAGGGTCATGAATTAGGGTTGAAAGTTCAGGCAGAGCTCAACGTGTTTGTAGCCGGTCATAACTATTTCGATCGTGGAATTATTTATTCAAAACATCCGGAATGGGCTTCTATGGTGTATACACCCGAGAAAGGCATTATTCCTATTACACAGGAAAAACAAAAATATGGTGCCATGGTAAATCCGATCATTCCGGAGTTTCAAACATACATTCTGAACATCATGAAAGAGATTGTTACAAAATACCCGAAACTGGATGGAATTGTATTGGATCGTGCCCGTTATGATGGAATCAGTGCCGATTTCTCCGATTTGTCGAGAAGCAAATTTGAAGAATATATTGGCGAGAAAGTGGCTAACTTCCCTGCCGACATCTTTACCTGGAAAAAAAATGATGCAGGTAAGTATGCTCCTGAACGCGGAAAGTATTTCCTTAAATGGGTGGAATGGCGCACCAAGAACATTTACGACTTTTTTGCATTAGCTCGTAAAGAAGTAAAATCGGTGAATAAAAACATTTCGTTTGGAACCTATACCGGAGCCTGGTATCCTTCGTATTACGAAGTGGGTGTAAACTTTGCCAGCAACAAATACGATCCGAGCAAAGACTTTGACTGGGCTACACCAAACTATAAAAACTTTGCTTACGGCGATTTGCTCGACTTTTATATGACCGGAAATTATTATACCGATATTACCATTGATGAATATCACAAAAACAACCATAGCGTTTGGAATGAAACCGATAGTCAGGCTCAATCCGGAACCTGGTATTGTGTGGAAGGTTCGTGTGCACATTTAAGAACCATTCTGAAAGACAATAAATTTATGGGCGGTATTCTTGTTGATCAGTTTTACTCAAATCCGGCCAAACTACCGAAAGCTATTGAAATGAATCTGAAAGCTTCCGATGGTCTGATGGTCTTTGATATCGTACACATTATCAACAAAAATCTGTGGAAAGAACTTGAAGAAGGCATGATTGCCGGAGGTGCTTTGAAACCCGCTTCTAAAAGTAAGAGTAGCACAAAATAAATGTCGGAGCTTGTATCAAAAGCACGCAAATGACGCAAACAACACAAATTTTCGCAAATAAGATTTGTGCAGTTGAATATGATTTGCTGAATTTTAATTCAATAAGATTGCATTAATTTGTGCATTTTGAGTCATTTGCGTTCTAAACAAGACTTTTGATACAGCCCCTTGATTACTAAAACACGAGGAATGAAAAATAAAGAAACAAGTCAACGGGCTTTTGCACTGGATGCTTTGCGCGGATACGCCATCATTACGATGGTACTATCGGCAACCGTTGCACCCGAAATACTTCCGGGCTGGATGTATCATACCCAAACGCCCCCTCCAACACACGTTTACAATGCGGCTTTGTCGGGGCTTACGTGGGTCGATCTGGTTTTTCCCTTTTTTCTTTTTGCTATGGGAGCAGCATTTCCTTTTTCCATTGGCAAAAAGATGGAGAGAGGCGAAAGCCGGTTTCGAATGGTTTGGGATGCAGTACTACGCGGATTGCAACTCACGTTCTTTGCCATTTTTATCGAGCACTTTTATCCTTACATGCTAAGTTCCCCTCAGGATCCACGTGCATGGGGTCTAGCCATAGTAGCCTTTGCACTGCTTTTTCCCATGTTTATGCGCATTCCGTTGAAGATGCCTGTATGGGCACACAGGGCTATTAAACTATCAGCCTACGGTTTGGCTTTTCTGCTTATGATAACCGTTCAATATGCCGGAGGCAGAACCTGGAGTTTGGATTCCAGCAACGTCATCATTCTGCTACTTGCCAACATGGCTGTTTTTGGTTCTATCGTTTATACCCTGACCAAAAAGAACCGTTGGTCGCGCATTGCAGTACTCTTTTGTTTAATGGCTATTTTATTATCATCAAGTGTAGAAAGCTCGTGGGCTCAGGCACTGTTCAATTTCACTCCCTTTCCGTGGATGTATAAATTCACCTATCTGAAATACCTCTTTATTGTCATTCCCGGTAGTTTTGCCGGAGAATATTTGCTGGAATGGATGAATCAACGCAATACCGGAGGAGGCATCCAATTTAAAAATGACCGCAAACTGTCGGTGCTTTTATTGGTATTGACTATTGTCCTTATTGTGTCAAACCTCTATTTTCTGTATTGCCGATTGTTGGTTGCCAACTTAGTGGTTTCCGCTTCGCTATTGGGTATCGGCTATTTTCTTCTTCACAAAGAAGAGGGCTTCAACCAGCAATTATGGAAGAACTTATTTTATGCCGGGGCCTATTTATTGTTCCTCGGGCTTTGTTTTGAATCATACGAAGGAGGAATTAAAAAAGATCCACCGAGTTATAGTTATTATTTTGTAACTTCGGGGCTCGCATTTATGGCGCTGTTGGCACTGAATATCATCTGCGACTTTTATGGATGCGTGCGTAGTACTAAGTTTTTAGTTATGTCGGGGCAAAACCCCATGATTGCTTATGTAGCCGGCGATTTGTTTATTATGCCTGTTGCGGGTCTACTGGGAATAACCCCCTTACTCAAATACCTTAGTCTGAATGCAGGACTGGGCTTTCTGCGGGGTATTATTCTTACGGCTATTGCCGTGTTGGTTACCATGTTTTTTACCCGAATTAAATGGTTTTGGAGAACATAAGCCTTACAAGGAGTGTTAAAGGATATAGATAAATAATGTGAATCAGAAATTGCATCTATACACATTCTATTTAGAATGAGTTATTTCCCGTAGGGAATACATATCAATAGAAAATGAAAACAGATACAACCAATTCCCCGTAGGGGATAAACAAGGTAAATGTGAATGTTCCCGATAGATCGAGACAAGCTCTACGGACAATAAACAGGCACATTTGTTTATTCTATGGATATATAAGTCCTACGGACTATTTTTTTCAACTACTAATTCGTATAAACAATAGGATATTATATGTCTGCAACACCTGATTTGTATTACTTAGAGTCTGCCGAGAAACTATTATGTCAATGAATTATAATGAGATAAAAATACATTTTTGATTTAATGTACAAAGTTTTTGAATTCAAGTGCTCAAAATCCATGCACTTCATTGTTTAAACTAGAATCTGAATCCCGTAGGGATTAACTATGCATAACCCCCAGTTCAACTGGGGGAATGAAGAAAAGAGAGAGAACAGAACCCCGTAGTGGGTTCAACAACAAATAATTATTATGTTCAACCCACTACGGGGTTGTATTTCAGAGGACAGTTCCGTCCCCCAGTTGAACTGGGGGTTATGCACAGTTTAACTCCTATCGGAGTTTTTCAGTAGGCCCTACTTAGAGGTCAATAAAACAAAGACCTTTCATTTATCGAACTAATTTATTTAAATAAAATAAGATGCGATTAATAATTCAACCTGATTATTCAGGAATATCTACCTGGGTGGCCAATTACCTTGTCACCAAAATACGGAGTTTTGCCCCTACAGCCGAACGTCCGTTTGTATTAGGCTTGCCAACCGGATCTACCCCACTGAGCACGTACAAAAAGCTCATCGAGATGTACAACCTGGGACAGGTCTCGTTCAAGCATGTAGTTACCTTTAATATGGATGAATATGTTGGCATTCCCAAAGCTCATCCGCAGAGTTACTACAGTTTTATGTGGGATAATTTTTTCAGCCATATCGACATTCTTCCCGAGAATGCACACCTGCTGGATGGTAATGCCCCCGATCTGGAAGCTGAATGTGAAGCTTACGAACAAAAAATAAAAGCACTGGGAGGCATTCAGGTATTTCTGGGCGGAATAGGTGCCGACGGTCATATTGCTTTCAACGAGCCGGGATCGTCCTTACATTCCCGCACTCGCATAAAAACCCTGACGCAAGATACCATCATCGCTAATTCCCGGTTTTTCAATAATGATGTGAACCTGGTTCCCAAGATGGCATTGACAGTGGGAGTGGGAACTATTATGGACTCACATGAAGTCGTGATTATGGTGAACGGACACAACAAAGCGCTGGCTGTTCAGCAAGCTGTAGAAGGGTCTGTAAATCATATGTGGACCATCACAGCCTTACAGTTACACCAACGGGGCATTATTGTATGCGACGAAGCTTCAACCGTTGAATTAAAAGTCGGCACGTACCGGTATTTTAAGGAGATTGAGAAGATTTGAGGGGACAAAAGAGGAAAGAACAAAGAACAAAGAGCAAAGACAAAAGAATAAAGATTAAAGACGATGGACAATAGACTATAGACTATAGACAATAGACAAAATTAAAAAGATATGAAATACGATTTAAGTTCAAAGATAACGCTGGAACGCACTCCGGAACGTTATTACCGGTCGAATGACATGATAGAAAGTCTTCGACAAACACGATATGAAAAACTACGTACCCGTATTTTTGCGGAAGCAAACGAGGGCGTAAGCTTTATTGCACAAAACATTGCTACCCTGATTCGCGAAAAAGAAAAACAGGGCGAACGCTGTATTCTGGGTTTATCGGGAGGACTTTCCCCTCTGGGTGTGTACGCTGAACTGGTACGCCTGCACAAAGAAGAGGGATTGAGTTTTGCCGATGTGGTGGTGTTTAATGTCTCCGAGTTTTTCCCTATTCACGATCGGGAGATGCACTCCAATGCCGGACTGATACGCAAACACCTGCTGGACAAAGTTGACTTTAATGCCGAAAACTTCTATACACCCGATTCTACAGTGAACCGTAGCAATGTATATGATTTTTGCCGGCATTACGAAGAACTGATTGAGCAAAACGATGGCCTGGATTTAGTGTTGGTCAGCGTGGGACTGGTAGGAAACATCGCCTACAACGAACCCGGATCTCAGGTGAGCACACTCACCAGACTTATGCTTCTCGACAATGAATCGCAGCGCGATCTGAAACATTATTATAGTTCCATCTCCGAAGTTCCCGACAGCGCGGTAACCATGGGACTGTCCACCTTACTCAATGCCAAACAGGTAGTGTTGCTGGCCTGGGGCGAACATAAATCGAGCATTCTGAAAGAAATTATCGAAGGAAAAGTGGACGATAATGTGCCGGCATCTTTCCTTCAGTTGCACAAAAACGCCATGGCGGCTATTGATCTGAGTGCAGCCCAACAGCTCACCCGCATCAGTCATCCGTGGTTGGTTGGTCCTTGCGAGTGGAACGATATGCTGATCCGCCGCGCCATTGTGTGGCTTTGTGCTCAGACGGATAAACCCATTTTAAAGTTGACCAATAAGGATTATAACCAACACGGACTGGATGAACTCTTGGCTCAGTATGGTTCGGCATACAATGTCAATATAAAAATATTCAACGACCTGCAACACACCATTACCGGTTGGCCGGGCGGTAAACCCAATGCCGACGATAGCAATCGTCCGGAACGGGCAACCCCCTACCCCAAACGTGTATTGGTATTTAGTCCGCATCCTGATGACGATGTAATCTCGATGGGTGGCACCCTGCAGCGACTGGTTGATCAGGATCATGATGTACATGTGGCTTATCAGACTTCGGGAAACATTGCCGTGGGCGATGAAGAGGTGATTCGCTATGTATCCCTGATGCTGAATGTGCTCGACAGGTTTGATCCACAAAACGAGAGCACCAGAGAAAAATATGCCGGCATCCTGCACTTCCTGAAAGAGACTAAACAAATAGGCGATTGCGACACGCAAGATGTGCTCTATATCAAAGCACAGATCAGACGCGAAGAAGCACGCTCTGCCTGCACATTTATCGGTATCAAACCGGAGAACGTGCATTTTCTCGATCTTCCCTTCTACGAAACGGGTAAGGTACAAAAAGGAAAACTATCGGATGTCGATATCGTCAAAGTAATTGCTTTGTTAGACGAAGTACAACCGCATCAGATCTTTGTTGCAGGCGACCTGGCCGATCCGCACGGAACACACAAAGTTTGTCTGGATGCTGCATTGGCTGCTATTCACGAACTGAGAGACAAAACATGGATGAAAGCATGTCGTATCTGGATGTACCGTGGTGCCTGGGCCGAATGGGAAATAGACCATATCGAGATGGCCGTACCTATCAGTCCGGAACAACTTCGCAAAAAACGGAATTCTATCCTGCGACACCAGTCACAGATGGAAAGTGCTCCATTCCTGGGTAATGACGAACGCTTATTCTGGCAACGGGCCGAAGAACGAAACCAGGCAACAGCCTTATTATACAATAGCCTGGGACTTGCCTCTTACGAAGCCATGGAAGCCTTTGTGGAATATAAACCGGAATTGTAGCGTATTGTCAAATAAACAGCTAATGCCAATCAGTCGTTGAAAAAAATAGTCCGTAGGACTTACATATCCATAGAATAAACAGATGTGCCTGTTTATTGTCCGTAGAGCTTGTCCCGATCTATCGGGAACATTCATATTTCACCCTATTTATCCCCTACGGGGAATTGGTTGTGTCTGTTTTTGTTTTCTATTGTTATATATTCCCTATGGGAAATAACTCATTACAATGAGGATGTGTATGTATACAACTCCTGATTCGCATTTCTAACTAAAAAGTCCCGTTGAATTGATTGGTTCAACGGGACTTTTTGTTAGTAGTGATAAGAAGAACACCCGGAGAATGGTTGCAGACCGAAACTACAGCCTGAAAGGCTAACACAACCCAGCCCAAGGTGAAGCCTTGGGGAATAAAATTGCGGGCTGTAAGCCCAGCATAATATCATGAATGGTTGATAAGAGGAATAAACAAACGATGTCCAATTGGCAATTAATCATTGACCTTAGTCCGTTAGGACTTTTATATCCATGGAAAATGTGAAATATCTTGAACTATTCCCCGTCAGGGGATTAACCCAGACCTGAGTAGACTTGCTGACAGTGTTATTTAATCAATTTTATTACTATTAGAATCAGAATAATAAATACAACTGCTACAGCAATTAAAGTATATTTTTTCCAGTTTGAAATTTCTGATGACAGATTCTTTTTCTCTTCCTGTAAATAAATTATGGTCTGATTAGCTGCTTCTAACCTAATTTGAGTCTCAGTCTCCGACTGATCAACAATACGTGATTTTTCTTCTTTTAGTTCAGCTATTTCCTTTAGAGCTATTTGTAGTTGACCGGCTGTAAACCTTTCTTCACGCTCCTTACTATCTACTATACGATACAGAGTTTCCATTTCTTCCTGAAGTTCCAATAACGCAGTGGAAGAATCTTTTATTTGTTTATCTTTTGCTCTGAGCTTTGTTTTCAATTTCTCAATTTCAGCAGATAGTTTTTTCTTATCGGTATCCAGTTGGTCAAGATCCTTGTTTTTTGCCTTTAACTGATGAAGTTTTATCGATAATAGTCTTTTAAAAAGAATACTTGAGGTATCATCTCTATACCCTTTTGCTTTAATAAAAGCCTCATAAGCTTCAACAAAATTATTTTTCCCTAATTCCTGCACACATTCCCGGTAATAATAATTGGCTCGACTGTCTGACAATTCGTTGTTGATAACAGTTTCGTCATTGGCCGTTTGTGCCAGTTTTATTACTTCATCTCTTACAATAATATCCTGAGGTCTTATCGGTGTTCTCAGTTTTATACCTTCAAAACTGGTACATCTACTTAATGCTACATAAGTGTGTCCAGCCGAGAAGGCACCGGCACCCATATCAATCACTATTTTATCGAAAGTTAACCCCTGACTTTTATGGATAGTGATAGCCCAGGCTAGTTTTACTGGATATTGAGTAAATGTTCCGATCGTTTTTTCTACTATTTTTCCGGTTACCTTGTCCAACTCATATTTAACATTCTCCCATACTGCTTTCTCAATCGTATAACTCACTTTTTCTTCTTTTTGGGAAATGCTCACCGAAATAGTTTTGGCATTCAATTCTTCAATTACTCCAATAGTTCCATTTACCCACCTGCCACCTCTGTCATTTTTCACAAACATCACTTGTGCCCCTTTTTTCAAATCCAATATTTTGTTTGTAGGCAATAGGTCATCATTATGTGAGTTTGCACGGCCAAAGACACCGTCTACAACTCCTTCATATTGGAAGACAGTTCCTTCCAGTTGGTTTAGACGTTTCATATTGGTTGCATCTACAATATCACGCTTAGTGGCCAGCGTTATGTACCCGTCATTATCAACGGAAGTAAAATCGGGGATATAGTTTTTGTTTAGCTCATGTAGGTCTTCTGCGTTGGCTTGTTTTACCCTTACTTTATTGAGTAATGATACAAACTTAGGGTCACTTTGCCGGTATACCGTTTGAAGTTCTATGTTGATAAAGTTTATTTCTTTAAATACTCTGGCACTAAAAAAATAGGGAGACTCATAGTATTTGCTTAGTATCTGCCATTCATCCCGTTGAGCAATAGGTTCCAGCTGAAAGCTATCGCCTACAAAAAGAATTTGTTTTCCTCCAAAAGCTAAGTGTTTTTTTCCTCCAAAATGCCTCAACCGATAATCGATTGCATCCACCACGTCGGCCCGTACCATAGAGATTTCATCAATAATGATTAAATCGGCTTTTTGAATGATCTCCCGCTTCTCTTTACTGAAATTATAAAAACCCTCTTGCTGAGCATCATTAAACAAATCCCATACAAAGGGGGTAAAGGGTAACTGAAAGAACGAATTGATTGTCATCCCACCTACATTGATAGCTGCTATACCGGTAGGGGCAACTACTATCACATTTTTGGTAGTATGTTGCTTAATATACCTGAGGAACGTTGACTTACCTGTACCTGCCTTTCCTGTTAAGTAGATAGATCGATTAGAATAAAGTATCAGTTGCTCGGCATAGCTAAATTCTTTATTGTTTTTATCCAGTTTCTCTGAATTATTCATTGTTTCTTAGTTTATAAGCTTCTTTTTATTACAAAAAATCATTGACCTTAGTCCGTTAGGACTTTTATATCCATAGAAAACATAGAATATCTTGCCCAATTCCCCGTCAGGGGATTAATCTACCCAAAACCAGGTTTATAAACAACAATGAAGGTCTGCCTCTTTTCCTATAACAACACAGATCACAAATTGCGAGAGAGAAGATTCTTACAACGCTTCATGTTCTTTCAACGTTCTGCCATCTGCCAGTTTCCATTCCACCAGTCCGTTAGCATTACGCCCCATGACTATAACGGCTGCGGTGGTTGGGCTGCTGAAGATATAATCTTCAGTAAACACGTAATTACCCTCTACCACTTGTAAGTCTCCATTATCAATGAGTGCTTGTCTTAATCTCAAGGACGAATTTGCCATAGAGCTTGTGGTCGAATCCGCAGCTACAGAACCTTTGTACACCACAAAACCATCGGAAGTCCGCTCCCCTTGTGCATCCGCTCTTCGGGCAGCTTTTATATAAAAGATATTCTGATCTTTCTTGGGTTTTACTTCGCGCTTTTCTTCAAAAACTTTATGACCCAGGGTGCTGACAAGCATCTTTACGTGTTCGATATACTCTTCCATTTCGGCAGTATCCGATTCTGATATAGACGACTGGGTAGGAGTCACTGTATTTTCAACCTTATAGCGATTTGCCGACTTGGCAATATCGTGAAGTCGGTTTTCCAAGTATTTGATATGCGCCTTATTCAGGTTATTGTCTTTACTTAGAAACACAATCGATTCATTCCAAAAGTCTTTTTGGGTCAGATGTTGATTCAGTCGTTTCAGGATAGATTCTGCTTCACCAATATAAACCAGGTCTTTTCCTTCTTCATCTTTTCCTAGCAACAGATACACACCAGTTTTTGTCAGATCATCCCGATCGGCACAATCTTTAATCTTGATGCGTGGAATTTTATAGGCTTTCCCCGACCAATTGGATAGCTCACAACTCATCCGACCATTGGAATCTCCATCAATCAGGAAAATCTTAATTGTTTTACCGAATTTCATATGTAATTAATGTGCTGTTTTATTCCCATTTTTATTCTTTATTCTCTACCTGAATTTTCTGGCAATTCCTTTGAAATCCTGACATTGTTTATCATCCCACTCTCCCGTTCCAATGACAGGTTTGGATTCTTTAAGCATTAATGATGAATCTATAACAGAGCCTTCTTTCCCTTCTGGTAAATGCATCTGGATATGCCAATACTTATCTCTCATTTTTTTATTACTTTTAAATTCCAACCCTCCTTTACAATCATATCAAGAGTTTCTTTTGTTTGTTGTTCCGAAAATTTTGTCGCTTTATCTGGAAAATCTTGTTTGGGCGTTTTCCAATCTTTCATCGTCTGACGAATTACAATCATGTCTATGCTTTGTGTATCTTCGATACATTTCAGCACAGTCGCGTAAAGTTCTTTCATTTCTGCTTTCTGATGCCAATGATATTTACCAAACACTTTCTTATCTAACTCTTCTATAGTTTTCCGTACCGATTCTTTTATAATATCAGGTATTTTATCAATTAATTTTTCATTATCATTCAGGTCAAAATAAGTGGCTTTGCTGTTTTCAAAATTACGTCTTACAAAATACTGCTTATTATTAATTATCTTCTTAAAGGTAGGATCATACGACCCCCAGTTATGTTGAGCAAAAGTAAAGCCTGTGTTTAAGCCAGCTATTTTATCAATCAAGTACGTATCTTTTGCTAATGCCATTTCACCTTGTTGAATTGCAAGTTGTTTATTAGCCCATAAGATGGCATAGACTGATTCAATCTTATGGTAATTCTCCCATTGTGATTTTGAGCATTTAAATTCTGTTTTCGGCTCAGCTGCTATCAAGGTTTCAACTTCTTCTACTTCCTTTACCTTCACCTGCCCATTCATCAGCATCGGCAACAACCAATCACGAAGGGACGAGAGCTGTTGGTTTTCGGATAAAGCAGTTTGTTTCTTTTCTTGTATGCTTTCCATCATGTCGTAAAATTGATTTACAACTTTCTCGTCGGGTACAACTGTACTGTATGAACTTAGAAACGAATCAAGAAGTAGGTTTTTTATACCACTTGTTTTTCCTTCGTAGCCAAAGAACACACCATTATCATAAAGACTATTCCAATAGAAAACAAAATTGTATAGCAGCTTTTTATTTCGTATTGAAATAGGTTTGCAGAAATTAGAGCATATTAATGGATGCTCAAATCTTTTGATTGTGGCATCGGTAATAAATGCAAGACGACCTGTAGATTGAGTTGGGCTTCCACCCGAAATTTCAATAATCAAATCGTGAGATTTAAGTATTTTAGAAGAATTCTTTTCAAGAATATATCTTACTGGAGGCTTTAATTCAGCAAGACCGTTCAAACCATTGATATCTGCACCTCTAAAGCAAATTACTTTCTTTGTAAAATTACCTTCCAATTCTTCTTTGCCCCAATCACCACTTTTATCAATATCTACCCATTCTGACATTTTTTCCGTTTTCCACCCCTCCGGCACTTCTCTATTCAGCTTCTCACACCAAACCATTTTACCACCGCTACTCTTATAAGGTTTGCCTTCGACATTGGGAAAATCAAACTGCACAAACCAATAATCATAAATAGTTTTAGCCATCGCTTCCAATTCGGCATTGATGCGGTTGTTGAGCTCAATCTTGAAATCTAATGCAGAAAGAACATCTGCAATCCTATTTTGAGTTGATAGACTCGGCAATTCTACTTCTATATCGTAATATGCATCAAATGTCATGCTTGGAACTCCTGTACCGGAATTCAATTTTGACAAATCAAATAGCTTGATTAAATTATACAGATAATATACATTTGCTTTTTTAGTATCTACAATGGTATAATACAGTGTATCAACTGTCCAGAATGGAGTATTTACGTATTGTATATTATTTAAAGATCCTTTTCGAGGCAATAAAATACTTTCTTTGTCAAATAAGTAGTCATCTACATATCTCATAAGGCCACCACTTCCAAAAACAGGAATCTTACCATCAGATAAATTCTTATGGTCTTTCCCATTCTTAATTTTAAGTAGCTCTCTCAGTGTAAATCTCATCATTGAACTAAGCCTCCCAATTGTTTCTGAATTTCTAATTCCAATTTTTTCGACTCTGCAAAAAGGCTGTTTAAATTGTTTTTAAATGCTGCCATTTTAGCATCAAACTCTTCGGCTGTAATATCGGTATATTCAATTTTAACTTCGAAATATTGCCCGGCACTAAAGCTATAATTCTTTTCCTTAATTTGGTCGTACGATACCACTACCGAGAAATCTTCATCCGCTCGTTTCTCATTCATGGTGGAAATAATCCGTCCTTCTTCAGCAGGTGACAATACCGTGCGTTGGTTTTTACCGTCCTTTATGGTTGTTCCCAGTTTGGAGGCATCTACCAATACCACTTGTTTTGTGTCTGCTTTGGCATCCAGAAACAATACACTCACATTGGTACCCGTGCTGGCAAAGATATTGCTGGGCATGGATACTACGCCACGTAATACTTTCCGCTGAATCATAGCTTCGCGTATTTTCTTTTCTATTCCGCTTTGGGCGGTAATAAATCCTGTAGGTACTACAATAGCTGCTTTTCCTTTGGTCTCATCCAAACAATACATGATATGCTGGATAAACAGCAGGTAGATTGACATTTTATCTACATCCTTGTTCGGAATTTTGGGTATGCCGGCAAAGAATCGTTCTTTGTCCTTTTCCACCGTATCTCTGTATTCAGAGAAATCTAATTTAAAAGGCGGATTGGAGACGATATACTGAAATTTCTCGTTGTGATACTTCGATTCCAGTATGGTATTTCCCTTAATCACATTGGGTATAGATTGCGACAGGTTATTCAATATTAGGTTCAATCTGAGCATATTCGACGATTTCTGCGAGATATCTTCCGAAAAGATGCTGCAATTCTGTTCCCCGATAGCATGTGCCAAGTTCATCAACAGCGTGCCCGAACCTGCACTGGGGTCATAGCATTTCACATCATGCAACTCTTCTCCGCTGTTTACCAAAATAGCGGCCATAATACGTGCCACAGCATGAGGGGTGTAATACTCGGCATATTTACCACCACTGTCGCTGTTGTAGTCTTTAATCAGGTATTCAAATATGGTGGCAAAAAAATCATATTTCTGATTAAACATATCTTCAAAACTAAATTCCACCAGTTTACTTACCAATGCCCGGCAAAAAGCATCACGCTGCGAAGGGTCAGAAATAAACTGGCTCAGTTCGTCGAACATGCGGTCTTTTGCGCCCGAAGTGGATTTGATGGAAAACAGCATGCTGTTTTCTTCGCTAATAGCCCTTAATGTTGGGTCAAAGTATACGGAAGCAAAATTATCAGCAGTCAGTTTTCCGAATAAATAATCGATGGTTTGTTCCGGTTTTAGTTTGGGCGAGCTGTTACCAATGCGTCGTACCATAAACCCGTATTCTTCATCCGTAAGACTTTCGAATGTTTCCTGAAAGCTATCGGCTTGTTTTAATTTCTTTTCGTGCTTTTTGGCTTCGTGTCTGAATTTGTCGTTGATAAATTTATAAAGAAAAACCTGCGTAATGATTTTAAATTCATTACCGTCATTCCCCAATCCGTAATTAGCGCATACGCTTTTCAGGTTGTCGATGAGCTCTTTGGTTTTGTTTATAAATAGTATGTCTGTCATAATCTTATTCCTCTGTAGTCGTTATAATACTCATTCACTATCAAGTGATTGATCTGGTCGGTTGTTTTCACATCGAGCGTTATCCGGCTCTTATCTATAAATTGCTGAATGACATAGGTCATCAGTTCATTTTTAAAATACTCTTCGTTTCTCAATACATTTTTATCCCTCAATAATCGTTCGTCTGTTATATGTTTTACTTCTATCAATGCTTCGTGCAGTTTCCTTTCTGTTTTGGTAAATTTCTTATTTTCGATCAGACGTTTATGTATCCGCACATATTTCTCATCGTGTTCGTATTTGGCTTTTAGCAAATTGTTTTCGTGATTCAAGTGGCTTACCCGATCGTAAATATCCTGTAACAAATGGATATTCTCATTCATCTCTTCCTGCGATATTTCGTCTAAGTTCCGTTTTTTAAACAGCCGTTCCAGTTCTTCTCTCAGCGATACAAACTCAGGGTCTTTGGTGTCAAAGTTATCCAGCATGGCCTCGCGGGTACGTTTCAATTGATCTCGCAGGGCATCTGCAATAATCAGTTCTTTTTCCGAAATCTTGGTAAAGGTGAATATCACATCTTCCAAAGCTTCATTCAGCAGATTAGTAATGTCTGTTTCGTTGTTGATAGAATCAATCAGATTCAGCTTGTCCAATTGTGCTTGTGCAGCCATTAGCAGGAAATTCATTTTATTGAAATCCAGCTGATGTAATAATTCATCATATCCCTGAAAACGAATCAGGTTTTTTAATTCTTTGGCATTTTGCAGTGCTTTAATCAGATCAAGCACTGTCCGGCGATCTTTTATCTCCGATACCTGGGTGCTGAACAATTCCGCATTGTTGGTATCAAAGCGAAATAAAGTGTCTTTGATTCCTTCAATTTCATTCTCAATTTCCTCTTCGTTTTTAAACAGATTGCTGTAGCTTTCCATTTCATCACCATAATCACCTTGCAATTCTTTCAGGTAATTGTAGTTGGCTTTTTCAAAGGCCGAAGTTATATCGGCAAAGTCCACCACATAACCATACATGAACTTTTTGTAGGGGCGATTCACACGGGTTAATGTTTGCAGCAGGTTATGGTCGTTCACTACACGTGCCAAATACAATTTTTTGAGTCGTTTGGCATCAAAACCTGTGAGCAACATATTAAATACAAACAGAATATCTATCTTTCCAGCTTTGAAATCATCAATTCTATCTTTTCGGTATTGCTTATCGTTTACATCGTGGAGAATAAGTGCAGCCCGTAATTTTTGCGGTTTCAAACTGTATTCAGGCACAGGGTCGGCAGCAATGCTTAGATCCTGTTCCTGCTTTCCATAAATTTCTTCGAATCTGGCAAACAGGGCTTTGGCTTGTTTAGAACTGTCGCACACCACCATACCTGCCAGCGAATTGTCATTCTCACTATTTCTGAATTGTTGCAAATCATTCAGAATATAATCCAACATCGGATTTACAAAGTTACGATGTGCAAAGATAAAACTGGCAGGTACATCGCCATGTAACACTTGAATCTGTTCAATGATCTCCTGCATTTGTATCTTATAATTCGTGTCAATAGCTTCACGAATCAAACGACGGGTGTAACCGTCGGCGATAGACATATTGTAATAATACTTATGTATATAATCGCCAAACAAGGCTTTGGAATCATATTCTTTTACCACATCGCGCAACAGAGGCGTACCCGTCAGTGCAATTTGAATGGCTTCTTTGTCTGAGTTTACCAAATTCGCTAAGTAGTTTCCTTTGGGATTATAGCTTCGGTGAGCTTCGTCCAGAAAATAAATCCGTTGTACCCGTATATCATAATCTATATCTGTACGCACCACCGATTCTTCGGTGAACTTCTGAATATTGATTACCGATATTTCATTTTTACCTAGGTTATTATGTATTGGTGCAATGGTTCTGATATCTTGCAGAAATTCAGATCGGGAATTTACCTTCTTTACAATCAAACCACGCTTACTGAATTCCGATGCTGCCTGGTCGGCTAAATCAATGCGGTCAACAATAAAATAAAACTTGGGTATAGTGTTCTTTTTCTGAAAATAATCAGTCAGAAAACGTACATTGAAATAAGCCAGAGCCGTTTTACCACTTCCCTGTGTATGCCAGATAATACCTTTTCGAACACCCAGCTCCAGTTTCCTTTCGATGGCTTTGGTTGCAAAGATCTGAGGATAACGCATGATATGCTTTTGCAGTACTTTCACACCTTTTTCCTCTTCTTCTACATACGTAATCGCATATTTCAGCATGAAAGCCAAGCGTTCTTTACTCAGTAGGGAGGTAATAATCCGATTTGTCGGCTTATTGTAATCCTTATTGATTTTGAATTCGTCAGAATACTTGATACTCACAATATTATTATCCTTAAGTACCAAATTTTCTATCTCTTCATCTTCAGGAGCAAACAAACTGGTAAGATTCAGGATTTCTTCTTCTCTAAAATAATTGAAGTGTACATCCGAATAAGCCGAAGTAGCATAATAAGCACCCTGCACTGGTTCTATCACCCCATCTTCATACTCCATATTGTTGGAGAAAATCATCAACTGGGTAATATTGGCAAAGCGTTTAAAACGTGTATTGGCAAAACGCTCATTCATACGTTTACGTTCTGCTAGTATACCTTCTTTGTTGTTGGGCTTTTTCACCTCAATAAAAACCAATGGCATTCCATTAATCAATATTGTAATATCAGGGCGGAACTCTTCATCTCCACTTTTGCAGGTAAGCTCTGTGGTTACATGATAGCTATTTTTCTCTGGATGTTGGAAATCAAACAATCTCAAACCGGTACCAGATGCCAGCGTTTCGTAAAAATCCTTTCCTAAATCATCATAATCCAACTTTAGGTGCAAGTCGCTATATAGATTATTCAATTCTGTATCAGATATGCCAGGATTTAGTCGAGATATACTTTCTTTAAAGATATTCGGGAAGATATTGCTAAGCTCGTTACGCTTTTTGTGTTCATTACGGGGGATATAAATATACCCCAATCGTACTAAATGCAACAAAGCAGGTATTTTTACACGGGCATCTTCATTAAAGTGCATAAGCAGAAATCATTTTTTGTGGAGCTTCTCAATTCAGCCCCAAATTTACACATTTCCTTTCACATTTCTAGTTTTTCTTCACCACCCATTTAAAACTTAAAACAAAAAATATTTAATCGGGCAAATATGGGACAGAACCCCCATTTTCCACACCCTTCACCCCTGCCCCCACCTTAGCCACTAGAAACTACAGAGCTATCTCCAAAAAATAAATGCATTTTTTCTTGAAAAAATTTGCATAATTCCATTTATCCTTTTATTTTTGTATTGCAAATCTATAAATAAGTAGTTTATCGATAGTAAATGATAGCTACTTGTTTCAGAATGCTAACAGACATACAGTATTTCCCGCAAGAAAATACAGGCCGGTTTCCAGATCGGTTCGGGAAAAACAAAGCTAAGGACAGAGACGGGAGAAAAATCTCCGCAGCATGTCGCATCACACAGGAAGTCTATCAGCGGATATTCAGATTAAAATCAATAACCGGAAAAACAGTTGAAGCCTCACAGTACAATAAAGTGCTAACTAAAAGCAAAATACACTTTACACCCAGGCTAATACAAGCCGGATTAAAGAATGTCCTATAAATATTCTAAGACTTAGAATATACATTGTAAGAGCTAAAAGGAACATTGTAGGAATTAGAATATACATTGTAGGAGCTAAAAGGAACATTGTAGGACTTAGAATATACATTGTAGGAACTAAAAGGTACATTGTAAGACTTACAATATACATTGTAGGACCTTCAAGGAACATTGTAGGACTTACAATATACATTGTAGGAACTAAAAGGAACATTGTAGCGCTTAGAATATACATTGTAGGAACTAAAAGGAACATTGTAAGACTTAGAATATACATTGTAGGAACTAAAATACTTATCCGAAACACCCGGGTATACAGACGAAAAAGACCGCTATACCCCCGAGAAACAAGACTAAAACAGATTGGATTCTGCTTGTTGGTGTAAAGAAGATAGGTTGTTCGCCCGAAAGGGAAGAACGAAATTTGAAATGATTGACGCAAACCAACAGGCAGCTCCGGTATCGGACAGCTTTAGCGGCCAGCGAAAAAACAATCGTTTCAAGTCATTTTGCCTGATACTTTATTAAATTAAATTACGCCAGAATATCAACCATTTATCTGTTATTCGCCATGCCTATAGTTAACCATATGCAAGGCCTTCTCAACAGGCCGTTTACCATGTCAGCCCGCCAAAAAGCGGCGCGCAACTACGTACTGACTTTCGCCCTGCTTCTACCGATTTTCCTATACATTCAGCAACCATACGGTATCAATACCTGGCATCATACCGAAAAGCTACTCCCACTCACGGGCTTTGCGGTGATTTTTCTTTCCTGCTACTTAATCACCCACGACTCACTCCCCGCTCTTTTCACAAACTATTTTTCCCCGACAAACTGGACCGTAGGACGTGACATACAAACATTTCTGATATTTATTATCATTCTCGGACTGTTTAACTGGCTATACGCCGCCTTTCTGCTGGAGGAAATTGATCAGGATTTTCGCTCCTGGCTGCGCGTTGAATTTGAAACATTCACCTACGCCCTGCTGCCCAAAGCCCTTTTGGTAGCCATCACCTGGAGTACTCGTCTGCCCAAGAACACAACTCCCGAAGAAAAAACAGAGCCCGAAACAGTGCTTTGCGAAACTCAAAACACGGAACCCGAACCGGAATTAATCCGGGTGGAAAGCGCTCCGGAGGAAGAAACAAGCCCGCTGGAAACAGAAATGTCCGGCGATAAAACAGAAGAAACACCCGACAGCAAGACAGAAGTGATATTTGTAGAAGCGATACCCAATGCCTTGAAATATATAAATCCGGAGCAAATTATATATATCAAATCAGATAGAAACAATAGCTGCATACACCAGCTGGTAAACGGTAAAAGCATTGAACAGGTCGTCAGATTGTCCCTGGTCGGGTTCGAAAAATACCTGGCCGGCAAGTCCAGCTTTGTTCGTTGCAGCAAATCACACATCGTTAACACACGTTATATCGATCAACAGCAGAGTCGTAATATGAAAAGATGCCTGAAGCTACTGCACTGCGACGAATTAATACCAGTGTCAACCACCTTTGTCAGCCTACCCCTACAAGCCTGGAAGGAAGAGTAAATGTGTGAATGGCATTTATCAGGGCGCAAGAGCACGCAAGCAACGCAAATTCCGAAAATTGACGCAAATAAAACAATATACTAATTTGCACATTTACCATCCGCGTACCTATACATTATATATATAACTGCAAAAAGAAGAAAGGGACGCACCTACGGAGCTTAGGAAATGGAGAATCTGCACAGACTACAAACAGAATGCTCCTACGGAGCTAATCTGCCAATCCCAACAAAACAGATTCAGAACAACGCAAAATCAACACAAGACAAAACCAACACACACAAGAACAAGAAGCTCCGGAGGAGCGACCTGCTGCAAAAGCACATCGACAACACAAAATCAGAACAATACAAAATCAACAAAGCTCCGGAGGAGCATCCTATTTGTAGAGCCAACCCACACAAAGACAATAAGCTCCGGAGGAGCGACCTGCTGCAAAAGCACACAAAATCAAAACATCGACGTAAAACAATATACTAATTTGCTTATTTACCTTTCACGCACCTATACATTATATATAACTGCAAAAAAAACAGGACGCTCCTACGGAGCTTAGGGAATGGAGAATCTGCACAGACTACAAACAGAATGCTCCTACGGAGCTAATCTGCCAATCCCGACTAAACAGATCCAGAACAACACAAAACCAACAAAGCTCCGGAGGAGCATTCTGTTTGTAAACACCAATCCACACGAGAACAAGAAGCTACGGAGGAGCGACCTGCTGCAAAAGCACACAAAATCAAAACATCAACATAAAACAATATACCAATTTGCTCATTTACCTTTCACGCGCTTATACATTATATATAACAGCAAAAAAAAAGAAATACTTTCACGCACTTCAAAAGATATTACAGAATAATGACTTTCCAACGATTAAAAGCCAATCAGCCATTTTCCACCGAAAAAACCTCCATCATTCAGCCCTACCCCATCATATACAAACAAGTTAGAGCCAAAACAACCCACGCAACTCAGGCCGGTAAATCTTCGTTCAGCAGTAGAACAAAACAAACAATTTGAAGAAAAATCAAAGATTTAACCCAAAAAGTGGCGTTTTTATGTTTTAAAACATATATCTTTGTATCGTCAATTAGAAATTATTCTATAAGACAAATCTGATACAAGGAATACCCAACAAAAAATCACAAGGGAATTCTTTGTTTTTTTATTTATATAGGTATAGGTATTTAGGTTTAAAATTTAATTTTTGAAGGTTATGAAAAAGATTTTTAGTTTAGTTGTTATTTTGGTCGCATTTGGCGCCAGTGTTTCTGCAGTAAATTCGAGTGATTACACTGTATTTTACAAATTGAATAACGAAACAACATTCAATTCGCTAGTTCGTTATTTAGACGTTGATTATACACAAGCAGATCAGTTGAAGTATGTGTTTTCTCTTACAGAAAACAAATTGAAAACAGCTTTGAAGGCCGACAACGATGTTGCTGCCGAAAAAGCATTAAAATTTAATTTAGGCAATGCCAAATTTATCTTGAGTGATTCTCAATACAAGAAGTACTTAACCGCACTGAATGTAACGATCAATCGCGAAAAAGACACATTTGTTGCCGAAAACAAGTAATTTAGTATTATTCTTTGCCTATAAGGGGTGCTTTCATACGAGAGTGCCCTTTATTTTTTTTTATTGAAAGCCGACAAACACCAACCCAATCCGGGAAAAACAGATCCAACACCCGGCCAACATTAACCACCCGCCACCAACTGTTGATCATTCACCACTGATCGCCACCCCACTTTCGTCCCACAAACAAGAAATCGTCCCAATTTTCGTCCCACAACCGAAACCAAAACACGCTTTCGTCCTCAAAATAGCGCTTTCGTCCCAAAGCTATAGCACGCACAAAAATAAGCACATATCTTTGCATCGTCGATAAAAAAACCGACACAACAAAACATAAGAACTTAAAATTATAGAAAGGAAAAAATTATGACAGGCAGTACAAGAACACCCAGAGGCATCGATTCATTCAACAAGTACATCGTAAGCGTTGCCGACTATTTACAAGAAGGAGCCCCGACCACCCATGCAGCACGGCTGGGAATAACGGAAGAAGAGCTAAAATTCATACTGGCCATACTGGCATCATGGACATTGCTCTATAAACTCTATGGCGATAAGAAAAACAGCAGAACCACAGCAGTAATTGACCAGCTGCACGACAAGATAGAGCAATTCGTCAACTACGACCAGGAACATCATCTGCTCGACCGGATCGCATCCTCACCCAACGCCACCATTGTAGATATGGAAACTTTCAACATTCGCAACGGAGCATTACAACGAAGCGCACGCACCACCACCGCCAAACCTATTACCGAAACTGTATCAGCCATACTGGAAACCGTAGGAGGTGGCATGATTGCTGTCAAATGCTACAACACCGAGAGTGCACGTCCATCAATCTTTAGCGACAGCGACTGTGTACAATTCGCATACATCGTTGGCAACACCCCTCCCGCTTCTGTATTAGCCAGCGGATTAACACAGGGATTATCATCAAAAGCATCATTTACCATTTCCACGGGTGCTGACAATGGAGGAAAGAACCTATACATTTTCTTCCGGTGGTACAACAGCAGACATCCCGAACTAGCCGGTCCATCGTGTGCAATGATTACCATTTGGCTGACCTAACAACAATACAAGACCGACACAATAAGAGAAGAGGTAGCTCAAGAGAAAAAAATGAGCCCTCTCTTTTTATTACCTAAGATCGCAACAACCAGACAAAAGATAAAAAGAAGACAGAGATATCACCCAAAACAACAAACCAACAAAATCTTTAGAGCAAACTACCAGAACACACAGAGCAAGAATAAAAAAATGCACAAATCTACCCTCTACAAAACCTGATCTAAAAATTCGTAAAGCAACACCGAAACATATTACAAAACTATTACTTTCTAACGATTAAAAGCCAATCAGCCATTTTCTATGAAAAAAGTCTCCATTATTCAGTCCTACCCCATCATATACAAACAAGTTAGAGCTAAAACAACCCACGCAACTCAGGCCGCTAAATCTTCGTTCAGCAATAGAACAAAACAAACAATTTGAAGAAAAATCAAAGATTTAACCCCAAAAGTGGCGTTTTTATGTTTTAAAACATATATCTTTGTATCATCAATTAGAAATTATTCTATAAGACAAATCTGATACAAGGAATACCCAACAAAAAAAATCACAAGGGAATTCTTTGTTTTTTTATTTATATAGGTATAGGTATTTAGGTTTAAAATTTAATTTTTGAAGGTTATGAAAAAGATTTTTAGTTTAGTTGTTATTTTGGTCGCATTTGGCGCCAGTGTTTCTGCAGTAAATTCGAGTGATTACACTGTATTTTACAAATTGAATAACGAAACAACATTCAATTCGCTAGTTCGTTATTTAGACGTTGATTACACACAAGCAGATCAGTTGAAGTATGTGTTTTCTCTTACAGAAAACAAATTGAAAACAGCTTTAAAGGCCGACAACGATGTTGCCGCCGAAAAAGCATTAAGATTTAATTTAGGCAATGCCAAATTTATCTTGAGTGATTCTCAATACAAAAAGTACTTAACTGCACTGAATGTAACAATCAATCGCGATAAAGAAACGTTGATTGCCGAAAACAAGTAATTCAACACTACTCCCCACAACAAAGGGTGCTTTCAGACGAAAGCACCCTTTGTTTTTTTTATTTCGCCAAAGCAAAACCACTCTACAAATAAAATCCAAACTTTACATCAACTCACTTTCAAATCTCAATTTAGAGGAGCGAGGGACATTCCATTCTTTATCTTTAGGCTAGCTAATCTTTTCGCATGATATTTTTACTCCACCGGATATTTACATTGATCCATATTTACATCAATCCCAAAACCAAGCAAATTCAACATCGACTAAAAACGAAAAAAGCAACTCATTTCTGAATTGCTTTTTTGCGGTACGGACGGGACTCGAACCCGCGACCTCCGCCGTGACAGGGCGGCATTCTAACCAACTGAACTACCGAACCAATTTTCGTGTCATGCATTGTTTTCTAATGCGGTGCAAAGATACGGCAAATTTTCATTTCTGCAATAGCTATTGGAAAATATTTTTCATTTTTCCGAAAAAAAATTGCCGAAGCCATCGACACAAAAAGGAATTCAAGACATTAGAAAACTCCCCAAAATGCACTTACCAATACAAATCGTAGATCAAAATCCCCATCTCCGATTAAAATGTTATCTTTGCAATCTGTTTATAGAAAATATGAAATTGAATGAAAGGAAATGAAAATACAGCAGTGTTATTGATGCACTGCCCGGACAAACCGGGAATTTTAGCAGTTGTCACCGAATTTATTAACCAGCACAAAGGAAACATTCTCTATTTAGACCAATATGTGAACAGAGAAGAGAAGGTTTTTTTCATGCGCGTAGAGTGGGACCTGGATACTTTTCAAATTCCGAAAGACAAAATTGAAGAATACTATGAAACATTAATTGCCGTTCGATACAATATGAGCTTCCGGCTCTACTTTGCCGACACCAAACCCCGAATGGCTATTTTCGTTTCTAAAATGTCACATTGCCTTTACGATTTACTTGCGCGATACGCTGCCGGCGAATGGCAAGTGGAGATTCCACTAATTATAAGCAATCATCCCGACATGGAAGTGGTCGCAAAGCGCTTTGGAATTGAATACCACATTTTCCCCATAACAAAAGAAAACAAGACTGAACAGGAAAACAAACAATTAGAACTATTGAAAAAGCACAAAATTACTTTTTGCGTGCTTGCCCGATACATGCAAGTCCTTTCAGCCGACTTTATAAACCAGTACCCCAACAAAATCATAAACATCCATCACTCATTTCTACCTGCCTTTGCCGGAGCAAAACCCTATCATGCCGCTCACGAACGTGGAGTGAAAATCATAGGAGCAACAAGTCACTATGTTACAAGTGATTTAGACGCCGGTCCAATCATTGAACAAGACGTGACGCATATTTCGCACAAAGACACAGTAAACGAGTTGATAAAAAAGGGACGCGATTTAGAAAAAATCGTACTTTCGCATGCGGTAGAAAAACATATAGACCGAAAAATTCTTGCTTACAAAAACCGGACAGTTGTTTTTCAATAATCTCAGCACGCCCTGCAATCACCATTAAACAAAACATCAAACAAACATCCTATGAATGTAACCAGATTATTTGATCTGTTGGATAATTACGCCGAAAAATACCCGAACCAAAAAGCCGCTTTGGTTTGCAAACGCGATGGCGCTTGGCGAAAATTCAGTATTCAAGAATATACAGAAACTACAAACAATATAAGTTACGGATTACTAGAACTGGGAATTAAACCCGGAGACAAAGTCGGAATCGTTAGTGGCAACAGACCGGAATGGAACATGCTTGATTTTGCAGCCATGCAAATAGGCGCCGTCTCAATTCCCATTTACCCCACAATCAGCCAGGACGACTACAGACATATTTTAAATCATGCCGAAATGAAAGTTATTTTCATCGAAGGCAAGGAACTCCGCAACAAGCTCCAACCGATTCTGCCCGAGATCAAAACGCTCAAAGAAATATTCACATTTGTAGATCAAAAAAGCGAATACAAATACCTGGATCAACTTATTTCGTTAGGCAAAGAACACCCCCGACCCGACAAACTCAAAGAGATCAAAGGAAAAATCAAAGAAAGCGACTTAGCAACTATCATATACACTTCGGGCACTACCGGCATTCCCAAAGGCGTTATGCTCTCCCACAGCAATATTGTAAATCAGATCAAAAACCTCGAATCAATTCCGGCCAAATGGAGCAATATCGCCTTGAGCTTTTTACCCTTATGCCACGCCTATGAGCGCATGTTAGTATACCTCTATCAATACCTGGGCATGTCGGTATATTATGCCGAAAGCCTGGGTACCATCGCTGAAAACATCAAAGAAATAAACCCCACTATGATGTCGTGTGTTCCCCGATTATTGGAAAAAATCTACGACAAATTATACTTGTCGGGGAAAAAGCTTCCGCTAACCAGCAAAATACTTTATTATTGGGCGTTCAACCTAGCCACCCACTATCAACTGGAAGGCCGGAGCGTATGGTATAATATACGCTTTAAACTTGCAGAGAAACTAATCTATTCAAAGTGGAGAGCTGCTATAGGTGGCAACTTCGACATAGTCGTTTCCGGTGGTTCAGCCATTCAACCTCACATTGCCTCTTTTTTCTCTGCCATCGGTATGCCCGTATTCGAAGGCTACGGTCTAAGCGAGACCTCACCCGTAATTGCTGTCAGCCAACACGGAAGAAACGGACGTAAGTTTGGGACTGTAGGATTACCATTACCCGGCGTAGAAGTAAAGCTTGCCGACCGGAATGAAATAATTTGCCGGGGACACAACATTATGATGGGTTATTATAAAGATCCGGAACTAACAGCACAGGTTATTGACGGCGACGGATGGTTTCACACCGGAGACACTGGCGAATTCAGCACAGGCGGACAACTAACCATCACCGGACGGCTAAAAAGCATTTTCAAAACATCGTTTGGTAAATATGTAAACCCGCAGGCCATCGAATCAAAATTCACAGAATCACCTTTTATCGAAAATATGATCGTACTGGGCGAAAACAAGAAATTTGCCGCAGCATTGCTATCCCCCGATTTTGTATACCTGAAATCATGGTGCACAAAACAGAAGATCAAATACACCGACAACACCGAAATTATTGAAAATCCCGTAGTATTAAAACGCTTTCAGGAAGAAATAAGCCATTATAATCAGTTTTTTGGTGACTTCGAACAAATTAAACGATACCAGCTCGTCCCCCACGAATGGACACAAGCAGAAGGTTTTCTGTCTCCGACTCTCAAAATAAAACGAAACGTGATCGAAGAACATTATGCTGAAAAAATAGAGAAACTATTTTCGTAAGTATACCAGCAAATACAAACCAATTAAACAGTTACACTATTTCGAAACACAGATCAGGCTATTATTAATTGCTAAACGGCAATAAACTCGTATCTTTGCACCGTGAAAAAACGATTCTTTATTTACTTTTCATATAAAGGTACGGCCTATCATGGTTGGCAATTTCAACCCAACGGAATATCAGTACAAGAAGTACTGACAAAGGCTCTGTGTACAATTTTACGTACAGAACTTGAGATTACCGGCGCCGGAAGAACAGACACCGGCGTACACGCCCGGTTGATGGTGGCACACTTTGATACAACAACAGATTTTCCGGCAAACCTGGACTTAGTTTCTAAACTGAATAGTCTTTTGCCCTACGATATCGCGGTCTTCAAAATTATTGAAGTTAAAGCTGATGCACATGCCCGTTTCGACGCCATATCCCGCAGGTACGAATATCACATCGTCACGCAAAAGAATGTTTTCAAAAACGAATTAGCTGCGCGCGAAAGAGTCAACCTCAACTTTGAAGCCATGAATGCTGCAGCCAAAACACTAAAACTGCATCGGGACTTTACCAGCTTCAGCAAACTACATACCGATGTAAAAACAAACAACTGCGTTATCTCACACGCCGAATGGACTCAACAAGGTGAAGAGTGGGTTTTCACCATCGAAGCCGACCGCTTTTTACGGAATATGGTACGCGCCATAGTAGGCACATTATTCGAGGTTGGGAGGAACAAAATGTCTGTTGAAGAATTCACAGCAATTATTGAAGCCAAAAACCGTTGCAAAGCCGGACCTTCCGTCCCCGCTCACGGACTCTATCTGGTAGACATACGGTATCCGGAGAATTTATTTCTGTAAAAACGACTTTTTCTGAATTTCAAACCAATATATTAATCCCATGTGGTTATTACTTGCTTTTATATCTGCTATTTTATTAGGATCGTACGAAGTTTTCAAAAAAATCTCGCTTGAGAAAAATGCTGTTATCCCTGTAATTTTAGTCTCAATCTTATTTTCATGTTTACTACTTGCTCCGTTCTTATTAATTTCTAATATCTACCCCGATCTACTCAAAGGTTCACTATTTTTCGTTCCCTCAGTCGATTTACACGCGCATTTCTTATTTATCATAAAGGCAATCATCGTACTAACCTCCTGGCTTTTCGCTTATTTTGCACTAAAACATTTACCCCTTTCATTAGCTTCTCCCATCAAGGCCACACAGCCGGTTTGGACTGTTGTAGGAGCTATGCTCATTTTCGGAGAAAAGCTTAATGGCTACCAAGCTATTGGAGTTGGGATTACACTTATTTCATTTTACATGTTTTCTGTTACCGGTAAAAAAGAAGGAATTTCACTGAAAACAAATAAATGGTTCTGGTATATCGTTCTGGCCACCATGACAGGAGCTCTAAGTGCACTATACGACAAATACCTGATGAACAAATACGATGCAATGTCGGTGCAGGTGTATTACACTTTTTATCAAGCCATCATCATGGGGATTATCACCATTTTCTTATGGGCTCCTACGCGAAAGAAGACCACACCATTTAAATTCAAATGGGCAATTGCCTTTATTTCGGTATTTCTGGTCACAGCAGACTTTGTCTATTTTTACGCGCTCACCATGCCCGATTCGATGATATCAGTGGTTTCAACCATCCGACGCTCTGGAGTAATCGTTCCATTCTTTTACGGCGCCTTCGTTTTGCACGACAAAAACATAAAACTTAAGGTTCTCGATTTAATAGGAGTAATCATTGGAATGTTATTTTTATTTCTTGGATCAAAATAAATCCAAGGATCAATCAAACGTAAGACATTAAATATAAGCACGCTAAAACACAGATTCTTCTTTCAGAAAAATCCTTTTCCACATAAAAAATAAAATTCAAAGAATTTGTTTGATAATTAAATGGAAATTAGTACTTTTGCAAGCCCAATCAAAGAGTAAGAAAAAAAATAATTAAAACATACAGATATGAAAAGCGGAATCCACCCAGAAAATTATCGTCCGGTAGCATTTAAAGATATGTCCAACGGCGACACCTTTATTTCACGTTCAACCGTAAACACAAAAGAAACTGTCGATATTGATGGTGTAACTTATCCTGTGGTTAAAATGG
>Ga0302165_10000029_pt1 | contig 112306 bp, 107 predicted proteins | sample I_Fen_E3_2_FD_193499 | JGI IMG/M metagenome (GOLD analysis project Ga0302165, IMG submission 193499) | Peat permafrost microbial communities from Stordalen Mire near Abisko, Sweden - I_Fen_E3_2 | ecosystem: Environmental > Terrestrial > Soil > Wetlands > Permafrost | place: Sweden: Abisko...
ATCTACTCCGACAATTCTTATAGCCATAAACTATTCTTTTTCTAAAATAAATTAATTACCCTTGACGTTGTTTAAACTTAGGATTTTTTTTGTTGATAACATACAAGCGACCTTTTCTACGAACGATCTTACAATCGTCTGTGCGCTTTTTTACAGATGCTCTTACTTTCATGTTGAAAATATTTTATTTTATTTATATCTAAAAGAAATTCTTCCTTTTGACAAATCATAGGGTGACATTTCGACTTTTACTTTATCACCAGGTAAAATTTTGATGTAATGCATGCGCATTTTACCGGAAATATGAGCCGTAATAACGTGACCGTTTTCCAGTTCTACACGAAACATGGCATTTGATAATGCTTCGATTATCTTTCCATCTTGTTCTATTGCTGTTTGTTTGGCCATAAATTATATTGCTTTGTTACCTAAAACTTGTTCTACATATTCAAAACTCGATAAAATATCGGCTTTGCCACGTCGTATTGCTACCGAATGTTCAAAATGTGCTGAAGGCTTCCGATCTAACGTTCGGGTTGTCCATCCGTCTTTTTCAAAGACTAAATGCCGACTTCCTAAATTAATCATGGGCTCAATAGCAATCGTCATCCCCGATTTGAGCATAATGCCATTTCCTTTCCTTCCATAGTTAGGAACTTCAGGTGCTTCATGCAATTTACGCCCAACTCCATGCCCGATCATTTCTCGAACCACAGAATATCCACGCTCTTCGCAATAAGTTTGTATTGCACTGCCCACATCTCCCAACCGTCGTCCTTCTTCAGCTTGTTCTATACCTTTGTATAAAGACTCCTTGGTCGTACGCAATAAATCTCTGATTTCAGGTTTCACATCACCTACACAAAAAGTGTAAGCTGAGTCTCCATGAAAACCATTGATTAATGCACCACAATCCACCGAGATAATGTCACCATCTTCTAAAAAAACTTTTTCGGATGGAAAGCCGTGAACAATTTGCTCGTTTACCGAAGCGCATATAGAGTATGGGAAACCGCCATAATTCAGAAAATTAGGAACGGCCCCATTATCTCTTATAAATTCATCAGCAACATTATTTAACTGCATCGTGCTTACACCCGGCTCAATTATCTTAGCAAGCTCTGCTAACGTTTTAGCTACTATTTGATTACTGATTCTTAGAAATTCAATTTCTTCGTCAGATTTCAAGAAAATCATTCGATCTTTATTTTATTAATAGGCAGAAGCACCACCTGTGCGTCCTTTTATACGTCCCGATTTAAGCAAGCCATCATAGTGACGCATCAGCAGGTGACTTTCAATTTGTTGAAGAGTATCAAGTACAACACCCACTAAAATCAACAATGAAGTACCACCAAAGAATGAAGCGAAAGCCTGATTAATTCCCATAATTTTGGCAAAAGCAGGCAAAATAGCCACGATCGCTAAAAAGATAGATCCCGGTAATGTAATACGAGACATAATTAAATCAAGATATTCAGCAGTTCTTTTTCCTGGTTTAATTCCGGGAATAAAACCATTGTTACGTTTCATTTCTTCAGCCATTTGGGTTGGATTAATAGTAATAGCCGTATAAAAATACGTAAACACCACAATCAAAAGTCCAAACACCAAATTATACCAAAAACCATTATTATCCATAAAGGCTCCTACAAACCCTCTCATCGATTCAGATTTTGAGAATCCAACCAGTGTAATAGGAATAAACATAATTGCCTGAGCAAAAATGATAGGCATTACACCAGCAGCATTAATTTTTAATGGAATATATTGACGTACGCCACCATATTGTTTGTTTCCAACTACACGTTTCGCATATTGTACCGGAATCTTACGAGTTCCCTGAACCAACATGATAGAAGCTGCAATAACAATCAAGAGGAAGATCAGTTCACCAAGGAACATAACCAACCCTCCACCTGCATCACCTAAACGCGAAGCGAATTCTTTGATAATAGCTCCGGGAAAACGGGCGATGATACCAACCAAAATGATAAAAGAAATACCGTTACCGATACCTTTATCAGTGATTCGCTCACCTAACCACATCACGAACATACTACCACCACATAAAATCAATGTTGAAGAAACCGTGAACAAAAATCCACCCGGAAGCGCAGAACCAGCTTGACCCAACTGAACACTTAAGTTAACCAAATATGAAGGGCCTTGTAAAAGTAAAATCCCTACAGTTAGGTAACGGGTTAGTTGATTCATTTTGCGTCTACCACTTTCACCCTCCCGTTGCATTTTCTGAAAATAAGGTACGGCAATAGTCAATAACTGGATAACAATGGAAGCCGAGATATACGGCATGATACCCAAAGCAAACACAGAAGCATTTGCAAATGCACCACCCGAGAACATATCCAACAAAGCTAACAAACCACCCTGAGTTTGACTTTTTAACGCTGATAAAGCAGTTGGGTCTATACCCGGAAGAACTACATAAGAACCAAAACGATATATCATTACAAACAAAATGGTAGTAAGTAATCGGGTTCTGAGATCTTCGATCTTCCAGATATTTGTGATTGTCTCTATGAGTTTCTTCATGGGATTATAGTTTTACTACAGTTCCACCTGCGGCAACAATTGCTTCTTCTGCCGATTTAGAAAATCCATTAGCTTCAACATCAACTTTTACAGTCAAAACACCATTACCTAAAATTTTAGCCAAAGCTGTTTTTGAAAGAAAACCAGCTTCTCTCAATTCAACTAAACCAATTTTAGCAAGTTTTTTTGTTTCTGCAAGAATTTGTATCGTATCAAGATTGATAGCTTTATATTCAACACGATTGATGTTTTTAAAACCAAATTTTGGTAAACGACGTTGAATAGGCATCTGTCCACCTTCAAATCCAATTTTCTTGGAATATCCCGAACGTGATTTTTGTCCTTTGTGCCCTTTTGTAGAAGTTCCACCTAATCCAGATCCGGTACCACGACCAATTCTTTTTCTAGTTTTTACAGAACCTGCTGCAGGGGTTAAATTACTTAAATTCATATCTTTTAATTTAAAGAGTCTAAGAATAATATTATTTGATCACTTCAACCAAGTGTTTCACTTTAGCTACCATCCCCAAAATTTGAGGAGTAGCTTCGTGTTCAACTACGGCATTCATTTTTTTCAAACCCAATGCTTCCAAAGTCAATTTCTGAACTTTTGGACATTTGATTTTACTTCTAACTTGTTTAATTTTTATTGTTGCCATAATTTTTGATTTATCCGTTAAACACTGTATCTAGCGAAACGCCTCTGTTTTGAGCAACCATATGGGCATCACGCAATTCACCTAAAGCCACAATTGTAGCTTTCACCAAATTGTGAGGATTTGATGATCCTTTTGACTTAGCCAAAACATCAGTAATTCCAACACTTTCTAACACTGCACGCATAGCACCACCGGCTTTTACTCCAGTACCGTGAGAAGCTGGGCTAATAAATACCTGAGCACCTCCAAATTTTGCAATTTGTTCGTGAGGAATAGTTCCGTTTAAAACGGGAACCTTAATCAAGTTTTTCTTTGCAGCCTCAGTTCCTTTAGCAATCGCTGCGGTAACTTCACCAGCTTTACCAAGTCCCCAACCTACAATTCCATCTTCATTTCCAACAACAACGATTGCTGAAAAGCTGAAAGTACGTCCACCTTTTGTAACTTTGGTTACACGGTTAACAGCTACCAATCTGTCTTTCAGTTCTAAATCATTGGTCGATTTAACTTTATTCATATTTGTTGCCATACTTGATTAAAATTTAAGACCAGCTTCGCGAGCAGCGTCAGCTAATTGTTTAACTCTACCGTGATACAAATAACCATTACGGTCAAATACCACTTCTGTAATTCCGGCTTCTTGAGCAACTTTAGCTACCAATGCGCCTACTTTAGCAGCTTGTTCTATTTTAGTTACCTTATCTTTTACACCAAGCGATGAAGCTGAAGCTAAAGTTACACCGTTTACGTCATCGATAAGTTGAGCATAAATTTGGGTGTTACTTCTGAACACTGTCATACGTGGTTTTAGAGCAGTTCCAGACACATTGTGACGGATATGTGCTTTTATTCTTGTTCTTCTATTTAAATTTGTCTTCATAATTTCACAAGTTTACGTAAATTATTTACCGGCTGATTTACCTGCTTTACGGCGAAGTATTTCACCAGCAAATTTAACACCTTTTCCTTTATATGGCTCCGGCTTACGGAATGAACGGATTTTTGCACAAACTTGACCTAGCAACTGTTTGTCGCAACTTTCCAAAATAACAACCGGATTTTGATTACGCTCACTTTTAGTCTCTATTTTAATTTCGGCAGGTAAACTCAAAAAGATATTATGAGTATAACCTAAAGCGAATTCTAATACCTGACCTTGATTCGAAACACGATAACCAACACCAACTAATTCCAAAGTTTTCTTGTAACCTTCTGAAACTCCAATAACCATATTGTGAATCAATGAACGATACAAACCGTGAAACGCACGATTCTGTTTTTCGTCATCATGGCGCGATACACTACATACATCACCTTCAACAATTACGGTAATATTGGGATCTATCTCTTGAGTTAAAACTCCTTTTGGACCTTTTACTGTAACCACAGTATCTTTTACTGTAATAGTTACACCAGCAGGGACACTAACGGGTAATTTTCCTATTCTTGACATTTTTTCTTTCCTCCTATTAATAAATGTAACAAATAACTTCACCACCCACTTTTAAGTCGAGTGCTTCTTTGTTGGTCATAACACCTTTAGAAGTAGAAAGAATAGCTACACCCAGTCCGTTCAACACACGTGGCATATCTTTGTAGCCAACATATTGACGAAGACCTGGAGTAGAAACTCGGATCATTTTTTTGATTGAGCTAACTTTATTAACTGAATCGTACTTCAAAGCAATTTTAATAGTGCCTTGTGGACCTTCTTCTACAAATTTGTAGTTTAAGATATAGCCTTTTTCATGCAATATCCTGGTCAATTCTTTTTTCAAATTCGAAGCGGGAACTTCCACCACACGGTGGTTTGCTTTAATAGCGTTCCGCAATCGGGTTAGATAATCTGCTATTGGATCTGTCATATTATTGTTTTTAAATTGATCCCGACCATCGGGACAATATTTAATTTTATTTTTGTTGCATGCTAATAATTACCAGCTTGCCTTTTTCACTCCCGGGATTAAACCGTTGGATGCCATTTCGCGAAATTGGATACGCGAAATACCAAATTGACGCATATACCCTTTAGGACGACCTGTAATTTTGCAACGATTGTGCAAACGTACCGGCGATGAATTTTTAGGTAATGCCTGGAGACCTTCATAGTTTCCGTCAGCAATTAGTTTTTCACGTTTTGCAGCGAATTTAGCAACCAGCTTAGCTCTTTTTACCTCGCGGGCTTTCATTGATTCTTTTGCCATTGTATCTATCTCTAAATTAGTTTTTTTTGAATGGTAATCCAAATTCTTTCAACAATGCATACCCTTCTTCATCGGTTTCTGCTGTTGTTACAAACGTAATGTTCATACCCAATAAGCGGGTAATACCATCAATATTGATTTCAGGGAAAATTATTTGCTCGGTAATACCAAGTGTATAATTTCCACGTCCATCCAATTTATTTTCAATTCCTTTGAAGTCACGTACACGAGGCAAAGCAACCCGAATAAGGCGTTCCAAGAATTCGTACATACGATCTCCACGTAAAGTTACACGAACACCAATAGGCATTTTGCGACGTAACTTAAAGTTCGAAATATCCTTCTTAGACATGGTAGCCACAGCCTTTTGACCAGTAATAGTAGTCATTTCGTTGATAGCAACTTCAATGATTTTTTTATCGGCAACTGCAATACCTAATCCTTGGTTAAGAACAATCTTTTCGAGTTTTGGAGCTTGCATAACTGAGCTATAGCCAAACTCTTTCAGTAAGATAGGAACGATACGTTCTCTGTAATCTTGTTTTAAACTTGCTGTATTCATTCTTAAATCTCTCCTCCTGATTTTTTAGAAACACGCACTAATTTTCCTTCTGCATTTAATTTGCGACCAACACGAACAGGTTTACCTCCTTCTATTGGATTCAAATTAGAGATATGAATAGCTGCTTCTTTCTTGATTATACCACCTTGAGGGCTTTTAGCGTTAGGTTTGGTGCTCTTTGACACCATATTTACACCTTCTACAATAGCGCGTTGTTCTTTCACAAGAACTTCCAACACGCGACCGGTTTTGCCTTTATCAACTCCGGTATTTATATAAACGGTATCACCTTTTTTTATGTGTAATTTACTCATCACTGTTTTATTTTTCGAAGATTAAAGCACTTCAGGTGCAAGTGATATGATTTTCATATTAGTAGCACGCAATTCACGAGCTACGGGGCCGAAAATACGGCTTCCACGGATTTCACCAGCATTATTCAACAATACACATGCATTGTCATCGAAACGAATATAAGATCCATCCTGACGACGAACTTCTTTTTTCGTACGAACGATAACAGCTTTAGAAACGATCCCTTTTTTGATGTCGCTCGAAGGTATTACACTCTTCACGGCAACAACAATGATATCGCCAAGTGTAGCGTAACGTTTGCTGGTTCCTCCTAATACACGGATACAAAGAGCTGTTTTTGCTCCGCTGTTATCAGCTACTATGAGTCTTGATTCTTGTTGTATCATAATTACTTAACTCTTTCGATAATTTCGGTTAATCTCCATCTTTTTAATTTACTCAGCGGACGTGTTTCCATAATGCGTACAGTGTCTCCAATGTTACATTCATTTTTCTCGTCATGAGCATGATATTTCTTCGTTTTATTAACGAACTTTCCATAAATAGGGTGTTTTTCTTTCCATTTTACAGCAATAGTAATGGTTTTATCCATCTTGTTGCTAAAAACGACACCTGTTCTTTCTTTTCTTAAATTTCTTGATTCCATCAGGGTCATAATTTTATTGATTAATTTCTCTCTGACGTAACTCAGTAGCAAGACGAGCGACTGTTCTACGAACCTCTTTGATTTGCAACGGATTGTCAAGAGGAGAAATGGAGTGATTCAATTTCAAAAGGTCTAAACGACTGACTTCAGCATCTAAACGTTCTAGAATCTCTTTATTATTTAGTTCTTTAATTTCTCTTGTTTTCATTTTCCTTACACATTTACAGAGGTGAAATCATAATCTCTTCTTACTACAAATTTTGTAGTTACTGGTAGTTTTTGAGCAGCTAAGCGTAGAGCTTCTTTAGCAATTTCGTAAGACACCCCTTCTACTTCGAACAACATACGACCAGGAGTAATAGGAGCTACGAACCCTTCCGGAGCACCCTTACCTTTACCCATACGTACTTCAGCAGGTTTCTTTGTTATAGGTTTGTCTGGAAACACTCGAATCCAGATTTGACCTTGTCTTTGCATATAACGGGTAACAGCAATACGGGCGGCTTCAATTTGACGACCAGTTAACCATTTAGATTCTAACGATTTTATTCCAAAAGAACCGAACGCCAACTGATTACCTCTTTGGGCATTTCCTTTCATGCGCCCCTTCTGCTGTCTCCTGAACTTTGTCTTTTTAGGTTGTAACATAATTTCCTTAAATCAAATTCATTATTAACAGTTAATTTTTTCTCTTTTTAAAACCACCTTTACCTCCACGGTCGTTACGATCCTTGCGATCGCCACGGTCGTTATTGTAACGATCACCACCACGAGAAACTTCCTTAGTAGCTGTAAAATTAGGAGCTAAGTCTTTTTTACCATAGATTTCACCACGGCAAATCCAAACTTTTACACCAATAAGCCCTACTTTCGTCAGCGCTTCAGCGTGAGCATAATCTATGTCAGCTCTAAATGTATGAAGAGGAGTTCTTCCTTCTTTATACATCTCCGAACGAGCCATTTCGGCACCATTCAAACGACCAGAACACATGATTTTGATACCTTCAGCTCCCATACGCATAGTAGAGGCAATTGCCATTTTAGTAGCACGACGATAAGCTATTTTTCCTTCAATCTGACGTGCTACATTGTTAGCTACAATTACAGCGTCCAACTCAGGACGTTTTACTTCAAAGATATTGATCTGAACTTCTTTATCAGTAATTTTTTTCAACTCTTCTTTCAACTTATCAACTTCCTGACCACCTTTTCCGATAATAATACCTGGACGTGCAGTACAAACAGTGATAGTTACAAGTTTCAACGTACGTTCTATAACAATACGAGAAATACTTGCTTTTGCTAGACGGGCATTGAGATATTTTCTGATTTTGCTGTCTTCAAGAATGGTATCACCATAATTGTTTCCACCATACCAGTTTGAATCCCATCCACGGATGATTCCTAAGCGGTTACTTATTGGATTAATTTTTTGTCCCATCGAGCAATTAATTTTGGTTATCGTTAGTATTCTTTGTATCTACAAACAATGTAACATGGTTTGAACGTTTGCGGATACGATACCCACGCCCCTGAGGAGCAGTACGTAACCGTTTAAGCATAGTAGCTGAATCCACAGAAATACCACTTACATATAAGTTTGCATTATCAGCTTTTTGTTCTGTCTTATTTTCCCAGTTTGCAATAGCTGACTTTAGCAATTTTTCTAATCTTCCCGAAGCTTCTTTTGACGAAAACTTCAGTACACTCAAAGCTTTATTTACCTCCATGCCACGAATCATATCGGCCACAAGGCGCATTTTGCGTGGTGAGGTAGGAACTCCGTTAAGCTTGGCAAAGTAAAGAGTCTTATTTGCTTCTTTTCTTTCTTCGGCTGATATTTTTTTTCTTGCACCCATTTTTATGAAATGTTTATTTTTTCTTATTTAAAATTTCAATGGATTATTTTTTCTTACCACCGTGACCGCGGAAGTTACGAGTTGGTGAAAATTCACCTAACTTGTGTCCTACCATATTTTCGGTTACATATACGGGGATAAACTTATTACCATTGTGAACTGCAATTGTGTGACCAACAAAATCAGGTGATATCATTGAAGCACGAGCCCATGTTTTGATTACGGTTTTTTTACCGCTTTCATTCATGGCTAAAACTTTAGTCTCAAGCTTCAGGTTGATGTATGGTCCTTTTTTTAATGAACGGCTCATATTATTTACTTATTTCTTCGATTATTTTTTCTTTCTTTCAATAATATATTGGCTCGATTGCTTTTTAGGAGCACGTGTTTTGTACCCTTTAGCTAACAAGCCTTTGCGAGAACGTGGGTGTCCTCCTGAAGCGCGGCCTTCACCACCACCCATGGGGTGATCAACCGGGTTCATAGCAACACCACGAACGCGTGGACGACGTCCAAGCCAGCGTGAGCGACCTGCTTTACCTGATCTTTCCAATCCATGATCAGAGTTTCCAACACTACCAATTGTTGCTTTACAAGTTGCAAGAATTTTGCGAACTTCACCCGAAGGTAACTTGATAATGGCATATTTTTCTTCACGTGATGTGAGCTGAGCAAAAGTTCCTGCCGAACGTACCATCGCGGCACCTTGACCTGGGCGCAGTTCAATACTATGAATAATAGTACCAAGTGGAATATTTTGCAACGGTAATGTATTACCAACTTCGGGAGCAGCATCAGCTCCCGAAACAACTATCTGACCAACTTGCAATCCGTTTGGTGCAAGAATGTATGTTTTTTCCCCATCAGCATAATAAAGCAATGCGATACGAGCCGAACGATTCGGGTCGTATTCAATTGATTTTACTGTTGCAGGAACACCTTCTTTGTTGCGTTTAAAATCAATTACTCTATATTTCTTCTTGTGTCCGCCACCTAGGTAGCGCATGGTCATTTTACCATCATGGTTACGACCTCCGGATTTTGATCCGCCTTCAACAAGAGATTTCTCTGGAACACTCGCAGTAATTGTGTCGAATGTACCAATAACCTTGTGTCTTTGCCCCGGTGTTGTGGGTCTTAGTTTACGTACAGCCATTTTTCTGTTTAAATATTGCTATAAAAATCAATTTTTTCTCCTTCTTTCACTGTAACAATAGCTTTTTTATACGCAGGAGCACTACCTTTAATTACACCACCTTTAGTAAAGCGGCTTTTTTTCTTAGGTGCAACAACCATCGTATTTACTTCGTTTACAGTCACATCATACATAGCTTCAATTGCTTGCTTGATCTCAATCTTGTTAGCATCTTTTTGAACTCTAAAGCCATAGCGATTCAGTTTGTCGCCCAGCTGAGTCATCTTTTCTGTAACGATTGGTTTGATAATAATTCCCATATTCTGCCTCCTTATGCTTTAAAAATTTGTTCTACTGCTACAACTGCATCTTCAGTCAACACAAGTGATTTCGCATCAAGAACTACATAAGTGCTTAATTCCGAAACAGTTATTACTTTAGACGAAGTCAAATTACGAGCCGACAAATATACGTTTTTATTTGCATTTGATAAAACAATTAAAGGCTTTTTATCAGCAACTTGTAAACTTTTTGTCAAAGCTACGAAATCTTTCGTTTTTGGAGCTTCAAAATTGAGATTTTCAACAACTGTAATTGCGTTGTTCAAAGCTTTATATGACAAAGCAGACTTGCGAGCCAATTGTTTCACTTTTTTGTTCAATTTGAAACTATAATCACGTGGAACAGGACCAAACATACGACCACCGCCAACACGAACACCTGATTTGATATCACCCGGACGAGCACCACCGCCGCCTTTTTGTTTGCCTAACTTACGAGTACTACCAGATAATTCACTGCGGCCTTTTGTTTTATGAGTTCCTTGACGTTGATTTGCCAAATATTGCTTCACATCTAAATAAATAGCATGGTCATTTGGCTCAATACCGAAGATAGTATCGTTCAACGATACTTTTCTTCCTGTGTCTTCTCCTTTAATATTTACTATACTTAGTTCCATGGTTATTTATTGATGATTACGATTGAACCTTTAGCTCCCGGTACCGAACCTTTGATTAAAACCAAATTATGTTCCGGAATAACTTTTAAAATTTGTAGGTTTTGTATAGTCACCTGATCACAACCCATGTGACCAGCCATACGCATACCTTTAAATACACGTGAAGGATACGATGAAGCTCCCAAAGAACCTGGCGCACGAAGACGGTTATGCTGTCCGTGAGTAGCTTGACCCACACCACCGAAACCGTGACGTTTAACTACGCCCTGAAATCCTTTACCTTTTGAAGTTCCAACAACATCAACAAACGTGTCTGCTTCAAAAATTTCACAGGTGATTGCATCACCTAATTTGAATTCTGTTTCGAATCCTTTGAACTCAACCAAGTGCCTTTGAGGTGCTACTCCAGCTGCTTTAAAGCGGCCTTGTTCAGCTTTATTAGTGTGTTTGTCAGTTTTAACCTGAAAACCCACCTGTACAGCTTCATAACCATCGGTATCAACCGACTTAATTTGAGTAACAACACAAGGGCCTGCTTCGATAACAGTGCATGGTACATTCTTACCATCGGCACTGAAAACGGATGTCATTCCGATTTTTTTTCCTAATAATCCTGGCATTTCAATTGTTGTTTATAGACCCCTAACCCCAACTTGGGGGAACGGCCATATTTATTAATTTAATTTATTTGTAATTATTCTTCTCCTAATACAGGTAAGACCTATCACACCTTAATTTCCACCTCTACTCCACTTGGTAATTCTAGCTTCATCAAAGCATCAACAGTTTTACTGGTTGAGCTATAAATGTCAATAAGACGTTTGTAAGATGAAAGTTCAAACTGTTCACGTGATTTCTTGTTCACGAAAGTAGCACGGTTTACAGTAAAAATACGCTTATGCGTTGGTAATGGAATTGGACCACTAACAACTGCACCAGTAGCTTTTACTGTCTTTACAATCTTCTCAGCTGATTTATCAACTAAGTTATGATCGTAAGACTTTAATTTGATTCTGATTTTTTGACTCATTGTCGTTTATTTATTTATTTATTTTTATAAATTGCTTGAATTCCCGGATAAGAGTCATACACTATCCGAGAATCCAACAATTATCATTTTCATTGATTGTCAACTACAAGTCAACTAAGCTCATTACAGAAGTTCAACTTTACCTTTAGCTTCAGCAACAACCTCTTTAGCGATTGAATTAGTAACTTCAGCATAGTGATCAAACTCCATAGAAGAAGTTGCACGACCTGAACTTATAGTACGCAATGCCGTTACATATCCAAAAGTTTCAGAAAGTGGAACTTTTGCTTTTACAACACGAGCACCAGAGCGACTAGTCTCCATACCTTCAACCTGCCCACGACGTTTGTTTAAATCGCCAATAACATCTCCCATGTTTTCTTCTGGTGTAACCACTTCCATTCTCATGATCGGTTCAAGTAAAACTGGTTTTGCTTTTGCACAAGCCGACTTATAAGCCAAGGATGCACAAATTTCAAAAGACAACTGATCAGAATCGACCGCATGGAATGACCCATCAATTACTGTAACTTTTAAATTATCCAATGGGAAACCTGCTAATACACCATTTTTCATTGCGTTAGCAAATCCTTTTTGAATTGAGGGTATAAATTCTTTAGGAATATTACCACCTTTAACCTGATCAATAAACTGCAAAGATCCACCTTCAAAGTCTTTGTCCATTGGTTCAACTTTTACAATCATATCAGCAAACTTACCACGTCCACCAGATTGTTTCTTATATGTTTCACGCAATTGGACAGCCTGAGTGATAGCCTCCTTATAGTTAACCTGAGGACGACCTTGATTACATTCTACCTTGAACTCACGTTTCAAACGATCAATAATGATTTCGAGGTGAAGCTCACCCATACCACTAATAATAGTCTGACCCGATTGTTCTTGAGTATGAACAGTAAATGTTGGATCTTCTTCAGCCAACTTAGCCAATCCAAGGCCTAATTTATCAAGATCTTTTTGTGTCTTAGGCTCAATCGAGATTCCAATTACCGGCGCTGGGAAATCCATAGATTCCAATGTGATTGGGTGATTTTCATCACACAAAGTATCACCAGTACGAATATCTTTAAAACCTACGCCTGCACCAATATCACCCGCCGAAATTAAATCAACGGCATTTTGTTTATTTGAGTGCATTTGGAAAATACGTGAAATACGCTCTTTCTTTCCAGAACGAGTATTGTAAACGTACGAACCAGCCTCCAGTTTACCTGAATAGACTCTGAAGAAGCACAAACGTCCTACATAAGGGTCAGTAGCAATCTTAAATGCCAAAGCGCACAATGGCTCAGTAGCATCTGGATGACGAACTACATCTTTATCTTCAAAGCGAGGATCTTTTCCTACTGTTTCAGGAGTATCTAATGGGCTAGGAAGGTAAGCACAAACAGCATCAAGCATAGTTTGTACACCTTTATTCTTAAAAGCTGAACCACAAATCATTGGATTAATCTCCATTGAAAGTGTAGCTTTACGGATAGCCACTTTAATTTCCTCAACAGTGATAGTAGAAGGATCATCAAAATATTTTTCCATCAACACATCGTCGTATTCTGCAACAATTTCGAGCATTTTATCTCTCCATTCTTGAGCTTCTTCCAACAAATCAGCAGGAATTTCATCAACCTCATATTCAGCACCCATGGTTTCGTCATGCCATAAAATTGCTTTCATGGTTACTAAATCCACTACACCTTTGAACTTTTCTTCAGCTCCAATTGGAATTTGAATAGGACAAGGTTTAGCACCAAGTATATCTTTCACCTGACGAACAACTTCAAAAAAGTCAGCACCAGAACGGTCCATTTTATTCACAAACCCAATACGAGGTACATTATATTTATCAGCCTGACGCCAAACTGTTTCAGATTGAGGTTCTACACCACCAACAGCACAGAAAGTTGCCACAGCACCATCAAGAATACGAAGAGAACGTTCAACCTCTACAGTAAAGTCAACGTGCCCCGGAGTGTCAATCAAGTTGATTTTATATTTATCACCCTCATAACTCCACCAAGTAGTAGTAGCAGCAGATGTAATAGTAATACCGCGCTCTTGCTCTTGTTCCATCCAGTCCATAGTCGCAGCACCATCATGCACTTCACCGATTTTGTGTGTCAAACCAGTGTAGAACAGAATACGCTCGGAAGTTGTTGTCTTTCCGGCGTCGATATGCGCCATGATACCGATGTTTCTATTATAACTTAAATCTCCTTTAGCCATTTGATAACTATGATTTTCTTTTTATAATTGTTTTACTGTCAATTAAAATCTAAAGTGTGCAAATGCGCGGTTCGCTTCAGCCATACGGTGCATATCTTCCTTACGTTTGAAAGCACCACCTTGGTTGTTGAACGCATCAACGATTTCGGCAGCCAACTTATCAGCCATCGAACGTCCTCCACGTTTGCGTGAATACAATATAAGATTTTTCATTGAAATTGATTCCTTGCGATCAGCACGGATTTCGGTAGGAACTTGGAATGTTGCACCACCCACACGACGAGATTTTACTTCTACCAGTGGAGTGATATTTTCGAGGGCTTTTTTCCAAACTTCAAGTGGGGATTTTTCTTCGTTCGGAAGCTTGCTTTTTACAGTTTCGAGCGAAGAATAGAAAATGTCGAAGGCAGTAGATTTCTTGCCATCATACATCAAGTGGTTGACAAATTTTGTCACCATTGATTCATTGAAAACCGGATCAGGTAATACGACCCTCTTTTTTGGTTTCGATTTTCTCATTTTACTTAAAAATTTCCGTTTTTGTTTTTTTGGTTGCTTTAGTCTTACTTCAACGACTCCTCCGAGTCATTTACTCAACCTTTCATCTGCTACCTTAAAACGCAAACAAGTGTTTAAACTTGATTTTGTTAGTTTCTTTTTTGAAAGGAGATTGAAATTTGTGTCAGCTTAAATAAGCTTATTCAGATTTCTGTATTCTACTTATTTCTTTTTTCCACCTTTAGCGGGTGCACCTTTAGCGGCTGCTGCTCCTGCTTTTGGACGTTTTGCTCCATATTTCGAACGACGTTGTGTGCGACCACTTACGCCAGCTGTATCGAGTGTTCCACGAACCACGTGATAACGTACCCCCGGAAGGTCTTTTACACGACCACCACGAACCATTACGATTGAGTGTTCTTGTAAGTTGTGTCCTTCGCCTGGAATGTAAGCATTCACTTCTTTTTGGTTAGTCAAACGCACACGAGCTACTTTACGCATTGCCGAGTTCGGTTTTTTTGGAGTAGTAGTATACACACGCACACAAACACCGCGACGTTGTGGACATGAATCCAACGCTGGTGATTTGCTTTTGTCGATGAGTTCTGCTCTTCCTTTTCTAACTAATTGCTGAATTGTAGGCATTTTACTTTGTTTTTAATAACTTTAACTGCTTTATTTATATCCCTTTGGTTTTTGTCCAAAATGGGTTGCAAAGATAAGCATAATATTTTAATAGACAATAGGTAGAATATAAATATTTTCATTTCTATTGAAAACTGAGATTTTAAATAAAATATATTATTTCGCAAGGAATGTAATATACTAATAATAAAACATATAAACATTATAAGGTAGAGCACCATGTTTTCGGTCCAGTACTCTCAATTAGGTTCTTATTTATAGATAAAAGCCATTGAACTTTTACTTTATCAAATAAAAAGAACTGCATCTTACACCTAAATGTGAGTTGCAGTTCTTTTCATTCAAAACCCAGCTAACGGGTCTATCTCAGAGTACCTTTTCGCCCAAAGTTGTGTTTCCGGGCAGATCGCTCGCTTGGACCACTATTTTATCACCAGCCAAGGACGTGTTTTCAGTAGTTACGGTATAAATCCAATCAATACCATTCGCAGATAATAGAGCAGAACCATGTTCTACTTCGGAACCATCAGCATTGAAAATACCTACACTCACCTCCTTTACTTTAAAATCATCAGTAGCTTCTACCTTGATAATACTTCCTGTTTTTCCGGTATATCTACTAAAGTCAATCTTTTTAATTTGCGGTGCATGAAAGAAATCGGCTATAGCTACATTATAAACAGTCAACCCGTCGTCTACAGTTGGTTCATACACTGCTTTCATCGCAGGATCAACCATTACACTTTTTCCATACAATACTGCTTCCTGAAACTGATTAATATGCGCCTTTTGAGCTTCGGACATATTTACTGTCCTCGTGCGAGGTTTGTTAGCTACAATAGTTTTACCATTCCGGTTACGGAATACGATTAAATCACCTAATTTGCCACTTAAACCATGTGTGATTACATTGTTTTTTGATTCTGCCATTTTTAGATTTTTTAGTAATTAAACATCAATTGTTGATAATCTCAGTCTCTATCTTAGCTCTATGGTTCGTCTATCTTAGCTCTATGCTAGAGATAAGTTCAAAAGGTTAATCAATTTAATGTTTTCAGTTCATCTTAAGCTAATATAGTTTAATAAGTAAGCATTTATTTTTCAGTCTTTATTGAAAGATATTTTGTTCTTTCCAGTATCCATCAATCGGAGCAAGCACTGTCATTAAAACAAGTTCTATTATAGTCATCAATAGAATATCATTTGCGGCCTCACCTTCATTTTCCAAGTGCTATGTGTATACATAACAAATGATTGTGCAAATATTATAAATATCTTTCAGATGGCAAAATATTTAGTTTTATTTAACTTTTTAGTTTGCTATCCACAAGTTTCAGAAGCATGAAGTTACATGCCGTTAATTATATAAATGTGAGGTTGTTTTATTTCAGCTGAAGTCAATCCAAAAGAATCCTATATAAATTCTTGTAAGTATACTCATTAACCCTCCACAAAATCATAGCAAAAAAAAGGCTGCGAAAATTCGCAGCCTAACTAAAGATAGATAGCTTTTTATTAGTTCTGTCCAAACGAACCGCCCACAATATCGAGTAGTTCATTAGTTATAGCCTGTTGACGAGACTTATTATATTGCAATGATAATTCTTGCAATAAATCAGTGGCATTATCAGTTGCCATTTGCATAGCCATAGTCCTTGCTGCATGTTCTGAAGCATTAGAGTCCAGCAAAGCTGTATATATTTTCAGTCGAAGAACTTTTGGTATCAATTCACTAATAATAGTTTCACGATCTGGCTCCACAATATAGTCCAATGCAACTTTACTCTTTTCAGTCGGATTTAGCTGAATAGGTAAAAATGTTTCTTCGGTCAACACTTGTGTACTTTTGCTCACAAAATGATGATAAATTAATTCTACTTTATCGACATTTTTATCCTGAAACATCTGAATTAAATCATCAGCCAAATTCAAAATACCAGTATAGCTTGGTTTGTCTGCAATATCATCAAAATTGGCATCAGGTTCAAAGCCTAGTTTTTTACTAACCTTAGCAACTTTTTTTCCGACAGGAAAAATAAGTATATGCTCACGTCCCAAATGCTGATACTTTTCAACAACATGCGCCAACAGCTTTGCCACATTAGAATTGTAACCTCCGCACAAACTTGAATTGGACGAAAAGACTACTATAGCAACGCGCTTTACCTCCCTGACTTCAGAGAAAGCCGAAGCATTGTCTTCTTCGGCATTCAAAAAGTTATTGAGCAAATGAGTTAATCGCTGCTGATACGGGAAAAAACTCTCGATTGTTTTTTGGGCCTTACGCAGTTTTGCCGAAGATACCATCTTCATAGCCGATGTGATCTTTTGAGTGGACTGAACCGACTGAATACGCGATTTTATTTCCTTTAATGAAGCCATTTTGATAAATAATAATTTAGAATTAGATTGACAACATGCACAAAAACTGATTATCAATCTAGAGCAACAAGCTACTTACTAACTGAAATTCTTTTTGCTACTTCTCCGGCAACTTTTTCAATAATAGAAGATACCTCATCATTGATAATACCTTGCTTCAGGACATCAAGAACATCCGCCTGATGAGACAATTCCAATACCATCAGGAACTCTTTCTGAAAATCCTGAACCTTAGTCAAAGGTACATTGGCCAACAGTCCATGTGTTCCACAATATAAAACTGCAACTTGTTTTTCAACCGACAATGTTTCATGCAACGGTTGAACGAGCAAACGGGTATTCTTTTGTCCTTTATCAATGGTCATAGCAGTTACAGGATCCATATCACCACCGAACTTAGTAAATGCCTCCAGCTCGCGGAATTGAGCTTGATCCATCTTCAACGTACCAGCTACCTTCTTCATTGCTTTGATCTGAGCATTACCACCTACACGTGAAACTGAGATTCCCACATTAATAGCCGGACGATTACCTTGATTAAATAAGTCTGTATCGAGAAAAATCTGCCCGTCAGTAATCGAAATTACGTTGGTTGGAATATAAGCAGACACATCACCAGCCTGAGTTTCGATAATAGGTAAAGCAGTCAATGAGCCGCCTCCCTTTACCTTTCCTTTTAAACTCTCAGGTAAATCATTCATTTGTTCAGCAACTTCTTGTTGCGAAATCACACGGGCAGCACGTTCCAATAAACGAGAGTGTAAGTAAAAAATATCACCGGGATATGCCTCACGACCAGAAGGACGGCGCAGAATTAACGAAACTTCACGATATGCCACAGCCTGTTTCGATAAATCATCATAAACGACCAAAGCATGACGGCCAGTATCGCGGAAAAACTCGCCAATAGCTGCACCCGCAAATGGGGCATAGTATTGTAATGCAGCAGGATCAGAAGCAGTAGCTGAAACAATTACGGTGTATTCCATCGCACCATGTTCTTCCAGCGTATTCAAAATAGAAGCAACTGTAGAACCTTTCTGACCAATAGCTACGTAAATACAGAATACAGGATCTCCAGCATCAAAATTCGCTTTTTGATTAATTATAGTATCAATAGCTACGCTTGTTTTTCCCGTTTGACGATCACCAATAATTAACTCACGTTGTCCACGTCCAATCGGAATCATCGCATCCACTGCTTTCAGCCCTGTTTGAAGAGGTTGGTTAACAGGCTGTCTGTAAATTACTCCGGGAGCCTTACGTTCGAGGGGCATTTCAATCATTTCCCCTGAAATCTTTCCTTTACCATCAAGTGGTTCTCCAAGAGGATTAATAACACGTCCAAGCATTCCTTCACCCACATTGATTGAAGCCACACGCCTAGTCCGCTTCACGGTGTAACCTTCCTTTATTTGACTGGTAGGTCCAAGCAATACAGCTCCAACGTTATCTTCCTCCAGATTCATTACGATGGCTTTTATTCCGTTCTCAAACTCCAACAATTCATTGGCTTCAGCATTGAGCAATCCATATATACGAACTACACCGTCGCTAACTTGTAGAACAGTACCAACCTCATCAAACTGAACACTGGTATCAATCCCTTCGAGTTGCATCCGAAGTATTTCAGACACTTCGCTCACCTTAATATTATCAGACATCTCTTATTTTATTAATAATATGCAATTAATTTCGGATAATTATTCGGCTCTGTAATAGCAAGCAAAGGTTTACATTTAAAACCCTAAACCTTGATTGATACAACCAATAATTGTTCCTTATAATTACGAATTGTTTACACAACTTTTTTATTTCTCTCAATATAATCCATCCTAATCCGTCGGAGTTGACCTGATATACTAGCATCCCAACGCACAAAATCAACCTCAAACATAAATCCGCCTAAGATATCAGGATCAATAACCTTCTCCATCTCGACGCTGCCTCCGGTTGTATTTTCAACCATAGCCATCAACCGTTTCTCAACAACTTCATCAACAGGAAAAGCTGTTGTTAGCTTTCCATAATGAATATTCTTTTGCTTCCTAAACAAATCAATATATTTCAATGCTATGGAAAACAAGTGTGTCTCTCGGTTATTCTCCAACAACAAATTTACAAACCGTTCGAATGATTTACTTACAGAGCCACCCCCAGCCAAGATAATTATCTTTTGCTTATCAGGTTTAGCCAATACCGGATTGTCAAGAACAACCTTCAACTCGTTGAATTGAAAGTAGCTCTGCATAATAGATTTTACTTCTGTATACACACGATCCTGTTCACCACTCACGTTGGCAAATTCCAATAGAGCTGTAGCATAACGAACCGGTATGAGTCCTGTATTCATGGATTATGATTTAGAAATATTGATTTCGTCGAGCAAACGGTTAATCATATCCATCTGCTCATCTTTCTTCTCCAATTGTCCTCGAAGAACTTTTTCCGCTATATCGACAGACAAATCGGCAACTTGACGACGTATATCACGAATCGCATCCTCTTTTTCTATCAAAATTTGTTTTTTAGCCTCTTGTATCAGCTTTGCAGCTTCAAGTCCGGCTTTCTCTTTAGCATCCTTTATCAACAAATCTCTTGTCTGAGTAGCATCATTCATTATTTTAGCCTGCTCGCGACGAGCATCTTCCACAATAATTTCACCTTGCGCTTTTACAACTGCCATCTGCTCATATGCCTGCTTGGCAACAAGCAAAGATTCATCAATGTATGTTTTGCGACTCTCAACCATTTTGATAATAACGGGAAAGCCATATTTTACAAGGACAAAAGCAACTATTCCGAACGATAGAAGCATCCAGAATAACAAACCGGAATCAGGTAACAATAACGACATAATAATTCACAATTAAAAATTCATAATCATTGATCAACAATAAATTTTGCTAATCTAAAAACGCTAAACTATAGAAAGAGAACGTTGACTTTATACTTAATTATTAAAGAATAAATCCACAGACTACTACAGCAAATAAAGCTACACCTTCCACTAAAGCTGCGGCAATAATCATATTCATACGAATATCACCAGCTATTTCGGGCTGACGAGCAATTCCGTCCATTGCAGAACCACCAATTTGTCCAATACCAATACCAGCTCCAATAGCAGCAAGACCTGCACCAATACCAGCACCTAATTTACCCAAACCTGCAGCACCAGCGGCTGCTTGTAATAAAATTGTCAGTAACATAATTTTAATATTTATGTTTTCAAACCCGCGCAGGAGATTAAAAACTAAGTTTATAATGATTTATTTTATAATAGATTCTTACAGTCCTTATCTGCTAAAATGCATCTTGACAAACTGACATTTCTACTTTATTCTTTTACTTCTTCCGGAACATGATGAGGTTCAATCCTTGCCAATCCAATAAACACAGCCGATAGCATCGTAAAAATGTAAGCTTGAATATAAGCAACCAATAATTCGACAATATTAATGAATAAAGTCATAATAACCGAAACGATAGTCATGCTCGTATTCATAGCTTGCCCCATACTAACTGTGACAAATATTAAACAAGTTAACCCTAACACAATGGAGTGACCCGCAATCATATTAGCAAAAAGACGAATCATCAATGCAAATGGCTTTGTAAACACCCCTACAATTTCAATGACAGGCATTATTGGGACAGGAGCTTTTAACCAAAGAGGAACATCCGGCCAAAGTATCTCTTTCCAGTACTCCTTAGTACCTGATACATTTACAATTATAAAGGTTACAATTGCCAATACAAACGTAATTGCTATGTTACCCGTAACATTTGCCCCTCCCGGAAAGATCGGAATTAAACCCATTAAGTTATTGATAAAAACAAAGAAAAAAACAGTCAGCAAATAAGGAGCATATCGTTTATAATCTTTACCTATACCCGGTTTAATAACCTCGTCGTTTATATTCATAATGAATAACTCCATAAATCCGACAAAACCTTTTTTCGATTCAAAGTTATCTTTTTTATAAGAACGGGCAACTCCCATTATAATAATGACTAATAATAGGCTATTGAACAACAATGCAAATACCACCTTAGTAATCGAAATATCAAAAGGTCGAACCTCGTTCCCAGCAGAATCTTTTTCTACAATTTTACCCTTGTTTTTTCCACCAGTGGCAATAGTCAGTCCTTCGTGCTGGATTTCGTCATGAAAAACAGAGGACAGAAACACGTGCCAACCTGTTGTCTGACTATATACAATAATAGGCAGTGGTACAGAGATTTCAGCACTCCCCCATTTAGTAACATGCCAAGTATACGAGTCACCCACATGTTCTAAGATGAAAGACTTGACATCAAAAGATTCTTTTTCGGGAGTAGCAGACGTCGGCGTATTAGCCGATACCGGTACCGCCAACAAAAAAACAAAAATGACAATAGAACTGATTACTTTATATAAACTACTCATTTCCTTTATTTTTTTTAATTTCGTTTTCTGTCAAGTAGAAATAATAGGTTTCTAAAGCAAGGTACAACAAGTAAAATGAAATAAATACAATCCCAAATTCGCGTAAATGCACTTTAAAAGCAAAGAAATAAATCCCAGCAAACAACAAACTGACCGCTAATTTGGAGAGGCGCAACAACATATACAAGTTTACCGATTTCCGAGGATTCATTTTTTTTACATTATCCAATGCCGAAATAAAAATGACTCCGACAACCATAAAGAAAAACGGAATATACGGATACCAAGAAAAATAATAAGCCGGAAAATACGTGTGAATGAGCCACCACCCACAACCTCCACTTATTAACAAGACGATAATATGCGAAACAATCAAACGTTGCTTAAGCTTTTTCATTCACTAGCTCTAAACAAACAGTAACAACATTATTACTTATCTCAGCAAAACCTCCATCAACATTCAGTTCCGTTTCATTACCGTCAACTACAAAACTGATCTTACCCCTTACTAAAGAAGAAATAAGTGGAGCATGATTTTCCCACACCGTAAACAACCCTCTTGTTCCAGGCAAGGATACAGAAGTAATCGTCCCTGAAAAGAATATTTGTTCCGGAGTAATTATTTCTAATTTCATGATTAGTTGATTCGTTTATTATATTGATAAATTAATTGTATATAGCCACAAGTAATATTTGACGATAACGAATTAACCTACCAGATAGTTTACTTCTTAGATTGTTCGATTAATTTTTGACCCTTTGCAATGGCGTCATCAATAGTCCCCACGCTTAAAAAAGCCATTTCCGGGAGATAATCCAATTCACCATCCAAAATCATTTTAAATCCCCGAATAGTTTCTTCAATAGAGACCATCACTCCGGGTATCCCAGTAAACTGAGCAGCCATATAAAATGGTTGCGAAAGAAAACGTTGTACCTTACGAGCTCTAGTAACCACTAAACGATCTTCTTCCGAAAGCTCTTCCATACCTAATATGGAAATAATATCTTGCAGTTCTTTATTTCTTTGCAAAATTTGCTTTACACGCTGAGCCGTATTGTAATGATCTTCTCCAACAATAAGTGGATCGAGAATACGCGAAGTGGACTCCAACGGATCAACAGCAGGAAAAATCCCTAGTTCCGAAATCTTACGACTCAACACCGTAGTAGCATCCAAATGCGAGAATGTAGTAGCAGGTGCGGGATCAGTTAAGTCATCAGCCGGTACATAAACAGCCTGCACAGATGTAATAGACCCATTTTTTGTTGAAGTAATACGTTCCTGCATCGCTCCCATTTCGCTTGCCAAAGTAGGTTGATAACCAACTGCCGAAGGCATTCGACCAAGCAAAGCCGAAACTTCAGAACCAGCTTGGGTAAAACGGAAAATATTATCTATAAAAAATAAGATATCACGCCCGGCACCTTCTCCATCACCGTCACGGAAAGATTCTGCAACAGTCAAACCCGAAAGGGCCACCGAAGAACGTGCTCCAGGAGGTTCATTCATTTGTCCAAACACTAAACTCACCTGCGATTTCTCTACTTCAGAATAGTCAATCTTGGATAAATCCCAATTTCCTTCCTCCATACTTTTCTTGAAATCTTCACCATAACGAATCACATTCGATTCAATCATTTCACGAAGCAAATCATTACCTTCACGTGTACGCTCTCCAACACCGGCAAACACAGAAAAGCCATTATGTCCTTTAGCAATATTATTAATGAGCTCCTGAATCAATACAGTCTTACCAACCCCTGCGCCACCAAAAAGACCAATTTTACCTCCCTTTGAATACGGTTCAAGCAAATCGATAACTTTAATTCCGGTGGAAAGGATCTCTTGACTGGTAGTCAGGTCTTCAAATTTTGGAGGTTCGCGATGAATCGGATAAGCTCCTTTTTTGTCCAATAATTTCATACCGTCAATGGAATCTCCAATCACATTCATCAGACGACCTTTCACCTGATTGCCAACCGGCATTGAAATTGGAGCTCCTAATGCCACAGCATTCAAACCACGACGAAGACCATCAGTCGTATCCATAGCCACCGTACGAACCGTATTTTCACCAATATGTTGTTGAATTTCAACAATCAGTTCTTTCCCATTTCCACAATCGATGCTCAACGCATCGTGAATGGCAGGTAATTTCACTTCATCCTTTCCTTTTAAATCAAAGAAAACATCGACTACTGGGCCTATGATTTGTGAAATATGTCCAATTAACTCTGACATAGATTTATAGCGTTTTGGTAATTGATTACTTATATTATTTTATAAATTTTGATGGCGCAAATGTACACATATAATTCCCGTTTCTTTTCGATTTCATGTTTAAAAAACTTTAAAATAGAATCCTAAAATATTAGTTTCAAATAAAACTATTTTATTTTATTCAAATACATATTTTTTCAAAAAGCACAAAAACAATAATTTACGCAACTAAAATATTAGACAATCTGATCAATATTCTCGGTTGTCATCAGTTTACATTGTCATCTAATCTAATTTCAGAACTTCTAAAAAAGCCTTCTGAGGAACCTCAACATTACCAATCTGTTTCATTCGTTTTTTTCCTTTTTTCTGTTTCTCCAACAACTTACGTTTCCTACTAATATCGCCGCCATAACACTTAGCTGTAACATCCTTACGGACAGCCTTTATTGTTTCTCGCGAAATAATCTTAGCTCCAATTGCCGCTTGTACTGCTATATCAAACTGTTGCCGCGGAATAAGCTCTTTCAGCTTCTCACACATACGCTTTCCTAGAGGAACTGCATTATCAACATGAATCAAGCACGAGAGAGCATCCACAGGCTCGCCATTTAGCAGAATATCTAAACGAATCAATTTAGACGGCCTAAATCCGTTCATGTGATAATCAAACGAAGCATATCCCTTTGAAATACTTTTCAAACGATCATAAAAATCAAACACAATTTCCCCCAATGGAAGATCATACAGCAGCTCCATACGATTTCCTGAAATATAATTTTGCTTCACCAATTCTCCACGTTTACCCAAACAAAGAGTCATTATTTGCCCGATATAATCAGTTCGCGTAATAATAGACGCACGAATAAAAGGTTCTTCAATTCGATCAATGGCCATAATATCAGGTAAGCCAGAAGGATTATGCACCTCTATCAAATCACCTTTATTAGTATACACTTTATACGAAACATTCGGTACTGTAGTAATCACATTCATATCAAATTCGCGATCAAGGCGCTCCTGAATGATTTCCATATGCAACATACCTAGAAAACCACAGCGAAAGCCAAATCCCAGCGCTACTGACGACTCAGCTTCGAAAGTCAAAGAGGCATCATTCAATTGTAGTTTTTCAATGGATGAACGCAAATCCTCAAAATCTTCAGTCTCGATAGGGTAAACTCCCGCGAATACCATCGGTTTTACCTCCTGAAACCCCTCAATAGACTTCGGGCAAGGACGCTTAACATGCGTAATGGTATCGCCAACCTTTACCTCTTTTGATGTTTTAATTCCGGAAATGATGTACCCGACATTACCAGCACTCAGACTTTTTGTAGGAAACATTTCCAACTTTAAAATTCCAATTTCTTCTGCGGAATACTCTTTCTCGGTATTTACAAATTTCACCAGATCACCTTTATTAATAGTGCCGTTGACGATTTTAAAATAAGCAATAATTCCCCGAAAAGAATTAAATACCGAATCAAAGATCAAACATTGTAAGGGGGCGTCCGGATCACCTTTGGGAGCAGGGATCCGATTCACGATCGCCTCTAATATATCTTCAACTCCCATCCCTGTTTTACCGCTAGCACGAATAATTTCTTCCGGTTTACAACCCAAGAGCTCCACTATTTGATCTTCAACCTCCTCCGGCATTGCATTATCCATATCCATTTTATTCATAATCGGAATAATTTCCAGATCATGTTCAATGGCCATATATAAATTTGATATTGTTTGAGCTTGAATCCCTTGGGTAGCATCAACAATTAACAAAGCACCTTCACAAGCAGCAATAGAACGTGACACTTCGTAGGAAAAGTCAACATGCCCCGGAGTATCAATAAGATTAAAAACATACTCTTCACCATTGAGTTTATAAGTCATTTGGATAGCATGGCTTTTAATTGTTATACCACGTTCACGCTCAAGATCCATATTATCCAAAACCTGAGCTTGCATTTCTTTACCTGCAACAGTGTTGGTATATTCCAATAGTCTATCGGCCAAGGTACTCTTTCCATGATCGATGTGAGCAATAATACAAAAATTGCGGATATTATTCATTCGTAAATTTACTTATATGTTTTAGTTAGGTTGCAAAAATACGCAAAAAACACGAATAAATAATAGATAGAGTATTTATAGCAGCAATGGTTAGGAATAACTGTTTATTACAAACAAAAAGCAGACACAACAAAGCACAAACTTACAATTACAGAACAAAAACGCACAATTCAGAGCCACGACGAGCCATTTATAAGCTCGTAAATTCGGAACAAACCTGCCATCGACCCTTCTAAATTTCAAAGCACACTAAAATTTAACTACAAAATAAAATTTTAAATTCCAGGCAATTAAACACACACAAAACATTTTCCGAATGTTTTCTTTCATGATTTTTCATCACAAGCCTTGCAGAATCAAAAAATCGCCGTATATTTGCACCCGCTAAGCGGAAATGGTACCATAGCTCAGTTGGTAGAGCAAAGGACTGAAAATCCTTGTGTCCCCGGTTCGATTCCTGGTGGTACCACTTAAAAAAGCACTTAAATCAAATGATTTAGGTGCTTTTTCTTTTATACCACTATTCAATTAAATTCTACCATCCCCGCTCGATTTTCTATTGATTTCATTTACAAGGCAAACCGAAAGGTAAACGGATCAATGTAAATATGGATCAATGTAAATATCCGGTGGAGTAAAAATATTATGCGAAAAGATTAGCTAGCCTAAAGATAAAGAATAGTATGACTTTTATTCCTCTGAATTGAAACCAATTAACCCTTGCCGTTCTGTCAACTTTTCAACAGTCTTGCAAACTGAGATGTAAAGTGCGAACGACTGCTGTAATCTCGTTTCATTCATTCGTACTAGTAGGAACAAGCCCCACAAAAACTCTATCAAAAGCACGCAAATGATGCAAACAACAAAATTTTGCAAATAAAATTCACAAAATAGCATGTTAGCTATTGAAGTCTAATTTGAGTAGATTGCGTTAATTTGCGCATTCCTCCGTTTACGTCCTAAGGCAACCTCATAAAGAATGGAATCCACGCATTCACAAAAAAGTCGAGTATTCAAAACTTAAAGATCTGTCATATTAACACACGAAAACACTAAATCGAACATAAAATCAAGCAAAAAAAACACAAAAAACCGACTAGGAATAGAATTAAACCAAACAAATTAATAGAATCTTAATACAATAGTTGATACTATCAATTATTTCTTTTATCTTTGCACCATAATTAAATCAATAAAATGGAAGAACGAAATTTGCCATTAGGAATGGAAGTAGGAAAGATGCTTCGTGAAATGTTTCGGGTACTCAAGAAACGCACATGCGAGCAAGCACAGATCAAACTCACTATTGAAGAGTTTGGGCTACTTCATGCAATAAGCAGAAAAGAAGACGATGTTATACAAAAAGACATGGCATACATCTTAGGGAAAGACAAGTCAGCTATATTGAGGCTAATAGACTCGCTAGAAAAAAAGGATTTAGTAAGAAGAGTTGTCGACACAAATGATAGGAGAAAAAACTATTTGATGGTAACAAAAAATGGAGAGAAAGCACTAAAGGAATACGTAGAAATAGGTGCTAAATTGATGACAGAACTGCAAGAAGGTCTTACAGACTCCGACATGGATACTTTCTATAAAGTGGTAGACCAAATAAGAAGTAATTCCGAAAAAATATAACGCAATAGAAATTACTTGACTCAGTCAAGTATTCATCAAAGAAACAACGGAAGATATTTACCGAAGAAGCAAATACAGCTTCTTAAACAACAAACAATAATACCTGAAAGTAAATCATTCACAATAAACTTTTAATATAGTCATCCTATAATAAAAAGTCGAGTACGTAAAAGAAAGCATTCAGTCCTCATCTGAAAACTAAAACACGAAACAATAAAAAACAACCTAATTCTCAAATTAGGCCTTTAAAAATTAACAATATCAGAAAAATGAAAAGAGAAATTAAAAAAGCAGAAGGAAAACTTGGTATTCTACTACCAGGTATGGGTGCCGTTGCCACTACTTTAATAGCAGGGGTATTGGCTAGCAGAAAAGGACTTGCAAAGCCCATCGGTTCATTAACTCAAATGGGAACTATTCGTTTGGGCAAAAGAACCGACAAAAAAAACCCTCTAATCAAGGATTTTGTATCATTGGCCAATTTGGACGACATCGTTTTTGGTGGATGGGACTTATTCACAGACAATGCTTATGAAACTGCAAACAAAGCAGGCGTACTGGAAAAATCAGACATCGAACCTCTGAAAGACGAATTAATCAACATTAAACCCATGCCAGCCGTTTACGACCATAAATATCTGGTAAATCTGACACCTACAAACATTAAAACCGGTGCCACAAAAATGGATTTAGCACAACAACTCATGAACGACATTGAAACCTTCAAAAAGGTAAATAATTGTTCTCGTATTGTTGTTCTTTGGTGTGCCTCTACTGAAGTATACTCAGCTAAAACAGATGTCCACGATACAGTTGAAAGCTTGGAAGAAGGTTTAAGAAACAATGATCCAAATATTTCTCCAAGCATGATCTATGCTTATGCTGCTGTTAAACTTGGCTACCCATATATCAACGGTGCTCCGAATTTGTCTTGTGATGTACCTGCAATGGTAGAACTTGCACATCAAACCAACACTCCAATCATGGGTAAGGATTTCAAATCTGGTCAGACACTAATGAAAACTATCCTTGCTCCAGGTCTTCGTGCACGCTTACTAGGTCTTGATGGTTGGTTCTCTACGAACATTTTAGGAAACAGAGACGGTGAAGTACTAGATGATCCGGGAAGTTTCAAATCAAAAGAAGTTTCTAAATCGGGTGTATTACACGACATTCTTGAACCAGAGTTATTTCCAGAATTATATGCGAACACATACCACAAAATCAGAATTGAATATTACCCACCACGCGGTGACTTCAAAGAAAGTTGGGACTGTCTAGACATTTTTGGTTGGATGAACTACAAAATGCAGATTAAAATCAACTTTTCTTGCCGTGATTCGATTTTAGCCGCTCCATTAGCTCTTGATTTAGCTTTATTTATTGATATGGCTAAAAGAGCTGATATGAGAGGAGTTCAAGAATGGTTATCATTCTATTGCAAATCCCCACAAACAGCAAAAGGACTTCCTGCTCAAAATGATGTTTTCAAACAATTAGAAAAATTGGAAAACACCTTGAGATTCTTAAAAGGTGAAGATCTTATCACCCACCTAGGATTGGACTATTATGAAAATGAACTATTTGCATAAACTTATTTGTACCGGAATGGGCTTGGGGCTAATCCCCCTTGCTCCCGGCACATTTGGTGCTTTAGGGGGATTAGGCATAGGTTATCTAATAAAGCTATACTCCACACAACCTAATATTTACCTGATCCTGCTTATTCTGATTTTTACGATATCAGGCATCTACAGTTCAAACAAGATAATTCCAGAGTGGGGCAATGACCCATCGCGAGTAGTTATTGATGAAGTAGTAGGAATGTGGATATCTATGCTCTTCATTCCAAACTCAATAATCATCTCACTGGTAGCATTTTTATTATTTCGCTTATTTGACATATACAAACCGCTGTATATACGGAAATTTGAATCATTTCCCGCCGGCTGGGGAATTATGTTGGATGACATAGCTGCAGGATGCGTGGCAAATATTGTATTACAACTATTTCTTGTACTTAAAACACAGCTAGTGTGATAAAAGCGTTTGGCTATTCATCAAAATTCATCAAGGCACAACTATCATCATTTGGATCTACAGTAGTTGATTTTTCAACCACTTACGTTTTAACTTCGATAGCAGGCATCTCGTACGTCATATCATCAACCACAGGAGTCATTTTCGGAGGTATAGTAAATTTCCTCTTGGGTAGATACTGGGTTTTCAATGCTGACAACGAAAAAAAAACAACACAAATCCCAAAGTACATACTTGTTTGGGCATCAAGTATGCTGTTGAATATGGGAGGTATTATCTTTTTCACTGAAATTATTGGGCTGTATTATCTGATCTCAAAAGTTATAACTTCAGCTCTAGTCGGTTTCCTTTTCAACTATTATCTTCAAAAAACGTTTGTTTTTAAAACAAAAAAGTAGTAACTAACACCGAAATATGACTAGTACAGTCATCATTTAGAAGAATGATTTTTAAATTAATGAAAATAAGAATAGCAATACTAGCCATTTTTTTTACTATCATACCTTATTCAGCTTTCTCTCAAGCTGACAACAGCTACACCTACAAGGGTATAGTTCTTGATACACAAACCAATGAACCTATTTCTTTGGCTTCAATAACCGTATTGAACCATGGAGCAGTGACAAGAACCAATGAGTCTGGTCGATTTACATTTGTTCTAAACACAATAACATCGAGAAAAATACAAATAAAAGTATCGTGCGTCGGCTATAAAACAGAAATTGTTTCATTGCCTTATGACAGTAAAGAAGTGGAAATTAGACTATCATCTCAGTCTCAAAATCTAAAAGAAGTTACTGTAAAAAAACAGAAGTATAAAAACAAAAACAATCCGGCAGTAGATCTTATCAGAAACGTCATCGCCAACAAAAACAAGAATAGGAAAGAAGCCGTCAATTACTACAATACTGAAAAATACGAGAAAATTCAATTTGCCCTCAATGACATAAGCCCAAAGTTCAAGCAAAAAAGAATATTCAAAAACTTGCAATTCATGTTTGAGAGCACAGACTCTACCGCCACAAACGGTAAAGAGATCTTACCAATCTACATGAAAGAAACAATATCCGACTATTACTACCGGAAGTCTCCAAAAAACGAGAAAGAAATTATAAAATCGAACAAAACAGTTCATTTTGAAGGCCTTGACAACAAAGGAATCGATGATAACGTCAAGTACATGTACCAAGACATTGAAATATATGACAACAACATTACACTACTAACCAATCAATTTTTAAGTCCAATTGCGAATTCTGCCCCAACCTTTTACAGGTATTACATCATGGATACTATCCAATCAGGCTCTGAAAAATACATCAAGCTATTCTTTGGATCCAGAAATAAAGAGGATATGCTCTTCCAGGGCTTCTTATATATAACACTTGATGGTAGTTACGCAATAAAAGGAATCGAATTATCAGTAAACAAAAACATCAACCTTAATTTTGTAAAAGACGTAAAAATCACTCAACAATTTGACAAGACAGAAGATAAAGGGTGGTTACTCTCATACGACGAAACTGCTATTAATTTTGGAATAACAAAGAAAGGACAAAGTATTCTTGGAAAAAGAACTGTTTCATACAAAAAGTACCAGTTCGACCCTCCAAAGAACGACTCTATATTCAGAGGAAGAAGCATAGTGGTTCTTGACAGCGCAAACATAAGGAGCGAAGATTATTGGAAAACTCACAGACATCAGGAACTTTCAAAATCAGAAAATGGAACGTACGCAATCATTGACAGCGTACAACATACACCAATATTCAAAAGAACAGTTGACGTTATCAACATAGTATTATTTGGTTACAAAGATGCCGGAATATTCGAAATAGGACCAGTGAATACATTTTACAGCTATAATCCAATAGAGGGAAATCGCGTACGGTTTGGAGGAAGAACTACGCCTAAACTGAGTAGTAGAGTCAACTTTGACACCTACCTTGCTTATGGCTTCAAAGATGAAAAACTAAAGTATTATCTAAATGGAACATGGTCCTTAACTCCCCATTCAGCGTACGAGTTTCCTGTAAAATCGCTTAGCATGAGTTATCAGAATGACACTAAAATTCCCGGACAGGATCAGGCCTTCATACAAGAAGATTTTGTTTTATTATCAATAAAAAGAGGAGTTAATGACAAGTTGTTTTACAATAAGACCTTCAAGATAGAACATCTAAATGAATTTGAAAATCATTTTTCATACACATTAAACTACCAACACAGTATTGAGGTTCCCGAAGGAAACTTATTTTACAATAAATCCGACTACACATTGCACACAAATGATGTGAATAGCCTCAATGTATCAGAATTTTCTCTGAAATTGAGATACGCTCCTAATGAGAAGTTCTATCAGGGTAAAGCCGTCAGAATTCCTGTCAAAAGTAAGTATCCTGTCTTTGAATTGCAACTAACATCTGGTGCGAAATTTTGGGGTAACGATTACAATTATCAGAATCTTCGTTTTTCAACAAACAAACGATTCTATTTCTCTGTACTAGGCTACTCTGATGTTGTTTTCGAAGCTGATAAAATTTTTGGTAAAGTACCCTACCCGCTCTTAAATATAGCCCGGGCTAACCAAACATATTCATACCAGATAATGTCGTACAACCTGATGAACTTTTTGGAGTTCGTTAGTGACAGATATGTTTCGCTCAATGTTGACCATTGCTTCAATGGATTTTTCTTAAACAAAATACCATTGATTAATAAATTAGATTTAAGAGAAAGCGTAACCTGTAAAGTTTTATGGGGAGATCTTTCTAAAGACAATGATCCGGCATACAATAGCAATTCCTTTAAACTACCGACTGATGCAAGCGGCAATCCGATAACATACTCTATGTCGAAAGTACCATATATCGAGGCAAGTGTTGGAATTGGGAATATATTTAAGCTATTCAGGGTAGATCTGGTAAAACGATTCACCTACCTCGATCATCCTGACATTGCCAAAATAGGCTTGAGAACACGATTTAAATTTGACTTCTAAAAAATACAGAAAATGAAAGCTAAAGATTGGGCACAACAAATGATTTATAAAATCATCAATCCACTGATCAAAGTATTAATCAAACTTGGGATAACGCCAAACATTATAACGACCACAGGGGTAGTGCTAAACATAGCTGCTGTAGTTGTATTTATAATCGGAGGAGAACGAGGTATTACCGGTGACTTATCCTACATCGGTTGGGGTAGCGGATTGATTCTTTTTGCCGGATTATTCGACATGATTGATGGACGACTGGCTCGCGTTGGGAACATGTCTTCCCGTTTTGGAGCTCTATATGATTCGGTCTTGGATCGATACAGCGAACTATTTATGTTTTTTGGAATTTGCTATTACTTAGTATCTCATCACTATTTTTTAAGTTCTATTTTTGCATTCGTTGCATTGATTGGCTCCATGATGGTAAGTTATGTAAGAGCAAGAGCCGAAGGGCTTAACATTGAATGTAAGGGCGGATTTATGCAACGACCAGAGAGAATTGTTACAATTGGATTATCCGGGGTTATCTGCGGAATAGTATCTGCTTTCACAGGGGGTAATCACAAACTACATCTGAACGGATCAACCTTTGATATTATCGAAACTATTTCAATATTTACTATTCCAATTCTTATTGTTGCAATATTTTCAAACATGACAGCTATACAGAGACTAAACCACTGTAAAAGAGTTATGGAAACAGAAGATAAGGCTTCTGCGAAATAATTCGTTTATCAAATACAAAATCTTCAAATTTCAATAAGATAAGAATGAACTTTGTAAAATACACTATTCTTGCAGGATTGCTAATGTTGACCAACCTTTGTTTTGGGCAACAACCATCTTATCCTGTCCCTCCAAAAACAGATAAAATGCTATTTTATCTGCAACGTTCACATAATAAAAATACGATTATATACGACATAAATACCCTCGCAGACGGGAAACTGGATACTAAAAATCCGATTCATGTATATTGGATGCGTTTTGAAGAAGGAGGTCGTAAAGCCGAATTATCGTTTATTCAACGACGAGCATTTGGAGTAAAATGCAAGTTGACAGACAAATCAGAAAATTCGTTTATTGTGCAATTCAACAATTTCCATAAACGCGAGATGAGATTGGCGAAAAACGCTTCAGGGTCTTACAATATATTTATCAAAATAAATAATGAGACTGCAGAGCTAGAGTGCGTTTACATCAAAGCTGAAAATAATGCACTTGGAATACCCATGTCATTCAAATACATGGATCTTTATGGAATATCGGTTAAAACCAGACAGAAAATCTACGAGAGACTAAATTTGTAAGCATGAATAAAATCAACATCGTAGATGCAAAGAGAACCAAACAAATGGCACTTTTGGTTTCGGGCTTCTATCTTTTATTAATGTCGTTAGTTATCGGACTAAAAGTTGAAAACTGGATAATCGTTGCCGGATTTAATGCCTGCATATGGCTATCTGAAGCCAGTCGGAAATTCATATTAGGATTTAGCATCTTTATTCTTTTCGCTATTATCTACGATTTCATGAAGGTGTATCCGAACTACAAAGTAAATCCGGTTGACATTGCAGGTATTTATAATTCGGAAAAGTCGTTATTTGGGCTTACCAACCAAGGCGTACTACTGACCCCTAATGAGTTTTTTGCGATTCATCACAATGCAATCGTCGACTTTATGTGCGGACTTTTTTATCTTAGCTGGATACCACTTCCTATTGCTTTTGCCTTTTGGCTTTACTTCAACAACAAAAAACAGTTTTTACACTTTTCACTGACATTTTTGTTCGTTAATCTTATCGGATTTTGCATTTACTATATCCATCCGGCTGCTCCCCCATGGTATGTTGCCCAGTACGGTTTAGACTTTCATCAAGGCGTTGGAGGCAACACAGCCGGACTCGGGCGTTTCGATGCACTTGTTCACTTAAAGATATTTGGTTCGCTCTATTCAAGAAACTCCAATGTTTTTGCTGCAATGCCTTCACTTCACTGTGCATATCCAACCATAGTACTTTTTTATTCATTCAAAAGTAAAGTAAAAAGCATGAAGTGGCTATTTGGGTTAATCATGGTCGGGATATGGTTCACGGCAATTTACTCTGGTCATCATTATGTACTAGATGCTATTATGGGAATAGCTTGCACCGCAACCGGAATCGTCATCTTTCAATACGGTCTATTGAAGGCTTCATTTTTCAACTCGTTTTTAGCAAAATACGAACAGGCCATATCTTAAGCTTCAAGGCGATTGTACAGAAACTTATCTTTCTATACAATCGACTCTATATTTTTCCCCTTCATTCGTCAACAACACCCATCCTGTTTTCAGCGCATCACCAGCTTTGCTGTAATAAAACCAGTCTACATTTAAGAGCAGCAATCGTTTCAACAAACATCCGGTTTCTTTTTAATAATAAGCTATTTTGATATTTCGTAAACGGATGTTTTTGTGTACTTTTGCGCTAAATTTAATCGACATAGATCAGATACTTCCGTTTGCGGTTATTTTATCTTTTCGATTTGATAATAAGTAAAATACAGAAACAAACTAAAGTAGTTATCTAAATTTCCATATCGCTCATGAATACCATTCAGATTAAAGACAAGAAGTTCGCACTATCCATCCCGGAATCAGAAATACAAACAGCAGTACGTAAGGTAGCAGAGGCTATTAATCATGACATTGCCGAAAAGAATCCTCTTTTTATTTGTGTTTTAAACGGAGCTTTCATGTTTGCAGGAGACTTAATGAAAAATGTGAGCATCCCATGCGAAATAACTTTCATCAAACTATCGTCGTACGAAGGGCTATACTCAAGCGGTTCAGTAAAAGAGATTATTGGATTAAACGAAAGTGTAGTTGGCCGAAATGTAGTTGTGGTAGAAGATATAGTGGATACAGGTATCACCATGGAGCGCATCTTAAACTCACTCCGTGCAAAAGGGGCAAACGAAATAAGGGTAGCTACTTTTCTGCAAAAACCCGACGCTTTACAACGCGACATTCAGATAGACTATGTGGCTATGAGAATCCCCAATGATTTTATTGTCGGATACGGACTAGATTATGATGGATACGGACGTAATTTAAAAGACATTTACACAGTTGTTGAAGAATAGAAAACTCTCTTGAAACGCGATGTCTAGGTTCATATCGTTTCATTTTAATAATATATAAATAAAAAAAAATGTTGAACATTATTATTTGTGGCGCACCTGGTTGTGGAAAAGGCACACAAAGTGATTTGATTGTTGAAAAGTACAAACTAAAACATCTATCTACCGGCGATTTATTACGTAAAGAGATTGCCGACAAATCTGAATTAGGGCAAGTTGCTGAAAGCTTTATTTCAAAAGGGAACCTGGTTCCGGATGAAATGATCATTAATATCTTAGCAAAAAACATCGAAGCATTTGGCAATGATATAAGCGGCATCATTTTGGATGGATTCCCCCGCACATTGGCACAAGCAGAAGCATTGGAAACAATGATGAGCAAAAACAACAAAGAAATCAGCGTATTAGTTGATTTGAGTGTAAAAAAAGAAGAGCTGATTGATCGCCTTTTGAAGCGAGGTCAGACTTCAGGTCGTAGCGACGACAATATGGAAACAATCACCAAACGATTGGAAGTATACGAAACACAAACAGCTCCGGTTAGCAAATTCTACCAGAATCTGAATAAATACGCAGCTATTGACGGAATGGGAAGCATCGAAGAAATCTTCGGGAGAATCTCTACCGTTCTTGATTCGAAATTATAATTCTCTGATTTACAAAACACTCAAAACACACCGGAAACATATTCAGGTGTGTTTTGTTATCTCTAAAATAAAACATACACTATGGCAAGTTCAAACTTTGTAGATTACGTAAAGATATTTTGTCGTTCAGGCAAAGGAGGACCAGGTTCAAAACATTTATACCGCGACAAACTAACGATGAAAGGTGGTCCTGACGGTGGAGATGGAGGACGTGGAGGTCATATCATTTTGCGTGGAAGCAAAAACCACTGGACACTGATCCACCTTAAATACGCCCGACATATACATGCAGGAGACGGAGAAAGTGGTAGCCTTAGTCGGAGTTTTGGTAAAGAAGGTGAAGACAAAGTCATAGAGGTACCATGCGGCACTGTGGTATACGATGCCGAAAATGGAGATTTTTTATGTGACATTACCGAAGATGGCGAAGAAGTCGTTTTGGTCAAAGGCGGTCGTGGCGGACAAGGTAACTGGCACTTCAGGTCTGCTACCAATCAAACTCCACGTTTTGCACAACCCGGCGAAGATGCCATTGAAAAAACGGTGATTCTTCAGCTGAAGGTATTGGCCGACGTAGGTCTAGTCGGATTCCCTAACGCTGGTAAATCGACTTTACTATCTGTGGTATCGGCTGCTAAACCTGAAATTGCAAACTATCCGTTTACCACGCTGGTCCCCAACCTGGGCATTGTAGCCTACCGCGACAACAGATCATTTGTAATGGCAGATATCCCGGGAATTATTGAAGGCGCTTCGGAAGGACGCGGACTCGGATTGAGGTTTTTACGCCACATAGAGCGAAATTCCATTTTACTCTTTATGGTTCCGGCCGACAGCAACGACATCACTGCCGAATATAATATTCTGCTGAATGAATTAAAGCAATACAATCCCGAGCTTGTTGGGAAACAACGTATACTGGCAATCACCAAATGTGACATGCTGGACGAAGAGCTGACAACTGAAATAAAAAAGACGATTCCAAACGATATCCAAACCGTTTTTATATCTTCTGTAACCGGACTGGGTATTCCGGAACTAAAAGACCTTATCTGGGCCGAAATAAACAAAGAATCCAACAAAGTGGTCGAAATTACGCACCGCCCGATGGAAATAGCCTACCAAGAGGTGGAAGAAGAAATTGAAGAAGAGGAAGAGGAAGAAGAGGAAGAAGACGATTTGAGTCAATATAAAGGAATAGGTTGGGATGAATTGTAAACCTGGTTAGCAATCACTAGTATGATAACATATAGTTTACTAGATAAATATACCGAAATTGCCCATTTTTGCACAAGCCGCCAAGGCGGTGTAAGCGTGGGCAATTACGCATCTAACAATTTAAGTCCGTTTTCGGGAGATAAGCCGGAGCACTTCAATGAAAACAAACGGATGCTGTGCAACAAACTGGGCATTGATCCATCCCGACTGATTATACCCTTTCAGAATCATGGCACCGAAGTACGGGAAATAAACACAGAGTTTTTTCAACTGTCATCCGAACAGCAAGCCGACTATCTGAATGGGGTTGATGCCATCTTTACACCGCTTACACAGGTTTGCATCAGCATTACCACTGCCGATTGTGTTCCACTTTTGTTTTTCGATCCTACCAGGCAAGTAATAGCTGCAGCACATGCAGGCTGGCGTGGCACCTGTGGTCGCATTGCTGAAAAAACAATTACAGCCCTAACCAGGACATATAATTGCCGTCCGTCCGATATATGCGTGGTCATAGGCCCTTCTATATCAGCTGAAGTGTACGAAGTAGGACAAGAGGTGATAGACAACTTTGGAAATGCCGGATTTGATTTGGATCGGATAGTTATCCGACACAACGAATCCCTCTTTCTCGACTTGTGGGAAGCCAACCGCCAATCATTACTAGGGCACGGCATTCTCCCCGATCACATCGAAACAGCTGAAATTTGCACCTATACGCAGCACCAACGTTTTTTCTCAGCCCGTCGGCTAGGGATTAAATCGGGACGTATCCTGAGCGGAATTATGCTAAAAGACGTTTGATTAGACCTATTAATTATTCAGATATGGACGTAGAAATATCAACAAGAATACGTGAAGCCTGCCCACAGCTAGCACTGGCCGTATTAGCCTGCAACGTACAGAATAATGAAACCTCATCTGCTTTTTGGTTGGAGATGGAAGCTGAGATTGAGCAAATCAAAACTACCTACAGCTTGGAAGAGATCAACAAACGACCGGAAATTGCAGCTACCCGAAAAGTACACAAAACCCTGGGAAAAGATCCGAACCGATACAGACCTTCGGCTGAAGCATTATGCCGGAGAATAATCCGCGAAATACCGATTTACAAGGTAAGCACGTTGGTAGACATTATTAATCTGGTATCTATCCGGAGTGGGTTTTCGATAGGAGGATTTGATGCTGAAAAAATTCAAGGGGCTATCCGACTGGATGTAGGCACAACCGAAGACGAATTTGAAGCCATAGGCCGGGGTAAATTGAATGTAGAAGGATTACCCCTCTATCGCGACGAAGTAGGTGGAATAGGAACACCTACCAGTGATAACGAACGAACAAAGATAACAGACACCACCACTAAGCTACTCATGGTGATAAACGGGTATAGCGGAGAGAATGGATTGCAAGAAGCCATAGATCTGTCCACATCACTATTAAACAAATATGCAGAACTGACCTCACAAGAGCTAACTTTGATCCGCTAAAAATCTAAACCAGCCATCATTTTTTCCAGTTCTTCATCCAGCTCATGCAATTGTTTTTTGCAAAATTCCATCAATACAGCCGCGCGTTTCACTTTCTCAGCTATCAGATCCATATTTACTTCTGAGCTATTTTCCAATGCTGCCAGAATAGTTTCTAATTCAGCAACAGCTTCCGTATAAGTTAGTTTTTGTTTTGTCATGCTTATTAGTTACAATGAAAATTCGATAATACTGTATCAATGTTGTTTAATCAGGCACACAGGATACGCAGATCTTACAGAACAAGTAAAGTTGATTTGATTATATACATTTTAAATGGAGTTTCTATTCTGTATTTTTTCGTTTAATTCGTGTGCTCTGTGTGCGAATCCTTAACGAGAAAACCTGAATAGCCTATAATCAAAGCGTCTACTCATCAGAGAAATGCACCAGCACATGCCGGTACGAATCAAATATTTTCGATTTGGAAACAAACCCGAGGTAAACCTTATCATCATCCACCACCGGCAAATACCACGAACCCGTATCTTCAAAAATATCCATCACCTTTCCCATCGGCATGGTTGCTTTAAGCGTAGCCGGCAAAGAGGTCATCAATTTTCGCACTTTAAACCGGCTGTATAAGTCCTGCCTGAACATAATATTCCGGACTTCGTCAACCAACACAATACCGATAAGTACGCGTGTTTTAGGCTCTACAACCGGAAATAAGTTTCTTCGCGAGTGAGATATACTTTTGACCAATTCGCCCAGATTCATTTCCGGATTTAATTCTATAAAATCCGTTTCAATGAAATTCTCCATTTTGAGCATAGTCAGAATGGCTTTGTCTTTATGGTGTGTGAGCAGTTCGCCTTTTTGCGCCAACCGCATAGCATACAAGCTGTGAGGTTCGAACAGAATAATGGTTAGATACGACACTACAGAAACTATCATTAGCGTCATAAACAGGTTATAACCTCCGGTAAGTTCCGCTATTAAAAATATACCGGTAAGAGGAGCATGCATCACGCCCGACATAAGTCCCGACATACCTGCCAGAGCAAAATTGGCCTCGGGAATCATAAACCCAAAGTAATTCATGGCGCGTGCAACCACAAATCCCGTAAGGCAGCCAATAAACAACGACGGTGCGAAAATACCACCGACCCCACCCGCACTGGTAGTAGCAGCCGAAGCAAAGATCTTAAAGATGATGATCAATACCAGATATATTATAAGTATCCACGGGTTATTACCCAAGCCTAAAAAGAAGCTTCGATCGAGTACAGTAGCCGAATGTCCATTAAGCAAAGCAACAATGGTATCGTACCCTTCACCGTATAACGGAGGGAAAAGAAAAATCAACAAACTCAGCATCAGTCCACCAACAGCCAACTTGCGGTAAGGCTTATGCAACTTGCGGAAAAGGCCTTCCAGCCAATTCATTCCTCTGGTAAAATAGAGCGACACCATACCGCAAATAACGCCCAACAAGATCAGGTACGGTATGCGCGAAATTTCGAAGGGTGCGTATTTTCCAAATTCAAAAGTTACAGCCGTGCCCGAGAAGAAGTAAGACAAAGAAGTAGCAGTAACCGAAGAAATAAGCAAGGGCACAATGGCAGTCATGGTCATGTCCAGCATCAGTACCTCCAGCGTAAAAACCAGACCCGCTATGGGAGCCTTAAAGATACCCCCGATAGCACCGGCAGCACCACAACCCACCAACAGCATAAGGGTTTTTTGGTCCATCTTAAAGAAGTTTCCAAGGTTGGAACCTATAGCCGAACCGGTAAGTACAATAGGCGCTTCAGCTCCTACCGACCCCCCAAATCCGATAGTGATAGCACTACCCACCATGGATGTCCACACATTATGAAGTTTCAGGATACTTTTTCGTTGAGAAATAGCGTAAAGAATACGGGTTACCCCATGACTTATATTATCCTTAACGACATAGCGAACAAATAAAGATGCTATTAAGATACCTATGGCCGGGAAAACCAGATACCAGTAATTCACATCATTTCTACTGAAGTGCTCGGTAAGAACAGTTTGTATCAGGTGAATTATTGTTTTCAACAGAAAAGCAGCTACAGCCGCAAAAATGCCGACTGCAAAGCTTAGCATAAGAATAAAATTGCGCTGTTTTATATGTAACTCGCGCCATGCAAGCATTCGTAAATACCAACCCTTATTTTCCATATCTTTATAATTTCCAACAAAGTGGCTAAGCAGCCAGATATTTTTCTATAAGTTCGTATACATTACCTTCACAATTACAGATAACATGAATCTTACGCAAAGTAAATTCAGAGATTAAGAAATAGTCAATTTGCCCTACAAGCACAACGTCTACACCTATTTCGGCCAGATTGCATACAAAAGCAGATTCACTTCCACAGCCGTTAACTGATTCAAGTGTTGTTTCATCCAATATTTCGTTATCATCCGAAATATTAAAGATGGTGTACAGTTTAATGTTCTCACACTGACTGTCAATCTGATCGTCCTCTTTTGTAGGTACTGCAATTTTCATTCTTAATCTAATTTATTTATTATCGTTTATTGTTTTCACACTATACAGTTGTTGTATATTCGCAAAGGCAGTTGCTCCGGCAAGCAGACCTTGGTTAAAAAACCAAGAGGATGGGGAGCATCGATTTTTCACCTCCATTACAGCTTTCTCATGAGTTTATGTATCACAATTGAGAAGTCGGATTACTTCATATTCATCAAAGTGGAATACCTGGATGAAATTGTGAAAACTAAAATCGGACAAGAATTAGTGCGCTGAATTATATTCGGTTACAGATTCTGTAAAATTGCCTTTGGCGTGGAGTATTAAATTAAGATCGAATTGAGCTTGCAAAGATATAAATAGTTTTGAATTTACTTCATTTATTATTGATTTTTCTCAAAACAAGCCCATTTTCAGCGAGCATCGAAGAAAGAGTGTTTTGAATAAATAACAAAAAACAAAAAAAGTTCCGAGAAACGCCAAACCGCATCTCGGAACTTTTTTGAATATATTACCTTGTTAGCTGATTAAGTTTTATGAGAAACCGGTAATTCAGCACAAGTAAACGTCAAATCTCTCCATCCGGGTTGCCGGAAACACAGACAGACAGATGCATACTAAAATACAGGCTCTGTTTATTCCGACTTTTCAAACTTAATATCTTCTAACGCTTTTTTAAGTTCTACACTTGGAGTAAATATTATCTTTACACCCGATATCATATTGACATTAAACTCGTCAGGTTTGTCAACCCCCTCACTGGTAAAAGAAAGACGAAGCGTACCAAACTCACCCAAACTTATACTCTTGCCCATCAGCAAATATTTAGGCATCGTATCCAACATGTTTTCAATTGTACTCGTCACGTCTCCTCTCGACAAAGAAGAATTACCAACTATGTCTTTAGCAAGATCACCCTTTGTAACTTTGCCATCATTAACCGGACTAGCATACCATTTCACTTTAGTCCGATCTTGCGGATTAGCCCGCTCAATTAATTTATACTTCATAAATAATACATTTTTATGTTTCAGCCCTTTCTTTTAAAACTGAAACAGGTTATACCAAAATCTCATTTTTTAGTACGAGACGAGCTAAAAAGCCCCTTAAATATAAACCGAAAAATGAGAGTATTTATTTACACACGTATCTGGCAAAACTTCCATACGTGTCCGGCAAAATTTCCACACGTATGGAAATATATTTATACACGTATACAAATTTACGGCTATACGTATGCGCGTAAATTTGCTGACAAATATATCGAATAATGTTTATTTATCAAACAGTTTAAAGCAAATAATCAAGCTCTTATGTTGTAAAACATAAAAATGAATCGTTTATGATTGTGCTTACGTTCGAGGGCTGATTTCGATAAAGAACTCCAGCATGTAGGTAGCAAAAGTGAGGGATGATAATGATCGGGACGAACTGCGAACTATGCAGTTTAATCGTTGAAGTCGTCTTGACTTTTTATGATGTTGCCCCTACGGAACTTTTGTTTCATTAAAATGAATATTACTACCATAATACAAGTAAGCGGAAGAATATAATGTCGTATTTTCAAAAAAGAATGGAACGCGGATCGAAGATTCCGGTCGCGGAAGAAACGCGGATATAGCGGATAAAACGGATGATAATTAAACGGATCTAAAACAGATTTTAGTCATGCAAGCATGACAGATAAAATCCTGAACTATTGAAAATCAGTAACTACGTTGATCTTCGATTCCGACTTGTCGGAATTAAAATCCGTATAAAAATCCGCTATATCAGCGTTTATCCGCGTTCTAATCTTTTTCCATTTTTAGATTTACTTATACGACATTATATTTATCTAAGTACTTAGCTCCTGATGGAGCATTTTAAAAACTTCGTAGAAGCGATATTATGGTAGTCTGAATTATATAGTATCTGTATAAGCTCCGTCGGAGCGGCATTATGGCATCATTAAAAAGTCAAGAAGAACTCGTTTGTAAATAGTAAGAGAAAAACAATACATAATGCTCTGTTTTTTCGAAAAAACACTGACTACCAACTATCAACTACCGACTACCGACTACTAACTACCGACTATTAACTTGTAACTATCTAAATTCCTTTCCCTTTAAATACAATCTCAAGAGTGTAGATCAAAATCTTTATATCGGTAAAAAGAGACATATTATCCAGGTAAATGATATCGTAATTCAGGCGTTCAACCATTTTTTCTATCGTATCAGAATATCCTATTTTTATTGGACCCCATGAGGTTAATCCCGGTCTGATTTTGTAAAGCAAACAGTAATAAGGCGCCTCCTCAATAATCTGATTGATATAATAGCGCCTCTCCGGCCGCGGACCCACCAGGCTCATATCCCCTTTTAATATATTCCAAAACTGAGGAATTTCATCGATGCGATATTTACGAAGTGTTCGCCCAACAGCTGTTATCCGGTCATCGTCGGCACTGCTCAAACTTGGCACCCGTCCCTCAGCACCCAGATACATCGTTCGGAATTTCAATATCTCAAAAGGCTTACCGTAACGGCCTATTCTTTCCTGCTTATAAAAAGCCGGACCTTTAGAGTCGCGCTTGATTCGAATGATAAAGTAACACAGAAACGGAGAGAGTGCTACCAGGGTAACTAATGAAATAACAATATCCGAAAACCGTTTCACACTGGCCTGCCAATCTGCCAAAGAAGAATCCGTTATACTCACCAACGGACTTATTTCGAGGCGATTTATCCTGGCACTACCCGTCAGTATTTCGTACAAACGGGGCGTAAACCGAATGTCGATATTGAACTTATACAATGAGTTTATGATTGAAAACAATTGATACTCGTCGGTATTATCGAGCGCAACAACCGCTTCCTCAATATTGTTTTTCTCAATAATGGAGGAAAGCTGCCCCATGGTACCCAATATCAGCTGAGGTTCTACCACCACCCGCTTATCAATGGAAATAAAACCAACCAGCGTGTTTTGATGTGCATATTTTTCAAATTCAGCTGCAATGCGCAATGCGTTGCTTCCGGTTCCGATTATAATGGTATTAATGGTCCATTTTTTCTGCTTGTAATTACGGCGCACCTGCGACGAAATGTAGGTACGAAACGAGAATGTGAAGATAAACAGCAGAATAAACAATACGATCAGCGAGAAATAAAAATACTCTAACGACACGGCTACATCCCGAAACATCCGGATCAGGAAAATAGACAGGGAAATAATGGCCGTTGACATAAAGGTGGAAAACACTTCTGTCACCTCCGATTTCTTGATCGGATTCAGATAATAACCACAAATATAATGAATAAACAGGCAGTAAAACGGAAAACAAATCAGGCTGACAAGATAATTGTAGTTCGGAATCAAAAACTGAACGCCTTCAAAAATCTGAACATCATTAACTATTATCCTAAATGCAACAAAAAACACCCACACTATAAGCGAGGCCATCACATCAGCAAACAAATACCTGAAAATTAATTTATTCTTATCCATCAGTGGAAATTTACTCTCGTATTACAATCTTGTTGAGTCAGACACACAGAATACACAGATTTTACAGAACATGTAAAGTTGATTCGATTATTCTGTTTTTGAGAATATCCATTTTAAATAAAATTTCTATTCTGTGCATTTTCGTCTGCTCCGTGTATTCTGTGTGCGATTTCTTATCTAAACGATATTAGCTCGTATTAATTGAAAAACATTGCCTTTTCCCAATTTAATAATGGAAGTCAGTTCGGGTTGAGAACGTTCGTCTTGTCTGAAATTCACAACGTAGTCCACAGCCTGTTTAATATCCTCGGCAATTTGCCCATATGTATAAGTTGCAGATTGCCCCCTTACCTGTGCCGAAACTACGGGACGACGAAATTGAGCACAAAGCTTCTTTGAAAAAGCTTCGTTCGTAACCCTCAAACCTACTGATTTATCTTTGGCGATAAGATTACCCGCCAAATTGCGCGCTCCCGGGTAAATAATGGTCAGGGGCTTTTCGGCCATTTCTATCAAATCCCAGGCAATATCAGGCATCTCATCCACATACGATTGCAGCCGTCCCGGATTATCTACTAAAGCAAAAATCTCGTTGAGATTATCGGCACCCGCCAACTCACACACCCGTTTCACGGCTGTTTCATTGGCAGCATCACAGCCCAAACTCCACACCGTATCAGTGGGATAAAGAATCACTCCACCTGCCTTAAGCACTTCCAAAGCCTTATTTATATCATTTTGCATATCTACTAAGAATCTAAGCAGTTTCCAATATTTAATGATATGTTTATGCCACATAGTGCACATAGAAATAATGGGGAAAAAGACTTAGGTCACATAGTAAAAGTATCTGCCGATACTTTTGCTTAGTCTGAAATTATCCCGGCACCCGGGATAATACTATGTGTTCTTAGTCTTATATCTTCCAGTTGAAACTATTGTGAACTATGTGGTAAAAACATATCAATAATAATTATCATTTACTTTAAGTATAACTTCGGGAACCAATTTATATAAACATATAAAAAATATGTCAATGCCGAATAGTACCTTCTTTGGGGTTTTTACAGCACTTTTCGGACACAAAAGTAATAATTTATATTTCTAGCGCTGACAAATTTCCGACCTAACTTTCGCCGCCCGTTCAAAAATACGCTTTTGCCGCCTCAGAAAAAATCTGTACTTTTACAGCACAAGAACGCGAACGGTATCCCATTTTCTACATCTGTCGCTGAAATACAGATTGATAACATGCCAGTTCTACCCCGAAGAGAAAAATCTCTTCGCCCTCAGTGAAAAAAAAGTACACAATGATAAATACCTGGATTTACAGAACTCTTACAGAACAACAAAGTGAAACACAAAAAAAACTAGCAGAAGAACTGAGCATAAGTCCCTTGCTCGCACAATTATTAGTTCAGCGAGACATCCTGACCTTTGAAGATGCGCGCAGTTTCTTTCGCCCCGATCTGAGCAATTTACATGATCCGTTTTTAATGGCCGACATGGACACCGCGGTTAAACGACTGACTAAAGCCATGAAACATAACGAGAAAATTCTCGTTTACGGCGATTATGATGTAGATGGAACAACATCTGTGGCACTCGTTTATAAATTTTTGAAGCAGTTCTACTCGAATATCGACTTCTATATTCCCGATCGTTACAACGAGGGATATGGCATCTCGATTCAAGGCATTGATTTTGCCAAAGCACAAGATTTCAAGTTGGTTATAGCGCTTGACTGTGGTATAAAAGCTATCGAAAAAGTAAAATACGCCGTGAGCCTGGGGGTCGACTTTATTATCTGCGATCACCACACTCCGGATGACGTTTTACCTCCGGCAGTGGCCGTACTCGACCCTAAACGCGATGACTGCAACTACCCGTACAAACACCTTTCGGGCTGCGGGGTAGGATTTAAGCTGATGCAAGCCTTTGCCATAACTAACAACATCGGGTTCTCACAACTGACTCCCCTACTCGATCTGCTCGCACTGAGTATTGCATCAGACATTGTGCCTATTACCGGCGAAAACCGCATTCTGGCATTTTACGGATTGAAACAAATCAATTCAAATCCCAGCGTGGGGCTGAAAGGCATTCTTGAAGTGTGTGGATTGTTGGACAAAGAAATCACCATCAGCGACATTGTATTCAAAATCGGACCGCGAATCAACGCCTCCGGAAGAATGAAACAGGCATCTGAAGTCGTAGAGCTACTGGTTTCGAGCGATCATGTGTTTGCCAAAGAAAAAAGCGATACGATAAACGAATACAACAACGACCGAAAAGATCTGGACAAAAACATCACCGATGAAGCTATTGCATTAATTGCCGCCGACAAACGTTATAGTGAGCGCAAATCCATAGTCGTTCATAAACCCGATTGGCACAAAGGTGTTATTGGAATTGTTGCATCGCGTTTATCCGAAGAATATTATAAACCCAGCATCGTTCTGACTAATTCAAACGGACTGGCTTCGGGATCGGCCCGGTCGGTTTCCGGTTTCGACATTTACAAAGCCATTGATTCCTGCCGCGATTTGCTGGAGAACTTTGGCGGACACATGTATGCAGCCGGCCTGTCCATGAAGGAAGAAAACATTCCTGCATTTACCGAACGCTTTGAGAAGTTTGTGGCTGAAAACATTTTAGAAGAACAGACCTATCCGCAAATTGATATTGATGCTGTATTAGAGTTTAAAGACATAACTCCTAAGTTCTTTCGGGTATTAAAACAGTTTGGCCCCTTCGGTCCCGGCAATATGAAACCTATATTTGTTTCTAAAAAAGTACTCGACTATGGAACCAGCCGACTGGTAGGAAAAGAACAGGAGCATTTAAAGCTCGAACTGGTCGACTCCAGTTCGGAAAATGTAATGAACGGCATTGCCTTCCGGATGCATGAGTATAACGGCCATTTGAAAGCATTAAATCCGCTTGACATCTGTTATACGCTCGAAGAAAACTCATTCAACGGAAACACGTCTATCCAACTAATGATTAGAGATATTAAGATTGACAACAAATAATGACAACAACTTTTCCAAAGTTCAGAACTTTGGAAAAGTTGTTGTCATTATTCGGCAGACTTCTCTGCAGTCACTTCCGGTTGAGCTGCTTCTTCGTCCAAACCATCATGCAGCACAAAGCGCTTGTAATACGAAATCATCAGCGTAGTCATTGGCAATGCAATAATCATCCCCACAACGCCCATAAGCGAACCCCACACAGATAGCGAAAGCAAAATCACAGCCGGATTTAAGCCCGTCACTTTTCCCATTATTTTAGGCGTAAGAAACATATCTTCCAATGACTGAATAATAACAAATACAATGGCTATACCCAGTAATACGGAGCCGTAACTTTGTCCTGTTTCCATCGATTGCAATAAACCCAAAGCCAAACACGGAATAACGGCAATGGCTTTCAGATAAGGCACCATAGTGAGTAATCCGATAAGCAAGCCCATGATAATGGCAAGTGGCAAGCCCACAATGCTAAATCCGACCGCAAATAGCACGCCTACAATTAAAGCAATCAAAGCCTGCCCTCTGAAATACCGATTCATACCCGATTCCAGATCATGAATGATTTCAGTTATAAGCGGTTTATATTTGGGAGGAATAATCGTGAACCAGTCTTTTGATATTTTCTCATAATCCAGCATAATAAACACCAGATACAAAAAGACCACAATAACAACAGCAAACCCAAGGACAAAGTCTAATGAACCATTGATCAGATCCCATACCTGAGGAGCAAGTCTTTTGATAGCATCCATGATGGTTTGGTCATTCCAGATAGTCTGAAAGTTGAGGTGCGAAAGATAATGCTGAATCTGACGCTGCCAGGCTATCGGTAAAAACGAGTTTACATCCAACTTTTGACTGTAGGAAACCGCCAACACAGACAGTTTTTGAATTTCTACGCTTACAATAGGAACTAACAGCCATATTATTCCCGTTAATGCCCCGAAGAATAGAAGGAGCGTAGCAATAACCGATAACAGCCGGCTCTTAAACTTTAATTTGTACTGGAAAAAGGCCACAAAAGGCTGTAATATATACGCCAGAAGCCATGCTATAAGAAAAGGCAACAGCACGTCGCTTAAACGCTTTATAAGCAAAAAAAGTAGGGTAATTACCGTCAAACCGATAAGAATACGTACTACCCTGTCGAATGTAAATGGTTTTGAATCCCGTATCATATTTTCCTGTTTTTTACTTTATATGTAAATGATAATTATTATTGCGATGTTTTCTACCACAACAGTTCACACTAGTTTTAAATAGAAGATAAAACTAAGACACATGGTATTATTCCCGGTACCGGGAATAATTTCAGACTAAGCAAAAGTATCGTCAGATACTTTTACTTAGTGCGACCTAAGTCTTTTTCCCCCGTTATTTCCATGTGTGCTATGTGCCAGAAACATATCACTAAATATTGGAAACAACTTATATATTGTTATTCGAATAAAGAACCGTCTAAACTTGCTTCGTCTTGGCATAACATTCACGACAAATCGGCTCATATTCGGTCATTTCACCCAACAGTACCCGTTTATCATTATCCACCAAGCGGTGCGAGACATAAGCCAACGCTCCGCATCGCACACAGATAGCGTGAACTTTAAAAACATCCTCGGCAACGGCACACAGCGCAGGCATTGGTCCAAATGGCACGCCCTTGAAATCCATATCCAGCCCGGCTATTATCACCCGCACTCCCTGATTAGCAAGCTGCGTGCAGACTTCAACCAAACCCTCATCAAAAAACTGCGCTTCGTCAATGCCCACCACATCCACATCGCCCGACATTAGCAGAATGCTACCTGAAGATTCAACCGGTGTGGAACGAATAGCCGTTTTATCGTGAGATACTACCTCGTCTTCAGAATAACGTGTATCAATCTTTGGTTTGAAAATTTCTACACGCTGTTTGGCAAAGTTTGCCCGTTTCAACCTACGAATCAGCTCTTCCGTTTTGCCGGAAAACATAGATCCACATATCACCTCGATGCTTCCACGTCTTTGTTGATTCGGATGGTTTCTTTCTGAATAAATCATGGTATTTTTTGAAAATTTATTTTAGTTTTTTTCGTTTATCTCTCGTTTATTGTACCTTTACAGCCGTTTTAATGTTCAAGACAATAATTTACATTTGTTGAACTCTGCAAAGATAAAAAAATAACAAGGACGAAAATTGCTTTTAAGCAGAAAAATATAAACAGAAAGTCAATTCGTCATTAGATTCGAAAACTACGAATAGCAATACACTTTAGAAAAAATGAATAATACGGGAAAAGCATCCTCCACCCAAACAACGGGAGCAAAACTTTATGTGGTACCTACTCCGGTTGGTAATCTGGAAGACATGACATTTCGGGCCATACGAATACTGAAAACAGCAGATTTAATTTTAGCCGAAGATACACGCACCAGCGGATTTTTATTGAAACACTTTGAGATAAAAACGCCAATGCAATCGCACCACAAATTCAACGAACATAAAACAGTAGAGAGTGTTGTTCAACGCATCAAAAGTGGCCAGATGGTAGCACTTATTTCGGATGCAGGTACACCGGCTATCTCCGACCCCGGCTTTTTGGTAGTTCGCCAGTGCGTTGAAAATGACATTGAAGTAGAATGCTTACCCGGTGCCACAGCTTTTGTACCGGCTCTGGTAGCCTCAGGATTACCTAACGACCGATTTTGTTTCGAGGGATTTCTGCCACAGAAAAAAGGCAGACAAACGAAAATAAACGATTTAGCTAGCGAGAAACGAACTATGATTTTCTACGAATCACCATTCAGACTGCTTAAAACATTAACACAGCTTTCGGAAGTATTCGGAACAGAGCGACGAGCCTCCGTTTCGCGCGAAATATCCAAGATCTTCGAAGAAACCAAGAGAGGAACATTGGCTGAATTAATTCAACATTTCACGGAACATAATCCTAAAGGTGAAATTGTGCTAATTGTTGCAGGGTTAGAAGAATAACATTACCTTTGCAGGCATAAAACAAAGAAGGAAACAGGCCTGTTTTACATTATTCTTCATTGACCACATAGTTTTATTTTTTATACATTTTCGATATGAGATCAACTCTCTTTTCTTTGTCCATTTTGCTTGTTTTATTTACTTCATGTGGAAAACAATCTTCGGACTATAAGTCGCTCAAAGCTCAGAATGATTCATTAATGAATTCCAAACAGAAACTTCAGGAAGAAGTTGACGGTTATTTCTCAGCTATGAATCAGATAGAGCAAAATATCGAAAAGATTAAAAACACTGAAAACACCATTTCGATTCAGCCTGTTGGCAAAGAGCTGGACGACGACATGCGTACAAAAATCAACGACGACATGACTTACCTGAACGATATGCTTCAGGCAAATAAAGATGAGCTTGCCCGACTGAAAGCAAAAATAAAACGCAGCGCCTTCAGATCATCGGAACTGGAACGCACCATCACCCGACTAACAAAAGCGCTGGAAGAAGAAACAAGCAAGGTAGCTCAACTACAAATAGAGCTGGCTCAGAAAGATTCACTGATAGTAAAACTAGACACAAAAGTTTCGGAGATGGGTAAGAATCTGGAAGATTTATCGACAGAAAATAAATCGAAAGAGACAAAAATCAAAGAGCAGGACGAGACCATACACACTGCCTGGTATGTATTCGGCACAAAACAGGAACTCAAAGAACAAAAAATCGTGACTACCGAAGGGCTCTTCAGCCAGCAACGGGTACTGCAACGTGACTTCAACAAAAATTATTTTGTACGAATAGATGCGCGTAACACCAAGTCTATTCCGCTTTACTCATCACGAGCCAAGATCCTGACCAGTCACCCAAAGTCGTCGTACACGCTGGAAAAACAAAATGGTAATTTTGTACTACTCATTACTGATACCGATTCATTCTGGAGCATCAGCAAGTATCTGGTTGTAGAGGTAGAATAAAGTTAATAGTTACGAGTTACAAGATTGTTTATCCGAATGGGGTCACAACAAACATATCATTAATTATTATTACGATTATCTTTAGTCTACCTAATCAAAAGAAAACACCACAAAAGGCACACAAAAGTTTTTATTTCATAAAAACTTAGCTTTTGTTTCCTTGAAAATACAGAGAATATATAGCTCAAAATTTCTATTGTCTACTTTTGTGTACCTTTTGTGACTTTTGTGGTAACTAATTTTTGAAGTCCACAAAAGAGAATATCTATCGATATTATTTTAAGCAACAAAGCGGATATTCATATTATTATTGCTTACTTACTATTGAAACTCTGTTGCAAAAGAGAATCATAACAAAACTAACTAAAATTCCCCTTTACGGGGTAGGGATATGTATAAAGCTATTTTCATCGATCTTGATGACACACTCTGGGATTTCCACGCCAACGCACGGTCATCCTTACATGAACTGTATGCCACCAAAAAGCTGGGTCGGTATTTTGATAGTTTCGATCAGTATTTCAACATTTACGCCAAGCGGAACGTAGAACTTTGGGAGCAATACGGCAAAGGCACCATTAGCAAAGAAGAATTATCGCTCGAGAGGTTCCGCCATCCACTACTTCAGGTGGGCATAGACAATGCAGCACTGGCCGACCAGATAGGCGAAGAATACATGGAGCTACTGCCAACACGCACTGCTCTGGTGCCCCATGCAAAAGAATTATTGGACTATCTCCACCCTAAATATCCACTCACCATCGTGTCCAACGGATTTGTAGAGGTGCAATACAAAAAACTACAGAGTTCTGGCATAGCATCCTATTTTGCGCATATAGTACTTTCCGAAGCCGCTAAAGCACTAAAACCCGACAAACGCATATTTGAATACGCCATGCAGCTCAACGGCGTTACAGCGTCCGAATGCATTATGATAGGCGACAGCTACGAAGCCGATATACGCGGTGCCCAAAATGCCGGGGTCGACCAAGTTTACTTTCAATCTATACTCACCTCGGACGAAAGACCGGCAACTTTTCGGGTAAAGTCGCTTAAGGAAATAAGGAAGATAATTTAAAAGGGGCTACAAAAAAACTCCGTATACCAGTTGGTCTACGAAGTTTCTCTTTTTTTTGAAATACATCACCTTACTTTTCAGGTGCGGGATCGGGATCTGTTGTTTTAGTCCGTCCTTTATATATGGCTAAATTATTGGTATATTCATCAATTCTTTGATTGAGTTTATTCACGAAATCAACATAAGGTGCTTCGCCGTTTACAATGATCAAAGCATTAATTTTCTCCACTATAGTCCTATAAGCACCATCTACCTCAACACGAACTTGTTTCATACGCAACCGGGTTTTCTCACCCAGCTCATCGTAACGATGATTCTGCGCTTTCACAAATTCTTTCTGATTGGCATCTAATTCAGTTACCCAATCATCTATTTTAGCCGTTTTTGCATCAGCAGCATAGGGACCATTCAAATCGGCCAATAACTTAACTATATCTCCACTCTCTTTATTATAAGCCTTCTTGGCAATATCGCCGGTAGTATCACGTAAAATTTTCAATCTTCGGGCAGCCTCTCTCACGGCTACATCAAAATGTTTTAATCCACTTTTGATGGCATCATCCATTCCATCTATCGTATTATCACGTACAATATCTGCTTGCGACAATAACTCCGAATAACTACTTTTTCGGACAAAGTTCAAAGCCTCTTCTTCATCCTCAATCAAAGGAAAGTAGGTGGCATACTCAGCTGTAACCAACAAAGTCGCAGCCGTAAAATAAGTAATCAGCCCATTTACGTCGGACTGAAAGCTGTAATGTTCGTTGTTCTGAAAACGAGACAGCGGGCAATCTTTGATTTTTAGCATAATCACGTCTTATAAAAAAGGGTATATAATAGCAAATTGTTCCTATTGGTCTTGGCATCGAATATTCCTATTCAAAACCGATCGAAATTGTCGTACTAGTACGAACGAGCGCCGCAGTTTCATTTCATTCATTCGTACTACTACGAACGAGCGTCGCAGTTTTGTTTCATTCGTTCGTACTAACACGACGCATTTTTGAGTTTTAAAAGCACTATACCGTGCACATACAGTGATAGTTATTAATATTCGGCTTCGAAATTACAAATAATATTTTTGATTTCCAAGCAAAATACAATGAGAATTAAGCTTATTATGCAAATTATCAACTTCTAGATTAAAGATTGAAAACACTCTATTCGAATAATGATGACAGCTTTATTCTAGCCCATCTTTATCAATAATCCAGTTATATGCACATGAAAAATTAAAATGTAGGATTGTAGAACTCATAAAAAAAGCTGCAAGAATATATCTTGCAGCTTTTTTATGAGCAATGAAATAAGAATCATCTTAAAAATCATCTTTAGGGAAACCAGTTCTTCTAAATCCTGAGACCTTATAAACTATAGGCGCAGAATCATCATTAAATTGTGCAAAAAATACAAGGCTATCAGCAGCAACTCCACTTGGAGTTTTTGCAGCACCTTTTAAAACTTTTCCACTAGTGATTATCACCTTTTCAGTGGGAGCTGAAGTAGAATTTGTAGATACATAATCTGCAGTTGAAAAAGTTTTCGCAGCATAATTAACGTCTACAATAGACTTGAAAGTCCAAAAATGTCCACCATCATTCACCCACATTTCTGTGTTTTTATCAGCAGCCGTGTTATAGGTTGTCAAGCGAATATACCCAACACCGGCATCAGTCCAAACTCCTTTAACTTGGTATGTACACGTCACCCACCAGTCTCCAGCCATTTCCTGAACCGAAGTTCCACCTGGTTCTGTATCTTTGTCGCAGCTTGTAAATATAAATGCAAAAGCTACAACCAGTAATATTAAATATTTCTTCATATTATTCTATATTATTTTTTATTCAACGTAACATAAAAAGTCATTGAGCCTGCATAGCTAGCTTCCCAATATAATGATTTCGCTGTTGGATTATAAACGGCTCCGGCTAGATCATCAAGAGAATCTCCCCAAGAAGCTATATGACTTGTCAACAATCCAATAGTATTATCTTCATTAAGCTTAACATAACCACCCATAACATAACTTGAGGTATATGTTTTGGGATCCAACCTTGGATAGTAATACCCACCAAAGAAATCAGATACAAAAAAGAATCCAGGAGCTATTTTAGTTATGGTTATATCGAAACCTGAGTAAGAAACAGTAGCACCTGCTCTTAGTCTATGCGTCGGTGAAACTGAAGTGTACGTTCCTGAAATATCTGTAGTTACTGCAGGATTACAGACAATAACTTTTCTTGACACAGAGGTTTTAAAACCATCATCATTGATCGCATAATAGGTTACATTATAAAGGCCTATTGTATTGGTATCCACATTCCCAGTCACTTTTACTCTACTAGAAGCATCTGCACCCTTCAACGTTGCTGTTACACCCGGATCTACAAAAGGAGTATTAACCGTAACAAGCATTATATCATCACCTTTCAATTTAAATGCAACATAATAAGTTAACCTTGAATCATCCATAGATGAGTCCTTTTCACAACCAGTTAATCCAAGTAAACTAATTGTGAGTAAAAAACTATATATAATATATTTTTTCATATAATTTTATTTTTTAATTTATTTTTTATCCCACCATACAGAGGTAGTAACCGGAACAGATGCGGGAGTATTTGTATTTAACTGACGCGCAACAATCGGAAAAAACATTCGTTTTACGTAAGCAATACCGTTATTACGCATAGGTGTAATTAATTCTCCGGGAGTATAAACTGTTGCATCTGCATTAATCTGTGAAGCAGTCATAGTTGACAATTTAGGACAATCCGTTCTACGAATTTCAGACCATGCTTCCATATGATCCATATAGCATAGGGCTACCCATTTTTGCATATATATTAATTTCAACTTTGCATCAGCATCTGAAGCTGTAGACCATGCAACTTTACCAGCCGAACCATACATCACAGAAGGAGACTCAGCCATTCCTCTAGCTGAGAAATCAGCATCAATACCAGCCTGATAAGCAGCTTGCGCTTTTGCATCGTCGCCATAAAAACGGATATACACTTCAGCTAATAAAAACTGTAGTTCACTCTGTGTAAAGAAGTACACTGGTTTTGTTGGGAAATAATTCAAAAAACTATAATCAGCATTTTTCTTAGTTGTGCTAAGAGCATCTTTAGACCCAGGAAGCATACCAGCATATGTTCCTGTTTTGGTAGCTTTTACAAAACTATAAGCTATTCGAGGGTCATTAGTAGCTTGCAAATAACTAACAATAGGATAAGCACCCACATGATTCATGGCCAAATTCACCTTATTGGCAGCATACCACGGATTCCGTTTATCTGCCTGATCTGAATAAACATCAAATTTAACGTCATCCTTAAAAAATACACCTGCATCAACCAAATTCTTTACCTTAGCAGTATAACCAGCAACATCAACCCCAGCGTCAATAAAACGAAGGTACATTCTTAAACGAAGAGCATTAGCAAAACCTTGCCATTGAGTCACACTTTTGCTCAACAATAAGTCTGAACACTTCATTGTTGCAGATCCTAAATTAGCTTCTGCAGCATCTAATTCTTTCAAAACTCCTTCATAAACATTTCTTCCATCATCCCACTTGGGCATAGCATTCGCATTACCTTTTAATGCTTCCGAATAAGGAGTCTTATCCATATTATCTACCAACAACTGAAAACTAAAAGCACGCAAAACCGTTGCAGCATATTTGTCGGCGGCAGTAGAGTTAACATCCTTCAACACGACATCTACATCTTCGAGTGCCCCGGCATATAGCGTACGATATGAACGATCAATCAATTGGGTCGACTCAGTAAACGTATAATCCGCAATAGTATTATATTGATTTGCTTCAGGCATTTGATCATAATACTGGGCAAAAAAACCAGCATAATTATACATCCCATCTCCTACAACAGTTGCTATTGAATTTTCAACAGAAGGCAACACCAATGTAGAACTAACATTTGACGGGTAATTTGGATCCGTATTAATATCAAGGCTGCAACCCGACAGAAAAACAGCCAAAGAAACGAATGTTATTATCTTTTTCATAAACTATTCAGTTTTTTTTAAAATTTTACCATTAAATTAAATCCAAATCTACGCGTACTTGGATTGGCAGTATACTCTCCAAATTTACCACTTAAATCATTACCAAAAGAGCTTGTTTCGGGATCAACAAAAGTATTAGTAGCAGGAGTCCATAACAACAAATTATTACCGTAAGCAGAAAGCCTTACTTCTTCGAACGGCGTATTACGCAACCAAGAAACCGGCAAGTTCCAACCTAGAACAACAGAGCGAAGTTTAATATAAGACTTGTCTATCAAACTATAGCTACCCATATCAGCTCCACCAGCACCCCAGTAATTTGTAATATCGCTAGAAGATATTGCTGTTGTATTTGTAACATAGGTCACATTGCCATTCGCATCTGTTACCTGATTTACTGAATTTGGAACGATGAATGGATTACGATTGTTGTACGTTGTCTGAATTGCATTACCTGTAAAATAATTGATATCCTTAGTACGAGAATACATTACACCTCCCTGACGAATATCAAAGTCAATTCCCAAACTTACATTCTTATACTTAAATGTAGTGGAAAGACCCATCTCAAATTTATAGTTCATATTTCCCAAAATTGCAAATGTATCTGCAGCAATAGGAAGACCTGTTGTAGAATTCACAACAATGTGACCCTGAGGATCACGTTTCGCAACCTGAGCTTTAAAAGTACCTACTGGCTGACCAACGATAGCATACATACTCGTACTACCAGTCAACCCATAAATAAGAGAGCTACCGCCAAGTTCCTTTGGCAAGCTAATAACCTTACTGATATTTTTTGTAAAATTACAAGAAATATCCCAACTAAAGTCTTTGGTTTGAACTGGGCGAACAGTCAACAACAATTCAACGCCCTTATTTTGAATCTTTCCCAGATTCATATTTTGAGCAGTATAGCCACTAGCCGGATCCATATTCAACGCAAATATTTGCTTATCAGAATTACGGTTATAAACTGAAGCATCCAAAGAAATACGCCCTTTAAAAAATGCCAAATTAGTTCCCAACTCATATTCAGTAGTAATTTCCGGGCTTAAATTTGCATTACCAAGTACATTTCCCTGAGAAAAAGAATTCACTCCATTTAAAGGAAAAGTCACTTTTCCCCAACCACTTGCATCAGCTGCACCTTGTGCAAAAACAGGATCAACCATATAAACATTCGCATCGTTACCCGTTTTACCATAGGCTGCGCGCAATTTTCCAAATGTCAAAAAGTCAGTCACACCACTCGGTAACAACTCTGTAAAAACAAAACTTGTAGTTAAACCAGGATAAAAGAAGCTTCTGTTTGCTTTTGGCAAAGTTGATGACCAGTCATTACGAGCTGTACCAGTCAAATAAAGCATATTCTTCCATGACAAATCTATCTGTCCAAATGCTCCAAAAAGACGTCGTTTCCAAACAGATGTGGAAACTACAGGAGTATTAGCCGAATTACTAAGGTTATACCAGGTTGGTATATCCAAACCTGTAACTTTAGCATCTAGACTAGAGTATTTGCGTTCATTTATATTTGCACCCACTAAGCCGTTAATTGTAAAATCATTCACAGGTTTACTGAACGAAAAAAGGAAATCTTGATTTATTTCTCTTCGTCTAACGGTCGTTTTCTCAACAGACCCCTCTTCTTTTTCCAAATTTCCGCTAACATTAGGAGTTCCAGCATAAAGAGACTTTAAATTCGGGCTAGCGTTATCTTCCTCACTATTAGTTGCGTCTAAACCAATTCTATAGGTTGCTTTAAAGTATTTCAAAAAGTCGTAATCGAGCTGGAATTTCCCAAATATTTTTTCTGCGTTGTATGAATTTACATTGTTCGCCAAAACATAATATGGATTTGTAACACCATAAGGTGTATAATAATAACCCGGAGAGTTAAATGGGTCAGTTAAGTCTTTAAGACCAATAATACTGATGTCACGCGGTGTTTGGTAAAGAGAATTAATCATTGAAAACCCCTGTCCTGTTGTAGAAAAACTATTTTTTTGAGTTTCATAATTAACAGACGAAGACATTGTTAATCCTCCAACCTTATGAGAGCCACGTGCCGAAAAGGTATACTTTTCATATGTATCTGCCTTTGTCGGAAGAATACCATTATCATTTAACTGAGAAAAAGAAACATAGTAATCACTTTTCTCATTAGCACCATTAAATGACAAACTGTTCGAATATCTAAATCCTGTATCAAAGAAATCTTTAAGATTATTTTTTAAAGCCACATACGATTTCAATTTTTGGGAGTTATCATAGATATTCCCATATAATTGCAAAGAACCATCAAATTTTGGGCCCCAACTTCCATTTTCTAATTCTGTCTTTTTTCCATTCCATCCCATCCCAAAATCATTTTGCATTTCAGGAAGTCGAAGAACAGACGCCCATTGAATACCTCCGTTATATTCAACGCCTACACCTTTTTTGTGAGCTTTACCTGATTTTGTAGTAATCAAAATAACACCAGCTGCAGCACGGTTACCGTATAAAGCAGTAGCTGCAGCACCTTTAAGAATCGTCATATTCTCAATGTCGTCAGGATTAACAGCATTTGCACCACTTCCAAAGTCTGACCCAGAATTTAAACCGTCACTTGAATAAACAGCTGAATTACTTAATGGAACACCATCAATTATGTAAAGAGGTTGGTTTGATCCAGATAATGAGCTGAAACCGCGAATAACAACTGAATTAGACGTTCCGGGATCTGAAGAAGTACTTGATATTTGCACACCAGCTACCTTACCAGCAAGCCCCGACATCATATCCGAAGTACGTCCTTTAGAAATGTCAGAACCGCTTACCGACGTAGCAGAATACCCGACTGCTTTTTCAGAACGTTTAATACCCATTGCGGTTACTACTACCTCCTCCATTATTTTAGAATCGTTTTCTAATCTAACTGTCACATCATTTTTAGCGTCAATTTCTACTGTTTTCATACCAACATACGAAACAACTAGAGACTTTGCATTTCCCGACAATGTAATCCTGAATTCACCATCTGTATTTGTTACAGTACCCTGACTAGTACCTTTAACCTTTACAGTAGCACCAATAATAGGTTGCCCATCATCTGCAGAAAATACCTTTCCGGAAACAGATTTTGATTGAGCATTAACCAAACCCAAACCTACCAAAAACAGGCAGGTCAATAAGAACGTTAGTTTTCTCATAAATTCAACATTTTGTTTATTAATCTTCTTTAATTTGCATTTTGTTCAGTAACCTTCTTTAAACAGTCTGCAAAAATAAAGCATTAATAATTAAAAAACAAGTCTTTTTGTTGACAAATAGAAAAAATATACAGAATATTTGTGTCAAAATGTAGGAAGACGAGACTTTTCCTTGTGAAAACGAACTACAAAATACATATTTTAGCACAATTAATCATCACATATCTAACTGATATTGTGCAGAAAACAATTCTAAAAAACGATCAAATAAATTTCACACTAAAAAATGCAAACAAAGAGAAATGAAAAATGCCAGAGTGATTTTTTTTTCATTCCTGGATCACTTTTAACGCTTAGTCAACAAAAAAAGGAACAAAAACAAACAAAAAGAAACGGAAAACACAAAATAAATCACGGAAAACACGGAAAATGTTTCAATTTCGCACCACAATATTTTCTCAAAGAGAAAACAAATCGAAATAAAAAAAGCCTCAGTAAACAATGTGTTTACTGAGGCTTTTTAGTGACCGCGACAGGATTCAAACCTGTAACCCCCACATCCGTAGTGTGGTACTCTATTCAGTTGAGCTACGCAGCCATTAGTTTTCTTTAGCGAGTGCAAAGATATAGTATTTTTTTATTCGGACAAAGAGAAAATTCATTTTTTTCTATTTTAAATTAGAATAAGTCGCAAGCTGAGCTTCCTGAAACACAATAGCACACTAAAAAACAGCAAATTAAAAGACAACCAATTATTTGTTTTATTTTTTTGATTCGGCCAAAATAAAGTCCAGTTGTTTCTTATCCAGATTAGCTTTTGCCACTTTAACCGTTATTTCATCACCTAATTGATACTTTTTATGAAAGCGACGGCCAACCAAGCAATAGTTTTTATCATCAAAAGTATAGTAATCGTCATCCAAATCACGGATTGGAATCATACCTTCACATTTATTTTCGACTAATTCGACATAAATTCCCCATTCGGTAACACCCGATATAACTCCATCAAACACCTGTCCAAGTTTGTCGGACATAAATTCCACTTGTTTATACTTTATTGATGCTCGCTCTGCATTCGATGCTAATTGCTCCATATCCGAACTATGCTGACAGTACTCTTCATATTCCGAAGCACTAACGCTGCGACCACCAGTAGCATATTTTTCCAACAGCCGATGCACCATCATATCCGGATATCGCCGAATAGGAGAAGTAAAATGCGTATAGAATTCAAACGCCAATCCATAGTGCCCCATGTTAGCTGTAGAATAAATGGCTTTAGCCATCGATCTAATTGCCAGTGTTTCTATCAGATTTTGTTCTTTTTTACCCTGGACTTCATCTAACAAGTGATTAATAGAACTCGATATTGCAGTTTGTTTCCCTGATGTTTTCAGATTATACCCAAACCGTTTAATGAAAACAGCAAAATTGTTCAACTTATCCGGATTAGGTACGTCGTGAATACGATAAACAAAGGTTTTTGCTTTTTGGCCACGACCAGGTCTACCAATATGCGTTGCAACAGTTTTATTAGCTAACAGCATAAACTCTTCAATCATCTTATTAGCATCCTTCTGTTCTTTAAAAAATACCGAGGTTGGTTTTCCGGCCTCATCAATTTCAAAACGGACCTCAACCCGATCAAACGCGATAGCACCATTCTCAAATCGCTTTTGTCTGAGAGATTTTGCCAATCGATCAAGAGTAAGGATCTCTTCTTTATAATCGCCCTCCCCTGTTTCAATAACAGCCTGCGCTTCTTCATAAGTAAAACGACGATCACTACACGTTACAGTTTTGGCTATTTCGTAATGCTGAATCTCGGCTTTATCATTTATTTTAAAGATCACAGAATAAGTCAACTTATCTTCATTGGGACGAAGAGAACAAATACCATTAGATAAGTGCTCAGGCAACATTGGGATAGTACGATCAACCAGATAAACTGAAGTAGCACGTTCCCGGCCTTCCTGCTCAATAATACTATCAGGACGAACATAATGCGTTACGTCAGCAATATGAACGCCAACCTCCCAAAGTCCATCGCTCAACTTACGAAGAGACAAAGCATCATCGAAATCCTTAGCATCGCGCGGATCAACTGTAAAAGTAGTCACCTTTCGCATATCAATACGTCTGGCAACCTCTTCAGGAGTAATTCCGGCATCGATTTTTTCTGCCGCCGCTTCCACTTCTTCCGGATATTTATATGGCAAACCAAATTCGGCTAAAATGGCATGCATCTCAGCAGTATTATTCCCTTTGTCCCCCAGAATATCTATTACCTCTCCTACAGGATTCTTTGCATTAGGCTCCCATCCAAGCAACTTCACCACAGCTTTCTGTCCGGTCTTACCACCCTTTAATTTATTCTTAGGAATAAATATATCGTTCACCATAACTCTATTGTCTAAGGTGAGAAAAGCATAGCTATCCGAAACATCAAGAATCCCGACAAAAGTTTCACGGGCTCTTTTGATTACTTCGACTACTTCACCTTCCGGCTGCTGACCTTTCCGATGAGCATACAAAAAAACTTTTACCTTGTCATTCAACAATGCGTGATTGGTCTTACGTTCCGGAATAAAAACAGATTCACCTCCGTCGTCCGGAATAAGGAATGTCTTTACTCCTTGTCGGTCAATAACACCCTCAATATAACCTCCACGGGAATTCACTTTAAACTTACCTCTTGAAATCTCAACTAAGAAATCCTCGTCCAACAATTCATACAACAACTGATTGACAAAAACTCGTTGTGACTCCGACTTTACATTAAGCAAAGTAGACACCTGTTTGTAATTAAAGGTCTTTTCTGTATTCTCATTAAATACATTTATAATATTCCGTACAAGCTCTTTTTTATTTATTCGAGTACTGGATGCTGAAGTTTTCTTTTTTCTTGACATTATTCCAAATTTAAGTGTTCTGAAATTCCTTACTATCAATAACTATTATGCAAATATACAACAAAGCGTTAAGATGAATAGTTCTTTTTTCGGATAAAACATCACATTTCTGCAAATCTTTCTCCTATCAGGAGGTTTTGAATACAAAACAATAGTAGTTGACAGCTGATTTTTTGAGAATTGATAAATTAGTTGTAATTTCGCAAACCATTTTTTACAGGACTAAAAAATACCATGAAAAAGAAAGTAGCCTTTATAATCAACCCATTTTCCGGAATAGGTAAAAAGGGAGATCTACCCGCGATGATAAAGAAAGGACTAGATGCACGGCAGTATGAAGCTGAAATAGCAGAAACCGAATATCAGGGACATGGAACTGAACTAGCCAAAAGTTTCGTGGAGAAAGACTTTGACATCGTCGTAGCTGTAGGTGGAGATGGGACTGTCAATGAAATAGCCCGTTCATTGGTTCACACCAATGCTTCATTGGGAATCATTCCTATCGGGTCGGGCAATGGATTAGCCCGTCACCTGAACATTCCTATGAATGTAAAAAAAGCGATTGAGCAACTCAACCACTCCGAATCAATCCTTATGGACTACGGAGTAGTTAACGGACGCCCTTTCTTCTGTACTTGCGGCACCGGCTTTGACGCCTATGTAAGTGCAGAATTTGCGAAAGGGAAAAAAAGAGGGATCATGAGTTATGTCGAAAAAATTATAACCGGATATTTCAGCTACAAGTCCCAGAACTATTATTTAAAAGGAGATGGAATAGATTTAAAAGCAAAAGCTTTTGTATTGACCTTTGCAAATGCATCGCAATGGGGGAATAATGCCTACATTGCCCCGCAAGCCAGTGTACAGGATGGAAAAATTGACATATCTATTATGAGCAACTTCCCGATTATTGCCATTCCTACTCTGGCATTACAACTATTCGCAAAGACTATAGACAAAGATTTGTTCGTAACAACGCTGCGTGCCGATTCCATATCGCTTACACGAGAAGAACCGGGGCCATTCCATTATGACGGCGAACCCTATGAAGAAGGTAAAGAAATAGAGGTAAAAACCATAGCAGACGGATTAAAAGTAATGGTAAGAAAAAGATACTAAATATTTTAAACAAAGAAAAAGAGCATTCCCGATTGGAAATGCTCTTTTTCTTTGTTTTATTACGAAGCTTTATTTCACTCAACACTTAACAGCCGACCCGTTTGACTATCAAGCTGAATCTTTACATTAGATTGTTTAAATGTACTTTCAGGAATAGCTACTATTTTACCAAACTGAGGCACAAAATACTGATTACTATAAATTGTATTTACGCCGTCGCCAATCGACAGTTGAGTTGAAGCAGGCAAAACATAATACAATTCATTTCTTTCCGTCTTCGATTTAGATCCAATACCAATTGTTGAAGGTACTATGCTGATATAGTAAGGAGCACCACTCAAATCGTCGGCAGGAACAAGCCCCTTTAATGCAGACAATCTAAACAGAACCTCATTGGACACTGCGGCAGATGGAGTCAAATACAAAGTTTGAGTCTGTGTCTCAGAAACCGTTTTTCCTACAAAAAGCTCTGTAAGTTCAGCTTCCATTTTATTCATACCAGCTAACATAGCTTTAAGAGACTCCCCATCAGCTGGAAGTTTATCAACATCAGCTGTCAGCAATCCCAAGCGGCTTTCACGAATACGATAAATCTGTTTTGCAGCCCCTTCAGCCAGCTTAGCCTGAGAACCAGCCATCATATATTCTTCACCCAAAGGCAACAAAGTATTCGGAAGTGGGCTATCCGTAACAAACGAACCGGAAACAGACAACGCAGCCTTCTCCGTTTCGGCAGGGACATTAACACCACATAAAATACCCTGAGAATTTACCGATAGCTTACCTCCCTTACCGCTTCCGGGAACAAAAGCATAAGTCCGGGCCGGATCAGCAATAGCGCGGGTCTTCACCCGGATGCTCTTTATTTTATAAGTAACCCTATCTTCGGTTATCACTTTATTTGTGGCCAGATAACGTTCTGAATACCGATAAAACACACCTGCCTTTTGAGTTGTTTTTTCGGTTTCAACCTCAATGCAAAACACTGTTTTTGGCAGCGAATAAATTAAAGTTGACTCTCCCTCTGAAAGAGATAATGATGTTTGAGATTTAGCCACCAGACTAATCACAATCAATGCTGATAATAGAAATAGCTTTTTCATTATGTTTTTATTATTAATAGCCATTTACAGTAGACTGTACGACTAAGTTATTATTCATGGTATGCCAGCCATCATACAGACAACTCCGAAGACTAATAACGTCCGAAGAACTAATATCGTATAACTAATGTCATCAAGCTAACATTATTTTTTTGTTGTTGTCTTTGCTTTGGGTTTTGCTTTACTCTTAGCCTTTGGTTCAGCCTTCGCTTTTTTCTCCGTTTTTGCGGCAGCAGCTTTTCGTCCGAAAGGTTTTTTCTTATTAGCAGCTTCAGGCTGAGCAGCAATCAACTCCTGACATCTTTCCAAAGTCAGAGTTGTAGGATCAGTTCCTTTAGGAAAAATCTTATAGTTTACTTTCTCAAAGGTAAAGTACGGTCCAAAACGACCATTCAAAACTTGAATTTCTCCATTTTCACCTAATACCTGAATCACCTTATTTCTTTCAACTTCACGTTTTTCTTCAATAATTTCGATAGCCCGTTCAGTTGTAACTTCCATCGGATCGTCCGTTTTGGGCAATGAATAAAATGCTCCGTCATGACGAATATACGGACCAAAACGGCCGATAGCTACAGTCATCACTTTATCTTCATATTCACCAACCTGACGAGGTAATTTAAACAATTCCAACGCCTCTTCGAATGTAATACTTTCGATAGACTGATCGCGGTGCAACGAAGCAAAAACAGGTTTTTCTTCTTCTTCTACGGTTCCTATTTGAGCTAACGGTCCGTATTTTCCTATCTTTACAGAAAGTTGTCTGCCTGTTTTCGGATCAACACCCAGAATCCGTTCGCCAACCTGACGCTCGGAATTCTTCATTGTATCTTCTACAATCGGATGAAATTTCTTATAGAACTTATCAATAGATTTTGTCCATTTTATCGATCCATCAGCAATGCTGTCGAATTCCTTTTCTACATCTGCCGTGAAATTATAGTTCAAAATATCCGGGAAATACCCAATCAGGAAGTCGTTTACAACAGTACCTATATCAGTAGGAAACAACTTTGATTTTTCGGCACCGGTATTCTCACTCTTAATCTGATCAGTAATTACTCCTTTTTTCAATATCAACACATTGCTGTCACGCTTATCCGCCGGACGGTCACCTTTCTCAACATAAGAGCGATTCTGAATCGTTGATATTGTAGGTGCATAAGTAGAAGGACGACCAATGCCCAACTCTTCCATTTTACGAACAAGACTAGCTTCACCATAACGCGGAGGTTTCTGAGAGAAACGTTCCTGAGCAATAATTTCGATAGACTTAAGCTCTTCGCCCGTTTTCATTGCAGGCAATAGAGAATCATTCTCTACGTCGGCCTCATCATCTGTTGACTCCATATAGACTTTCAAGAAACCGTCGAAGACAATAACCTCGCCCGAAGCAACAAACTGGAGAGAGCTTCCTGATACATTTATATAAATCGATGTTTTTTCTAACTCTGCATCCGACATCTGCGAAGCAATAGTCCGTTTCCAAATCAATTCGTACAAGCGCTTTTCCTGCGACGTACCTTCTACCGTGTGGGCATTCATGTAAGTCGGTCGGATAGCCTCGTGAGCCTCCTGAGCTCCTTTCGTTTTGGTATTGAACTGTCGGGTATGCACGTATTTTTGTCCGGCCATGCTGATAATTTCAGCTTTAGAGGTACCCAAAGCTAAATCAGACAGGTTAACCGAATCGGTACGCATATAAGTGATCTTTCCAGCTTCATAAAGTCGCTGGGCTACCTGCATGGTTTGAGCCACAGAGAAACCAAGCTTTCGGGCAGCTTCCTGTTGAAGGGTAGAAGTAGTAAAAGGAGGTGCCGGTGATTTTTTTGCCGGCTTGGTTATTATATTATCAACAGTAAATTGTGCTTTATTACAAGTTTCAAGGAAAGCCTGCGCTTCAGCCTTGGTAGAAAAACGCTGAGGTAATTCAGCTTTAAGCTCCACTGCTTTTCCGGTACTATCAACCGAAGAGAACAGAGCACTAACGCGATAAGATGCTTCGGGAACAAACTGATTAATCTCGCGTTCACGTTCTACAATCAGACGAACAGCCACAGACTGCACACGTCCGGCAGAAAGAGACGGACGAATTTTGCGCCACAAGATAGGCGAAAGCTCAAAACCCACAATGCGATCCAGGACCCTACGTGCCTGTTGCGCATCTACCAGATTCACATCAATGTCGCGAGGAGTTTCAATTGCATGCAGGATAGCATCTTTGGTAATTTCATGAAAAACTATACGACGGGTGTTATCCTTCTTCAGTTTTAGCTCCTCATATAAATGCCAGGCAATAGCTTCTCCCTCGCGGTCCTCATCGGATGCGAGCCATACGGTTTCAGCTTCCTTACTTGCTTTCTTAAGCTCTGATACCAGCTTCTTCTTATCGGTCGAAACCACATATTGTGGTTCGTAGTTATTTTCGAAATCTATACCGATTCCTTTCTCTGCCAAATCGCGAATATGCCCAAAACTGGACATTACATGATAATCGGTTCCCAGGAACTTTTCTATCGTTTTGGCTTTGGCCGGTGACTCTACAATGACAAGATTTTTGGACATACTTTCTGTTAGTTAAGTGTACGATGGTACAAATCGGGTGCAAAATAACAAAAACATGTAGGTACGAGCCAAATTTTCAATGCATTATTTTTGTTTTTTATTGATTTTCGTCCAAAAAATGGCTCAAAAATCAAGAATTGACATCTCATAGAAGCCTTATTGCAAAAAAAATGGCATTCTTTGCTCTCATCAAAATCAGATTTAATCAAGTACAATAGATAAGACAAAAGCGACAATTTTAATTATTTCCGAACACTCAGGTCAATAAACATTCAATTCTACAAAATCACCGGAATTAAGCTTTACGAAGAAAACTTATACAGCTTCAAATATTTAATCTTACATCTTTAGCACAACAAAAAAGCTCATCGTAATGATAAAAAAAAGACTTAGTCTACATCGTAAAATAGGTTATGACAAATACCCTCTCGTCATACAGAATTAAAGCCGAACAAAACCAAGGTTTTACTGGTTAGACAGAGTTCTTTATCTTAACCGAAACAACAGCCTGAATAATTAGGCAGTTTCCTCTATTTAATGATCAATTTCTATCACATAGCACACATAGGAAACATCCTGATACACGGGAGAAACAATGCAAAAAAAAGACTTAGTTGACATAGTAAAAGTATCTGACGATACTTTTACTCAGCCTGAAACTATCCCGATACCCGGGATAATAAGTAGAGAGGAATATTTAATAGTCTGTTTTTTCTTTCTGTATCTTTGAAAGAAAAATTCAGATAAATAACCTTGTACTTGTAACTTTTTACTTGTAACTACTTGCTATGTATTCTGAGTCTTATGTATTCTATTTTATTGTTGTCCGGTAAAAGATGGTAGATTCTTCGCTTCGCTCAGAATGACAGGCTATTACATTCTCTTTGTTAGGGATGGGGTCGATTGGCGGCGAAGCCGCCAATCGACCCCATCCCTAAGCATAAAACATTGATTGTCATTTCGAACGAAGTGAGAAATCTCTCATAAAGTTTTATATATAAAGTTTACTGGACAATACTGATTCTATTTAAAACCAGTGTGAAGTATAGTGACAGAAACGCACCATTAACAATCATCATTTACTTATAAACCAAGAGGGGAACAATTCCGTAGAACTGTTCCCCCGTGGATATTAATTGGAAAAACCTTTATTTAGTGGGTGTCATAACCACTTCCAGAACATTACCTTTATCAACTATTTTTTTTAGAGTCGATTGGATCAATTCAGGGCTTATTGATTCTACAGCCGATTTATAATCGTCTATATAGTTTATTTTGTTGTGGTAATAGCTTTCAACACTATTCAGCCACCAACCATTTTCTCTTACATCTTCGGCATAGGTTTTAAGCAGATTTTCTTTTACTTTTTGAATATCTTCTGCCTTCGGACCATTTTTCACTATTTCATTTACTTCATCATAAATCATTCCGATAAGCTTTGATTGCTTTACGGGATCAGTTTCAAACTGCATAAGTAAAGAAGCATTATCAATAGGTTCGTGACTTATTCTGCCCTGTACACCTACCCCGTAAGTACCTCCTTCTTTTTCGCGAAGCGAAGCGGTATAACGAATATCAAGAATATCGGCAATGGCACTTACTACAACATTATTCTGCACATTATAAGGCATATCGGCATTATAAAGAATAAAGTTAGAAGCTTTGGCTGTCTTCATCTCTTTTTCAAAAACGTTAGACACTTTTCCTTGCGGTCTGCGAACATTGTTGTCGGTAAATTTTTCCAGCGCTTTGGTTGTTTTCAAACCTCCGAGGTACGTACAGATTGCAGCTTTCATTTTTTCATTGGCCGGATCAATATTGCCGGTAAAAATAAAAGTAAAATCGGCCGGATTGGCAAAACGGGATTTGAAAAAAGCCAGCGCTTTGTCCTGATCAATTTTATCGATTGTATTGAGATTCAGAATAACAACACGTGGACTACGACTATTAGCCATGATGCTGATTGTATCCGAAAAAGCTTTACGAGGATCGGTAGCACTGTTGGCCAAATTCGTACGATACATATTGATCAAAGCTTTATAAGCATTATCATCCTTGCGGGGAGCAGTATAATACAAATAAACCAGCTGAAGCATCGTTTCGAAATCGTTCACCGAGGAGCTTCCGTTAAAACCTTCTTCATAACCGCTAATTTGAGGCTTAACCGAAGCCACCTTACCGGTAAGAACCTTACCCAACTCCACTTGTGAATAATTACCCAAGCCATTGCTACTTACAATAGAGGTTGACAATGTAGCCGAAGGAAGCAAAGCAATATCCGACACTTTCGAAAGTCCGCCTTCGCTATAAGCACTCATTAAAATTTCATCTTGTTTGAATGTAGTAGGTTTAAAAATCACTTTTATGCCGTTACTCAATGTCCATTCGGTAGTTCCGAGTTTTGCATTTTGTGCAGTAGCTTTCACAGTTCCCGCTTTAGGAGCTGTTTCAATCAATGATTTAGTGCTCACTTCTTCGGCTTTTGCAGTTAACTGCGCTTTTCCTACCTCGGCAATAGTAGCCAATACCTGATCTTTAGCAGGCACCTTCACGGTTGGTTTAGCAGGCGAAGTAATGGTTACAAGCAGATTCTTATCAGTTACATACGACTTCGCTACCTGATTAACCATTTCGGCATTAAGCTTAGGCAATTTCATTTGTAAGGTTTGATACTCCCACTCTATGCCCGGGATGGGCTCATTGTCGAGATAATTACGAACATACTGTGTTACCAGATCGTTGTTTTTCTGATGTTCACGATCTTTATACTGACTTTCGACCCCTTTGAGCAAGTTTGTCTTTGCTCTGTCCAGTTCGGCATTAGTCACCCCGAAACGTTTCAGCTTTTCGGCTTCGAGCAGCATCGCTTTCAAACCTTCGGTTTCTTTACCCTCTTTGGGCATACCCAGCATAATAAAAGCATCTTTTGATTTTACAATACCCCCGTATCCGCTATAAGCACGAACAAAAGGAGCATCGGCTTGTTGCGAAATTTCATCAAAACGTTCGGCCAAAACTCCCGAAATCAGATTATCAATAAGGCTTTTTACATAACCCTGAATAGAAGTTTGTACTTCTACCGGCAATTTATCATGCTTATAATCCAGTCTGATGCGGGTTTGAGTTGCTTCCGGATCGGAAACCAGTGCTATGATAGGTTCGTCATTGTCGGCAATGGTGTATATAGGTCGTTCGCCTGCATTTACCTTTTTAGGAATAGACGAAAACATCGTTTTTATCTTAGCTTCTACCTTATCCACGTCGATGTCGCCCACCACCAGGATAGCCTGCAAGTCGGGACGATACCATTTTTTATAATAATCGCGGATAACATCGTATTTAAAATGTTTGATTACCGCAGTGTCGCCAATTCCATCACGGATACCGTACTGCGATCCCGGATATTTCAGCCGGTTTGCTTCTTTCGACATCCGACGGTCGGCACCAAAACGAGTACGCCACTCTTCCATAATCACACCGCGCTCATCGTCTATTTCTTTTCCGTCCAGAGTCAGATAACCCGACCAGTCGTGCAACACCAGCAAGGCACTGTCTACCACTCCTGCGTCTACCGTGGGCACATTCGACAAGTTGTAAACCGTTTCGTCGATAGCCGTATAAGCATTAACGTTTTCGCCAAACTTCACTCCATGTTTTTCCAAAAAACTGATAATTCCCTTACCCGGAAAATTTTTAGTTCCGTTGAATGCCATATGTTCCAGAAAGTGAGCCAACCCGTTCTGATTGTCATTTTCCAAAATAGAACCAACGTTCTGCGCTATATAAAACTCGGCACGCTGTTTGGGCTCAGCATTAGCCCGGATATAATAAGTCAGACCATTATCCAACTTTCCATAACGCACTTTCGGATCGATAGGAAGCGGCTGTGCTTGTTGAGCTCTTGCATTTACGCCTAAAACAAGCAATAAACACAAAGAAACCAGTTTAAAAAGGTTTTTCTTCATACTTTAATTATTAAATTATCTATTATGAGTTTTGATAGAATTCAAATTCTGTTAATTGGAATACAAAGAAAAGTATAATTTTTCAAATAACAATACCATTTTATTGTTTTTCGATAATTATTTTCCCTTAATAGGGCTACAAAGCTCTGGAACGGGCAAAAAGACAAAAAAAAGAAAACTGTTTAATGGCAAACAACAGACTTAAAATATCCTCACCAAAGACACTATACTAAAAAAGTTATTCCTTAGGGTTTGCAAAATAAGGAGAGAGTGGCAATTCCGATCGGTTTTGGGGAAATATCAGTTGGAATTTCGGAAATTCCAATCGCTTTTTCGGAAATTCCGATCGCTTTTCCGGAAATTCCAATCGCTTTTTCGGAAATTCCGATCGCTTTTCCGGAAATTCCAGTCGGTTTTCCGGAAATTCCAATCGCTTTTTCGGAAATTCCGATCGCTTTTCCGGAAATTCCAGTCGGTTTTCCGGAAATTCCAGTCGCTTTTTCGGAAATTCCAGTCGCTTTTCTGGAAATTCCGATCGGAATTTTGGAAATGTCGATCGCTTTTTCCGAAATGTTGATCGGTTTTTCCAAAATGTGGATCGCTTTTTCCGAAATGTCGATCGGTTTTCCGGAAATGTGGATCGACATTTCCGAAATGCGGATCGGTTTTTCGGAAATTGCGCTTGTTTCTTATTCCATATACCGACGATTGAAGAGCAAAATACCAATATTAACCCCTACACTCCAGTTTCCGGTGTTATAATTGGCAAATAAGGCTGCAGAGGCAAGTTTAAAGTTGAAAACCACTGCACCTTCGGTCATAAACTCCGACGAAGAAAAGGGTTGGGAGTAATAAGCCGTATTGTCGGCTGCCCTTTTGATTGTTTTATAGGGTACAAACCAATAAGCTTCGGCACGAAGATGGAGTTGATCAGTCAGACTGTAAACAGGCTTCAACCCAATGGCTCCAAACTGATTGGCATTGAAAGCTTCGTTGAACACAGTGCGACTAAAGGGGGTTGGTTGAAAAGCCGGAGCCTGTATAATGGAGGCTGTATAATTCGACAACAAATCCCGCGACGAATAAGCCAGCTCGGCATAGGTACCCAGCGTAAAAGGCGAAGAACTCAAAGGAAAATAGCGGTCGGACTTGAGACGAAACACAAACCAACAATCTCTTTTACGGCTAACATTCAGTCTATAGTCGGTTGCCGATGTAAAATTATCAACCCCATCCAGATACTGATACGAAGTAGAAAACGCAAATCCGCGGGTAGGATACATTACATTATTCAATGTCTGACTCTCAATACGCGCAAACATGCTGCCCAGTGTATAAGTGCTCTTGTCGTTTGTAGCCGTAGGGTTAAGCAGTGTTTTGTCCTGAGTGAAGTTGTCGGTCAGCGTGCCGTACCCTATCCCCAACTCCAGTCGCGCTTTCATAGTCAGCGGAAAACCAATGCCTATTTTGCCGTACAACTCATACTGATTAAAACTGGCCGTCTGGTTATCCTGATAAAATAGCTTATTCCCATTAAAATAATCGAATTTATGCAGCACCAAAGCCATTTTCATATACCAGTTTTTGTTCGTCGACATTTCAATCCGGCTTCCCAGAGCCAGGCCGTTATACATTTTGCCAAACTGAGCGTCCATATAAGCCGTCTGAACATAATTACTCATGTTTTGGTAGGTAAGCCCCAGGTAAGCCTGATTAGAAGTGGAAGAAGAGATGTTTCCGCCAATCAGTGCTTTCAACTGATCCTCGGTTCTGACCTTTAGGTTAAGATCAAACATCCCGTTCACCGAATCGAAGTCGGCATGCGGAAGTACTTCCGAGATGGCCTCGTCGGAGATCAGTTTATAATAGGACCTTTTGAACTCGTTGCGGTCAAACACATCATCATTGTTGTGAAACGCATGTTTTACATACAGTGCCTGCAAACTGTCGACCCCTTCCACATCGATATTCTGAAACTTTAATTCCGGAAACTTATCTTTAAACGCTTTTCGCCGTTGGGCAAAGTCTTCGGTGCTCATGCGACGTGCTACCCGTGCTTTTATTTCATCTATATGCTTCATGGTGGAATCATATCCGGTTTTCACCAACTCATCTACCTTCGTAAAATCAAACATATTGGTTTTACTTACATCAAATTTAAGTGTTATACCCTCGGCAGCCGGAACTGAATAATCCGTTTTGGTAATAATCATATTTTGCAACTGCATCATGATGTCATCATCGTCGGGTTTCGACGGATTAATGGCTACCACGCTACCCAAAATAAAGTCCGGTTTGAAATCTGTGCGCATAACATCTACCGGAAAGTTATTATAAATTCCGCCGTCAAACATCAGTTGATTGTCTATGGTAATGGGTTTAAACATAAACGGAAAAGTCATAGATGCCCGGATGGCATCGCCCAGCACTCCGCGCCGGAACACAATGGGCTTTTTGTTATACACATCCGACCCAATGCAACGAAAAGGAACTACCAGCTTGTCGAAATTACCCCCGGCAACTGCATTGGCCTGTGCAAATAACGGGATAAACGCATAATTCATTTGTCCCGGAGGAACTACATTGGAGGGTAGTATTTTGGTTTTGATGTTGGTTTTTGCCTTTTTGTTGATCTGTATGCGCAGGTCAACAATATTGGGTTTTGGGTCGGGGCTCCGGTAATAGTAGATATTTTCAGGTTCTAGCTCTCCACTCAGCCAGTGTTTAAAATCTTCCGACTTCAGCACCTCAATCATTTCATCGGGAGTCAACCCCATGGCATACATTCCACCTATGATAGCTCCGATAGAAGTACCCGTTACATAATCAATCGGGATATGATTTTCTTCCAATGCCTTGATAATACCAATGTGCGAAATGCCCGGTGCACCTCCGCCACTTAATACAAGACCCACTCTCTGGGCGTACGACGCCGAGCAAACAGTGATTGTCATCAGACAGCTGAGTAAAAATTTCTTCATTGAGAATGAGGGTATTTTATTTATTCCTCGAAACAATATCCAAGTCCGAGTTTTGTAACTATATTTTTTTCGTATGGCCCGATTTTTTTCCTGATGCGGGTAATATTCACGTCTATCGTACGACTAAGCACAAACGATTCTTCCGACCAGATTCGTTGAAGCAGTTCTTCGCGCGAAAACAACCGGTTCTTATTTTCCATCAGAAGCTTCAATATTTCAAATTCTTTCTTCGTAAACTGTATTTCAGTGTCGTCCAGCAGCACTTGTTTCCGGGCCAGATCAATGATAAGTTTGTTGTACGACAGTTGCTGTAGTGTAATCAGTTTTTTATCCTCAGTCCGGCTTATAATCACTTTTATGCGCGCCACCATTTCACGGAGCGAAAAAGGTTTAATCATATAATCATCGGCTCCTACACTGAAAGCTGTCAAACGGTCATTCTCATTGTCGGTATCCGAAATAAAAATAATCGGGAGTATGGCAGTTTTAGGATTACTTCGTATCAGACGTGCCAACCTGAACCCGGAAATATTCTTCAGAATTACTCCTACTAACAACAAGTTGTAATCCGAAATGGTTTTCTGCAAAGCATCTTCTGCCGAATAAACCACCTCTACAGCATAACCCTCAGACTCTAACGTAAAACGGACTAACTCACACAATTCCTCCTCGCGGCACGTAACTAAAATTCGGTAACTTCTCATAACTTGTTCGAATAAAATTAATCTACAAAGCTATCAGCCGGATGTTACTATCTTATGTATATGTTATTACAAAACTGTGTTTTTATTATGCCTTAAAACATTCAGATATTGGAAGTTTAGTTATAAACAGCCCTTCGAAAGAAATTTAAATATCAGTAGAAAACAGTTTATTCCGCAATGCCGCTTCCGAACTGAAGTATACGATAATGATTATTGATATGTTTTTCACCACATATGGAACATCCCGAATATCGGGAGTGCATACTAGTTTTGAATATAAGGGATAAGACTAAGAACACATAGGATTATCCCGAAAATCGGGATAATTTCAGTGATCTAAAAAGTATCATCAGATACTTTTACTATGTGAACTAAGTCTTTTTATTCAATAATTTTCCCAGCTTGTCCCGATCAATCGGGACAAGCTGGGATGTTCCATATGTGCTCTATTGTGTTAGAAATAGTTCATTAAATATTTCAAACTACTTATATTATACAAAAAACCGCTACAAAATTTTGCAGCGGTTTCATGTGTATATAGTATCTTACCTTCCTTGCTCCTTTGCCCAACTGTCTTTCAGCGAAGCTGTGCGGTTGAAAACAAGCTTTTCGGCACTCGAATCCAAATCGACATTAAAATAACCGATTCGTTGGAACTGGAACTGATCAAGCGGCTTAGCTTCTTTGAGCGAAGCTTCTACCTGACAGTTAGTCAAAACCTTCAATGAGCCCGGGTTTAGCAGCTCACGGAAGTCACGCTCGTCAGCCGACGGATTTTCTACACTGAATAAGCGGTCGTACAAGCGTACTTCGGCAGTCAGACTGTGAGCAGCCGACACCCAGTGGAGCGTTCCCTTCACCTTACGGTTGCTTTCCGGCATTCCACTCTTGGTTTGCGAGTCGTATTCGCAGTATATTTCTTCAATGTTTCCGTTTGCATCTTTTTTGCATCCGGTACATTTTACAATGTAGGCACTCTTCAACCGTACTTCTTGTCCGGGTGTCATACGGAAGAATTTCTTCGGAGCATCTTCCATAAAATCGTCCCGCTCAATGTAAAGCTCCTTCGAGAAAGCGATTTCGCGTGTTCCGGCCGATTCATCTTCGGGGTTATTTACGGTTTCCATCATCTCCACTTCTCCTTCCGGATAGTTAGTTATGATAAGTTTTACCGGATCAAGCACGGCATTTACACGAGTAGCAGTTTTATTCAGACTTTCGCGTACGCTGTGTTCCAACAGTCCTATATCATTTTGAGCTTCGAACTTGGTGTAGCCGATCTTATCAATGAAACTATGAATAGATTCGGGAGAATAACCACGACGACGCAAACCACAAATTGTAGGCATGCGCGGATCGTCCCAACCACTTACCAAACCTTCCTGTACCAGTTGAAGCATCTTACGTTTACTCATTACGGTATATGTAAGATTCAAACGGTTGAATTCTATTTGTCGGGGGCGATAATCGGTATCCTTAAACTGATCTATAAACCAGTCGTAAAGCGGACGATGTACCTCAAACTCTAGCGTACAAAGCGAATGTGTTACTCCTTCAAAGTAATCGGACTGACCGTGTGCATAATCATACATCGGATAAGCCTTCCAGGTTGAACCGGTACGGTGATGCGGATGCGAAGTAATAATCCGATACATCAACGGATCGCGGAAATGCATATTCGACGATGCCATATCTATTTTGGCACGCAACACCATAGCCCCTTCGGGTACTTCTCCGGTATTCATCTTTTGAAATAACTCCAGATTCTCTTCAATCGGGCGATTACGATACGGGCTTTCAGTACCGGGAACAGTAGGAGTGCCTTTTTGCTTGGCGATGGTTTCAGCAGATTGCTCATCTACATAAGCCTTTCCTTGTTTAATCAGCTCAACGGCTAAATCCCAAAGCTGCTGAAAATAATCCGAAGCGTAATACACGTTTTTCCACTTGTATCCGAGCCATTGAATATCTTCCTGAATGGAATCAACATATTCAACATCTTCTTTTACCGGATTGGTGTCATCAAAACGCAAATTACAAACGCCGTCGTAATTATCGGCTATGCCGAAATCAAGACAAATTGCCTTAGCATGACCGATATGAAGGTAACCGTTTGGTTCGGGCGGAAAACGAGTTTGAATTCGTCCGTCATTTTTACCCTCTTTCAGGTCCTGCTCAACAAAAGCTTCAATAAAATTCAAGCTCTTTTTGGGTGCTTCATCAATATTTTCCATAAATGTTACGAATTACAGGTTACATTTTACAAGTAAAGACGTATAAAATATACGTCCTACTCATTGTAACCTAATCTTTCCTATAAGTGTGTTTGCAAAAATAGTTGAAAAATCGGGAATTGAACAATCAATTGTAAACTAAAGTACAATTAACTCATTTTGTTCAGTTCTATAGAAACTCTCAACTGGTACAGCACCAGTTTTGAGAGTCTTTTTTGGATGTGCGCGAAATAAATTTTTCGCGTATTGCAATGCGAAGTTACCTAAGGTCTTTATTCAAAATAGCCTTTGATAATTCCTCGTGGCGAATTTTTTACAAACAAAAGAATTTCATCACGTTCTTTTGTTGCAGGGAGTTCGGCTTCTACACGTTCCGTCGCATGCGTTGTATTCATGCCTGATTGATATATGTATCGATAGACATCTTGAATTTCACGAATTTGTTCATTCACATATCCACGACGGCGAAGCCCGATAGAATTAATTCCAGCGTACGAAAGTGGCTCGCGACCAGCGGTAACAAATGGAGGAACATCTTTACCAATCTTAGACCCACCCTGTACCATTACATGTGAACCGATGCGTGTAAATTGATGAACCAAACAACCTCCACCTAGAATAGCAAAGTCATCAACTTCAACTTCTCCGGCTAATTGACAGGTATTACCCATGATCACATTATTACCAACCACGCAGTCATGCGCAACGTGGCAATAAGCCATGATCAGACAGTTGTCACCTACAACAGTCTTACCTTTAGCCGCAGTTCCGCGGTTAACCGTTACAAATTCACGAATTGTAGTGTTGTCACCAATAATAGCTAAACTATCTTCTCCTTTAAATTTTAAATCCTGTGGAACAGCGCCAATTACAGCACCGGGAAAAATAGTACAATTTTTTCCGATCCGCACACCTTCCATGATGGTTACGTTTGAACCAATACGAGTGCCATCGCCAATCACTACATTTTTATCAATAGTAACAAATGGTTCAATCACTACCGTAGGAGCAATTTTAGCATCGGGATGAATGTAAGCTAAAGGTTGTTTCATGTTTATTTTCAAATTATTTTGTATTTCCAGATGAAGAAGAAATACAGATTGTTTTTTAGTTAAATATGTCTATTGTTTGAACAGAACTGCGCAACACTTATTTGTTTTTTACTATCTGAGCCATAAATTCGGCTTCTACTACAACTTTTCCGCCAACAAAAGCATGCCCACGCATAAGAGCACAACCTCGTCTCATCTCATCTTGCATTTCGAGATGAAAAACAAGAGTGTCACCGGGAACAACTTTTTGACGGAATTTTACATTGTCTATCTTTAAGAAGTAAGTAGAATGTTTTTCCGGGTCTTCTATCGAATTCAAAACCAGTAAACCTCCGGTTTGAGCCATCGCTTCTACAAGCAATACTCCCGGCATAACCGGTTCTTCGGGAAAATGCCCCATAAAGAATGTTTCGTTCACTGTTACATTCTTTACACCAACAATAACCTTTTCGCGAATATCAATGATTTTGTCAACCAGCAAAAATGGCCAACGATGAGGTAATAATTTACGGATACCATTAACATCCAATACCGGAGGAAGAGTATCATCATAAATCGGAGCCTGAAGCTCTTGCTTCTTTAATTCTTTCCGGATTATTTTAGCCAGATCAGTGTTGATTTTATGTCCCGGATAAGTTGCAATCACTTTTCCTTTAATGGGTTTTCCTATGAGCGAAAGATCACCAATAACATCTAACAACTTATGGCGTGCGGGTTCATTCGGATACTTGAGTCCACCGTTAAGATAACCCAGTTGGGCAGCATCCTGATGAGGTTGATGCATCAAATCAGCCAAATTATCAAAATCAGCTTGTGCAACCTCTCTGTCATAAATAACAATCGCATTCTTTAAGTCGCCACCTTTAATCAGGTTTAGTTTTAGCAACTGTTCTATTTCACGAACAAAAACAAAAGTTCGAGCTTCCGCAATTTCAGATGCATATCCATCCAGCGAAGATAAACTAGCAAACTGATTATTTAAAACCGGTGAATCAAAACCGATATGCACGTCCAGACTAAAGGTATCGTCAGGAAGTATAGTTATTTTAGCACCTGTTTCGGGGATACTATATTCTATTTTTTTTCTAACTACATAGTAGTCTTTTTCAGCTTTTTGTTCTTCTGTTCCCACCAGTTGAATTTGTTCAACAAAGAACTTTGCGCTTCCATCTAAAATGGGAAATTCCGGAGCATTAACTTCCAATAAGCAGTTATCGATTCCAAAAGCATACAAGGCTGATAAAGCATGCTCAACGGTACTTACAACCACCTCTCCTTTTTTTAGAACCGTTCCTCGTGTAGTCTCAGTGACATATTCGGCTACAGCATCCATTTCAGGTTGTTCAGGTAAATCAATTCGCTTGATTTTAATTCCGTGGTTCTCGGGAGCAGGAAGGAAAGTTAGAGTTATTTCCAAGCCGGAGTGTAAACCTTTTCCTGAAAAAGCAAAGGCTTGCTTAATAGTTTTTTGTTTCGCCATATATTAGTTAAATACTACTGATTTTGTTTTCGAGTTCCTGAATTTTCTTTTGCATTGCATAAATAGTGCTCTGAAGATCGGGAAGGTTTTTATAAACTACCGACGATCTGCGAAAATTCATCACAGGAAGAGCTGGGTAACCTTGAAAAGCCTGATTTGCCGATTTTATGGAGTTTGGCACGCCTGTTTGAGCTCCTAAAATAGTACCATCGGCAATTTGTAAGTGTCCGGCAATACCAACTTGTCCCGCAAGAATACATTGCTTTCCGAGTTTGGTAGATCCGGAAATGCCGGTTTGCGCTGCTATTACCGTATTAGTTCCTATCTCAACATTGTGAGCAATTTGAACGAGGTTATCTATTTTTACTCCTTTTCTAATAATTGTACTACCCATGGTTGCCCGGTCAACAACTGAGTTTGCCCCTATTTCTACATCGTCTTCCAAAACAACATTTCCCATCTGAGGAATCTTTTTGTAAGAACCATCTTCAGTAGGTGCGAAACCAAAGCCATCGGATCCGATTACCACGCCTGAATGCAAAATACAATTATTACCTATAACGCAGTTGTTATATACTTTTACACCAGAGAAAAGAGTCACATTTTCACCAAGTACTGCACCATCTTCGATTGAACAATTGGCATGAAGTGTAGCATTCTTATCAATAGTTACATTGTCTCCTACATATACAAAAGGAGCAATATATACGTTTTCACTAATTTTAGCAGTTTCCGAAATATACGCTAACGGGGAAATCCCTGTCTTTTTCGGTTTAGCCTGATCAACCAAAGTCAATAACAAAGCCAACGATTGATAAGCGTCTTCAACGCGGATTAACGTCGGTTTTATTTCTTTTTCGGCTGTGAAATCTTTATTTACAAGCACGATACTTGCTTCACAATCATATATATAATGAATATATTTGGGATTAGACAGGAAACTTAATGTTCCCGGCTTTCCTTCTTCGATTTTGGAGAAGTTACTTACTTTTACTGATGGATCACCTTCGATGTCTCCATGTAAATAGTCTGCAATTTGTTGAGCTGTAAACTCCATATAATTTTTTTTTGGCTGCAAAAGTAATAAACTATTTCCAATAATCCATAATGATAATCATGCAATTTAGAAAAGAAAACACTTCGGCTCATTTATAAATCATGTTCAGGACCAAACATTTGTTGATGAATTACATTCTAAAAAAACAATAATAGTACTTCTCAACTTTCTTTGTTAATACATTAATGTTTAGCATGTCTGACGCATCAGCAATATCTTTTATTGTCCCATCTTTATACAAAATATTAATATTATCATCTTTGGGGCTGTATGTATCAGTACTTACAATTTCCTGACCCATAAAATACGCAGCATCATCCATACTAACATTAAAGTGTCTCATGTATTGCTGCAACTGATTTTCTTGCGTTGCGCTGTCAATTGGTTTTGTTCGGACTTCTACTTTGAACAAACGCCTATCGATAAATGCTCTGCACAAAGTAGAAAGAACAATGTCCGGATGTGCTGACCATACTTTGATAGCGCAAATGATATCAGAATCGTCTAACATTGAAAAATGCAGCAATGCCTCTTGAGATTCAATAAAATGAGATTTATTTACTTTATTATAAAGAAAATAGTGCAAAGCCGGCGATGCAAATAGAGTTGTATCTTTACTTGCCAGCTCTTTAGCTCGCTTAAGAATATTCATCAACATCTTCTCGGCGGCTACTGAAGTTTTATGCAAATAAACCTGCCAGTACATTAACCGTCTGGCAACCAAAAATTTTTCTATAGAATATATTCCCTTAGCCTCAACAACCAGTTGATCATTGTGCACATTTAGCATCTTAATAATTCTGGCTGCACCTATTATCCCTTCACTTACACCGGAAAAGAAACTATCCCTGCTCAGGTAGTCAAGTCTGTCCATATCGAGTTGACTTGAAACCAACTGATGCAAAAATTTCTTTTGATAATTATTCGTGAATATTTCCAGTGTCATATCCAGTTTACCATTCAGCTCCCGATTGATTTGCTGCATCATCCAAAGAGAGATTTCTTCGTGGCTTACATTGTTCACAACACTGTGTTCCAATGTGTGCGAAAAAGGACCGTGCCCGATATCATGCAATAAGATACTTGCCTGAACAGCCTCTGCCTCGTCTTGCGTAATTGAGTGACCAGTCTGACGCAACTGAGCTATAGCTTCGCCCATCAAATGCAGAGCTCCGAGCGAATGTTGTAACCGGGTATGCTGCGCACCGGGATAAACGAAAGAGGACAATCCTAATTGCTTGATTCTGTTTAGCCGCTGAAAATATGGATGCTGAATAATATCATACAAAAAGTTGTTCGGAATATTGATAAATCCGAAGACAGGGTCATTGATGATTTTTCGTTTATTTCGTTCTTCCATGTTTTTTTTGTGTTCTGAGTTCAAATTGCATCAGTCTTCCTTGAAATAAGGAAACAGTCGCTAATCCTACGTGAATCTGACAATTAATTTTGAGTCGCTAATATATCAATCAACCATTTCCAACACTTTTGAGTGGACGAAATACTCAATCTTTCATCCGGCGAGTGAACTCCATACATTTGAGGTCCAATAGAGATCATGTCCAAATGCGGATATTTTTCAAGAAACAGGCCACATTCTAAGCCGGCATGGATAGCACGCACTTTAGGCTCGTGATTAAATAGTTTTGTATAGCTTTTTTGAGCCGTACTCAATATTTCGGACTTTAAGTTAGGCTTCCAACCAGGGTAGCCGTCGCCATGAGTCACCACTGCTCCGGAAAGGACCAAGGCCGCTTCCACTTCATTGGCAATATCATATTTGGACGATTCCACCGAACTGCGCTGACTGGTGGTAATCTCGATTGTGTTATCGGTTTTCATTTTTACCGATGCCAGGTTTGTTGAGGTTTCAACTAATCCGGGCATATCCTGACTCATTGCTTTAACGCCATGAGGGCAAGCGTAAATTGTATTGAGTAAAGCGTTCGAAGATTTTTTATCGATAACTTTGTCAGGCACATCCTCCGACTCTAGCTGAAGCTTTATGTTTGGCTCCACATTGCCCAGTTCATTTTCTATTTCAGCTGTAAAGTGATTAAATAGTATCCGAACATTTTCCTTTTCTGCAAAAGGAACACTTGCCACAGCCACAGCCTCGCGCGGAATTGCATTTCTCAGATTACCTCCATTAAAGCTATGTAAGCGTAAATCTGTTTTTTTATTTACCGTCCATAAAAAACGATTTAGAATCTTATTGGCATTTCCTCGGCCTTTATTGATATCATCTCCCGAATGTCCTCCCGTCAGGCCTTTGACTGCGACACTGAAGACAAAAGAGTTTTCCGGGGTTTTATCCAAATCATATGACAGAACAGCTGTTGTATCAATACCCCCTGCGCAACCTACAAAAATCTCGCCATCATCCTCCGAGTCAAGATTTATAAGTAAGTCGCCAGCTAAGAAGTTTTGCTCTAAAGCAAGAGCTCCGGTCAATCCGGTCTCCTCGTCGACGGTGAACAGACACTCCAAAGCCGGGTGCTTCAACTCGTTTGAAGCCAACACAGCCAGCATCATTGACATGCCGATTCCATTATCTGCTCCTAAAGTTGTACCTCTGGCTTTCACCCAGTCCCCATCCACATAAGACTGAATAGCATCTGTGTTGAAATCAAAAGTGATGTCACTGTTTTTTTCGCAAACCATATCCATGTGAGCTTGTAAGATGACGGCCTTCTGACCTTCGTAGCCTTTGGTGGCAGGTTTGCAAATCAAGACATTTCCTGCAGCATCTGTTTTGGTATCCAGATGCTGGGTGCTACCAAATGATTTCAGATAAGCTATTATATGTTCTTCCTTTTTTGATGGGCGGGGTATTTGATTTATTTCATGAAAAAAGTTCCACAAAAGCGTTGGTTCAAGAGTTTTCATATTTAATTGTATATTGACATCGTTTGTTTTAGAAAAAGAGAACTACAAAGATAGAAAAAAGTTAATGTGGATAATATTATTTTGTTTTAAATAAATCATTTTCGAATAAATATCGACAAACCAAATTATCTCAATAGAAAAAGATCAATCGTTTTTTGACACAAAAAAATATACTGCCGCAGCCAGGCTGTTTTGGATCTTCTATCCCATCGCTGTTTTCGAAATTGAAATGGGTGATGCATGACCAAAGAGAGGTACGATACAGCCTTTAGACTAGAATTGAATCCTGAATTTACAAAGAAAGTCCAATCTAAACAAAGACCGGACTTTCTTGTAAAATTCGAACTGATGTTAGTAAATCTTAGTCGAACTGATTGTTGGGAAACCGAGTTTCTTCACTGATGAAGTTGGTTTCGAAGCTTTAAATTTGTACGTAAGCGAATATGTTTTATTGATAGTTGACCCATATTCTTTAGTGTGAATAACTAAATTGACCGAATCGGAAGCTGCACCTGATTGAAGCGACTGCAAGTTAAAAGACGCCATTCCCCATTGGGACGCAGAAGGGGTGTCGCCATTTGCATTATGCCTGAATTCAAGATGAACTTTATTGTCGGAATAAGTTTTTGCATTATCCATAACCAAACTGACAAAATGAGTTTTGTTATATCCGGGATAAACAAATTCTACGTTTAGATAATCACTTCCAACCCACATACTTTTTATTTCAATCTGATCGTTACCGATACTGTCTTGTTGCTGAGGTTTTATTTTAAAGATGTTTTTGGTCAGAACCTCATAAACGTCATTCAATCTTACATTATACTTATACGTATTACTTCCACTTGTTCCTGATAGAATTGCGTAGTTAGCAATAATTCGTTGACCATCTTTCGGACGGTAATAAGAGAGATCGGAGGCTGCTGCCAACATTCGATCTCCATTATCCAGCCTGAAATAAAAGGATGAACTTTGAGTCGGATTTTCAACGGTAGCAATATCAATCCAATTTTGTTCTGATGTATTGTTATCATCATTACATGAAATCAATAGAGGCAAAAATAAAATACCTAATATTAGCTTTTTCATACTTCGAAAAATAAAATGTTTAAATAGTTGATTAATTCGGAAACCCGTAATACAGCTGAATTCTTTTTATTACATGTTTCTAAACCTAAGATGAAAATGAAATTCAAACGTTGCATCGAACTAAAATATTTTTTCCGGGAAGACTTTTTTTGCACAGAGAAAGCCTTGCTTGTAAAGTCATAATTTCGTCTAACATACCCGTTTTTTATAATCCTTTCTTTTTTTGTATATTTGCACTTTATCCGAAATTGGAATAAAACTGTAAAACACACACATGTTATTCTCCGAAATTATTGGTCAGCAAGAAACTAAAACCCGATTTATTCGTACCGTATCCGAACAACGTATACCGCATGCACAGCTTTTGCGCGGTCCGGAGGGTGTAGGAAAATTAGCTTTAGCAATTGCTTACGCACAATACATTTGTTGCGAGAATAGAACAGCAACCGACTCTTGTGGTGTATGCCCATCCTGCATGAAATACCGGAAATTGGCGCATCCCGATTTACATTTTGTTTTTCCGGTTATCAAACCTTCAGGCAAAACAAGCTGTGTGTGTGATGATTTTATTGCAGACTTTAGAAAGATGGTACTTCAAAGACCTTACTTTGGATTAAACGATTGGTATTCTGCTATTTCGGGAGATGCCAAGCAGGGGTTGATCTATTCAAATGAAAGCGAAGAAATTGTTCGGAAGTTAAGTCTGAAGACCTACGAGGCTGAGTACAAAATCATGATCATTTGGTTGCCCGAAAAAATGCATATAACCTGTGCAAATAAGTTGCTTAAGATACTGGAAGAGCCGCCTGAAAAAACCGTTTTTCTAATGGTTTCCAACACTCCTGATGAAATAATAACTACCATTCTTTCCCGAACCCAACATATTCATGTTCCTCGACTGAGTGAAAATGAAATAGTGCAAGCGCTTTTAAAAAACGAAGAACTAGAGGTAGAGCCGGAAGGTGCGAGCTATGCTGCACACATTGGCAATGGCAGCTATCTGAATGCATTGTCGGTACTGAATGAAGGTAATGAGAATAAGCAAAACTTTGAACGTTTTGTTATGATCATGCGACTGGCGTGGCAAGTTGGCAACAAAAAAGATCATGCTTCTCTTAAAACCCTGCGTAAATGGGCCGACGATATGGCTGCTGCAAGTGTAGGACGCGAACGTCAAAAGAATTTTCTGATTTACGCGCAAAGAATGACCCGCGAAAACTTTATCCGGAATGTTCAGCAACCGGATTTAAACTACCAGACATCGTTCGAAGCTAGTTTTTCTCAGCGATTCTCTCCATTCATCAATGAGCGGAATGTAGAAGATCTGATGAGTGAATTTGCGCTTGCGGAAAGACATATCGAACAAAATGTAAATGCAAAGATGGTGTTTTTTGATTTGACATTAAAAGTCATCATGCTACTAAAAAGATAATTAAAACAACTATATATATTATAGAAACAAGCTGTTTCTATCCCTAACAAATAAAAAATGGATTATAAACTAGATATAGGCGGTTGCCGAATGAATAAAAAGGGTTGTAACCGCAACTCTACCCAAAAACTTAGCACATTCGATTGGATGTGCGACCTTCCGGAAACTCAGAAAGACACAGACTTTGTAGAAGTTCAATTTAAAAATACCCGCAAAGGTTATTTCTTGAACAGCACTAAAATTCCACTCGAAAAAGGGGATGTTGTTGCTGTAGAATCATCTCCGGGACATGATATTGGTGAAGTTACATTGGTGGGAAGACTAGTCTTACTACAGATGAAAAAGTACAATGTCAACCCCGACAAAATTGAAGTTCGACGTGTATACAGAAAAGCCAAAGAAACTGACCTGGAAAAATTTCAGGAGGCTAAAGCCAAAGAGCAAGGAACAATGATTAAGGCCCGTCAAATTGCGGACAACCTTAAGCTCAATATGAAAATCGGTGATGTCGAATTCCAGGGCGATGGAAACAAGGCTATTTTTTACTACATTGCCGACGAGCGTGTTGACTTTCGTCAGTTGATCAAAGTCTTTGCTGAAACATTCCGGGTGCGTATTGAAATGAAACAAATCGGTGCCCGTCAGGAAGCCGGAAGAATTGGAGGAATCGGGCCTTGCGGTCGTGAGTTGTGCTGTTCAGGATGGATGACTAATTTTAATTCAGTTTCAACCAGCGCGGCACGTATTCAGGACATCTCTCTTAATCCTCAAAAACTGGCCGGACAATGCGGGAAGCTCAAATGTTGTATGAACTTTGAGCTGGATTCTTATACGGATGCGTCTAAAAACTTTCCGTCCAAAGAGATTCATCTGGAAACCCTGGATAATACCTACTATCATTTTAAAACAGATGTTTTCAAAGGGGCTATTTCCTATTCAACCTCGCCTAATTTTGCTGCAAATTTGGTGACAATTTCGGCTAAACGAGCCAAAGAGGTAATTGCTATGAATAGAAAAGGATCGAAACCAGATTTGCTTGACAACAAGATTGATGAAGAAGTAAAGGCGATACCCGTTAATTACGAGAATGGAGTTGGGCAGGACAGTCTGACTCGCTTTGATTCTTCCAAAAAACGATCCGGAAAATCGAATAAACGTCCCAATAACCGACCTCAGAATAAACCCGCGCAGGCGGCAGAAAGCAAGGGAGCAGAGAACAAAGCTGTAGAGAATAAGAAACCGGAAAACAAAAAAACTCCGAGATTCCAAAAGCCAATTAAGAAAACCGATAATAGTACAAAAGAAAATGAGAAATAGTTTTTTGGTAGGTTTAGTCTTAGTCGTTCTAGCCGGATGCACAAGCAACGACGTGTTTTTTCAATACAACGCTGTTAACCCTAAAGGCTGGAGTAAAGATAGTTTATATTGCTTTGATATCCCTATCACTGATACACTTTCATCCTACAATCTATATGTCAATATAAGGAACAGAGGCGAATATCCGTATCAGAACCTTTGGCTTTTTTTGAACAAAATCAATCCTGACAAAACACAAAAAAGAGATTCGATTGAATGCTATTTAGCTGATCAAAGAGGGAAATGGCTCGGATCCGGAATCGGATCAGTTATGGAAATGCCGGTTTTATACCAACAGAATGTTCGTTTTAAACAAGCCGGAGTCTACCACTATAAGATAGTTCACGGAATGCGCGACACGGTTTTGGCGGGCATTAACGACATTGGTATGCGGGTTGAGAAAATAGTAAAATAAAGTTGATTTTTAATGGGTAAGAATAAGCTGGCAAAGTTTGCCGACATGGAAGAGTTTCCGCATGTTTTTCAGGTATCATCGCACGCTGTGCGCGAAGGTGCACGTTTTGACATGAGAGGAAAGTGGAACGAGGTCTTTTTTAAAAATGAAAAACCTATAGTATTAGAATTAGGCTGCGGAAAAGGTGAATATACAGTCGGACTGGGAAAGCTTTATCCCGAGAAAAACTTTATAGGCGTAGACATTAAAGGCGCACGTCTTTGGACCGGCGCTAAAGAATCTTTTGAAAAAGGAATGAAAAATGTTGCTTTTCTGCGCACCAACATTGAAATGATTCATTACTTTTTTGCCGAAAACGAGGTGAGCGAAATCTGGCTTACTTTTCCCGATCCTCAAATGAAAAAAGTAACCAAGCGACTCACTGCAACCAACTTCATGAAGTCTTATCAGCAGTTTGTAAAAGATGACGGAGTAATTCATTTGAAAACAGACAGCAACTTTATGTTTACATACACCTGCGAAATGGTAAAGGCCAATCATTATCCGGTAATTTTTTCGAATAATGATCTGTATACATCCGATTTGCATGATCCGATTCTGTCCATAAAAACTTACTACGAACAGCAATGGCTTGATCGCGGTCTTACAATTAAATATATTCAGTTTCAACTTGAGAAGAGAACTGAGTTTATTGAACCTGATGTTGAAATAGAGCATGATGCCTATCGCAGTTTTGGCCGGAGCAAACGCCAGCACATGGAAAGTCCGGAACTTTAAATGGCAGATTTAAACTTTTCAGAATATAGCTTGTTACTTTTTATCCGTAACAACTCATTTAATATACTCATATGACAATATATCCAAAATTGATCCTTGACGCCTTGGAACATGTCCGTTATCCCGGAACCGGGAAAGACATTGTTTCATCGGGCATGGTACAAGATAACATTCGCATTGAAGGCAATAAAGTCTCGTTTTCTTTGATTTTCGAAAAGCCCAATGATCCATTTGCAAAGTCGGTGGCTAAAGCTGCCGAGCAGGCTATTCTCACCTATGTGGGTGAAGATATTGACATAAAAGGAAACATACAGATTATTACCAAAGAACTTCCTAAGCCGAAACCTGCTTCTATTTTAGCAAACGTCAAAAATATTATTGCGGTATCTTCAGGTAAAGGTGGAGTTGGTAAATCAACGGTTTCAAGCAATCTGGCCATAGCATTGGCTTCGCTGGGTTATAAAGTCGGGTTACTGGATGCCGACATTCACGGTCCGTCTATCCCCAAAATGTTTGGGGTAGAAGCTGCCCATCCTGAGGTTCAGGAAGTCGAAGGTCGGCATACTATTATCCCGATTGAAAAATATGGGGTTAAGATACTCTCTATCGGGTTTTTCGTCGATCCGGAACAAGCTTTGGTCTGGCGTGGTGCCGTTTCGAGCAATGCGTTGAAACAGTTGATTACCGATGGCGAATGGGGTGAACTGGACTATTTTGTTATGGACTTGCCGCCCGGAACCGGTGATATTCACTTAACTCTGGTTCAAACCATGGGCATATCGGGAGCTATCGTTGTAACCACTCCGCAAGAAGTAGCCCTGGCCGATGCACGTAAGGGTGTGAATATGTTTACCGGCGAAAAGGTCAATGTTCCCGTGCTTGGAATAGTGGAAAACATGGCCTGGTTTACTCCTGCCGAATTGCCGGAAAATAAATACTACATCTTTGGCAAAGACGGAGGAAAACGCCTTGCTGAAGAATTGAACGTGCCGCTTTTGGGTCAGATCCCTTTAGTGCAAAGTATTCGTGAGTGTGGCGATGCAGGTTGTCCGATTGCGGTTGACGAAGACACAATCATGTCTTTGGCATTTAAAAATCTGGCACAAAAGGTCGTTGAGCGAGTAGAATTCAGGAACACAAATTTCGAAGCAACCAAAAAAGTAGAGATGCAGAAATAGTGAAACTGCAGATCAGTTTACAGTAGCAGCATGTAGCAATAAAACGAGTAACATTTCTCAAATAATTGTTTGAATGTTTTTTCTGCTAATTTTAAAATAACATATTATACAAAGATATTTGTAGTAAATATTTTTTAGTTGTAGTATATTATATAGAGTATTGGCTATCATTTGCATAGATAACCAATACTCTTTTTTTGTAATAAATTGTAATATTATGATTTGTTATATAATTCATAATCAATAAAATATATTCTTAACTTTGCGTCGTTTATTTGAAACTAAAAACAACCAACTTACTGACAATAAGAAGTTTCTCTCTTTCCAACGACATGAAAAGATTTTTACTATTCACATTTTCACTTATATTAACAATATTGGTTTTTCCTGAGAACAAACAATTCTCGAGATGGTCGTTATCACCGGAATTTGGAGTGACAAAATTTGATGGAGACGGACAACAACCATTAACGAGCGCCTTTTTGAGCACCTCGAACAACTTTGGCTATGGAGCTAATTTAGAATATGCTATCACTCCAATATGGGGAGTGTCGTTTGATTATTTCTCCCTTCCGTTTAAAGGCATTTATACAAATCCGCTTGATACATTTTCGACAAAGCTGAACAATTACAACGTCAGTGCGACCGTGAACATATCAAGAATGATCTTTCCTCAAACAACCTCCAGACTATATATCAACGTATCTTTCGGTATAGGATATGCAGACTATAAGTTTGACGTTAAGACAGTTCCAAAAAGTGCAGCACCGATAAATCCCCCTTACGGAAACTCGCTGATGGTGCCCATGACCTTATCTGTAGAATATAATATTACAAACACATTGGGAATTGGAGCAAAAGTTCGCTATCTTACTTCGACAAGAGACAACTTAGAAGGAATAAAATCTACACAAGGTGCTACAAACGATCGCCTCATGATGGGATCTTTGTTTTTAAGATACAAACTGGCATTTAAAGGAAAAGATCACCTGCGAAACGCAAAAATGAATGAGTTTACACCGGACGAAGGATTAGAATTGGCCAGGGTAAATTCGGACAGGATCAATAAGCTGGATAAAGAACTAAAAAAGCTGGATAAAAAAGTAGACAATCAGGGAAGACGAATTGACTCGATAGCCCGATTTTTGTCAAACGACGGACCCGATTCCGACGGCGATGGTGTGCCGGACGTAAGAGACAATGAACCGAATACACCGCCAAACACTCCGGTTGACTTTTGGGGAAAAACATTAAAGCTCAATTATTCCAACATATCGGATGATGGCCACAATGGAAATGTAGTTCCGGGAAAAACCGGCAGAGGAAGCAAAGCCACAAACATAAAAGGAAAGGCAAACACCGGAGCAGACTGCAACTGCTGCGACGAGGTGCCTGCGGTGTACTTCAATTTCGACAGGATTGACCTGGATGATAATGCATTGATCGTAATCAGCAAGATAGCCGAAAAGATGAGGGCCGATCCAAGCTTGTATGTTGAGGTGAGAGGCTATTGCGATTATGTAGGGAAAAATCCTTATAACGAAACATTGAGCAAACGACGCGCTGAAAGAGTAAAAGCAGAAATGGTAAAGGTGTGGAAGATTAATGCCGGCCATATCATTGTAAACGGTAAAGGTAAAATCATAGAACCCAGAGTGAAGTACAAACCGAACCGAAGATGTGACTTCTTCTTCGACAGGCAATAGCCATTCTGCAGAAATAACTTATTAACTAAGCCCGTTTAATAGCGGGCTTTTTTATTTAGCGTAGCTTTGCATGTCATTTCGGTATGAATTAAACCAATATAATCTTATCTTTGCAATCGCTTTCCGGTTAAACCGAATTTGAGCAAGTCGGAAAATAACATGATCTACAACAAAAAAAATCTGATTGATGAAACCAACTATTATTGATTTATTAAACCAAAGTGTAACCAAGTACGCGCAGAACCCCTTTCTGTGGGAAAAAACCGATAAAGAATTTCAACCAACTACCTATACAGAGACCAAGCAACGGGCCCGGACTTTAGCAGCCGGACTGATTCAACTGGGAGTAGAACCGGGCGACAGAGTGGCACTGCTTTCGGAAGGACGAAACGCGTGGATAATAGGTGAACTGGGCATTTTGCACACCGGAGCTATAAATGTACCGCTGTCGATAAAACTCGAAGAAAGTAATGATCTTATTTTCCGTCTGATTCATTCTGAAGCCAGCTACATTATGGTATCCGGAGGGCAGCTAAAAAAGATACGCGCTATCGTAAATTCGCTTCCGCTTATAAAAAAAATAGTTGTTTTTGATGAACAGGAAACCTACGAACCGAACGAAATAAGCCTGAAAGCGCTACTTGAAAACGGACGAAAGTACGAACAGGAAAATCCGGATGAGGTAGAAAAACGGGCAAGCGCAGTGAAACCCGACGATATGGCCAACATCAGTTACACTTCGGGGACTACTACCGACCCTAAAGGCATTATGCTTACCCACCGGAACTATACAGCCAATGTAGAGCAGGCGTTAACGCTGATGGATATACCCACTTCGTACCGGACCTTGCTTATCCTCCCCCTCGACCATTGCTTTGCGCACGTAGCCGGCTTTTACAGTTTCATGGCCTGCGGAGCCAGCGTAGGGATGGTACAGACCGGAAAAACCGGCATGGAAACCCTGAAAAACATACCGATCAACATCAAAGAATTAAAACCCAATTTACTATTCAGCGTACCGGCTTTGGCAAAGAGCTTCCGCAAAAACATCGAATCCGGCATTCGCTCGCAAGGGCCGGTCATCAGTTGGTTGTTCGACACGGCGCTAAACATGTCTTACGCATACAATCGCGAAGGATACAACAAGGGAAAAGGACTGCAGATACTGAAGAAACCCCTGTTGATGCTGTTCGACAAAGTGCTTTTCTCCAAAATTCGCGAAGGTTTTGGTGGAAAGCTCGACTTCTTTATCGGCGGCGGTGCGCTGCTCGACATAGATCTGCAACGTTTTTATTATGCCATCGGCATTCCGATGTTTCAGGGTTACGGACTATCGGAAGCTACGCCTATCATTTCATCGAACGGAATGAGACACCACAAACTGGGATCATCGGGTTATCTGGTTAAGCCAATGGATCTGAAGATTTGCGACTCCGAAGGACGCGAGCTACCGAACCTGCAAAAAGGAGAAGTGGTGATAAGAGGCGAAAACGTGATGGCCGGTTATTATAAAAACGAAAAAGCCACAGCCGAAACAATTATAGACGGATGGCTACACACAGGAGATATGGGTTATATGGATAATGACGGATTTCTGTATGTGGTAGGCCGGTTCAAGAGCTTGCTCATATCCAGCGACGGAGAAAAGTACAGCCCCGAAGGTATCGAAGAGTCGTTGGCCGACAACTCGCACTTTATCGATCAGGTGGTACTGTACAACAACCAGAATCAATATACATCCGCACTGATTGTTGCCAACAAAGAAGCGCTGAAACGTTACGTATCGCGCAAGAAACCGCAACTAAGCTGGGATACCACCGAGGCCAAAGAGCTTGCACTGACAAAACTACAACGCGAGATTAATGAATATCGAAAAGGAGGTAAATTTGAAGGTGTATTCCCCGAGCGCTGGTTGCCGGCAGCGGTGGCAGTACTGGGCGAACCATTTACCGAACAAAACGGATTGGTAAACAGCACAATGAAAATTATGCGCTCCAAAGTAGAAGAGCGTTATGCAGCCCGGATAGAATCTTTGTACGCGTCGGGCGCCAAAGAAATTATAAACCCTGAGAATGTGGCAGCTTTGTAAGTTGCAGATCGGATTATATAAACGCAGAAATTTCACGATAAGCTTTTCCAAGGTTTAGAACTTTGGAAAAGCTTATCGTATTTACAGCAAATTAGTAATCATCTCGCTTATTTTTTCGAGATAGAGCACGTCCGTTTCGTCAAGCACCTCGTATTGCTCACTATCCACATCGAGCACAGCCACCACCTTATGCTGTTTGTCGAAGACAGGCACCACAATTTCGGCTACCGAGCTACTGCTGCAGGCAATATGCCCCGAAAAACTGTTTACGTCCGGCACAAGCAGGCTTTCTTTCTGATCCCAGGCCGTTCCGCAAACCCCTTTGCCGCGAGCAATACGTGTGCAGGCAATAGGTCCCTGAAAAGGTCCCAACACCAGTTGATCCTGTTTTACCAGGTAAAAACCAACCCACCACCATCCAAAAGCTTCGCGCAGTGCTGCCGACAGATTAGCCAGATTGGCTATCAAATCCGGTTCGCCACTTACTAATGCTTCCAACTGAGGTAATAAACTTCTGTATATTTCTGTTTTGTCGGCCCCTGTTGCCAACTTTAATTCTTCTGCCATCTGTTTTATTTTTATTTATTTGCCGCTACAAAAATACGATATTTAATTCTAAGAACGAACAACCGTCGGCAGAACATATCAAGTCAAACCCAAACACAACAATAAAAATACACAATGAAACATACGTTAATAATGCATAAAACAACCGGATGCAAAAATACGGACAAAACGTTTCAATCTGAACACAGCATAAAGTCAAAAAAATATCAATCAGCGGGCTAAAATTCGACTTAGAAGCAGATCAGGCAAGCCGAACCTGATTAAAAATAATTATTAAAACCGCAGCAAAATATACAGTAACAACATATGCCACTGACAGGTATAAATATTAAATAATATTAAAGCCAGCCGATACCCCTTTGTGGCAAATAAAAAAAATCAATACATTTGCACAAACGCTAACCGAATTATCAATTTCAACAAATCGAAAAATAACAAACGAAACAGGAAATTTTAAATTCACAAACTAATACAAAAATTTCAGGACAATGAAAACTACACAAAAAATCGGTCACAACGAAAACGTGACAAATCTGTTTCTATTGGCTAACTTCATTCCGTCTTACGGCACCAATTACAATCCGGCCAATAAAGCATTGACATTAGAGAATATAACCCTTGTAGGCAACAATGGTAAGGCAGCTAATGTGGCAGTAGACAACGCTAACATTGCAGAATCAAATGCCCGCGCCGCACGCATAGAAGAATTCAGCGATGTGGATCCCATTACCAGAAGCTCATTAAATGCATTGAAGGTGAGTGGCGCATCAGAGCAAACCATTGAGCAAGGAAAGTCATTGGCACGCGAGGTGTTTGGCAAAAGAGCTTCGGAGCTATTGTCGGACGACCAGATTACAGCCGCCAAGGAAGGAGGTAAGGATGTAAAACAAGTAGTGGTACACAATGCCTCAGTGGGATCAAAAATAAATAATTTCAGAAAATACAGTCTTTTTCTGGCATCGGTTCCGCAATACAAACCCAACGAGGAGAATATAAAACCGGCAGCTTTATCGAAAAAACTGAGCAATATGGAGCTTAAAGAAGATGCTCTGAAACAAGCCGAAACTGCTAAAGCCGTGGCTATAGCCAACAGAAAACAGGTGCTTTACGCCGACGGCACAGGACTGGTAGAGATAGGACTGAATACAAAAACGTATATCAAGTCGGTATTTGGGCCAAACTCGCCGGAATACAAACAAATAAGTGGTATAACGTTCACAAAAATAGCATAACACAACCGGAATTTGAAAAGTCTCTTACTGTAAAAAGTAAGAGACTTTTTTTGTTTAAGCAATTGCCAACAATTAAGTAAGCGGAAGAATATAATGTCGTATTTCTTAGTGTGAAATAATGTCGCACCTACGGAGCTCTGTTATCCTTAAATAACATCGAATCTACCATACTATCGCCACTACGTGGCTAAGACAGGTACGTATGGTACATTCCGATTTCGGAAGTACCGACATTATCGGCAAAATTAAAGAATTAAAAATACTACATTATTTAATTCCGACTACTTAAGTAATCGGAAAAATATAATGTTGTATTTTCAAAAAAGAATAGAACGCTGATTTTACGGATTGAGCGGATAAAAACGGATAATAATTAAACGGATATAAAACTGATCTTAGTCATGCAAGCATGACAGATAAGAGTCTAAACTATTGAAAATCATTCCGACTAGTCGGAATTAAAATCCGTATAAAAATCCGCTAGATCAGCGTTTCTTCCGCGACCGGAATCTTCGATCCGCGTTCTAAATCTTCTTTTCTCTTTGATATAATTATGCTACATTATATTTATCCAGGTACTTATGTGCTCTTAGTCTTATATCTTCCAGCTAAAAAAAACAGCAACAATCATTATCATTCGCTTACCTGCAAGCCCACAAATAAGCAAACAACCAAGCCCGGTTTTTGCTATGCACTCCCTGAATTTCACCCAAGCTTACTGAGCTCAGCCAACAATAAACAAGCAGCGGTAACCAACCGACTTTATTTTGTATGACAGATACCGGACTTTGGCAGAAATCTACCGGACTTTGTCGGCAGGCTACATAGTTTAGGATATTTGACACTTGACTTTGGAAGAAGCCGACATGAATACGGAATATTCACACTTGACTTTGGAAAGAGCCAACATGAATAAGGAATATTTACACTTAACTTTGGGGAGAAGCTACCGGACTTTGGTAACAAGCAACTTGATTAAGACATCTTCACACTTAACTTTGGTAGCAAGCAACTCTGAGAGCTAAATAAAGCATCAGAGATTTGAAAATGCGGATCAATAATTAGCCACTACACCCCTGCTCCCACATACCTGCATTTTACCGGTAGCCCCGCCATCTGCCACACCCGACAATGCCGGCACGAACAAATAGCAAGCAGCCAGCAACCGGCAAAAAGAGTGTAAAGGTAAAAATGTCACAAATATTTAATACAAAGTGTTTTATTACACCTAAAAACTCAATATAAACGGATATTTATAGCTATACCCCGGTTTAATACACTACATTTACAGCAAACATGGCAGATTAACTGCAAAAGCGATTTGAAAACCCGGTAAAAGGGGTTGAGGGATAAGAATATAATCTTAAAAAACAGATCGTTATTCAGACAGCACACAAAGCTTATAAAGCCTCACAATTCAGCCCGTTACAAACCTGCATTTTTTATGATCAAGAAAATAAAGAAAAATCATACTATAAACCGCGATGCAAGCTGGATGTACTTCAACAAGCGCATACTTGACGAAGCTGCCAACACAGCCAATCCGCTGCTGGAGCGGCTCAGCTTTTTGGGCATTTACTCCAACAACCTGGATGAATTTTTCAGGGTTCGTGTGGCCACGCTACAACGCATGGTGGAAATAGAAGAAAACATACACCCGAAAAATCAGGACAGCAAAAAGATTCTGAAAAAGGTGTTGAAACTAAACGAAGAGTATACCCACGACTTCGAATCAATTTTTCTGGAACTACATACCGAGCTGCAAAATGAAAATATCTACCTGATAGACGAATCGCAACTAACTACCCGGCAGGAAGAATTTATAAATACCTTTTACAACGAGGAATTGATGAACTCGTTGTTCCCCATCCTGGTGTCGCGCATGTCGGTGGAGCCGGAGCTGAACGATAAAAGCATTTATCTGGCAGTAAAAATATCGAGTTCGGAGAAAAAAGAAAAAGCTCCGAAAAAGGAATACGCACTGATGGAGATTCCTACCGCCGAGTTTACCCGCTTCATTGTATTGCCTGAGGATGGCGACAAAAACTGCATCATGTTTCTCGACGATGTGATCCGGTTTTGCCTGCCCCGCATTTTTGCTCAGTTTAATCATGATAAATACGAGGCATATACCATTAAGTTTACCCGCGATGCCGAAATGGAGTTCGACAACACAGCCTATCAAAGCATGTTGGACAAAGTATCGAAAGGCGTTAAGAGCAGGAAAAAAGGCGATCCGGTACGATTTGTCTACGACAGGGATATTCCTTCCGACTTACTGCGTTTCACACAGAAAATTCTGAAAATAGACAAAAACGACGTGCATGTATGTGGCGGACGTTATCACAATCTGAAGGATCTGATCTCCTTCCCCGCCCTCAAAAGAAAAGAACTGAAGTTCGTCAGTCAGCCGCCCATCCCCATTTTGGCTTTCGACGAATCAATCAGTCTTATTGAGCTTATTCGTAAAAAAGATCAATACCTGCATTTTCCCTATCACAGCTTCGACAATTTTATTCGGCTGCTGCGCGAATCGGCCATTAACCCCGAAGTAAAAGAAATAAAAATAAGCATTTACCGCCTGGCCAAAAATTCCAAAGTAATCAAAGCACTTATGTGTGCCGCCATGAACGGGAAAAAGGTAACAGCCATGGTGGAATTGTTGGCACGGTTCGACGAATCATCCAACATCAACTGGGCAAAAAAGATGCAGGATGCAGGCATCAAAGTCATTTTGGGCGTGGAAGGACTCAAAGTACATTCCAAACTGGCACATATCACTGCACGCAAAGGAAACATTGCCTGCATTGGTACGGGTAACTTTCACGAGGGCACAGCATCGGTTTATACCGACTTTACCCTGATGACGGCGCATAAAAATATAGTGGACGAAGTAGGCAGCGTATTTGAGTTTTTGGAACAACCCTATCTCAATCCGGTGTTCAGGCAACTGATTGTTGCCCCTCAATATATGAGGAAAAAGATTTTAAGTCTTATCAAAACAGAGATAGACAATGCCCGGAGAGGTCTGCCGGCTTATATTTATTGCAAAATCAACCATATTGTTGATGAAAAAATTGTAGAGAAACTCTACGAAGCTTCCAATGCCGGCGTGAAAATAAAACTATTGGTGCGTGGTAACTGTTCTCTTATCACAGGTATCGCTAAACTGAGCCGCAACATACAAGCGGTAGGCATTATTGATCGGTATCTGGAACATTCGCGCGTGCTGATTTTTGCCAACGGAGGCGATGAACGTTACTTTATCGGATCGGCCGACTGGATGCAACGAAACCTGGACAACCGGGTGGAAGTGTATGTGCCCGTCTACGACAAGGAGTTCAGAAAACAGCTGAAAACAGTTATTGAATTCGGGTTAAAGGACAATGTAAAGGCGCGGATAGTAGACGGATCGGGCGAGAATAAACTGAACCCCGGCACGAGCGAAGAGCCCTTCCGGTCGCAAGAAGAACTTTATCGGTTTTATAAAAATAATTACGAATGCAGCTTGCTTGACGACGACCAGGCTGCGCTATAATATTTACATTTAAAAACAAACATCACTATGAACAGTCTTCAATTTGCAGCAATAGACATCGGCTCCAATGCCGTAAGGCTATTGATTATGGGCATTTCGCCCGACAACACCGAATCTCCTTTCAACAAAACACTGATGATCCGCGTGCCCTTACGCCTGGGACAAGAATCATTTGTAGACGGAAAGATCAGCGACAAAAAGGCAAAAAAACTTGTCCGGCTTATGAAAGCGTTTAAACACCTGCTGAAAGTGTACGACGTTACCGAGTACAGGGTGTGTGCCACCGCAGCCATGCGCGAAGCCACCAACGCCAAAGAACTGGTGAAAGAGATAAAAAAAGAAACCGACCTGAAGGTGGAAGTTATTGACGGGCAGGAAGAAGCCATGATTATCTACGAAAGTCATTTTTATTATAATCTGAACGAACATCAGAACTATATCTTTGTCGACGTAGGAGGTGGTAGTACCGAAGTCAGCTTGCTGGTCAATGGAGAGTTAGTGCAATCCAGATCCTACAACATCGGGAGTGTACGTTTGCTCAACAACAAAGTAAAAAGTGAAGATTATGATATTCTGCATCAGGACTTGTCCGAACTGAAAGAACAGTATCTTATTCACGACATTATTGCTTCGGGTGGAAACATCATCAAGTTAAACACACTGGCTAAAGTGCGGAAAGACCGGAAACTGTCGCTTACAGCGTTGGAAACGCTCAACCAGGAACTAAAACAATATAGCGTAGATGATCTGATCCGGAAATATAAGCTCAAGCCCGATCGTGCAGACATCATCACGCTGGCAGGAGACATCTACATAGATGTGGCACGGAGCATTGGGGCCAAAAACTTTATCGTCCCTCAGATAGGACTTATCGACGGTATCATACACATGCTCTACATCAAGTGGAAAGAAAAAAACGGGATTCCGGACATAGACATTCTGGAATAAACATCCACCGATAACAAAAGAGGCTGTATCAAAAGTCTTTTTAGAACGCAAATTACACAAAATGCGCAAATTAACGCAATCATATTGAATTGAAATTCAATAAATAATATTCTGGTCTACAAATCTTATTTGCGAAAATTTGTGTTGTTTGCGTTATTTGCGTGCTTTTGATACAACCACTTTGTTTCAGGCTTATCCGCGCTGCCGTCCACCGGCAAAGGACACAATCAGTTATTACCGGGCTCCAAAGAAACAGTTCCGGTCATATTGTTAGTTGTTACGAGCATGCCTGCCGATTGAGCCTTATGGCTTAGCGAGTCACCGGACTCATATATCCTGATCACATCCTGACAAGCAGTTATAAAATCATTGGACTCATTATCAAAACTTACAATTAAGGCATCTTGCTCCAACTCCCAGGCTTCGGTGTCAGGCACTTCGCCGGGCTTTCTTTTTTTGTAAAACTTAGTTATGCCGCAAATCAAAAGATCGTAGTAGAAAATCTCATTCAACTTATCCTGATAGGTTTTCAACTTTTGAAATTTCGACTCATCAATCTTTTCGATGGAAAGAAGAATTTCAACAATGTAGATAAATTTCTCAAAATCAATCCTTATCTGATGAATATCTTCGGCATCATAAATATCTTCCGAACGGACTTTTGCCACCAGCTTATTAAAGCGCTTGTCAAATTTTTTATAAAAAACTGACTTTTCTACCTTTTCCTTTTTTAAAAGCGGGAAAACAGGCTTTTTCTTATGGCAAAACTTATAAGCTTTTTCTTCAAACTTAAATTCCTTCTCTTTCAGAAATAAAAGATATTCGGATATCTCCGGAGTCTGTTCGGCAGTTTCCAGTTTTGAAATCTGAACCTGAATATCGTGCAGTTTACCCAGGCCTTTAAAGGCTGCTTCTCCGTTTTTTATTTTAGAAGATTTCAACCGGCAAGCAGCCAGTATCGGAAAAACTTTTTTAAAAATAACCAGCCTTTCATTCACTTCGTTGGAGCCCAAAGTCGGCTCTATTTCATAATATTGTTTTACCAGCTGGTCATAGTCCCTGACAATTGCATTCATACGATTTTATTTTGGGGTATTACTTTTCTTAAACACTTATACGTAGTTTCTAATATTTAATGAACTATTTCTATCACATAGTGCACATATGGAACATCCCGATACCCGGAAGAAACAATGGGGGCGAAAAGACTTAGGTCACATAGTAAAAGTATCTGACGATACTTTTGCTTAGTCTGAAATTATTCCGGGTGGCCGGGATAGTAAGTAGAGAGGAATATTTATCAGTCTGTTTTTTCTTTCTGTATTTTTGAAAGAAAAATTCAGATAAACAACCTTGTGACTTGTAACTTTTTACTTGCAACTACTTACTATGTGTTCTTGGTCTTATATCTTCCAGTTAAAACTACTGTGAACTATTGTGATAAAAAATAATCAATAATAATTATCATTTACTTACAAGCGGATTACATAACGATTTTTATTCTGTAAGCCGATTGTGGATTCTCTTTAAAACAGGGGTTGGAAAACCGCCGCGAATATATCCGGCTGTATGCCTCTGCCTATTTAGTTATCGATCTGACGAAACGAGTGAAACAAATATAAGAAGAATAATTTTTGTGTTGTGTAATATCCGACAGAGACTTAAGCATATCGGCTTTTTTTCTGCATCTATAGCAAAAAAGAGCTCCGGTTTGTAACCTTATCATAACAAGTATGTTGATGAGGTTACAAAACGGAGCAAATGTAGTGGACAAAATCGGTGAGGTGAATCCGGATTGGGGCACCCGAAACAGCCAATTGGTTTAATTATAGAAGTGCGTAAATTCGTCGACCGGTCTTCGCGGACTGACAGGAGCCGGAACAAATGAAACATATCCGACACGCGCCACGAAAACCAATTCAGTTTTTATCCCCAGACGTTTTACAACCTGAGTTTTATAATTTCGTTCTTCTACAGCCTGATTCATGGGTTGAAATCCCAGTCCCAGTTCTGTGCAGGTCAGATGAAGTTGTTGGTATAACCGACCTGTATTAACCCAGTCGGCAACCGAATTTCCGCTACTGCTAATCACTATCCAACCGCCGCAACCCAGAGCCTGCTTTTTAGTTTTATCTATCCCGGCTTTGATAAACGATTCCTTTTTTGAATCTTGCGACTTCATAAAATGACGAACAAAAAAGCCGCTTAGCCCCGTTATCTGCATGCCGGCAGTAGTAAGTCCGTCCCTCTTTGCTTCCACATCTTTGTCCGAAAACCGCAACCAGTTGGCCAACTCATCCTGAGCAGCTTTATCATAGGCCTGCTGCGTGTAAGCCTCAATTGTTTGCTGAGCAATGAATTTTCCGTCGGCACCGGAGGCTTCGAAAAAATGAATCCGTTCGGCATCTGGTTTAGTCAATCGTCTAACATCATTTTCTTTAATAGCATTGGTATCAAACGGAGTGCGCAGAGTCATACGGGTTTCTATCAGCTTCAGGTTATAGGGTGTTGCTGAGGCCTTGTCCAGTACTATTTCAGCCACCGGCTTGGCGTTGGAATAATTATCAGCAAGAGTAAGCTTGCACTCATACCCCAAACTACCGGCAGACAAAGTCAGATTTTCGATAAAAGCACCCAACGAGATAAAAAGCTCCCGGTGGTCGGGATCAACCACGGCCAGAGCCCGCGTACTGTCGGCATACAACCGGATAATACGATTACCATAAACCTCTACGCGCCAGGGTTGCGAATTGTGCGAACTGCCTGCCAGCGATGCCAGATAGAGCATTTGGTAAACTGCATTTTTTCCGGTAGGTTCCAAAGATCGCTGACCATGAGATCCAACAGAACAGGAGCAGAAGATACCCCACATCGACAACATCATTATAAAGATAAGTTTAGGTGCTTTCATTTACGTATAGTTATTTATCTTTGCTCCACAGCCGCACTCCCAACCGGACAACCGGCGAAAGGTCAACGTTTGGAACAGAATAGCTGGCTGTTTCGAAGTTGACGGTTTTGTCGCCCCTCAGGTACACATGCATACCGGGCTGAATGTAAAAGTAACGACCAATAAAAAACTGGTAACTCAGCCCCAGCCCTGTGTCAAGACTATGCATATCTTTACGAATGCCGGTACTCTTTTGTTCTATCTCAAAGGTATGAGCCTCCAGATAGCTATAAAGTTCCAGGTTGCGCCACAGGTTATAACCCAAAAACAATCCCGGCGAAGTTTTATAAAACCGCTTAAAGTCGGCCGACGAGTTATTCACTCCTGCAGTCTCCGCATCGTAGCTTCCGCCATTGATAACACTTACTCTTACGCGAAAACGTTCGTACCTATATCCCACCCCAATATGATAACCACCCGTGAGAAACATAGGCACCAGGCTTTCCACTTCTACAGCCGACTTTACTTCGTCACTTTTAGCATGCGCCCTGGCCGGCTCCTTTACCCGCAACGAATCGTTTTGTGCCAATACACATCCAAACGAGCTAAACACACACATAATAAAGAGAATTTTCTTTTTCATACCAATAAACTTTGAATTTTGATGCTGCAAAGTTCGGCATTGAAAAAAGAAGTTTACTCCGCATTTGTTACCAAATGAATCGGGAAACTATTTTTTATTGCGAATACGGCTAAGCGACTTGGGTGCAATGCCCAGATAGTTGGCAATATGATAGAGTGGTAAACGTAGAAATGCCTGAGGATATTCCGTCGCCAGTTTTTGGTATCGTTCTTCGGCTGATAAAGTTTGGAGGTCAACACTGCGTTGTACCAGTTTCACATAAGCTTCTTCAACCAACAAACGTCCCAAACGTTCCATCCGTGGTACTTTCAGGAACAACAGTTCCAAATCCTTTTGCTGTATAAATGCCACTTCCGTATCCTCCCAGGCTTTAATGTTCAGGTGCGCCGGAGTTTCGCTCACCCGGCTTCGGTTATCGGTTACCCAGTCGCCCTCAAAAGCAAAGTCGGTAGTCAGCTCTTCGCCCTTATCGGTCAGCTGATAGTAGATGACCGTACCGGAAATCACAAAACAGATAAAACGACAGACCTCGTCTTGCCGGAGCAACACCTCACCTTTCGAAAAACTTTTAAACCTGATGTAAGGCAAAAACAGTTCCCAGTCCTGCTCAGACAGTGAAACATATTTCCGTATGGAGAGTTTTAATTGTTCTGCTGGTATCATGCCTGTTTGAATCTTGTTTTACTTCGAATAGATTCTTCTGACACAAAGTTATATCTTTAATTCCACTTTCAAACCTCCTTATACAATATTCTTTGGGGCAACCTGGAAAAAAGATTGTTTCAGAAAGCTGATTTCATCTTTCTAACAAAAAAAGACCACTCCTCGTTAGAAAGTGGCCTCTTCAGTGAAAAAAGTACAAATTAAAGAAGTGCGTGTGTGTTTACATGGTTGCAAAGATGGTTGAGCCTTCGGTTTCTAAACGTGTCAACTCGGAAACCAGCAGCATCTCAGCCGTCCTTGTCCAGTAATTAAATTCCGTAGTCTTAGTATATTCAGGTATAAATTCCAATAATTTATCGAGATGAAACTCTGCCGATGTAACGCCCGCCCCCGAACGCATTGCATCGATCACATTACATTCCTGTTCTATATGAGTAGGCACCATCAGCACCGGCTTTTGCATATACATAGCTTCGCAAACCGACTCAAACCCGCCCGTAGTGGCATAAGCTTTCGCCCCTGCCATATAACGAAGAAAAAGTGTGTCGCTCAACTTATGCAATGTCAGATTAAGCGTTGGCATTACTGTTTCATCCACATTCTTTTTATCCCAAAAGAAATGAACCGGCTGGTCAAGGTGCTTCAGACTCCAGGCTGTCAACTCAGTTGCATAACCGCTGTTTAGCATATAGCCATGAATATAATCGCCATCCGAAACAGGCTGATTCAGCACCTCATTCCGCAACAAGGGAGGCACTACCACAATCTTACCGAAACGTTGATCTTCTTTCCGAAACGAAAGAGCCAACATTTTCAGGGCATTCATAGAGGTCAGTCCGGAGTAAAAGTTCAACAGCCTAAACTGCCACCGGTTACTCCCCGTATATTCGAACCCCGGAGTCATAAAATAATACTGATGTGCGATACTAACCATGGGTGGTTCCGGATTAAAAAGCCCATACGTAAAGCCACACATCAGCTCGTAAAAGTTTATCACCACATCCGGTTGTTTGTCTTTTATAGTCCTACGAATGGTTAGCAAACTACGAATATAAACAGGCAACAAGAGGATATTATAGAGAATACTAATAAGTAAAGGCGAATGTTTGCCCTTGGCTGTAGGCAGAAAGTTCGGACTTTGAAACTGGATGAGCTCTGTGTTCATCTTACGGGTAAAAAAATCAGGCAGCACGCGCTTAGCACTGCAGCCCACCATAACCGACACCACCTCGTGTCCGTTTCGTTCAAGCATAGATTTCAGACTCAAAGCCTGAGTAAAATGTCCCCGACCTTCGCCCTGCACCACAAATAAGTATCTCATGGTTCTTATTTTTAGTTAGAAAAACGGATTGAAAAAATTATTAGAGAAAGCCACCTTCACCGGAGTTCTGGACGACCGGGGAAATTCTACAACCTCAACTGCATTGGGTTTTTCGACCTCGCTATGCATATAAACCTCCCAGGTACCATCTTCATGTTCCAGTAAAGCCGACATGCTTTCCACCCAGTCACCCGAATTCAAATAATGAATACCATCTATCATCCTATCGGCCGGTTGATGAATGTGTCCGCAAATAATGCCATCGGCATGACGGGTGCGTGCCAGCGAAACCAGTTCATTTTCATAATTGGAAATATAGGACACAGCCGATTTTACTTTCTGCTTAATACTTTGCGAAAGGGAGAAATAAGGCAGTCCTTTCTTTTTCCGCTGGATGTTATAAATCCGGTTCAACCACAATAAGAATGTATACCCTATATCGCCCAGCTTAGCCAACCATACCATATTGGATGTTACATTATCAAAGATATCGCCATGAACCACATAATATCGTTTCCCGTTTTTTTCGTGGATATAATCTTTTACAATATCAATATTGGCAAATGAAAGCGGAGCAATATAGTCGATAAAGTCATCATGATTGCCCCGTACATAAATAACTTTAGTATTATGGTTCTCCATCATCTTCATAATGATCTTAAAGAAATCGGTATGTTCTTTTTTCCATTTTCCCTTACCACCTTTCTGAAGATGCCAGCCGTCAATGATATCGCCATTTAGAATCAATGTATTACAATTTACCGTTCGCAGAAACTCTGCCAGCTCCCTTGTTTTAGAATGTTCAGTTCCGAGATGAACGTCGGAAATGACAATAGTTGGATAAAACTTTTGATTATACATATGCTTTTTTTATTTACAAAATAACTACCAACTTATTACAACACAAGTACAGACGTATGAAGAAAACATTAAGATGCCGGCTTTCTCTACCAACAATGATATATATCAACAGCTGTTATACATTAAAAGACAAAGACTCCTGCTTTTTCACGACACAATATATAGATCAGAGATAAATACAGACTGTAACACAATTGTAACACTTGCTTAATCTTTATGTAACGAGCACACTCTACTTTTACATCGACAAATAAAGACGCAAACGTAAATAAGTAAACCTCTAATTACAAACCAAACTCAAACTGTAACACGATTGTCTTACCATCTTAATTTCGCTGTAACGACGCAAATCTAATTTTGCCATCGAAATCAAGTAACACAATTTTTAAATTTATACACAAAACGAAAATGAAGAAAATTTTAATCAGCGCTTTATCGCTTATGTTTGTCAGCTTGACAATCTCTGCTCAGGATTCGGGTAACACACAAGACAGTTTTAAACCAAGCGGTAAACCTATTGTGACAGTATTTAGTGATTTCAGTCATACAAGCACTAATGGCAATACCAATAATGCATTTGAACTTTCACGTGCTTATTTCGGATACGGATACAATTTCAGTCCAGATTTTTCCGGTAAGGTAGTGTTTGATGTTGCAAACACATCAAGCTTAAGTCCGTCTGCTTTTACTGTTTTCTTGAAAAATGCTTATGCTGAATATTCACATGGCATCGTAAAAGCTAATTTAGGTTTAGTAGGTACAACAATGTTTGGCTTGCAAGAATCAGTTTGGGGAAAACGCTACCTGTACAAATCATTTCAAGATCAATACGGTTTCGGAAGCAGTGCCGACCTTGGAGCAAGTGTAAAACTTCAGTTCATACCTGAATTAAGTTTGGACCTGGCTGTTTTCAACGGCGAAGGTTATAAACAAACTCAGGTTGACAGTACATTCCAATTTGCAGCAGGTTTGACGGTACAACCAATTAAGAATCTTTACGTACGTGCCTATTATGATTATAAGGATAAACAATCTTATTTACCATCAGCAACAAAAACTGCCCAAAATTCATTCAACCTTTTTGTAGGGTATAAAAGTGATAAAGGTAGCATTGGTGCAGAATTCGACACTCAAAGCGGAAATAAGAACACAAAAGATCATAACTTGTCAGGTATATCAGTTTATGGAACCCTTCCGGTTGCTAAACAGTTTAGTGCTATTGCACGTTTCGACAACTTAACATCTAAGAATAACTGGAATACTTCCACTGACGGACAAGTTTACATTGCAGGTATTGAATTCGCTCCCGTTAAAGGAATTCAAATAACACCAAACTTCCGTTACTCCGATTTAAAAACAGGAAACTCTACAACATCATTCAACGTGAATGTAGGAATGAGCTTCTAATCAATAAAAAACAATACAATTAAACAACAATAATTAATTCGTTATGAAAAAAATTGGATTATTTCTAGCTCTTGCTCTTATAAGCACTGCAGCATTTTGCCAAACATCTTTATCAGGTGCCGGCGCAACATTTCCACTTCCGTTTTACAACATGGCTTTCGAACAATACACTAAAGCCACAGGTGAAAAAGTAACTTACGGAGGTATTGGTTCAGGTGGTGGTATCCGCAGTCTTTCTGATAAAGTGGTAGACTTTGGTGCTTCTGATGCTTTCTTAAGCGATAAAGAATTACGTGAAATGCCAGCACCGGTTGTTCACATCCCAACTTGTAGTGGTGCTGTTGTGGTAGCTTTCAACATACCAGGAGTGGAAGCTATTAAATTGACGCCTGCAGTATTGGTTGACATCTTTATGGGTAAAATTAAAAACTGGGATGATGCTTCTTTGAAAAGACTGAACCCTTCGGTTAAGTTTCCAAACTTAGCAATCACCGTAGTTTACCGTTCGGATGGTAGTGGTACAACTAATATGTTTACTGACTATCTGACTAAAGTAAGCAAAGAATGGGCTACTAAATTAGGTGCAGGAAAAACCGTAAAATGGTTAACTGGTATTGGTGCTAAAGGTAACCCGGGAGTTGCAGGTACTATTAAAGAAACAAAAGGTGCAATCGGTTACGTAGGTTCCGAATATTCATTTGCCCAAAAAATTCCAACAGCTTATTTGCAAAACAAAGCTGGTAAATTTATCAGACCAAGCATAGCTTCTATCAGCGCAGCCGGCAAAAGTACCATTCCTGCCGATACTCGTATCATGCTGACTAACTCTGATGCAGCTCTTGCTTATCCTATTTCAGGATTCACATGGATTCTTTTATACAAAGAACAAGATTATGCTAATCGTTCTTTGGCTCAAGCACAAGCTACACTTAAATTAATGGAATATATGCTGGGACCAAATGCACAAAAAGTTGCATCAGCAGTTAATTATGCTCCACTGCCAGCCTCAGTCGTAAAACAAGCAAAAGCTATATTACGTTCTGTAACTTACAAAGGCAAACCGGTAATAAAATAAGTGTTGTTCATTAAACTCAAACTCTCTATAGTCTTTCGTTCAGCTTTCAGGAGCTGAATGAAAGACTAAATTGATTTTCACAAAAAAACATTCAAGTGAATAGCGATAAAATTCTAAAAAATATTTTATTCATAGCATCATTACTGATATTGCTGATTTCAGGGGCGATGGTACTCTCATTGGTTCGGGGATCTATGACTTCTATCCATGAATTTGGGTGGAAGTTTTTAATTTCTTCTGACTGGAATCCGACTAAAGGAGAAGAGAACTATGGTGCTTTGTTGTTTATTGTCGGAACATTGTTCACTTCAATACTCGCTTTAATAATTGCTTTGCCATTGGCATTTTCAACATCTTTGTTTGTTGCCGAGTATTTTAGGGATACCCGTATGGCTTCTATAGTGAGCACCCTTGTCGATTTATTGGCAGGTATTCCTTCCATCATCTACGGTTTATGGGGTTTCTATATTTTACGTCCGTTCATTGTATCCATTGGATTAACTCCTCAGGGTTATGGCATTTTTACTTCCGGTCTTATTCTGGCTATTATGATTGTTCCTTATGCCACATCATTGAGTAACACTACCATCATGATGGTATCCAATGAACTGAAAGAAGCAGCGTACTCACTGGGTGCCACCCGTCTGGAAGTAATCTGGAATGTTATTCTGCCCAATGCCCGTTCGGGTATAACCGCCAGCTATATATTGGCATTTGGCAGGGCTCTGGGAGAAACATTAGCGGTAACCATGTTGATAGGAAATGCCAATATAATACCGACAGGTCTCTTTAGCACCGGAAATACGATGGCGAGTGTGATTGCCAATCAATTTGGTGAAGCAAGCGGATTACAATTGAGCGCATTGATTGAAATAGGATTGCTCTTATTTGTAATTACAACCATCATCAATGCAGTTGGAAAATTTATTATTAAAAGATTTGCTTAATGGATAAAACGAACATCCTGCTGGATAAAAAAAGAACAGAGGTTATTCCTGACTCTTTTATTGGACGAAATGGCAGAAACCGGGTATTTCTGGGAGTAGTCATATTTTTTTCCATTCTCACCATTTCCATGGTTTTTTTAATCATTGGAACGATGTTATTTAAAGGATATCATCAGATCAACTGGGCATTTTTCACCCAAACACCTCCCAACACGTTCGAAGCCATGATGGCTAAATCGGCTGGAAACATAATCCCTGGAGGAATTGTCAACGGTATATTGGGTTCTCTTTACCTTGTTGCCATTGCATCGTTAATTGCCATTCCACTTGGAGTTTTAATAGGAATTTACCTTTACGAAAATAGCAGTAAAAAATATGCCGGCCTGATACGCGACATCACTGACATTTTACAGGGAGTACCTTCAATTGTTATCGGGCTGATTGTTTATCTGTGGGTTGTTGTGAATATCACCAAAGGATATTCAGTGTTAGCAGGTAGCGTAGCATTGGCATTAATGATGCTACCACTCATTATCCGCTCTACGGAAGAATCGTTGAAAATGATTCCCGACTCACTCAAAGAAGCAGCTATTGCTCTGGGCACACCTTATTATAAGGTAATTTTGAGAGTACTTATTCCCACCAGTTTTACAGGACTGATGACGGGTATTTTGCTTGCCATCTCCAGAATTTTAGGAGAAACAGCTCCTCTGATGCTTACTACACTTGGCAACCCGGCCATCAACTGGAATATAACCAAACCGGTAGGTGCTGTTCCATTATTGATATGGCAATTTTATAACGATCCTAATATGGTGGATCTTATCTGGAGTTCCAGTCTGTTTCTTATGGGATTTGTTCTTATATTAAATTTGCTGTCCAAATGGATTGGTGCAAGACGAAAAATCTAATTGTTGTGCCACACTGCACAATTATAAAACAAAAATAGTATCAAAAGAAAATATACGAAACAAATATGAATACTGATCCCTCTATATTATCTATCGAAAACCTATCAATAGCCTACGACAAGGATAAACTTGCTGTGAAAAATGTGAGCGCTACGATAAAGAAAAATGCTATCACAGCCATTATGGGACCCTCAGGTTGTGGAAAAACAACTCTGCTGAGAGCTATAAACAGAATGCATGAACTCTATCCGAACATTTCGACTGAAGGAAAAATCAAGCTGTATGATGAAAACATCTACGACATGTCGACCATTAAGTTACGCCGGAAGGTGGGAATGG